>Ga0247727_10001799_pt1 | contig 49895 bp, 39 predicted proteins | sample WisWelCaveWW1625_FD_202498 | JGI IMG/M metagenome (GOLD analysis project Ga0247727, IMG submission 202498) | Biofilm microbial communities from Wishing Well Cave, Virginia, United States - WW16-25 | ecosystem: Environmental > Aquatic > Deep subsurface > Groundwater > Cave microbial mat | place...
CATCTCGCCGGCGCGCAAAATGACGTCGCTTTCTGCTGCAGACACCGCCGATCGCAAAGAAATTATGCCTTCTTTAACAATAAGCTGCGTTTTGCGATGGCGCGCTTTGAGGTCGAATTTCGTCCCCAACACCCGGACCTGGGCGTTTTCAGTTTGGACGATGAACGGGCGACGATCGGGAGTGACTTCAAAATATCCCTGTCCGGAAAACGCGACCACTCTGATTGAATCCGCGAAGGATTTGGAAAGCTTGATCTCGCTGCCGGCATTCAGCTCGACCTGCGAGCCATCGGGAAGCGATACGCGCAAGCGCTGGGCGTTTTGCGTGCTGTAGGTTTGCAGAGCATTGCGGTTAACGAGGTTTCGATAAAGCGCCGCACTGCCGATCATGAGAATCAAAACTGCGGCGGCCAGCCAACCCGGCTTTATTTTGTCAGCAAAAAACCAAGCTTTGATTTGCTGGGCCGTTGGCCGATTGAGCCGAATAACGCTCGCGCGTTGCGGCAATTCCTGCTCATCGAGCCGCGCTTCTATCTTCTGCCAAAAATCATCAAACTCTGGGACGTATGCCGGCTCGATAGCCTTGGCATTTTGCCAGAGCGCCTCGGCCTCGGCAAAGATTTGCCGATGCTCCGAAGAAACCTGCAGCCAAGCCTTGAGCTCCTGGCTTTCCCGCTCCGTCGCCTCACCGGCAAGAAAGCGGTCGATGAGTCTGTCGTATTGCGCTTCTTGCATAGCTCCACTCAATTGGAAAAGGTCAGCGTGCCGCACAAGGGAAACGTAGCGCCCCGTTCGCAGGGCAGACAAGGTGTCCATCCTTTTATTACTACAAACAAGGCCGGCAAAAACCCTATCTCCCTTCGTAAAGAAACTACACCAGTTTTCAGACAAGTTGAAACCTGAAGTCCCGTTTAACGGGACAGTTTAAAAAGCCTTCGCCCACAGAAACGAAAAAAAACTAAAAGCTTTTTCTCCTGAATAATCCATAACCACAAAGACACGAAGACACAAAGTTTTGATTTTTGATAAGAGCGAGCTTATCGATCAAGAAACTCAGTTTTTTCATCAAAGCCTGCTAAGCCGCTGTTCTTCGTGTCTTTGTGTCTTCGTGGTTTAAGCTTTATGAATAATCCAGGCTAAAACTATTATTTTGCCGATAAATTATTCTGCCTGCGATTGCTTTATTCGCGGCCTGAACTTTTCGCGAAGATGTTTCAAGGTTTGGCTCATCCGGCTTTCAACGGTCTTGATGGAAATCTGCAGCGTTTCGGCGATTTCAGCATATTTAAGGCCCTCGAAACGATTGAGCACGAACACAGTTCGCTGCGCCTCCGGAAGATCTTGCAAGGCCTCGTCGAGGCATTCCTGCAGCTCGCGTTCTTCATCGGAATGGCCGGCAGGCGCATGGTCAAGGTTATCGACAAAGTGCGCTTGTTTAAGAGCTTTTTTGCGCAAATGATTGATCGCCAAATTATTCGCGGCCCGGTAAAGATAGGCTTTGATCGAAAGATTTTCATCCAGGCGCGCGCGCATTTTCCAGAGGTTCATGAACAGCTCTTGCACGAGATCCTCTGCGGCCTCGTCGTTGCGCGTTTTGCGCCAAAGAAAGCGATACAGCGGGTCATAATAACGCTCGCAGAGCTGCTTGAAAGCCGCGCGATCGGAGGAGTTAATCGCCCTGATCAGCTCTTCGTCTTTTGGAGGAGGCGCCGATTCCTGCATAATTCGACCATGTTATAAAAATTCAAAAACTCAACGCAACGCCGAGACGGTTTCCCAGCGGACGGAAATTGAGCGATGCGCCTTTCGGTTGCTGCTGTTGCTTACTCACCAGCGTGCTGCTCACCCAATAGCCGAGCGCCGCGCCCACCATCGTATCCGAAGCCCAATGATTGCGCGAGGTCATTCTTTGAAACGCGACCGACGCGGCAAACGTGTACGCCGGAATTTCCACATACCAGCGATCATATTGCCTGGCGATCACGGTCATGAGCGCGAACGCGCTGCTCACGTGGCCGGAGGGCATGGACTTGAAAGCTTCCGTGCGGCTGAATTTGAATAGGTTGAAATCGCGCGGGCCAAGATTCGTGTAAGGCCGAGCACGGCCCCAAATTCCTTTGCTGCACGTTGTGAACAGTTGCGTGAGTACCGAGGCTTCGATCAGCAAACGCGAGGTTTGCAAAAGCTTTTTGTCGCGTAGAATCAATCCGCCCGCCAAGCTTGCTGTGGATAAGCCGATGGCGGTATTCACCGGCCCGATATCGTCGTAGACTTGGCCGAGCTTGGCGAACTCTCTGAACGGCCGCGAAGAAAACTCATAGCCTTCGAGCGCCAACTCTTCGTCGATCTCGTCATCGGCGCGAAGAACGAATCCCGTTGTGAGGGCAGAGAAGGCGAGCAGTTCCATGCCGCCCTTGTTGGAAAGCCGCAACGGTGACGTCACGACATACGCCACGTCACTGCTCACAGTTTTGATCGCGCACACGAACGGGTTGGCTTTGCGCGCGTTGTTGGCGTCCTGCGCGAAGCTTGCAGCGTGCGCAGCGAGGGCGAATAACACGACGAGAGCGTAGCGCGGACTTCCAGTCTGCAAACCAAGCAGGCAGGATGCCTGCGCTACAAATCTTCGCGGTAATGATAGTCTCTCCAAAGTAATACTATCGGCTCTTCGTTTGAGCATAAACGCCTTTCAGAGTTTTGATAAACAGCTTTTTTAAGAAACGGGCAAAAGGACACGCACTTTTGTTCCAACCCCTACCGTACTCTCAAGCTCAATCCTGCCGCCATGCGCCGCAACAATCCATTTGCAAATCGCCAAGCCTAGTCCGCTGCCGCCGGCGCTGCTCGCGCGCGATTTATCCACGCGATAGAAACGATCGAAGATATGCGGCAAATCTTCGCCGGGAATGCCGAGGCCGGTGTCGTTCACGAGCAATTCGACCGCGCGCTCGGAGCAGCGCAAACGCAATTCAATAGTTCCGTTTCGGGTATATTTTAAAGCATTATCGCACAGATTCATCAGCACGCGGCGAATGAGCGGCTCGTCGCCCCAAAACTCGACGGCGCTGCACTCGCGCAAAAGCACGGCAAGGCCGCGGCCCTCGGCGAGAATTTTGACGTCCTCGAAAATTTCCCGCACCACGAAGTCGAGGCGAAAAAGCTTTTTGTCGATGGGATAGTCGCCGCTATCGGAGCGCGCAAGCAGCATCAGGTTGTCGGTGATTTGTCCGAGCGCGTGGAAACGAGCAAGCCAAATTCATCGGCGCCGGAATATGCGGGCAGGCGCTCGTGGAGATTGGTCAACGAAATAGATTCCGCGGTTTTCGCAGCGACGACCACGGGATGAAGCGCGAGTTTCGCCAATAACCAACCTCCAACCGCGGCAAGCAGCAACGCCAACGGCACGATCCAAACCAGCATTTCGCCGGCTGCTTTCGCCACTTTGAAGATCATCTCGTTTTCCACGCCGATGGCGCCCGCGCCCCAACTGCGATGAAACACGCGCACGCGATAATGATGCGACCCGATCATAATGCTGTAACTGCCCGCGCGGCGCTCGAGAAAATCAACGGACAGCAAGTGCTCGAGGTTTTTCAAACCGCCGCTGAAGGGCGCGGCCTCGCCGGCGCGCCTTATTAAGAGCAGAGCAAACTGCTGCTTCAAGCCATAACGCTCTCCCAATTCTTCGCGCAGCTCGAGAGCCGGCTCTTCATATTCTTGTTCCGTCGCCGTGAGCAACGGCAAAAATTTCGCTTCGACAAGCTTGGTGATCCAACTTTGTTCCGCGCGCAGCGCGTGCCGGATATCATTGTCCAGTTGCCGATCGAACACAAAGGCGAGCACGCCCAAGATTAATAAGAGCACGGCGAAAAAAGCGAGCGCATACCAAACCGCGAGCCGGGCGCGAATCGTCAGCTTCACGCTTCCGGCTCCCGAATGACATACCCGCTGTTTCGCAGTGTATGAATCACGCGGGTGTGGCCGTGCGCTTCGATTTTTTGGCGCAGCCGCCGGACATAAACTTCGATGAGATTGTAGTCGCTGTCGAAATGATAATCCCACATGTGCTCGGCGATCATGCCTTTGGTGACGAGGCGGCCTTTGTTGCGCAGCAGATATTCCAAAATCGCGTATTCACGGCTCGTCAGCTCGACGCGGCTTTCGCGCAAACGCACTTCGTGCGAGGCCGGATCCAACACCAGATCGGCAACGGTGAGCGGGCCATCTTTGTGCTCAGATTGGCGGCGCAGCAATGCGCGCACGCGCACGCGCACGCGCAATTCCGCCACGGCGAACGGTTTGCCGAGATAATCATCCGCACCGGCATCCAATCCGGCCACACGGTCGGCCACGTCATCGCGCGCGGTGAGCAGCAGCACGGGCGTGGCCATGCCCTCGCGGCGCAAAGTTTTCAAGACCGCCAATCCGTTTTTATGGGGCAGCATCAAATCAAGAATGATGAGATCATAGGTTTCAGACACCGCCAACTCTTCGCCCTGCCGGCCGTCTGCCGCACAGTCAACGGCGTGCGCTTCTTCGAGCAGAGCGCGTCGCGCCAAATCGGCGACGTCTTTCTCATCTTCGACAATCAAAATGCGCATGAGAGCCACTGCGGCTGAAAGTAAAAATTCGACGATTGCGTACCGTCGCGTAAAGCAAAACTTTGAGGTTGGTATAATTAACCCAACTGAAATCAAGCTGAAATTTACACATTCATGTGAAAAATTGAATATAACAACCAGCAACGAGCGGCCAGCATCCAACTTCACACGTGTTCCGGCGGCAGAATTTTTTCAACTTTGCCTTCAACCAACCACTGTTGATACGTGTTCCACGACATTTCCGGCTTGCCGGTTTCGATTTCTTGCATGTTGATGCAGCCTTCCACCGGACAGACGATCATGCACATGTTGCAGCCGACGCAGCTTTCTTCTTTGATCGAATAATAATTGACGCCGCTTTGCGGTTGAAGGCGAATGCTTTGATGGCAACCATCTTCGCAGGCGATGTAACACAAGCCGCAATGAATACACTTCTCCTGGCTAATTTGCGCGACGAGTTTGTAATTCAAATCGAGATGGCCCCAATCCGTCATGTGGTTGACGGTTTTGCCGATGAAATCCGCCGGCGTTTGAAAGCCGTGTTCATCCATCCAATTCGACAGGCCTTCGATCATTTCTTCGACGATGCGAAAGCCGTAATGCATGACGGCGGTGCAAACCTGCACGCTGGTTGCGCCGAGCAGCATGAACTCGACGGCGTCCTGCCAGCTCTGAATGCCGCCGATGCCGCTGAGGGGAATGCGCAATGACGTCCCGTTTTTCTTGCCATTCGTGCGATTCATCAGCGCGTGCATTTCCGGATCGCCGGCGATTTGATTCACCATGTTGAGCGCAATCGGTTTCACCGCCGGGCCGCAATAGCCGCCGTGTGATGATTTGCCGCGCACCGCCGGCCTCGGCGCGAGTGTGTTGAGATCGATGCCCGTGATCGAGTTGATCGTGTTGATGAGCGAGATCGCATCGGCGCCGCCGCGAGCCGAGGCGCGCGCGATGTAACGAACGTCGGTGATATTCGGCGTGAGCTTGACGATCACCGGCGTGGTCGCGACTTCTTTCACCCATTCAACGATCATGCAGGTGTAATCCGGCACCTGTCCGACTGCCGAGCCCATGCCGCGCTCGCTCATGCCGTGCGGACAGCCGAAGTTGAGCTCGAGGCCGTCGCAGCCGGTGTCTTCCGTGCGCTTCACAATGTCATGCCAAGCTTCGCGATTCGATTCAACCATCAATGAAACAATCACCGCGTGATGCGGATAACGTTTTTTAATATCGGCAATTTCACGGAGATTGACTTCCACCGGGCGGTCGGTGATGAGTTCGATATTGTTGAGCCCCATCACGCGTTTGTCGGCGTAATGCACCGCCGAGTAGCGGCTGGTGACGTTGACAATCGGCTCGCCGATGGTCTTCCAAACTGCGCCGCCCCAACCGGCGTCGAAGGCGCGGCTGACTTGATAGGCGCTATTGGTCGGCGGCGCGGAGGCCAGCCAAAACGGATTCGGAGATTTGATGCCGCAAAAGTCGATGCTGAGATCGGGCATAACTCACCTCGTTATTTTATTTTGCGATTCTCTTTGTCTTTGAAAAATTTGAATCAGCCAAACAATAGTTTCGTTTTCATAAACTTTCTCAAAACCGGTTTCAGCAATCCATTGTTGAACCTGCTTCGGCTCGTGATAATAAGGATGAAAGGATTGCCCAAACAGTTTGAGAAAATATTTGGCGTTGCGAAACATGAAGCGCACAAAGGCATTTTGGCGCGGATAGCTCACGGCGTAAATACGGCGTGTTTTGGCGGTTGAAAGCGCGATGAGCTGCGGCGCATTTTCGTAGCAGCAGATGACTTTGTCGAGAATCGTCACGTCCGCAGCCGGCGCGTTGTCGTGCATCGTGACGAAATCGCCGTGCCAATATTGGGCGCGATCTTGCAGCTCCATTTCTCGCGAAAGCTTTTGCGCGCTGGCAATCATTTTTTCGGAAATGTCGAAGCCGGTGGCCTTAGCCGCGCCCTCTTTGAGCAAACTCAAATGCAGACCGCCGACGCCGCAGCCGATTTCGAGAATTTCGGCGTCATGCATCCCGCTGTGGCGAATGCCTTCGACGAGATATTTTTGCTCTTTCCGCAAGCCTTTTTTCTTGAATTGTTTTTCAAGGCGGCGCGCCTGCGCGTTGAAAAATTCGTTCGTGCCGTCGACGGCGGCGCGATTGGGCGCACAGCAACAGGACATTGGTTTTCTCACTTTGTCAGTAAGAATCTACATCAAATTTTTTGCGGCTATAAATTTTCAGACGGCGTCTGATTTTTTAACTTTATGATCTTGCGCGCTCCGCCGCTAAACGTGCCAGCGCATCACCGAAACGAAATTGACCGGCGATAACTAACGCGAGCAAACTGGCAATAAATCCCCACAAAATATATCCCAAGCCGGTGGCGGCGAGCCAATGCGGCTCAAAGGCTTGCAAATAGCCGCGGTTTTCGAGAAAATAAAACACCAGCGTGCTGACGAAGCCGGTGATGATGGCAGCTTGTACTTGTTGCGGTTTCACGTTGGGAAGAAATATTGCGATCATCGGCAAAAAAATCGTCGTCGTCAAAATGCCGGAAGAAAGGTAAAAAATATCCCAGAGCGATTCGATGAACACCGAGTAAAACAGCGCTGCTGCGAGCGACAACATCGACATCAACCGGGCGAGGCGCAAGATGCGCGTGGGCGATCGCTGGCTGAGGCCGGGGGTGACGAGATCGTAACACAATGACAGCGCCGCGACGTTGCCGCAAGTGTCGATGGTGGACATGGCGACGGCGGCGAGGCCAACGCCGAGAAAGACGTTGAGCGCGAGCGGGGAATAATCTTGCATGAGCGCGACAAAAATTGTCGAGCCGTCTTTGATCTCCGGCGGAATGACGCCGTTGACCGGCGGATAAAGATAGAGCGCGCTGAGGCCGATGATCATCGGCAACGCGCCGACGAAGATGAAGGAGTTGGTCGCGGCGATGGCGACGCCTTGCCGGGCTTTGGCATCCGACCGCGCCGCTTGCAGGCGAATCCAAACATCGGTTTCGACGAGCCAGCCGGGCAAATATGAAGCGATGGTCATGATGATGAGCGCCGGGCCGGCAGCAAAAAATGAAACCGCGGAGGCCGCAGTTTTGGGCGGCGTTGGCAGGCCCGCTAAAAAACTCGTGAACGTGGTTTGTTGCAAGACGGCCTGCCCCCCGAAGAATGCCATCGTCGCAATAAAAAACGCCGCCAAAAAATATTGAAATTTGTCCGTTGAAACGACCGCGGCAAAGCCGCCTAAATACGAATAGGTCGCCACCACCGAGGCGATGATGGCGAGCATGACATATTTTGTGGTGTCCAGCAGCGGCGCTAAAATAATGGCGGCGGCGTACATTTCCGCGCCGCACCAAATCAGAAACACCATCATGAGTGGGACGGCGAGCAATCGGCGCGTGCGCGTGCCGAAACGTTGGCCGATCATTTCAGGTTGCGAAAAAGCGTGGAGGCGGCGGAAACGCGGCGCGAGCAGATAAAAACCCAACATCGCCATGAGCCACGGAATCGCCAGCAGCCACGCCGCGCCGAGGCCATACCAGTAGAACAATTGCACGCCGTAGACGCACGACCAACTGATGGACATCATGCTGGCAGAAATCGACAATCCCACCGAACTGGCGGATAAAGATTTTTTGGCATCCCAAAATTCATTGCCGCTCATCGGCCTTCCGGCGCGGGCTTCGCGGAGATAGATGCGCAGACCGATGCCAATAACGATGCAGCAAAAAGTGCCGAAGCCGAGCCAGTAAGCGAAGGTGGACATTGTTTGTAAAACGTAAATTGTAAAGTGGATTCGAGCCGCAGCCTAAAAACTTTGATCGCGGAAGACACGGATAACGCGAATTATCACGGATTTTTACCCGGTTATATGACAATTATTTTATCGGCGCAAATCCGTGTCATCCGCGTTATCCGCGTTCAAAGCTTTTAAAGCTTCATTCCATAGAATAATTTGTTTCAAGACACCCGACTCACGTGCAACAACACGGCTTGCAAATACCGCCCTTCCGGATGATAAATGTTGATCGGGTGATCGGGCGCATGGCTGCTTTGGCCGAGAATGCGAACCGCGCGTTTGGCATCGGCCGCGGCGGCAAACAGAATTTTTTGAAAAAAATCAGGCGTGATCGGCTGTGAACAAGAACAGCTCAACAACAAACCATCCGGCTCAATGATTTTCATCGCTTGCAGGTTGATGTCTTTATAAGCGCGCGCAGCGCTGTCGACGTCTTTTTGACGATGCGCGAATGCCGGCGGATCGAGAATGACGAAATCGAATTTCTCCGTGGTGTTGCGCAAATATTGAAAGAGATCGGCGGCAATAAAATCTTCCGAGGCCATCGCAAGATTGTTATGCGCAAAGTTTCGCTTCGCCATTTGGATGGCAGCCGTGGAAGAATCAACCGTCACGGCGCGTGGCGCGCCGCCGGCTTTTGCATAAACTGAAAACGCGCCGGTGTAGCCAAATCCATTCAAGAAATTTCGTCCGGCGCACATTCTCGCGACCCACGCGCGGTTCTCTCGCTGATCGAGAAAAAAGCCGGTTTTCTGGCCTTCGTGAATGTTGACTTCAAAGAGAAGGTTGTTTTCACGGATTTGCAGAGAAGCCGGCGGCTCATTGCCGGCGAGCGTTTGCGTTACCGGGTGCAAGCCTTCTTCATTTAGCGCCGCGCCGGTGCTGCGCTCGAAGATGCCCTGCGGCTGAATGATATTTTGCAAAGCCGCGACGATTTCATTCCGAAAATGCGACATGCCAAGCGTGCTGATTTGCACAACCAGATAGTCGGCGTATTTGTCGACGATCAATCCAGACAAACCGTCGCCTTCGGCATTGATGACGCGAAAGGCGTTGGTGGCGTTGGCTGCGAGTAGATGGCGTCGCAACTGGTGGGCATTTTCAATTTTGCGATGAAAAAATTCGCCGTCGATTGTTTCATCTTGCCACGTCAACATGCGGCAGATGATTTGAGAATTGGGATTATAAAATCCGCGTCCGAGAAATTCGCCGTCCGCGGCGATGACTTCGACAAGACCGGGTTCGTTCGGACCGTCGAGGCGACCCAGCGCGCCGGAAAAAATCCACGGATGAAACCGGCGCACCGCGCGGTCGCGGTTGGGTTTGAGATGAAGTTTGGGCATAGTTGAGCAAACCACCTATGGCTTGAAACAAAAAGGTAAAAAAAATCCATCGAAAAGCAAGGTGTTTTCCATGAAAATTTTTATTGCGCTTTGAAAAGTCATTTTGCATATTAATTCTATTCCGATTCATTAAAATTAAGGAGGGCCCGGGCCCAAAACCACTGGACGCGGCTGGCCGTCAATGCTTTTAATTTGGTTGTTCGCAATTAATCACTCGCGATCAAGCTTTTCTCCTTTGAGATTGCTTCGCGCCGGAGCTTGGTTATCGCAGCCAGGGTTAACCTTTTCCCGGAGGCCATGGTGAATCAAGATAACGAGCTACAAAACTCCAATGGTGCGCTTGACCAAAACGTTCAAAATCCTAATCCCAAGAAACTGAATTTGTCTCGCGATGCCGCCGGTAAGCTTAATAAGCTATTTTACGATCCGAAAGATTCAAAAAAATTTTTTCTCGTCGTCGGTATCGTTCCGGCGTTTCTCACGGTTGCGCTCTCGATTGTTTTTGCCATTCTGCTTTATTCCAATCTTTCTTACATCCATCTCGTGCGCGCCTCGTTTCTCCATTTCATTACGTTGATCGTTTTTGTGATTCTCGTTTGGATTCCGGTTTATTTAGCCGTTCCAAAATGGTCTGAACGCAAAGAACTCGGGGTCGTTATGGGCCGCAGCGCATTGCTGTTTTTGATGGTTTGGGTTCTATTTCCGCACCGACTCGTCCAATCCTTTTTTAACCTGGATCAAACCCGGCGGACGTGGTTTTACTGGCTCATTTTTATTGCCGTTGGTTTAGCTTATCTGGCCTCGACCTATTATACCAATCGTCACACGGCTGTCCACGATGTGCGAATAGCCGCCGAGCCGCAGGAGCGCCGATATACGAACCGGCTTTTGTGGTTAGACGCGTTGTCAATTTTTCTAACTTTTTTTGCCGTGATTGTCATCGAACTTTATTTCCTGGCGATGATGGGAAACGGAAAAATTGATGCAGCGCCGTATGAACTTTTTACCAAAGCCGATGATTGGGAGAATTTTCTTCATCCCCAAAAGGCGAGGAACGATTCGATCGTTCCGGGAAAGAACGGCCAATCGCCGGCGCCATCACTGGACCCGCACCAAAAAGATTCTTCGGCAGCACAACAGATAAAACGGCCATTTCCAGATACGACTAAATCCGATACGATACTCGCCTCGGCAACCGTTGCTGTCAAACTTGCCATAAAATCACTTGATTCCAGCCAAGCGGCTAGAATCGATTCACCAAAAATCTCTGCAAACGCCAAAATGCCGGTGATAAAATGGCGCCTGCTCGCCTGGTTCTGCGCGAGTATTCTCTGCGCCCTTATCTTGGTTTTGTGGGCCTGTTTGCCAGCGCACCTAATGAAAGCGATCTTGATTCCGGTCACGTTTCACGAACGCGACATTAAAGACGTCTTCTTCAAATCATACCGTTATCTCGGCCATTTCATGCTCGCCGTGCTGTTGAAACATCCGATCATTTTTCCCGGCAGCTTGTTTTTGCTTTTAGTGTTTAACGCCGCGCCGGCGTTTTTAATTTGGATCGAGCAAACTGATATGCTCGCCTGGCTGGTGCAGGTGGACGAAGTCATCCTCGTGCTCGGCATTTTTGTGGCGTGGTTCACACCGATTACTTTGGCCGCGATCATGCCGGATGAAACCTTCGGCGAATACTTTAATCAGCGCTTGGCCAATCATCTCATGATGGTGCAGGGCCATGCGGTTTTTATCGGTCATGGCGATCTCGGCAAACGCGTGCTCGACCGCGAGATCAATAACCTGCGCGTCATCCACGAGCAAACGAACCTGCGACGCCGAGAGAAAATGTTTTTTGAAGTTGTCACGCCGGATTTGCGCTTGGAGCAACTGTGCAGTCGCGCCGTCGTTTTAGAGCATTCTTCCAAGGACGTGATCTTTTCGGGCACGAACGCCTTGCTGGGCAATTATGGCGTGGTCAGCGCTTGCAAACGCACTTACAAAAGCCGGGACATGCACGGCAACGTTATACATCCCGAAAGACGATTTTTGGTTCCCATCGTGCTCGGCGAGGCCAAAGAGCCTTTTATCAGCTCGCGCGTGAATTTGGAGCGCGCCACCCTGATTATTTGCATGGTACCCGATCCGGAAAGCGTGCAAGCTATTTTCGAGCGCGCCGCCAAGATCAATGTCAACGCCATCATTTGCGTGACGCGCAGCGATCAGATTTCCTATCTGACCTATCGCTCGCGGCACAAGCCCATCATTCTTGTCTATCCGAAACACAGTCAGGGGATCACGCTCGGTGGACGTCTTTGGGCCGCCATGTTGAAAGTCCGCGCGGTTCGCAAGATGTCGGAAAATTGGTGGCCGCGAGTTTTGATTATCGGCAATAACAAAGCCAATCATTATATGTTGGAGACGCTTTGGACTAACCTGCCCGGCAATCACAGCCAAAAAAGAAAGACCCTGGAAAAAAACTTTGCTTTCATCGTCACGGCCCCGAACGAGCCTTTGGAATATCCGTTATTAAAGGAAAACAAGAAAACGAAAAATAAGAAACGCGAGATGATTTTTGACAAATACTGGCCGGCAACCTTCATTACGGGTTCGCGTTATCCGTACCCGCCGGCGCAAGTTTCCCAATCCGATCCGGTTCATATTCCGACGCGGGAGGTGAATGCGGCCGATATTCATGCGTTCGAAGCTTGTCTCGAGCATCATGCGCCTGACATTCTCGTCATCAATCACGAAGAAGTTGAGACTTCATTGTTGATTTTAGCGCGTTGCATGCGCGCGCTCGAACGCCTTAAAACGCGCCATCCCCAAAATTTGCACCTGCCTTTTCTCTTATTGGCGGCGGCGCAGGGCGATGATTGGGAGCGACTCAGTCTCGGCGATGCCACTCAATATTATGATGCGCTCTGCAAATTGCACCGCGAAGATTTGACAAGCGATCTGAGCTATCCGGAGCACGCCCATTACGATCATTATCAGCGCGAGCTTATTGGCGAGAGTATTAGCGATTGCCATGCCGATGCGGAAGAAATGATTACCGGGGCGCGGATCACGTTACAAAAAATGATGGAAAAAAAATTCAATGATGGCCAACCGGTCGAGCCGGATCGTCCCGCCAAACCCCATTACATCGAAATCAACAGTTGCTTGCCGAATCGCCCCGGCGCTTTGGCAGATTATGTCGCCCAACTGGCCGGATTGGAATTTTCAGCGAAAACCAAAAAAGAAATCGAAGCCTTATGGAAAAGCAGAACCAATCGTCGCAAGTCATCATCAGCCAGCTCGGTTTGGCTGCCGTCGTTTCAATATCTGCGCCATGTCAAGCTTGATCCCTGGCGTGAAACGTTCGCCTTGACGGGTTATGCCACTTTAGCCGAGATCGTTGACGACATCACTTCCAGCCCACACAAGCCGAGCAAAATTCCCTGGGCCGTGCGCATCTTCGCGATGGATGGCCGCAACTACATCGAGCATGAAGACGATCCCACCGAAGCCAAGCTCGTCGTTGATAAAGATCTTCCGGCGCGCGTGCAAGAGGAAATTCCCGACCCTGATAAACCCGGCGTTCCGGAGATTATCGATCGCGTGACGAATCGCCATTCGGAAAAGCCCAATACTATCGGCGAATTTCATCAAGTGCTGCTCGATCCGCAAGATGATCATTCCACCGGCCCGTACGCCTGTCCCGGCATGGCGGTCTGTCGAATTGCGGCGTTTCAAGATTATGTTTTGGCGAGCAACGATCTGCGCATGCAGGATTTTGTCAACCAGCCCAACGAGAAAAATTCCAAGGCCAAACTTTTTCACGCCCGCAATTATTATTGTTGTTCGAATATGGATCTGGCAACGCCCAAAGAAATTCCCCATCCGGCTTCGCCGTATGCTCGTATTTTTTGCTGTTGTCGCGGCCAACAAAGTCCGGGAATGATTGCGATGATATTGAACACTTTGCTTTTTCGCGCCAATCCTACCCGCATGCCCGAGACCGGCAAATCCGAAGATGATTGGGTGATCAATATCGACTATTTTAAAGACATCTCTTGCCAAAATCCCTACTTTACCTTGAATCGGTTATTCGGGACGTTTCAGCCCAAAATCCAAACAGCCGGCGCCAACATGTTTTTTCCGCTGCATCTTTTGCGCATTCTTCCGATCGGCGGCATGAGTTCCGTCAAGGCGTGGTACGACTATACACGGACATTGCATCATTTTCTCTGCCAAAACCATAAAAAGAATGAGTATATTTTTTACTGGCTTGATGAAAATCGTACCACACATTACGATTTAAACGACATTCCTAAATTTGACGAAAAAAATCATTGCGGCTTTCCCGTGCTTCTCGTGATCAAACAGCACCTTGTAGACGCCATCCGACCCCGGGAAGATGCTCAAGACTTTTGCGAGCTTTGTGGCAAAACGCCAAAGGAGTATGATTGCCGCAAACTGCGGTTGTGGGTATAAGGTACGCGCCCCGACGTGCCCCGAACAAATCTGCCCCGAACAAATCGCTTGACTTTTTTTCAAAAGAAGATTAACTTTATTAAGGTGTGCAAGAAGCGAATGTAGCTCAGTTGGTAGAGCTCCGGCTTCCCAAGCCGGCTGTCGCGGGTTCGAATCCCGTCATTCGCTCCATTTTGCAAACGCCGTCCGTCGAGGAAGACGGATTTTTTAATTTTCACTTTTGATTGGCGAAGATATTTTTTGTGCCATCAGGTAATCACGAGCACGCGGCAGGCGGAGCCGATCCGCAGAGGCAGGAAGCTGGTCAATTGATTTCTATGTGGCAACAGGACTCTCTATCGGCTTGGCATTGGTTTAGCTTGCCGGCTCAATTTACGCCGGTCGCTTCAAGCGGCGACAGGCGAAAGTTTTTTCCTGCTTTTTTCCATCCGCAGCAATTCCCCTCTTCTCATAGTTACTGCGTCAATCTCATGAACGGTGGCAGCAGCAAAATTTTGCCACAAACTGAATTCATTTCCGATTTATCACACGGAGGATAGACATGTTGAAAAAGCAACTCGTTCAAAAAATTCGGACTGGTTGGATCGTTGGCGTTTTAGCGGCCAGTTTTGCTTTCGGCCAGTATACGCAACCGATTGGCGACGACGGCAGCGTGGATTGGAGCCAGCAAAAAATCAAGGCGACCGGCATCGGCGCGCCACGGCCGGATGCGCCGCCGGGAGCGCAACGGGCCGGCGCGATCACCGCGGCGAAATCCGACGCGCTGCGCAATCTTTTGGCGACGGCGCGCGGCATTTTTCTCACGTCCGAGACCACGGTGAACAACGCCATGGTCGAGAACGACGTGATCAAAACAAAAGTCGAAGGCTTCATGCGCGGCTTCACCGTTGTTGACACGCGCTATATGTCCGATCAATCGGTGGAGGTCGACGTCGAGATTCCGCTCAGCGGCTTTCTCGCGGATGCGTTGTTGCCGCAAGTCTTTGGCGGCGGCAAATTGATATCGGCGCAACCGGTTTGTCCGATGTGCGGCCAAGCCTGGCCGCAGGGCAAGGCCGTTCCTCCCGGCGTGCAACTGGTGAATCCGGGGACCGGCAGTCAAGCCGCAACCGGCGCGACCGGCGGCGCATTCACGGGTCTCATCATCGATGTCAAAGGTTTGGGCGTGATGCCGGCGATGGCGCCGAAAGTTGTCGATGAAAGCGGCAACGAAGTCTACGGCTCGAAATACGTCAGCCGCGAGTTTGCGGTCAAGCAAGGGATGGTCGGTTACGACAAAGACGTGAACGCGGCGCGCAACAACCAACGCGTCACGAACAATCCGCTCATTATCAAAGGCCTGAAGGCCGGCGGCACGAACCAAAGCGATATCGTCGTTTCCAATGCCGATGCGCAACGGATTCACGGCGCGGCGCAGTCGCAGAATTTTCTCGACAAATGCCGGGTGATGGTTATTTTGGACTGATAGACACATAAACGTCATGCGTAAAACGTCATGACGTTTTATGTTTGGCCTTTAACAAAAATTTTTTAAGTAAGGAGATTCAAAATGGGAAAACGAGTTTCCCGATTACTGGCTGCAGCGTTGATGATCATCATAAGCATCGGCTGCGGCTCGAAAACGCTGAAGAAGGAATCCGTGCTCGACACGCCGGACAATCATTTCAATCAGGGCATGCGCGAGTTGGATCGCGGCAATTTGGCGGAAGCAAAAAATGAATTTGCGCGCGCACAGGGACTCGATCCGAAATATGCCGAAGCGTATGCCGGCATGGGTTTGGCGCTCGCGGTTGAAGCCGAAGCTGCCAAAGACAAAAAAGCGCAAGAGACGCTTTATGATAAAGCCCTTTCCTCTGTCGATGAAGCGCTCGGCAAAAACGACAAATCGGTCGAGAGCTACATCATCAAAGGCCGCGTTCTCGCGATGCGCATGAAAGGCGACGATTGGATCAAAGAATCCGTCGAGCAGTATGAAAAAGCGCTAAAGCTGAATCCGAACAGCGACAAGGCCTGGTTCTACATGGGCGAAGCGTACAAGAACGCGTATCAATTCGACATGTCGGCCAATGCGTACAGCAAAGCGATTGCGATGAAGAGCACGTATGCCGGCCAAGCTGACGCGCAATGGGCGGTTGTCCAAAAAATTCAACGCGCCGCGCCGGGCACAAAGATCGGCGCGAAGATCGCGTTGATTCCGGAAATCGACCGCGCTGATCTGGCGGTTCTGTTGTTGGAAGAACTCAAGCTCGCGGAAGTGTTTGCGAAGAAGAAACAACCGACCTACGACACCGGTTTCAAAGCGCCGGACGATCCGACGAAAATGACGACGACGCAAACGCAACAGATATCCGGCCCCACGGATATTGCCAATCACTGGGCGAAAAATTGGATCGCCGATATCATCAAAATCGGCGGCATGGATGAATTTCCCGATCACACTTTTCATCCGGATGATTTGATCACGCGCGCCAATTATTCGATGACGATGCAGCAAATTTTGATTTTGGCGACGAGCGACAAAACGCTGGCGACCAAATATTTCGGCGGCCAGTCTAATTTTCCAGACATGCGCAGCGATCATTTTGCGTACAATGCCGCCATGCTGATGGTCAATCGCGGCATCATGACCGCGGATAATAAGATGACGGGCGCGTTCAATCCCGAGGGCAAAATGTCCGGCGCCGATGCGCTGCTGGCGATTCGCGATTTTCAAAATGCGCTGCGAATGGAATTTCGTTAGCTGGCAAGAAAACTAAAGGCAAAATTATTAAATGGCAAAACAATTGATTTTAAAAGTTTTTAATTATTTTGCCATAAAATTATTTTGCCTAATTATGGAAACAGCAAAAGCAAATGAGAATTTTGCCTTTTGCTGTTTGCTTTTGTTTTTTGCCATTTACTTTTTAAGTCACGAGGTAAATTGTGGTGGTCAAAAAATTTTTCAGCAAACTTTTGCTGCTGGTGATATTTTGTATTTCAACTATCCCAGCCGCAGCGCAGCCGGGAAGCACGCCGGCATCCACCGAGATCACTGTCGTCGGCGTGGGGACGATCCTGGCCAATGATCTCGGCGCCGCGCGCGACCAAGCGATTGAAGATGGCATGCGCAAGGCCGTGCAGCAGGCGCTCGGCACGTACATCAAATCCGAAACGCTGGTGGAAAATTTCCAACTGGTGGAAGATCGGATTCTCTCGTGGTCCGCTGGGTATGTTAAAAAATACGAAATCTTGAAAGAGGGCAAAGCGCAAATGGACAGTTACGAAGTCCAAATGCGTGCGACGGTCAATCTTTCGGAATTGCGCAACGACGACGGGGCTTTAGCGGCCCTGTTGGAGCGGGAAAATCCGCGCGTGATGGTGATGATCGCCGAGCAAAACATCGGCGAGACGAATAGGTTGAACTACTTCGATGTCGATTTGACTGCCGCCGAGACCGCGATTGTTGACGCGTTTCGCAACAAAGGTTTCGAGGTGGTCGATCAGTCGCAGTCAAAAGAAAACCAGCAGCGTGACATCGTGTTGAGCGCGCTGGACGGCAGCACCAAAGCGGCGGTGGCGATTGCAGCGGCGCAACATGCCGAGTTGATTATCACCGGCAAAGCCGTCGCCAAAGTTGCAGCAGGATTCAATCTCGGCGGCATGAAATCGTGTCAAGCCAATATCACCGCGCGCCTCATCAGCGCCGATGACGCCAAAATCATCGCGGCGACCAGCGCGACGGCGGCGCAACCGCATATCGACGAAGTCACCGGCGGCACGTTGGCGATTCAAAAAGCGGCGAAGAAATGCGCCGATAGTCTCGTGGTGAAAGTCACGGCGGCGGCGCAAAAAAAATTCTACAACCAAACCACGGTGAATTTGCGCGTGCAGGGTTATCGCGATTACAACGAGCTGCAGAAATTCGGCGAGACGCTGAAATATTACATGCGCGGCGTGAAAAGCGTGTTTCAGCGCAGCGCCGCCGGCGGCTACGCCAATTTCGATATTAAGATTATCGGCAACGCGCCGCAACTCGCGCGCGAGCTGGCCAACAAAAATCTGGAGCCGTTCAAAGTGCAAGTGACCAATGTGACGGCCAATCGCGTCGATGTCAAGATTGCCAACCAAACCGCAGCGCCGGCAACGATACCGGTGGCGGCGGATTCGGCGGGGATGCAGTAAACTGAAAGAAAAAAACACACATTCTCCTACTCATACTCGTCTTTTAAAAAGCAAGTAAGAGTACGAATATGAGTAAGAAAAAAACTCAAAAGGAAGAGGTTCTCCATGAAACGCACAACATTACATCTTTTACTGATTGGCGCAGCGCTGGCTTTTTTGTGCAATACAGTTTCAGCGCAAGAAAAAGCCAAGACCGGCAAAATGCGCGTGGCGGTTTTCAATTTTGAAGATAAAACCGAGCACCGCTGGCATTGGTGGACCGGGCAGCCGGTCGGCAACGGCATGGCCGACATGCTGACGACGGCCTTGGTGAAAAGCGGACAGTACCGCGTCTTCGAGCGTCAGGAGATTGAAAAAATAATGGGCGAACAGGCGCTCGGCATGTCCGGCGCGGTGACGCCGGAAAGCGCGGCGAAGGCGGGCAAGATGCTCGGCGCTGAAGTTGCCATCATCGGCGCGGTGACGGAATTTGGCTACAAGAAACAATCCACCGGCGGCGCGTTGAAAAAAATCGGCATCGGCGCCTCGATTTCCAAACAATCGGCCAGCGTCGGCATCGACGTTCGTTTGGTGAACACCACCAGCGGCGAAATTTTGAAAGCGGAAACCGTTCGGAAGGAAAAGAAAAATCTCGGCGGCTCGCTGGATACCGAAGACATCCGCTTCGACAATCAGGATAAATTCGATGAATCACTCGTCGGCAAAGCCACGCGCGAAGCTATTGATGAGGTCGTCAAGCTGTTGAACGCGCAAGGCGGCGGCCAAACAGCCTGGGAAGCCAAAGTGGTGATGATGAAAGATGGGCAGGTGATCATCAACGGCGGTTCCGAAACCGGCGTCAAAGTCGGCGAGCGCTTCGTCATTTATCGCGCCGGCGAAGAAATGATCGATCCCGACACCGGTGAATCGCTCGGCGCCGAAGAAACCAAAATCGGCGAGATCGAAGTGGTGAATAACAATTTGGGCGGCAAGGGCAAAGCCTCGACTTGCAAAATTCTTTCCGGCAGCAATTTTCAAAAAGGCGATTCGGTTCGACAGAAATAGTGAAAAGCAAAAGGCAAAAAGCAAACAGAAAAAAGCAAAACGCTGCGGAGTGCGAAGCTTTAGCATCGCAGTGCTAAAGTAGTGTACTCCGCCGCTGAAAAGTTTTTACAACTTCATTGTCTATTCAAACGCAGGAATTTACCATTTCAGGAGTACGTCATGAGAAATTCTCGTCTTGTTGTTGTAAGTTTATTAATGGCGGGCCTGCTGGCGACGGCCTTCTCTCCTCTGCCGGATTTTAAAAGCACCACCGTCACGACGATGACGTTCAAGGGGATGTTGGGCACGATGATGAAAATGTTCGGCGGCAACAAGCCCATGACCAGCACGCAATATATTCAGGGCAACAAATCGCGCACGGACAGCATGAATGATGAAGGCAAGCTCACGACGTCTTCGATCATCGATCTCGACCGCGAAGTGATGATCAATATCGATCACAAGAAAAAAGAATATACCGAAACCACGTTTGCCGAGCTTCTCCAGCGGTTCAAAGAGATGAAAGAGAAAATGAAGCAGCCGGAACCAGGCGGACAAAAAGATCAGCCCGAAATCAAAATGTCGTTCGATATAAAAGTCGACCGCACCGGCGAGAAGAAAAACATTGCCGGCCATGAAACGGAAAAAGTCATTCTCACTTTAACCGCGACCGGCGAAGGTACGGACAACAAAACCGGCGAAACCGGCAAGGGCGGCATGGTGGTGACGTCGACGAATTGGATGGCGAGCTCGGTGAAGGGCTACGAAGATGTTCGCGCCTTTCAAACGGCGTTTGCGCAGAAAATGGGGGAAATGGCAAGCGCGAACAGCATGGCGCAAATGATGGAAAGCCTGAGCAAGATGAATCCGGAATTGGCCGAAGCCATGAAGAAGCTGGAGCAGGAAGGCAAAAAATTGCAAGGCGTGGCGTTGACGACCAACACCGTCTTTGCAACGTGGTCGGAGGGCGGCGCGAAGGCGGCGCCAGCGCCGCAGGCCGAGAAAACCGAAGAGTCCAGCGCGCCCAAATCCGTCGGCGGCCTGCTCGGCGGTTTCGGCAAAAAGCTTGGACAAAAAGCGGTGAAGAAAAATGAAAGCGCCAGCAGCAACGATGGCCGCTCGGTTTTGCTCGAAAGCACGATAGAAGTGACCGCGACCGGTTCGTCATCGGTCGACGCCGGCATGTTTAAGGCGCCGACGGCGGAATACAAGCATAAAAAGAATTGAAATGAAAGGTCTCATCCTCAGCGGCGGCAAAGGCACGCGGCTCTATCCGCTCACTTACACTTCCGCGAAGCAGCTCATTCCGGTGGCCAACAAACCGGTTTTGTTCCGCGTCATCGAGGCGATTCGCGACGCGGGCATTGAAGATATTGGCATCGTGGTCGGCGACACTGCCGCTGAGATCAAGTCTGCGGCCGGCGACGGCAAGCATTGGGGCGTGCGCCTCACTTACATTCAACAGGAGACGCCGCTCGGCTTGGCGCATGCGGTTAAAATCGCACGCGAGTTTTTGGGACGCGAGCGTTTCGTGATGTTTCTCGGCGACAATGTGATTCAAGGCGGCATCAGTCCGTTGATTCGGCAATTCGCGCAAAGCGAGTACAACTCGCAAATCGTGCTGAAACGCGTCATCGAGCCGCAGCATTACGGCGTGGCCGAGTTGGAAAATGGAAAAATTGTTCGCCTCGTGGAAAAACCGCGCGCGCCGAAAAGCGATTTGGCGCTGGTCGGCATTTACATGTTCGATCACAGCATTTTTGAAGCGGTTGAATCCATCGCCCCCTCATGGCGCGGCGAGCTGGAAATTACCGATGCGATTCAATGGCTGGTGAGCAATGGCCGGCGCGTTTATCCGTATGTTCACGAAGGCTGGTGGATCGACACCGGCAAGCCGATTGATATGCTGGCGGCGAACAGTTTGGTGCTCGATGAATTGGAGCCGCGCGTTGAAGGCCACGTCGACGCCGATTCGCGCCTCGAAGGCAAAGTGATTATCGAAAAAGGCGCCGAGATTGTCAACAGCCGCGTGCGCGGGCCGGTGATTATCGGCGAGTCGACGCGCATCGTCAACAGTTACGTCGGGCCGTTCACCTCGATTTATCATCACGTGCTCATTCAAGACAGCGAGCTGGAGCACTGCATCGTGCTGGAAAACAGCAAGATCGTCGATATTCCGCATCGCCTCGAAGACAGCTTGATCGGGCGTCACGTCGAAATCACGCGCTCGCCGATCAAGCCGAAAGCGTATAAGCTGACGTTGGGCGATCACAGCCGCGTGGGAATTTTATAGGCGATTTATTTGAAGAGGGCGATACCGATGGATTCAAAAAAATATCCCGAACCCCAGCCTACTCCGGTCGAGCAATCAAAAGTCGCCGAGGCTGTTGCGAACTACGCGACTTCGACTGCTATCAGCGCGATCAAGCCGATGGCCAAAAGCCGTCGCATCGCCGGGCTGGAAACTTCGGATGAAGTGTGGGATTTCGCGCAGAAGCATCAGCTCGTGCTGCATTTGGAGACGGCGGTGCGGTTGGTCAAAGAATCGTTTCATGATATTCGGGCGATGTATTTGACTTTTGATCCCGATCCGGAAGAATCAAGCTTGGATGGGATCATAATCCATATAAAAGTCGGCGACCCAATGGAAGAATGGGAGAAGCACTATAAAGTCTATGCATTGAAATTTATCGAAGAGGTACCAAACGATTTTCGCAGCAAGATTTGCCTGTTTTATTATTAGGGAATTCTCGCGACTATGGAAGAGAAAGAATTTTTTGAGCTTGCTCAGAAGTTGGTTCAAATGCGTTCGGAACCGGCGTTGCGTTCGGCGATCAGCCGCGCCTATTACGCAGCTTATCATTGCTGTCTTAAACTCCTTCGTGAGTTTGGTTTTCAGTTCAGTAAAGATTCGTCGGCCCATGAAAAGGTCTCAGCCTATTTGAACAATGCAGCGATTATCGAAATTGAGTTTGCCGGAAAAGAGTTGAATTATTTACGGAGACGCCGCAATCATGCTGATTATGATTTCGCTTCTAAAGAGTTTCAGGATCATATTACTTGCCAACTCGACCTCGCACGCGCTCAAACTATTATCGTACAAATTGAAAAGTACTCCCGAGAGCCTCTGTGCAGCCAATTAAGAAATGGCTTGCGGGATTATAACGCCAAAATCAACCCTTGAAATAAAGTTCGGATCATTCTCTTCTAAAATATTGAAGGACAATCTGTGATGTTTCAATTTAGGAAAAGGTTCTCTGGTTTAACGATTGCAACCCTTGCGTTCGCCGCTTTCGGTTTTATTGAATTAAAACAATCGCCATCATTGACGGCGATTGGCAAAATCAATTTCATGCTCGGCAAGGAAGGCGACGTGACGATTCGTCGCGTGAATGGGAAAAACTGGATTGCGGCCAAATTTAAAATGGACGTTTTGAAGGGCGATCAAATCAGGACCGCGGCGGAGTCGCGCTGCGAAGTGAAACTCAACGAGGGCAGCATCATTCGGATCGGCGAAAATTCGACGTTTGATTTTGCCGAGTCGAATCTCTCGAAATACGCGCGGCAAGTCGATGCCAATTTAAAAAGAGGGAAAATTTGGGCGAACGTCACCAAGTCGGCGCGCGCGGGCAGTAAATTCGAGGTCAAATCGCCGACGGCGGTGTGCGCGATTCGCGGGACGATTTATCGCATGGAGGCGGACAGCACGACGCGCGTTGCGGTTTACGACGGGCAGGTCGACGTCGGCCCGACGAATGATTTGCGCCAGCAATTGCAGCAACAGCAGCGACCGCTCGGCCCTCCGGTGCAAATTCCCGGGCCGACGCAAATCCCCGGCCCCTATCAAGTGTCGCTCGAGCAATGGGTGCAGTTGGTGCAAGGCTATCAGCTCGAAGTGCGCAACAACGGCCGTTATGCGAAAACCCAAATTGATAGCACGAAAGAAGCGCGCTCGGATTGGATTCAATGGAATAAAGAACGGGATCGAATGTTGCGGCAGTAAAAATTCTTATTACCCATACATGTCCCATCCTCAATTACGGCCGGCCCTCGGCCTGTAAAATAGCTCCTTTTCTCATCCCAACAAGCGTTGATTTTACCAATTTTTCACTCGATCCTCAAAAAGTGGGGGAAAATACCCACTTTTTGTGTCTTTAATAATAGACGGCCGCTGATCCGGGAATCATCTTTAGCGTCGTTGGCGTCGTTAATTTGCATTGAACAAGCGCGGCATCTATTTTCCATTTAGTTCAGCCCAATTTACTATTTGCAAGGATGGGGATGAGAACAGGGACCAGAATCGAGCTGCCGAATTTTCATGAAACTTTTACGAAAAAAAATTCGAGATTACATCAAGGCTCACTATTTACGCATTCACAAGAATTCGTTGATTATTCAGACGAACAGCTATGCCGGAATGCGCAAGAGGGATGCGCGGCTTCGATGAATTTGCTCTGGAAAAGGCATGTCGACTTTATCCGGATAGTCGTTTATAAGGAAAATAAGCATCAGCACCTGCCGCCGCACGAAATTCCCGACGCCCTGCAGGAGTTATATTTTGCCTTCCACGTCACCGTGCAGCGATATGATGCTCAAAATCATGGTTACGGGAAACCCGCCTCATTTAAAACCTTTCTTAAAATCGTCGTCGCCCATGCGTTTTCAAACTACTGCACCCTGTGGAGAATATACCACAAGCATATCGCTCTGGATTTTGATGATGCAGCGCAACATCGTTGTATTGGGGAAGCCGAGGAAACTGGACGTTTTTCACTTTACCAGATAGATGGAAATGGCCGCTCCGCTTTGGACTGGCAAGGGATGCTATTGGGTGGACTTTCCTCGGACAGCCTTGCCGGCGCTTTGAAGCGACTCAAGACGAAAGAAAAACATTTACTTGAAGTTTGGCTGCAATATGGCCGCGATAAAGACGTGGCAAAAGTTCTGGGAATCTCTTCAGTTGCAGCAAAATTGCGCCGGGAACGTTTATTTTGCCGAATCAGACAAAGCGCAGCGCAAAAGTGATACATTTTTTTGTTTCTATTGGTATATCTGAATAGAAGATGTGGACCTTGCCGGAATCAATTTAGCAAGATCTCAATAAACATTTAAAATTTATCAGGAGAACGGGAGATGCGAAAAAATTTCTTTGCTACTAGTTTAGCCGTTTTTGCCGCCGCAATTTTAACGGCGAATTCAAGTCACGCCCAAGTGGTTGACCTGAATTTGAATCAGGAAGACGTGCGGGTTTTGGGCGAATTTTTCAGCGCTAGTGATAGTTCGGGTTATTCAATCGCTTATGGGGATATTGATCGGAATGGGTTTGATGATCTCGTCATTGGCGCGCCTTACGCAGATCCTGCCCAGAGAGTCGATGCCGGAAAGGTTTATATTATTTACGCGGATGCCGCCGGATTTATACCGCCACCACCGCCTCCAGCGGAAATTTTAAATTTGCCGGGGCCTCTGCCGCTTGGCTATCAAGTCACGATAATTGAGGGCGCAACGCGTGGCGACCGCCTCGGCTGGTCCGTCGCTACGGGTGATATTGACGGCGATACCTTTTCCGATGTCATTATTGGCGCGCCGTCCGCTCAAGGCGAGGAATTTAAGGCCGGGGGCAAGACTTATGTTATTTATTCGCGCGGCGGCGCCTTAAAAACCATTCCAATTCTGGTCGCCGCGCCGGCGCTAGGCTTAGTGACAGAAATTCATGGTGGCGCAACAGACATTCAATCCGGCTGGTCGGTTTCCAGTGGAAAAATAAATGGGGATAAGTTTGATGACGTCATTATCGGAGCGCCTTTTGCTGATAGCACCTACGCGCCTTCTCGGCCTGCCGGTACGCCGCGTCCGCCTCGGCGACGTAATGCGGGAGCAACTTACGTGGTTTATAGCACGGGAGTCTTGCCGGCTATTTTTTTCCTTAGAAATCCAGCCTCGGAGATTGTTGAAATCTTTGGCTCAAACGCAGGTGATGCGTCTGGCCGGGCGGCGGCAAGCGGCAATTTAAATGCTGATGCCAGCGATGACGTCATTATCGGCGCTCCTAGCGCTGATAATGCTAATGGAGCAACCTATGTTGTATCCGGCAAGAGTTCTGCATTTCTCGTCACGCCATTCGATCTGGCTGCGCCTGCGGATCCGATAGCCATTGTACAAGGGGGATTTTTGCAGGCCGGTTCTGGCTGGTCGGTTGCCAGTGGAAATATCGATAACCCCATGGGGCAAGGTTTTGAGGATTTGATTATTGGCGCGCCATTCTTCTCGAGTCCAGGAGTGTCTGGGATTGGCGATTCTTATCTATTTTTTGGACCGGTACAACCCGGTATTGGATACAAAACAAGCGCGGCCGACTTTACCGTCCACGGCGCGCATCCAAGAGGTCTATTCGGATGGTCTGTTGCAAGCGGCGATTTCGATAATGACACGCTTGATGACGTTCTGATCGGCGCACCCATAGCCGATCCGGTTCGTGGTGCCGGAGAAGCCTATGCCGTGTTTGCCCAAGACCATTAGGAATAGAATTCTCGCAGGTTTCAATGATCTTTCCGCCGCGAATGCGAATCTCACTGTTTTAGGGGATGATGCAGGTGATCTTGCCGGTTTTTCCGTTGCAGCGGGAAATTTTAATATGACGGGCGGAAAAGATTTTACTTTGGGCAGCCCGGGCGCGGATAAGATACTTGCTGGTGGTGGTATTGTTAATGGTAATGGGGAGACGACAGTTGTTCTTGGGTGTGAACTCAAAGCCGATGCCGGCCCAGATGCAGTAATCTGTCAGGGTCAAAGCACGGCGATAGGAGGCAGCCCAACAGCCATTAACGGCACACCACCATTTACATATTTATGGTCGCCGAATGTCGGTTTCTTGACTAGTAACACTATTTCCAATCCCACAGTCTCGCCGCCATCAACGACAACCTATACGGTAATGGTAACGGATGCGCATGGCTGTAGAGCCGAAGATAAAGTAACGGTGACAGTCCTCCCGAGTCCAACCACGGCGAATGCCGGGCCGGATCAGACCGTTTGCGGCACTTCAACCACGCTGGCTGGAAATACTCCCACTGTCGGCACCGGAATGTGGTCCGTCGTCATCGGTGTCGGGGGAAGCTTTGCCAATCCAACCAATCCGACAACAACTTTTACTGGTAATGCAGGCACGATCTATACTTTGCGCTGGACGATCTCAAGTGGAAATTGCCCACCTTCTTCAGACGAGGTCATGATTACCCTTGTCAACAACCCAACCACAGCGAATGCCGGGCCGGATCAGACCGTTTGCGGCACTTCAACCACGCTGGCTGGAAATACTCCCACTGTCGGCACCGGAATGTGGTCAATTGTTAGTGGTGTTGGAGGAAGTTTGGCCAATCCAGCCAATCCGATGACGACATTTACAGGCACGGCAGAAACGTGTTATATCCTGCGATGGACAATCTCTAATCCACCGTGTCCGGCTTCGACCGACGAAGTCATGATTTGCTTCGTCAACGATCCAACTCCAGCGAATGCCGGGCCGGATCAGAATGTTTGCGGTACCTCAACTAGCTTGGCAGGAAACACACCCATTCTCGGCACGGGAATGTGGTCAATTGTCAGCGGTGTTGGAGGAATTTTGGCTAATCCAGTCAATCCGACAACGACGTTTACCGGCACGGCGGGAACGTGTTATATCCTGCGATGGACAATCTCTAATCCGCCGTGTCCGGCTTCGACCGACGAAGTCATGATTTGCTTCATCAACAATCCAACCACCGCGAATGCCGGGCCGGATCAGAACGTTTGCGGTAACTCAACCACCTTAGCGGGAAATGTCCCGACCGTCGGTACAGGAATGTGGTCCATCGTCAGCGGTGTTGGAGGAATTTTGGCTAATCCAGCCGATCCGATGACGACGTTTACCGGCACGGCAGGAACGTGTTATATCCTGCGATGGACAATCTCTAATCCGCCGTGTCCGGCTTCGACCGACGAAGTCATGATTTGCTTTGTCAACAATCCAACCCCAGCGAATGCCGGGCCGGATCAGAATGTTTGCGGTAACTCAACCACCTTAGCGGGAAATGTCCCGACCGTCGGTACAGGAATATGGTCAATCGTCAGCGGTGTTGGAGGAAGTTTTGCCAATTCTGCCAATCCGATGACGACGTTTACCGGCGCGGCAGGAACGTGTTATATTCTGCGATGGACAATCTCTAATCCGCCGTGTCCGGCTTCAATAGACGAGGTTACGATTTGCCTCATCAACAGTCCGACCACAGCGAATGCCGGGCCGGATCAGACGCTTTGTAACATTTCATCAACAATCTTAGCTGGAAATACCCCCACGGTGGGCACCGGGATGTGGTCCGTCGTCAGCGGCACCGGTGGAAGCTTTGCCAATGCCGCCAATCCGACGACGACATTTACCGGCACAATTGGCACAACATATATTTTGCGCTGGACGATCTCCAATCCGCCTTGTCCTGCTTCAACAGATGAGGTAACGATAAAGTTCAGCCCGAATCCAACGGCTGACTTTACCTTTACACCTCCAAAACCGTGCGTGGGCGATAAAATACAATTCACCGACGGTTCAAGTTCGCCTGGCGGCTTGATTGCCAGTTGGAGTTGGTCTTTTGGCGACGCCGGCACAGGCGGTTTCCATGGTGGCTCCAGCACGCTGCAAAATCCCACTTACACTTACGCGGCGGCAGGAACCTATACGGTTACTTTGACGGTCACAGATGTCAATGGTTGCAAGGCCACGACGATGAAGAATATCACCGTTCTGCCGGCTGATCACGTACCGCCGTTCTGCGGCTTTTCGATTGATGCCAACAACAACATCCTCATTCTAATTACCGATCAAGACGACGCCGGCACTGGCGGAGGCATCGCTGAAATAAATATCTTGAGCAACATCAATGGCATGCCGCCGGTTTTTGATCGCCCGTTTACGCCTTGTGTGACGAAGTACATCAAATTGACCATTCAGCCGGTCAACCCGTCTATCCCGGCAAACTTTATGTTGGAAGTGAAGGATTGCTGCGGCAATATCACAGTCTGCGATCCGGTGTTTCTCACGGTCAAGGGTGGGTCGAGCCGCCATGAATTCAAGGTATCGAACATGGACAAGTATCTCTACATCAACAATGACGGCTTGACCAAAATCGATATCAGCATCAACAATCGGCCGCTTGAACTTATAGCCGATCCCCTCAGACGTTACCTGAACGGGCATCGGCAATACATGCCGCTGCATGGTGATATTGGCGTCGATGTTTCCTCTTATATGACAAAAGCGGAAAATGACGTGGTTCTCCAAATCATCGGCCCCGTCGATGCCAGCGCCAAAATAATTTTTGCCGATGTCGAATTCCCCATCACCTCGTCCGCGATTTTGCCGCAAAAATTTACTTTGCTGCAAAATTATCCGAATCCTTTCAATCCCTCAACGCGGATTGAATACACCGTGCCGGTAACCTTCGCGGATGGCGTAAAAGTGGAATTGGTCATTTATAATATCCTCGGCCAGCCGGTAAAAATATTGGAAAATGGCATCAAGACGCCGAATCTTTACATCGTGAATTGGAATGGAACGGATGAATTTGGCCGGGTCGTGCCGACGGGTATTTATCTCTACCGCATCAAAGTTGGCAATTTTACGGCTATAAAACGTATGACGTTGATGAAATAAAGGATTTTTCTCGACTTTGGCTTGTGGAAAACCTCCCGCAGCTTGTTTACTGCGGGAGGTTACAATTTGTTTAGGAAGATCGCGAAAGATTATCTTGACAATGTTAACTTAAAAACTCATCCCCTAAATCCCCTTCTCTTAAAAAGAGAAGGGGACTTTCAGAGCTTCATACCAGCTTTCACCCCTTCTCTTCTCAAGAGAAGGGGCCGGGGGATGAGTTCCTATACACCAAAATCATCAACTTAACATTGTCAAATTATTTAATCCAGAACAATTCGCGCCACACGAAAGCCGATAAATCGCATCACACCTTTGAGGTTGTTATCGCGCGAAATGCAACGCAACGCGGCTTCGTCATTGAACCCGGCGCCGCCGCGAACCACGCGCCGCTCTTTCTTTTCATCCAACCACGTGGCGGTCCATTCCCAGACGTTGCCGGCCACGTCCATCAACCCCTCCGGCGTGGCGCCGTCGGGAAAAGCATTCACTGGCGTAAGGCCTTGTTTAGCGCCATCAAAATTGGCGCGGTGGTTTTGTGGCACGGCATCACCCCACGGATATTTTCGCCTGCCCCCTCCTGCCGCCCATTCCCATTCCTCCTCCAGCGGCAAGCGATAAACAACTCCATTTGCCGCTTGCTCCTTGCGACTCTCTTGCTCCGTTAACCAGGCGCAATACGCTTGCGCATCTTCCCAATCCACACCGACAACCGGAAGGTCATCGCCATTAAATTCCGAATCATTTTCAAACGCCGGCGGCCGGTGCTGCGTCGCCTCGACAAATTTGCGATAGAGCCGATTGGTGACCGGGAATTTGGACAAGTAATAAAAATAATTCGGCGCCGGTTTTTTAGCGCCCAATAAAACCGTCGGCAATGCCGGCGGCGGCATGAGCACGTACTCAGCATTATTTTCTGCGGCATTGAAATAACGCGGCGGCATGCGGGTTTCGCTCACCGCGCGCAGGCTGCGAAATTGTGACAGCGCGGGATTGCGAATGGCAACGGTGAGATGGGGAATATTGAATTGAATATCTTCCAACAATGTCGTGGCGCGACAAGTCACAACGAACGGCATGTCAAATCCGCACCGCTGCTGCGCCGAGGCAAGCCAGGCGCAAGCTTTGCGGCGCTCATCACCGGCGGGAATTTCATCCAATCCATCGACGAGAAAAAAAGCGCGGCGCGATTGCACGGCGCGCTTGAGGCCCTTTATGGAAATCGGGCAACTCGTTTGCAACAAGGCCTGTTGCATCGCGTTGAGAAAGGGCAGGTCGAAATTGATTTCTTTCGCGGGAATAAAAAATGGAATGCGCGGCGCGGAAAAACCGAAGCGGCGATATGCTTCGCGGTCGGTGGAGCGCACCGCCATCACTTGCAGCAGCGTGGTTTTGCCGGAAGTGGGCGCGCCGATCATGAGCAAAGTTTTCTTCTCGTTGAGCGTCCGCTGAATAATCTGCTCGATTTCCCAGGCTTGATCGGAAAAATTTTCCTTCGGTATTGGCGCCGTTTTTACAGAGCTGGGTTTCTCCGAACCGACGACATGAATCGCGGTTTGTTTTCCCAGACCTAAAGCATTTAAGAAGCCAAATTCCCGATTGATTTTTTTTAGATAACGCGGAACCTCGCCCCAAGGCAGAAAAATGGGTGATAAGCTTACAAGCTTCCGATGATGATCGCTCAAAAAAAACAATGCCGCTACTCCCAGCCCAGCTTCAGTCCAGAAAAGGTCTTGAAAGCTGGTCATGTGCGCTCCATTTGTCAATGCAGTTTAGTAAAATAATACCGGCAGAGCGCGGCGGTTGCGGTAAGGGAAAACGAATCGCTCAAAAAATCATTTTTCTTCTTTTCATTGTCGAGAAGGCCACCACACAAAGATTCCACGCACAACGAGCAGAGTGCCGAGTCCGATATAAATCCAACGCACCACGCCGACATTTTTTTGCAAAAAACCGGCGAGGCCGTCGGCAATCACTAAAGCCCCCAACGTCAAAAGGACCATACCACGAATTTGGCGACTCATGTTTTACTCCTCAATACTTATTCGCTGACGCGTATTTCAATCCCAAAAAAAAGCATCAACAAAATAGCGAGGCCGAGAATGATGCGATACCAGGCGAATGCCGCGAAACTGTGGCGTTTGATGAACGCCATGAAAACGGCAATAACGATCCAGGCCACGATCATGGAGACAAAGAATCCCGCGGCGAAAACCATCGCGTCATCGGCGGAGAGCAACGGCGCGACATCAACAAGTTTGTACAAACTGGCCGCACCCAACGTTGGAATCGAGAGAAAAAAAGAGAACTCGGCAGCGGCGGCGTGACTCAGACCCGCTAACAATCCTCCCATAATCGTCGAGGCGGAGCGCGACATGCCGGGAATCAACGCGGCGCATTGCGCCACGCCGATCCACCACGCTTGCGGTAAACTGATCGATTCTGCCACATGAGTTTTAGTCGCCGGTCGAAATTTTTCAATTACTAAAATTGCTGCGCCGCCAATAATCAGCGCCACGGCGACGGGTTGCGGTTTGAATAAGATCGTCTCAATGATTTCTTCAAAAAGAAGCCCGAACGCAGCAGCCGGAATAAAAGCCAGCGCCACGCCGAAAAAGAAACGGCGCGCTTCCGCCAGCGTCAATCCGTGCGGATTACCTGCAACAGGCTTACCGAGAATCGCCATCAAGACGCGCCAAATGCGCTGCCGAAAATATCCCACCACCGCGACGGTCGCGCCAAGCTGAATGAAGACGATGAAAGCATTGGCTTTTTCGCCGGTAAAATTGAGCCAATTTTGCGCTAAGATCAAATGTCCCGTCGAACTGACCGGAAGAAATTCCGTCAAACCTTCAACAATTCCTAAAATAATCGCAACAATAATTTCGTTCATGAAACTCCTACGCAACCAAACGCTTCGTCCGAAACATTATGCCAATTAAAAACGTCACAATACAGCCAAACATAATGTACCACGTAAACGCAATTTTCGGAACTTGTAATGGAGAGACGCCAAACCAACCGAGCACGGCGTTCGCCGTGTCGCTCAAAATTAGTACAGTGATAAAACCGCAGATCATCGCGATGAGATTGCCGGCATCGTTGCCGCGCGTGCGGGTCAACATACCGATGAGGAACATGCCGAGCAGCGAGCCATACGTGTAACCGAGAATTCCCAACGCAATCGGGATGATCGTGAGTTTGGGATTGTGAATCACCGAGTAGGCCGCGAGCGAGGCGACGATCACCATCAACACCGCAAAAATGAAGGTGAAAATCCGCGCCGCAGAAACATAGTGTTTATCGGCCGCGTTCTTCTTAAAATACGGCGCATAAAAATCTTTGACGAAACTGGTGGCGAGGGCGTTCAGCGCCGCGCTCAACGAACCCATCGCCGTGGCAAACACGCCGGCCATGATCAAGCCGCGCAAGCCGGCCGGTATTTTGTTGATAATGAAGTAGGCAAAAATTTCGTTGTGCGCCGCCGGCAAATTGGCGTCCGGCACGAGCTGAAAATACGCATACAGAAAAATGCCAATCGTCACGAACGCCAGCGCGATCGGCACGTCCGCCACACCAGAAAGAATCAAAGCTAAACGACTGCGCTTGTAATCGGTCGCCGTCAACATGCGCTGCACCATATCCTGATCGGTGCCGTGCGTCGCCATCACGAGAAAAATATAGCCGATCAACGCCGCGAAGATCGTGTATTCCTGCCCGAGAATGCTTATCACCGACTCGTACAGCGTGCGCTCTTCATTCAAACCGGTGGAAAAAATTTCGAAATTGGCAAAATCATTTGTGCCGGTTTTGATGCCTTCCCAGCCGCCGGGAATGAGATGAACGATCACCGCGAGTGAAATAATCGCGCCGCCGAACATCACGCTGGCTTGAATGAGATCCGTCCAAATCACCGCTTTGATGCCGCCCATCATTGTGTAGAGGCAGGTGATGGCCGACAGGATGCTGATGGCGATGATGTATTGCTCTAAAGTCGGCGCGGCACCGGTGAGAAATTTCCACGCGACGACCAACACCACGGCGGCGATGTAAACGCGCACGCCGCTGGCCAACAAGCGCGTGACGAGAAAAATCACGCTGCCGGCGACTCGCGACTTCGGGCCGAAACGCTTTTCGAGAAATTCGTAGACCGTGTAAACGCGGTAATGATAAAACGGTTTGATGAAGAGGAAGGCAATGACGAGGCGCGCCAAAATCGTTCCGATCATCAACTGCACGTAGAGCGCATTTTGCAGACGATAGCCTTCCGCCGGAATGCCGAGAAAAGTCGCGGCGCTGGTTTCCGCGGCGATGATTGACGCGAGCACGGCCCACCAAGGAATTTTGCGGCCGCCGAGCGCGAAGTCTTCCATGCTCTCTTCGCGGCGGCCCATATACAAACCAATGGCGATGACAACGACGAAATAGACAAGAATGATTGCAACATCCCAGAACAGGTTACTCATGAGCGGGTTCCTGATTCTGGTTGCCATTTGCTCGTTGCTGGTTGCTGGATGCTCGCGGTTGGCGACGAGCCGGCGTTGGGGCCGCACTTTGTTTTTTTACTCGTTGCGATTGCTGGCGACGAGTCGATGGCTTTACGGCGCGCCGGCTGCTTGTCTTTGGTTTATCGCGATGACTCGGCGGGGCTTCGTCATGCTTAATATTTTTTGCAACAAGTCCGGAATTTCGTGGCGTTTCGATTGAAGTTGAATGATTCGAATGCTTTTGAGCAGAATCATTCGCGGCAACGAGTTCCGCGGGCTTCTCGCGCTTAAAAACCACCACGGCCAATGGCGGAAATGTAATCGCGGCTGAATGGGGTAGATTGTGCGATGGAATCGCTTCCGCCGTCACACCGCCGTCGTTGCCGATGTTGCTGCCCCAAAAATATTCAGAATCGCTGTTCAACACTTCGCGATAAAAACCGGCAAGCGGCAAACCGATGCGATAATTTGGGCGCGGTTCCGGCGTGAAATTGCAGGCAAACACCAAAACTTCTTCCGGATTTTTGCCGCGCCGGAAAAACGAGATCAGGCTGCGGTCGGTATCCTGAAAATCGATCCATTGAAAACCTTCCCACGAGTAATCTACTTCGTGCAGCGCCGGCTCGCTGAGATAAAGCCGATTGAGCTCCTTCACAAACTGCTGCAGCTTGCGATGCGATTCGTGTTCGAGCAAATGCCAGTGAATACTCTCGGCGTGATTCCATTCCCACCACTGGCCAAATTCGCCGCCCATGAACAGCAATTTCTTGCCGGGATGGCCGTACATGAAAGCCAGCGCGGCGCGCAAATTGGAAAATTTTTTCCACACGTCGCCGGGCATCTTGTCGATCAGCGCGCGCTTGCCGTGCACCACTTCGTCATGCGAGAACACGAGAATGAAATTCTCCGAAAACGCGTAGATCATCGAGAAGGTGACGAGATGATGATGATACTTGCGATGAATCGGATCTTCCTTCATATATTTGAGAAAATCATTCATCCAGCCCATGTTCCACTTAAACGTAAAACCGAGGCCGCCGAGATACACCGGTCGCGACACCATTGGCCACGACGTCGATTCTTCGGCGATCATCATCGCGCCGGGAAACCGTTCGTGGACAACTTCGTTGAGCTTGCGGAGAAAATCAATCGCTTCGAGATTTTCGCGGCCGCCGTATTTATTCGGCACCCACTGCCCTTCTTGCCGCGAGTAATCGAGATACAACATCGAGGCGACCGCATCGACGCGCAAGCCGTCGGCGTGATATTTTTCAAACCAGTACAAGGCGTTGGCGATGAGAAAATTGCGCACTTCATGGCGGCCAAAATTGAACACGAGCGTGCCCCAATCCGGATGCTCGCCCAGACGCGGATCTTCATGCTCGTACAACGCCGTGCCGTCAAAGCGGCGCAGCGCGTAATCATCGCGCGGAAAATGCGCCGGCACCCAATCGAGAATCACGCCGATGCCATGTTGATGCAAGTAATCGACAAAATAGGCAAAATCTTCCGGCGAACCGTAGCGGCTTGTCGGCGCGTAATAGCCGGTGACTTGATAACCCCATGACGGATCGTACGGATATTCCGTTACCGGCATCAGCTCGACGTGCGTGAATCCCATTTCTTTGACATACGCAGCGAGTTCAGGCGCGATCTCGCAATAATTCAACCAATCATCTTTCTCATTCGATTTCCGCCGCCACGCGCCGAGATGGACTTCATAAATCGCCAGCGGTTTTTCGTACAGGTTGCTGGCGCGACGCTGCACCATCCACGTGTCGTCATGCCACTCATGATGATCGAGACGCTGCACGATCGCGGCGTTGTTGGGCCGCCGTTCCATGCGAAACGCGTACGGATCGGTTTTCGTGCGCAACAAGCCCTGCCGAGTTTTGATTTCGTATTTATAGACTTCGCCCTCGCTCAATCCGGGAATAAAAATTTCCCACACGCCGACGCCGGGGTGGATGCGCATCGGATGCCGGCGCCCATCCCAGCGATTGAAATTGCCGATCACGCTCACGCGCCGCGCGTTCGGAGCCCATACGGCGAAATAAACTCCGGTCACCTCGCCAATCGTCATCATGTGCGAGCCGAGCTTTTCGTAAATTTCAAAATGATTGCCTTCGCCGAACAGATGCAGGTCGAAGTCGCTCAACACCGGCATGAAACAATACGGATCGTCGAAACGCCGCGTCTGGCCGTCATGATCGGCGATCTCGATTTGATAGCGAAAATTTGCGGCGCGATCCGCAAAGACGGTTTCAAAAAATTCGGAATTTTCGATGCGCGTCAGCGGCTGGCGCGATTCGGCTTTGTCCATGGCGACCACAGTTGCCGATTGCGCTTCCGGCAAAAAGGCGCGCACCGCCATCATATTTTTGCCATCCCAATTGACCGTGTGCATGCCCAAAACGGCGAACGGATCGCCGTGATCGCCATGCAAAATTTTCAAAATTCCCGTCGGTGAAACGGTTGGCAATTTTGGAGAAGCAGAATGCTCCATCGTTCTCCCTCGCAGTTGAAATTTATTTTCACAATTATTTTGCCAAAGCCGGAATGCAAAATAGCAAAGTTTCCTCCGAAAAGCAAGCGTGCAACTCATTTTTGTACAAACATAAAATAAGTAAATATTTGCTTGGTTTTGTCAATTTTTTTTCGTACAATATTATAACACAAAAATCCGCCGGTGATAAAAATTTAGCTTCATGTTTGTGAAATTTGAAGGAGAGATTGCGCATGCGCAAGGAATCCGTAGATACCTTGGTTGGGAAAGACGTTGAAGCGTATTGTGGGAAATGCAAAGCTGACACGTGGCATGTCGTAACGGTCGTTAAAAACGGCAAAGTCGCCAAAGTCATCTGTAAAATCTGCAACGCCACCCACGCTTATAAAGTTCCGGAAAAGGAAACCGCAAAAACGAAAGCCGCCTCAACTTCGCCCCGCCGGCGCACTACCGGCGCGAAACGAATTTCCGGCCGCGGCAAAAAAGACTGGGGAACATTGGTTGGTCAGATTGAGGACAGACAAGTGACCGATTACGCAATTTCAGGAGAATTTAGTTCAAGCCCCGCCATTCGCCACAAAAGTTTTGGTGTGGGGGTGGTCACCAAAGTTCTGGCCAAAAATAAAATTGAAGTTCTCTTTCAGGAAGGAACAAAAATTTTAGCGCAAAATTTGGAAGCCGCCAATTAAATACAAAAAATAGATAGCCGGAAACAGGCAAAAAGTAACAGCGACGCAATTAAGTTAATATTTGCTGTGACTTTTTGCCTTTTTCATTTCGAACAACTATCGTTTACAAGTAATGGCAATTGAAGATTATAACAAATTTATCCCTCAACATTAAATGCATGGCGCACCGGCTCAATTAGCCCGATGCGCCACACGTCACGCGAGAGGGGATTCTAAATTCGCACCAAATATTGAAACTTCATAAAAAATTGTCGCGAGGTTTGCGTAAAGTCGCGCGCGCCGTCTGCAGGGTCGAGATCAAAATATTGCTGCGTTGCGCCCAGATAGAAAATCGTGAATGGATTCAATTTATAACTCAGTAGCGGCTCAAGGCTCAAGCCTTTGCCGAAATTGTCATACTGCACGATCATGCGCAAAAACAACTCGCGGGTGAATTGATAATTGACGCGGCTGCGAAGAATATATCCCGCAAAGATGTTTTTCCCATTCGTCAACGTATCCAAAGTGGAATATGAATATTCCGGCTGGATGACCAAACGTTGCAACGGCTTGAGAGTTGCCCACGCCTGAAAATCCGTTCCCTTTCCCAAAAGCGGTTTGGATAAATTTCGCGCAATCGAACGGCCGTGCGACAGCCAGAACCCGAACGTCACCGGCTGGCTGAAGTTGCTATTGACGTTCAACTCGATGCGGCGAATGCCGCTGATCTCTGCGCCGCGAAAAAGTTCCGTGCTAAAAACCGACCCGAGAAAAACCTGTGTTTGTTTTTTGAATTGCACGTTGATCCGCGGACGAATCCAATTATCCTTGCGCACGCCGGAGTAATTCCAAAAGCGGCCTGCGATCACAGCGGGGCTGAGGCGGTCAAAAATTTTGTTGTTCGGATAAAAAAAGTAACCCGTCCAGAAACTCGCGCGCCGGTCGTCGTTGCGCGTCACGAAGCCGTTGTCGGCGCGAAAGGTCGGGCTCGAGGCCCAGTAATCGAAATCGAAATTCCAATGTCTCGCCTCGCGCTCGAAGCTGGCGTACATGGCGTTGCCGTTGAAAGATTCGCCGTCAAACGCCGTCGTGTGTTTGCCGCCGTCAAAATGCGTTTGGCGCTGCGAAATGCCTGCCGTCAAATTCGCGTTCTTCGGCTCTTTCGTATGGCTAAACACCGCCTGCCATTCCAAACGGTAATTTTTTTTGAAACGGAAAAGGCCGTCGGCGCTGAATAATGTTCCCGAGCCGCCGCCATCCAAACAACGGTCGGTCGCCATGCCGCCGATGTAGGAATCTTCCCAAAACGTTCTTTTCGCGCGCAAAATGTTTGACGTGCTGCGCCCGACTTCCTGCAAAATCGCACTGCGTTCCTCGAACGGCAGAATCAATGGCGAATGCTCGTCGCGACCGCCGACGTAAGCGATGCTCGTGCGATTCATACGGCCGGTGAGTTTGGCCGCCACCACCGGGTCGTTGATCGAACGCGTATAAAACGCGTTATACCATGTGTCAAATAAATCGCTGCCTTCCTGAAAGAACGGCCGGCGCTCCGGATAAAACAGCGCGAACGGCGTGTTGACGTCAATCTGCGCCGCATCGGATTCGACCTGGCTGAAATCCGGATTGTATGTCGCTTCCGCGATCAGACTTGGCGTGAAAGCGTATTGCAAACCGAGCGAAGCCGCGCCATCCACTTTCTGATTGACGAAGCGGGAATCTTGTTCACGCAAACTTCCGGCCTGAAAACCGACGACGGACGGCAATAGTTCCAACGAGCCGCCGGGCTTCACATTTTCGATGCCGGTCATCGTTCCAAACTGGCAGGGAAAGCAGGGATCGTCGCGGCTCACCGTTGACCACGAGTATTGCCGGCGGCTGTCGCGCGGATGCGTGCGAAAAAAGGTGATGCGCCAATTTTGCACGGCCTTGTCGGGAAATCGCAAACTGCTGAAGGGAATCGCCATCTCGACTTGATAACCTGCCGCCGTCACTTTTCCCTTTGAATGATAGATGATGTTGAAACCGTCGTCTTCATTTTGCGAGGTCCAGCGCGCATCGCTTTGAATGCCGAGCGGATTCGCAAAAATCTCGTAAGCCCACGCGCCGTCGCCGTAAGTGTCCAGCATGATCCCGACAAAATCGTCCTGCCAAATCGCGTCGCGATCCTGCAGCGTCGCGCGAATGGAGTTGGGATGATCATCGTGCGCAAAGAACGCAATGTATAAATTGGCGTCGTCATACGCGACGAGTGATTCGGTTTCCACCGGCGGCTTGGTTTGATCGCCGGGCCGAATCTCGGTGAAATTTTTGGCGCGCGCGGCATCCGCCCACCCCGCGTCATTCAACTCGCCGTCGATTTGAATCGGGCCGGCGGCGCGGCGAATTTCCAGCGCCGGCTTGATGTTGGGCTGAAAAACCGTTGCGCCGTTTTGTGAATGAGCAAAATTGGCGGCTGAACTAAATAACAAAATCGTAGCAAACAAACGTTGTGACATTCCCGATTCTCCGCAATTTGTAAATAAGATGACGAAAACTCTCAAAAGGTTTAATTCGCCTGCAATTTCTTCAACATCTCCGCGCCATTTTTGTTGCCGGGATTCATCTCAATCGAGCGTTGATAGTTTTGAATCGCCAGCTCGCTTTCGCCGCTCAACATATAAGCTTCGCCCAAACTGTCGTAAGAAAATTTTTTCCCCGAAATAAATTTCGGGGCTATTTTCATTTTGTTCCTTTCGGAACAAAAATTATTCGGAAGGTTATTCATTTATCCAACAATCCGTGCAATTCAACCAAATTCGCCAACAGGCAATCGAAATTAAAATCTTTATTATCGCCATAAAGATCTCGAATAAGCTCGAGACTATTGCCGACTTCTGCCGCTCCGAGCCAGAATAACGGCTTGTTATGGAAAGAAACCGGCATGTTGATATCACTCATTCCGATTCGTTTCAACCGGGCCGCGGGCGCGCCGGCACATTGAAAAAGAATCGCAATCTGTTTTTTGACGGTTTGTTTCTTTTTGTCATTATCGATGACGACTTTGGTGGGGCGAAGCTGGTCCGGCTCTTTGGCGGCGAGCAGCTCGTTCAACGGCACGCCGCGAATGGTGATTTGTTCATCATTAATCGACACCTCTCCCATGATCATGTGCTGCTCTTCGCTCATCTCGCGTTCGATGGAATAGCCAATCCAAAATCCCCGATCGAATTTTTGCTTTTCGGCTTCGGCCAGCGCCCATTTCCAACGCGCCATCAACGCGCCGGTTTTGTCGGGGTGGTGAATGACGAGTTTGGAGGGTTTTGTTGAGGATTGTTTGGCTTCGGCAAACTGCTGAACTAAAAAAGATATGCAGAGAAGCGCGGTCAATCCTATTCCAAGTGTTTTGTGATGATGTTTGTTCGTCGAATTTTTTCTTGCAATCATGGCGGATAATGTATAATTTGGGTTAATGGAGAAAACACTTAAAATTATTAATCAGATGCGGCGAAAAAAAGTGATTGCGGATTACGCCATCGGTGGCGCCGTTGCCACCATTTTTTATGTCGAGCCAATCCTAACTTATGACTTGGACATTTTCATTTTTTTGCCGCAATCACCAACCGGGCTTATTACGCTTTCTCCCATTTACGAATTCGCAAAGAGCAGAGGCTATCAAACCAGCCATGAACATATTATCATCGAAGGCGTGCCGGTTCAATTCATCCCAGCTTACAATCCACTCGTGGAAGAAGCAATTACCGAGTCCAAAGAGATCAAATACAAAAAAATCAAAACCAAAGTGCTCAAGATGGAACACCTATTGGCCATTATGCTGCAAACGGATCGTCCGAAAGACAGAGCTCGAATAACTCAACTCATGGACGAAACGAAGATAAATATGAAAAATTTCTTGACAATACTAAAACGACATAACTTGATGAACAAATGGCACGAATTCCAGAGGCGCTTTTATGACAAATAAACAAGCATGGCAAATCGAGGCGATATTTCGCGCCAAGCAAGATCGCCGGCAAGAATTGGCCAAATTGCCATTTGAGAAAAAAATCAAAATTCTTGTACAACTGCAAAAGATGTCGCTTATTTCAAACAACAGAAGGAAAAATAAACTCCCGATTTGGGATATCGCTTCATAGCGCTTTCTATTTCACGCGCATCGCGGACAAGAACGGCCGCGCTCCCTTCTCCTTTCACAATCCCCACCAGTACGAAGCTTTGATCAGGAAAATATTGTCCGGCCGCGTATCGGCGAGACGGTCGACAGAACGATTGAAGCGAAAGTTGCCAAGATTTTCAAAATCCGAGCGGCTTTGCGTCCAGACGAAATACAGTGTGGAGCCGGGAGAATATTCCCAGCGCAACACGGCGTTGCCGCGCAGCGATTTGAAATTGAAATCATCGGAGCGGTCGGTGAGATACGGCGTGAACTCATAGCTTCTGGGTCGGGCCAGCTCTTTGTAGTTGAAATAATCGCCGGAAGAAATCAACGGCTGCGCGTAAAGCTGCAAGCTCAAGCGCGGTGTGAACGTCCAGTTCAAACGGATGCTCGCGGAAAGCTCGGTTTGTTTTAATGCCGCAAAAATGTAGCGGTTGCCAAACGTTGCGGTTGCCTGCGGATCATTAATGACGGTCACATATTGGGCAAAATCACGATTCCACCATAACGTCGGCCCCATCCGAACGGACAGATTCGCGCCGGGTTTCCATTCGACCGAGGCGTCAAAGCCCCCATCCCAGTTTTTGGGGCCCCGGGAATAACCAAATGTTCCCAGCCCGAACACCCAGGCTTTTCGGCTGTCGGAATTGATAAAAAAGTTGGCTTGCCAGCCGGGGCGATTCAACGTCAGCGGGCCGCCGCGGGTGCGATTGTTGCTGACGGTTTCAGGATTATATGCGAATGAATAATTCAAACTATAATAGTTGAGAAATTCAAAGTAGCCGCTCTGCCAAACGCCCATCCAGATCGTATTGCCGTCAAAATCACGGCTGCCAAAAACGGCGCCCAACAGTTGCGCAAACCGCGTCACTTTGCCGACTTTCGTCCATTTGTAGCCGCCGCCAATGTGACCGTTGATCACATCCGTTCGCCATATAAAGCCCATGTCATTGAGGTCGAACTTGGGATCGACGAAGCCAATCGCCGAATTGAAAATGACATTGCCTTTTTGTTTGTTGAGCAAGAGGCGACCGGCGAAACCGGTCAATGAAGTTGCAAAACTATCGACCTCGACGTGGCCGGCATCCGGCCTTTGAAAGTAATGCCGCGAATTTTGTTGCAGGGCAAGCAGGCGGGCTTCGTTGCCGCGCACTTGCGACATGCCGGCCCAACCGGTGATCACCCAGGTTTTGTTGGCGTCGAGAAACGTCCAGCCATCGATGCCGCCGGCAAACGCGCTGCTGTTGATTTGATCGCGCAATCGCGCGTCAACAAAACGGCGCGCCGCCAGCGTCGAGATAAATCCGATTCCTTGCCGGCCTTCTTTGATTTCTTTTTGCGCGCGCGCAATGCCGTAATATGCCAACGGCTCAACTTCGCTGCGCCATCTGCGGTTGCCTTGATTCAACTCGGCGTGCTCGCGAGAGGTGAGTGCGTGCAACATGCCAACATTCCAATTGCCGCCGATCTTGCCGGTAAGTTTTGCCGCGCCGAGAATGTTCGTTCCCAGCGGCACGTCGGCAAAATCTGCCGAGGGCGAACTACCCTGCGGCGCTCTGCCAATACGTCGGGTATAAAAAAATTGGGGGTTGGCCCAGTTGAAGCCCCAATTGCTTCTGGAACCGCCTTGACCAAAATTGAAAATGGTGGAGCCTTCGATGAAGAAGGGCCGCTTCTCGCTGAAAAAAGTTTCTACGTCACCCAGATTCACCACCGCCGGATCGACTTCCACCTGGCCAAAATCCGGATTGACCGTCGCATCCAAAGTCAGATTGCTGCCGATTCCGACTTTCAGATCGGCGCCGGTGCCGGGGAGATATTTCGACCCGTCATTGAACGGATTGCCGGGCAAGTGTTGCGTGTACTCAGCTTTGGTGGTGACATACGGCAAGACTTCGACGCGACGCGGCGGCGAGATATTTTCAATGCCCACCAAATCAGCGAAACGCGAAACAAAGCCGCTGCCGTTTTTGGGCGTGAAAACCAAATAATCTTTTTCATTTTTGCGCGCGATGTCGCGGCGGAAATTTATTCCCCAGACCATCTGGTCTTTATTTTTGAACCGAAGCTGCGAATACGGAATGCGCATCTCCGCCATCCAGCCTTTGTCGTCAATCACCACTTTTCCTTCCCAAACGCCGTCCCAAGAATCGTCGTCCCACTCATCGTTGTAAAGGACGCCGTCGTACATGGTTCCCGCGGCGTTGATGGAAAAATAAAATCCGCTGCGGCGGTCGTAATACGGATCGACGAAGAAGCCGAACATATCGGAAGTGAGCTGCGCGTCGCGCCGGCCCAAACGCGCGATGATGGAGTCGGGCGCGGAATCAAACATGCGCGCGCCGATGTAAATCGCCTCGTCGTCGTAAGCAAGATGGACGACGGTCTTGTGCGTCGGCGGCGCGCCTTCGTGCGGATCGCGTTGCGTGAATTGCGAAATGCCGGAGCCGTTTTGCCACACGGGCTCCGCGAGAATGCCATCAACGGTAATTGATTCCGCCAGACGAATGGCATCGACTTTGATTTTGGCCGTGGAAACAGTGTCAGCGGTTCCCGCATACGTTAACGTCGCGGACAAAGCCAGAACAGTCACGAACGTTTTCATGGATCGCTCCTCAGAAACGGTGAATCAAAAAACGTAATTGTTATCCCTGCGCGTGACCGTATGATATGACAAGGAATGTCAGGGAAAGGTTGCCAAATCCAACTTAATTTCGCCGGATTTTTGATCCAGCACACCCAATGATGGTGATCTGGGCCGTGAAACGTAGAAGAGCGCGGCTGCGCTGGCCGCGCGTCCGCTGTGCAAATCCACCACTTTCATGGTCAACAAATACTCGCCCGCCTCGACGTCGCTGAGATTCAGCGGCAAACTGATCGCGGCTTTGGCGCCGGGCTTGGGACTCTTCCAACCTAAAACGCTGATCTCTTTGCCGGCTTGGCTGACCCAACAAGAGACTTGAAAAGAATCGCCGGGCGCTGAAATGGGGGACAAATTATAAGCTTCAAAATATACAAACCCTCGAGGTTGCTCGGCATTAAAAAGATGCGGCACGTTGGGCAAAATGCTGCGGCCGTTTTTCTGCAAAATGGCGGCTTGGCCGGACATGTCGAGCTGGCGCGCCATCAGCAAGCTGCTGATTTGCGGCTGGGCTTGGCGAAACGACGGCGCCGTGATTTTACCGGTGTGCGAAAGCCGCTGGCGCATTTGCGCGTCGCCGATGACTACGCGCAAAGTATAGCTTCCGGGTTCGAGACGAAACGCAAAGTAGAAAAGCTGTGTGTGGCGATTCGATTGCGTCGTCGCGAGATTTTTCGTTTGGATTTTTTCCGCAATGGAATGACCATCGACCTGAAAGCCGTTGTCTTCCTCAAGCACCACACCGGCCTCGACGTTGGTCTCATAAATCTCGCCGATTTTCTGAAATACCAAACTCCGATACGGCACTTCGATGACGACTTCAGTCAATGTTTTCACGGTTTCGTCATCTTGAAAATAGAGCACGTTGATCCAAAAGGGGCGGCTGCTTATATCGACGTCGTCGCGCCACGCACTTTGCGCGGCAACATTGCTAACTATGGCCAAACAAAATAGCAATCCGGCGCAGAACAAATTCCGGAATCGTTTGCCGTGACGTGGATTGGGGCAGCTTTTTCCGAGGCGAGAAACAGTGGCAGCGTGAAGGCAGGACGTAACAACTCGCATAAAGGACTCCGCGTTGAAGTTGTGTGATTACGGGAAATTCGTCGTCCTCGCCGCGTAACGACTAATATGACGAGTGCATCGGAAAAAGGTTGCAAACGAAATAAAATTTTACAAAGAACTAAAAGCTTTGAACACGGATGACGCGGATCATACGGATTTGCGCGGATTTTTATCAGTGAAAATCCGCGTCATCCGCGTTATCCGTGTTCAAAAGATTTATAACAGAATTTATTTGCGCGACTTTCCCAGCGCCTCGTTCATCTCTCGCACATAATCCGCGTCCACGCCGTGAATGCGCAATTGCACGAGCTGGTCGATGGAAAGATTTTTGTAGCCCAATTCCGTCATCTCTTTGACGAATGCCGGAGTGACGCCGTGAATCACCATTTCGACGAGCTTATCAATCGACAATTTGTTGTAGCCCAGCGCTTGCATTTCTTTGACGAATCCGGCGCCGACGTCGCTCATGGCCAAATGAAATACTTGATCGATGGCCAGCTTGTTGTATCCCAGCGCTTTCATGTTGTTGACAAAATTCTGGCTGATCTCAAATTTGAAATCGCCGGAGCCTTTGTCGTTTTTGAATTGGCCTTTAAAAGTAAAGGTACCGGCCTCGCGCGGCAGCTCGAACTCGGCGCCGGCAGCGCTGTTGATCGCGGCCTCCAATCCCTTAAATTCTTTGAGCAGAATATCTTCACCAAAACTCATGTTCCAATTCCCGCGCTCCGAGCGCATCGAAGATTTGAGATTCAGGTGCATTTTGGAAAAACCGATCTCGCCTCGCCAACGGCCTTCGACGGTTTCTTGCGCGACTCCGGATGAAATTAGGAGTAGAAAAAATAACAAGGCGACGATGCAACTTCTTATCAATTTCTGCATGGCGAAGTTCCATATAGTATTATTTGGGGAAACTATCACTCGCCTGCGTCAGGGCAGGCATAACCGCAAATATTTTTTTCACCACAAAGAGCACAAAGAAAAACTGCTAAATTTTGCGTAAAAATTTAGCGATTTGAAGTGCATCGCAAACTAAAGTTTGCACTCCGATTTCACATAGCAAAATTCATACAATTTTGTTTCTTGCTTTGTGTCCTTTGTGCCCTTTGTGGTTGAGTTTGGTTGCGGCGAATGTCGCGCTAAGTAATACGATCAGAAAACTTCGACCACGAGGTTCTCAATTTTCCTTGCCAAGAAGTTGGTTTGGGGGTCGATAATTCGCACGCTGTTAATCAATCGCAGGATCAGCCATTTTAGTTCATACTCGGGAACCGGCAGGCCGAGACGCTGATAGGCTCGCATGAGCAGAGACAGAGCTTCTGCATCGTCACGGCGCAGATGCGCTTTCGCAGTCGCGATCACGTTTGCCAGCACGCTCTCGGAGAGCGGCCCTTCTGAACCCCGCGCATCAGGATTGTTTACATCATAGCTTTGGTCTTTTTGAATGGACTTGGCGAACACTTCCAAATTTAATTGCCAGAAGAGCGGCACGGCTTCAAATCGAATGAAGAGCAGCCGGCGCTTCCGTGAATTTTGGAAGTCGGGAGCTGAGCGGACCGAATCAATCGACTGAATGCGCGACAATATTGCCGCGATGTTGTCGACGCACGATTGAAAGCCTGCATCGGGAATTTCCCACAGCACGTCGATGTCGCTGTAGCGGTCGGCGCGAGCCTCCGCCAGCGATCCTCGGAGCAGCGCTTCCGACTCCGGCGCGGCTTCGGTTAAACGGCTGAGGATTCTGTCCGCGAGATTGGAGCGTGCAGCGATATCGAGATTCATTCTTTAAAAAAGCTCGCGTCGAAGCCTTGAATTTTCATCCGGATGACTTTTTCCGGCGACAAATTTTTCAAGCCGGCTTCCTGCAATTCTTTGACGAAATGCGCGTCAACGCCTTGAATGCGCATTTGCAGCAATTGGTCGGTGGTCAGCTTATCGAAGCCAACGGTTTTCATCTCTTTCACATATTCCGCATCGACGCCCTGAATGCGCGTTTGCAGCAATTGCTCGATCGAAAGGTCCGCATAGCCTGCAGCTTTCATTGCTTTGGCGTAATCGACGTCCACGCCTTGAATGCGCAACTGCAGCAACTCGTTGAGCGAAAGATCGCCGTAGGTCGCTTTCATTTCTTTGGCGTAATCCGCATCGACGCCGTGAATGCGCGTTTGCAGCAATTGGTCGATCGAAAGGTCTGCATAGCCCGCGGCTTTCATTTCCTTCGCGTATTCGACGTCCACGCCTTGAATGCGAAGCTGCAATAACTCGTTGAGCGAAAGCTCGCCATACGCCGCTTTCATTTCTTTCGCATACTCCGCATCGACGCCGTGAATACGCATTTGAATCAATGCAGCAATATCGAGATTGTCGAAACCGGCGGCTTTCATGGCGCGGATATATTCGGCATCGACGCCATGAATGCGCATTTGCAGCAATTGCTCGATTGAAATGTTGGGATAACCCGACTTCTTGACGCCTTGCACGTATTCGTCATTCACGCCGCTGCTGATGCGACCGACAATATCATTGATCTTCCATTCCTCATAACCGGAAGCGCGCAATTTTTTAGCGAGAACATTTCCCAGCTTTTCTGCGGTTTCGCCGACGAGGCTTTCGCCGCGCAAATTTTCAATGCCGAGCGCACGCATCGCGCTCACCAAATTCTCGCCGACGAGATTGGCGCCGTCTTGCACGAGCCGGTCAAGCCGCAGCCCCACACCGGAGTCGTGTTTCTCTTCATCGCAATCATCGGTTGATGCCGACGCGGTTGGCATCGCCGTTTCATCCGGCCACGGCGAAATCACCATGGGATCGTTGGTTGGATTTGCTGCGGAAAGCCCGAGACTAAATTGAGGAACATTATATTGGAATTGCCCGTTGGACAAAGCCAGTTTGTCGATTGGTTTCGCCGGAGTTTTTTCAAGATGCATCCACGGGCTGAGCGCCGCAAGCGGCAATACAATGCAGGCCACCGCCGCGCCGAGACAAAGCTCGCCGGTCGGCGTCAGCGTGCGCCGCCGCAAATTCGGATTGAGAATGGCGCGCAAACGGCTTTCGATTTGCGAGCATTGCGCCATCGCCACCGCCGCCGAGGGCGAATATTTCGCAAAACGCAACGCGCGCAGAATTTCCAAAATATGATTGGCGTAATCGGAAGCTTTCGCCCCGCTGTTCAACACGGCGTCATCACAGGCCTGCTCGCGCTCCATGCGCAATTGCCGTGCGGCGATCCAAGCGAGCGGATTGAACCAGTAAAGCGCGCAGGCGAGTTGCGCGACCAATTGCGAGAGCAAATCGCCGCGTTTTATATGCGCCAGCTCGTGCAACAACACCACGCGACGGCGTTCCGCCGGCCACGTGTCGGCGTCGTATGGCAACAGAATCGCCGGCCGAAACAGGCCCCACGTCATCGGCGCCATCGCGTTTTCGGCGCGCAGCAATTTCACCGGTTGCTTCAAGCCCAGTTCCGCGCTCAAATTTTCGGAAAGATCATACCATGCGTCATCAAGAATTTCTTCGGCGCGACGCGAGAGCAATTTAACGCTCATCCAACCCAGCAACCAGCGCGCCGCTACGATGAACACGCCGCCAAGCCATATCGCGAAGATCCATGCCGCCCATGACCACGCGGGCAGGACATTGCTCCATTTTGATTCGCGCTGCGGCGTTGAAACCGGCGAGGCGTAATTCGTGGATATCGTCCACGTTTTGTCGCCATTGTTTTCGGCCTGATAAATTTTTTGCGATTTTGATTTCGGCAGGCGGAGCTCCGGGCCGGGCAAGCGCTGCAAACTTTCCGAGGAGGGCAAAATTTGCGGCGCCAGAGGCACGTTCCATTGCGGGATAATAAAGGAAAGGAGCGGCAGCGCCAACACGCCGATCAACGCCAAACTCCAGATGAGGTGCCGCGTTGCTGCGGCGGCTCGTCGCAGCAACAAGCTGAGCAGCATGGTTGCCGACAAAAAAATCGCCCCTTTGAAAGCCGCATCAAAAAGGATGAGCAGCAATGGGGTTTGATCTGACATCCCAAACGCGTCGAATAGTGAACGCATGGCTATCTCCCTTCATTTTTCGCCTGTGCAATCAACTGCGAGAGTCGATCCAATTCATCCTCGGAAAATTTTGTTTTTGACAAATCCAACAAAGCGGCGACGGCTTGCTCGGTCGAGCCTTCAAAAAACGTTTCGACCAGATGTTTCAGCGCCGAACGCTGGGCTTTGTCGTGCGCGAGCGTCGGTTTATAAATGTAGCGCGGGCCGTCCTGTTCATGCTCGAGATGTCCTTTCTCTTCCAGCAAACGCAGCATCGCCCGCACCGCCGAATAGCTGGGCGGATCCGGCAATCTCTCCATCACCTCGACCGCGGTCGCCCGCCCGAGCTGATAGATCGCGTCCATAATCTGGCGCTCGCGGCGGCTTAAGTGCAAATGTGGGGTTTTCGTGATCATGGTTGCCTTTCTTATGACTGCTTTATACGGAAAAAGGTTGCAAAAAGATGCTATATTTTTAGCATAATGCTAAAAATATAGCATAATGGGATGAGAAAGTCAAGGGGAAAGTGCTAAAATTTTAGCACTAAATTTTGACAGAGCATAAACGCGGAAAATTGCACTTGTCTATTGCAATGTGGATCGACAAAAAGAACTTCACAAAATACAGTCGCAATTATTTCTTTTGAGCGTCAAATATCGAAACAACAATCCCAAAAACTAAAAACCCTGTAACAAAAACGCCATACTCTTTGGTTGATTTTGATAATGTTATATATTGAAGATTATCCCCAAAGAGCAAAAAAACATAAACTGCCAATATTAAAGAGGCGATGATTATCAACTCACCGAATTTTTGTAAAGCATTAATTTGAGTAGAATATGTCGGAATTTTTTGGGTATGGTTTTTATAGATTTGAAGACGACGTCTCTCTTTTAAAGCTTTATAAGAGAAGAAGAAGCAAAAGTGTGCCAAAAGTGCGGCATTTATCGTTGATCCAGAAGTAATTAAATCAAAATTGTAAAGTACGAATAATGAACCAAATAAAATGAGAAATTGGCCCAAAACTTGGTTGTTCCAGATAAACCAACAAGAAGCTGCATCAGAAGGAAAGTTATCATCTTGACTTGATTTATAATTTAGTTTTTTCACCTTAACATCGAACAATATCGAGCCGAAAATGTCTTATCTTTAGTTGAAATTTAGATGGCGGCTCCTATCTTGGAGTATTCTGAACAACCCCAAAAGAACAGGAGCCACCATGAAAGCCACTGACAGAGCTTCCCTTCC
>Ga0247727_10001800_pt1 | contig 49884 bp, 44 predicted proteins | sample WisWelCaveWW1625_FD_202498 | JGI IMG/M metagenome (GOLD analysis project Ga0247727, IMG submission 202498) | Biofilm microbial communities from Wishing Well Cave, Virginia, United States - WW16-25 | ecosystem: Environmental > Aquatic > Deep subsurface > Groundwater > Cave microbial mat | place...
ACAAAGCGCGCCCAACACTGTTCGCCTTTTTGCGTTGTTTTTTTGAACGCCATGTGGAGACGTCGAATTCTATTCGATGGGAGCCGCGCGATGGATCGCAGATCTGTGATGTACTGTGTCAGGTCTTGACTACTTTAACTGCAATTCGCGTACGTGAATTTTTGCTTCACCAGGCGAGTCGAGATGCTCAATTTCAATACGAACACGCTGCACCGTTGCGGGCACGTTATCAAATTTCATCGTAATTTCGGGAATCGGCAAATCGCCGCGCACCGTTTCCGAATACACGACAGGTTTATCCGAATCGGGCGCATACAGCGAAACCTGAATCGAAAAACGCATTTGCCCGAAGGAGGCGTACAAACTCGAAAGCGCGCGCGGCGTCGGATATTCAAACTCGATCAACAAGGGATTCGCTTCGCGTCCGCGCGCTAGCGTGTACGAATCACCATCAAACATATCCACCGCTCTGCCGCCGTCGAATTGCGAATGAATCAATGTCACCGTTTCGCCATTCAGTTGCACTTGTTCCGTTACGGGTTTCGCGCGCTGCTCTTTTTCCTGTCTGAACACGTCGTCAATGTTATCCACATACGCCATCCGAACAATTTCAAACGCGCGCGTGTCATTCGGGTATTTCAAACGCCATACGAATTGCGGCTCCTGAAATTTGTTACTTTCCTTTGCCGTTTGCAGTTCGCCCGGTGTCATTACAAAAATCGTATTGCGGCTCAACGGTTCTTTGTTTTCAATCCACGCATCAATCGTGCGAATACGAAGCATCTTTTCAGTGGGCATAAAGAAATTGACAAATTCTTCCGTGCCGTTCGCCCACGAGGAGGTCAACACAATTGGGCTTTTGGGCGCGTCCGCGCGAAGTTTTTTCAACACCTCGAATATTTGTTTCGCGCCCCATTGCATTCCATACAAATCATACGTTTGAAACCACATCGGTCCGTTCAGCAACGCGTCGCGCGTCATCCAAATTCCGCCGAACGATAACACCACCACAAGTAGCACACTGATCACCTGCGGATTCAGGCGTTTCGCAAAACGATTGAGCAGATATTCCATTCCCAAAACCGTGAGCAGCGTTGCAGGAATGACAAACGCCAGCAAACGCAAAATCAAAACGTCCACCAACGCAGCGGCAAGGGGCGCGCTCACCAGCGCAATCAACACCACACGATATTTCGATTCACGAAAACGCGCAATGCACACCCCGATGCCGACAATGATCAGCGGGAACGCGATCAACGGCAGATGCCCGTAATCTTTCATACGATGCCGCACCAAGTCCACATCATTCGGCGTGAACCAATACAACGGCGAGATGCCTTGCGCGTAGCGCGTAATGAATCCCGTGATTTTTTCCGTCAGCGGCAAATCATCCACAATATATGAATTAACCGAGCGCAAGTGATACCACGATTCGTCGGGATGCTGTAACGCAAAACGCGCGTAAGGAATCAACAACACCGCAATCAAGGGGGATGCAAACAACCACCAACGGAAATGCAGGAGGTGATAGCGAATATCCGAAAGAGCCAAAAGAATCGCGGTCAGCGCCAAAATCAACTGTGCGGAGGGATACGAATAAAAGACCCCCGCGCCTGCCAGCACCGCGGCAAAGACAAAACGCGGCGAACGATAGCGATACAACAAATAACAAAAAATAAAAATGCCGTACAACGCGGTGGCGGTGACCGTATCAAACACGGTGCGCGAATGAAAAAACCACGTCGGCGTAATCGCCAAAAACAAAACTGCCGTCCACCAATACCGCGCGTTGAAAAACGATTGCAGCGTGAACGCCACCGCCGCCGCGCCAAACACAGTGAGCATTGCCGACGCGGCACGCGCGACGGAAATCGAAACGCCAAAGAACTGAATCGCGAGGGCTTGTTCGTACACCGAAATCAAAGGATTCACAACGAAAAAGAAATTAAAGTACAGCGGAAACCATCCAAGTTTTGGATCGCGAAACCCATTTGCCAACAACTCGCGCGCCAAAGTGACGACGACGGCTTCATCGCCCAGAAAACTGATCGGAAATTCATCCAGTTTGTAAAAACGCGTGAACGCATACACCAACAGGGCGACGCCAAATAGGATCCAGGGGAGCGTTTCCGCGCGCGCAAACGATTTCAACACTGCGCGCGTTTCGACGTGTTCTATCGTCCCCCTCGCGTCACGCTGCCACCATTCGCGCGGCAGAACAATGGAAAATTTCACGGCTTCATATTTTCCAACATTGCGCGCCTGTGCGGTATAGCGATTCGCTTGCCGCATGACCGCGAGGCGTGATGTACTCCAAATGGTTTGCGGTTCATTCCCATTTGGGGCCTCTATCGCAGGAGTGTCCGCGCGCGCTGCATCTGGGGTGGCAGTCGCAGGTGTGATCGCAATCGGCGAAACATTCGCATTCGCGATTTCAAGCGCGCGAGGATGGGCAATCGGTGTTAGAGGCGTAGGCGACTCCAAGTTCCGCTGTACATTCGCGCGCAACGATTCGCGCGTCAGACGCGCGCCCATTACAAACGCGCCAACGCCGATGCCGCCCAAAAAGGCCAAAACAATCGGCAGCCACGCGCTTTCCGCATCAACAAACAAGCGACTGACAATCACTCCGATTATCAGCCCCACACCGACCAGCACAACCGCATCAAGAACTCGACGACTCATCTTTAATCTCTGGGGAGCGATTATAGCATCAAAGAGGTGACACAGTAGATCACAATTTGCTGCGCCGTCCATCGAATGGAATTCGACGACTGAACAAAGACTGGAAAAAACAAAGCGCGCCCAACACTGTTCGCCTTTTTGCGTTGTTTTATTGAACGCCATGTTGAGACGTCGAATTCTATTCGATGGGAGCCGCGCGATGGATCGCAGATCTGTGATGTACTGCGACAGGTTTCCGCGATATAAGCATCGCCCAAACCCTGTCACCTCTAACGCGCGGGGGCGTAAAACACTACAAAGTCACGCCCAATCGTTTGCGAAGCCACGCGCCGCGTTATGCCATTCGGATACAGCGTTTTCAAGTACCGCAGCGTTTCTGCATCCTGATTTTTCAGCGCGTACATTTTCGGCGCGCGGTCAAGCGTTTGCAAATGCAGCATCGCGTCATCTTGAACCAAATGCGCGTCGAAATCAAAAATCCCCAAATGAATCCCCACCGCGCGATGATCAACCCAATGCGGCGCGGACACAACGTAAATGTGTTTCCAATCATTCTGCGCCAACGCAAACTCGCGCAATGTTTCCGCAATCTCGGTAGAGTTCCACGCGGCGCGGCGATATTGCTTGGCATAGTGATCAAAATACAAATTAAAATTGAGCAAGACGATTGACAACAGCACGATTCCTAAGGACAGATCGCTCAAGGTTCGAGAAGCGAGAAACGCGAATTGCTTGCGCCAGAGCGCGAGCGGCAGCGCGGCAAAAATCATGACGAATGGTGCGACACCGCCTGCCCGTACAACGCTGGGATTTTCTTCAGGAAACGCGAGGGCGAGGGTTGAAGGCAGCAATAAAATAATGAACGCGGCGAACATCAACACGAACGGATATTCACGATAACGCAGCAAACGATACGCGCCGTATACGACTCCGATCAAAAAACACGCGCCGATGATCCAATCCACCACAGGCACATCGGGTAGCGCGTTAACCCACACCACATCCCCGCGCATATTAAACATTCCGAACGCGCGCCAAGTGTTATCCAAAAATGTCAGAAGCGGTTCACCGCGCAAAGGTTCCTCGAGCGCAGTGAGACGCGTCGCCGTGCGATACCAAAAAATTTCAGGGTTGTCAACCAAATACCGCAGTAACGGCACAAACACGAGCAACGCCGCGCCGAACGTGAGGAAAACGTGAAACGTGAAACGTGAAACATGTTGCACGCGAACGAAATTCCAACAGAGCCATAACGCAGTCCACATCCACACCAGCAGCGCCACCACACGAAATGTGCTGTACCCATTCAGTCCAATTCCTAACATCACACCCGCCAACAAAAAATCATTGCGTGATTGGCGGCGTAACGCGCGGACAAGAAAAAAACAAGTCCAGGCGACAAACAACGGCGACAATGGATAACGCAGCCCGACGCGCGCAATTGCTGCAGGAAAAATGCTGACCGCGAAAAAAAACGCGGCAAGCAATCCCACTTCATCCTCAAAAAATTCGCGCGCCAACAAAAACACGGCGGGGATCGTCAACAGACCCGCGCTCGCGCCGACAATTTTCAACGCCAGCATATCCAGCGGCGCGATTCCCAACGCAACGACCAACGCGTTCAAATAAAATTGCAGCGGTTCGCGCCCTGTATTCCGTTCAAAAAAATCGAGAACTTGCCATTCAAAATATCAAACGTATCCAAAATTTTTTCTACATGATCGCTCGTCATCTCCGCAGGGACGGTGTTGAGACGGTAAAAATAAAACAGCGCGCCGAGCAGCATGATCCCCGCCAGTGCCAGCACTACACCACGCGGTTGTTTTTCGATTGCCGCGTGCAGATTGCTCCGTGCCGCACGCAACGATCCCTCCCAAAACGCGACACAAAAAAGCACGAGTGCGGTGAGCCACGCGCTTGTACCGACGAACGCAAACGTATTGTAACGAAATTCAAAAAACGCAATCAGCGCAAATAGAATCGAGGGAAAAACAAAAAATTTTCGCGCGGGATGCGCGGGGGCTACGATTGGGATTTCGCGCGAGGGTTCGCGAATCGGAATCGCCAGCGCGTCCGTGTCCCGCGTCCATGCTACAAATAGCAAAACAAACGCACCGACATACACCAGCGCACCGCCAAGCCATTGCCCCGAATCATAGATCGCGCGCTGGGCGAGAACCGCGAGCAACAAGGCGAGAGTGAATAAGGCGACACGCATCCAAGCGCGGCGATTTACATCGGTGAAACGAACGCGGACACGCACAGAGGTGGACATACGAAATAGGCAGGACAAATTTGTAATTTGTCCTACGTCTTGCAAAGCAACAACGCGTTAAGCATAAACGATTTTTTTTCATCCAAATTCTCGTTAAATCCATCAATCCAATTAAACACGCCCAGTCCGACCCGCACCGGATTCAACCCGCCCGCCTTGGTTTGTTCACCGCCAAAACGATCCGCCGCCGCGCGCATGTTCTTGGGCAGCATCCCTTTTTCAAACAACGGCTTGCCCAAGCCATACACCAAATTGTGCGCGAATGGAAAACAATAGTGCAAAATCGGGTAGAACGCGCGAATTTCAAAACCCACGCGCGTCACCAACGATTTAATTTCGTCGGGATAATACAAACGTTCATGGTTCGCCCATATTCCCGCGAACGTCCCATTTTGAATGTGCGTGCGAAACACCCCTTCGAGCGTCTTGTTGAGCGGGTCCCACCAAAACGGATAATTGTGATTCGGCACGGTGAGAAAAACGAATCCGCCCGCTTTCAACACGCGCTTGATTTCTTGCAGCCCGCCCCAATCATCGGGCAAGTGTTCCAACACTTCACTAAAAATAATCTTGTCAAACGTCCCATCCGCAAACGGCAATGGTTCAATGTAGCTGCGCGCGACACTCGCTCCGTTCGCGCGATTTTGTTGCAGCGCAATTTCGAGATGCTCCGCATCCAAATCCACGCCCGTCAATGTACACGGCGCGAGTTCCGTCACATATTTCATAAAAAACCCGCGCCCGCACCCCGCGTCCAACACGCGATCTGTCAGTTGAATGTCCAACGCCTCGAACATCAAACGCACACGCCGTTTGAACGCCATGTCCGCTTCATTTTGCAAAAGGCGCGCGAGGCGCGCGTGGTCAATGCTCATGTTGGATTTGGTGAACTCACCGCGTATCGGCACGAAACGGCGTTCGTTCCCTACACATTCGTACGGAACGCTCGCCGCAGCGGTCCCTGCCCCGCGCCCCTCGTGATGCGCGCCGCGGATCGGAACGAAACAGCGTTCGTTCCCTACACATTCGTACGGAACGCTCGCCGCAGCGGTCCCTGCCCCGCGCCCCTCGTGATGCGCGCCGCGGATCGGAACGAAACGGCGTTCGTTCCCTACGACACCAACGCTTCAAACACCTTCTCGTACTCATCCAACGTTCGTTCCGTATTAAACACTTGGCGAATTTCGGCGCGCGATTTTAGATACACCTCGCGATTATTCATCACCTCGATCAAACCATTCGCCAACGCCAACGGATCGCGCGGCGTCACCAATTTGCCCATGCCCGTTACCCGGACGACTTCACGCGCCCCGGGAATGTTTGTCGCGACAACCGGTGTGCCTGACAATAACGCTTCGATTTGCACGCTTGGAAAACAGTCTGTGCGGCTCGGCAGGGCAAACACATCATTCATTGCATAAAATTTGGCGAGCTGCTGCGGATCACGGATCAAGCCGAGCGTCACAATGCTTTCGCGTTCTTGATCAATGAGATGCTTCCATTTGTCAAAGAAATGTTCGTATACCACGTTGATTTCACCCGCGTACACAAATTTCACATTCGGAATTTTTGCGCGGACAAGCGGGATCGCTTGCAATAAATAATCGAATCCCTTTTCTTCAACAAAGCGTCCCGCAAAGCCAACAAGTTTGCTTTGCGTCAGACCCAGTTCCGCGCGCCATTGCGCGACTTGATGCGCGTTCGGGTGAGGAATTTCGACGGGCGGATAAATGCAATCGAGTTTTGCGCGGAACGGCGCGAGAAATTTACTGTGATCCGCGTAATCGCACGAGTGTACGGTGATGCGCGCCGCTTCGCGTTCGCCTTGGGTCATTAACGCGGTGGTGACGCGTTCGATGAATTGATCACGCGGATTATTGGGCATCACCAAATCGCCGTGATGCGTAATGAGCGTTTTTTTGCCGTGCAGCAATCCGATACGCGTGACGAGATTTGTTTCCAGCATCGGCGTATGCACGTGCAGCACGTCATTCGCTTGCGCGAGTTCATTCACCGCGCCGATGAATTGCGGCATGAGGACGCCGCGACTCATACGCGCCAACGTCGGCAAACGCAAAATTCGCACGCCGTTGCACATTTCCTCGCGTGCGAGATACGATTCAAATTGTGATGTGAGGACAGTGATTTCATGCCCACGCTGCGCCAGTCCTTCGGCGAGCCGTTTGGCATAGGCGGTCAAACCAGTCCAGTGGGGATAGTAATAGGTCAGAGTGACGAGTATCTTCAAACGATGCTCCGCAACAAAAATTTATTCCGATGCTCAACTCAAGATAGTGTGTACCGTGTGAAAAGATGCCACGCACTTTCGAAAGTGCATGGCATCTTTTCACACTTTCTCTCGTCGAGCCGATTTATGCCGATGCTGTTTCATCTACGACGCGATTTTGCGCGCCAATGTTTTGAATTTTCCCAAAATCCAAGCCCTCGCGCCACATGGAACCAATGCCCAACAACATGAGCATGATGTACGTCAAGCCGTGCAGCACGAATGCGAACGCCAATGCTTGATTCGGATCCACATTCCAAAGTTTCAAGACACTCACGGCGATGAGATGAAAAACGCCCACTTGTCCGGGCGACGCCGCGACAGTCACCGCCAATGCCGCCGCCACTTGTACTAACACGCCTGCGGCAAACGGCAAATGAATATCTAATGAAAACATGGTGAGCCAAGCCAGCAGCGACGCGACGAGCCAAATTTCCAATGACCAAAAACTCGCGCGCAACAAAGGACGCGGCGAACGCAAAACCGCAAACCCATCAATCAAATTTCCAATGAACTGCCACAAACCTTCCCGATCCAAAAACTTGATCGGCGACGCGAGTTTTCGCAAAAATGCTACGCCGCGCTCGCGTTGGAGTGAAATGACTGCCAACACAACCAACGCGCCAATTCCAATCGCGCCCAATAGCAAACCCCCATTCACCCAATCGCTGGGTATATTCGGAATGAACGGGAGCAAAACAATCAGCAGCAAAACAACCGTGAGACCATCCAACGCGCGCTCAACGACGACGGTAGATAACGCGCGCGCGACAGGAATTTTTTCAATCGTTCCCAACAAATACGCGCGCGCCACGTCGCCCAAACGCGCGGGCGTAATGTTGCTCAAAAAGTATCCGATGTTGAGTGTTGCAAATACTTGCGACCAACGCGGCTTGTACGGATCAAACAACGCCTGCCAGCGAAACGCGCGTCCGACATAACTGCCCAAAAACGTCAGCACCAAAATCGGCAGCCACCACCAATTGAATTTTCCAAACGATTCCGCGAGTTTGTCCAATTGGATGCCTTGAAACGCCAACACGAGCGAAACGATTGTGATGGCGAGACCGATCCAGAGACGTTTTGATTTCAGCAACAGAATTTTCTCCTTTACACGCGCGCGAATCCATGTAGGATCAATATCATTCGCGCAACATCGCTATTATAATGCGTATGACCATAATGCAAGAAATAACGCAACACGTGACGCTTGAATGTCGCATCGGTTGCGGCGCATGTTGCATCGCGCCCTCCATTTCATCCCCCATCCCCGGTATGCCAAATGGAAAACCCGCAGGCGTGCGATGTGTCCAACTCACCGCCGACAATCGCTGCGCGCTGTTTGGAAAAGCGGAGCGTCCCGAAGTGTGCGCGCGTTTGCGCCCCACCCAAGAAATGTGCCGCGAAAATGCGGAGCAGGCAATGCTGTGGCTCGCGTGGTTGGAGAGGGAAACGCTGCCAACGGATTGGGAAAACGGATAAGCGGATGCGCGCGATCCATCCGTTTATCCGTTTATCCGCTTCATATCCGTTGGCAGCCCGCCTGTCGAATTTCCGCATACTCGTTCGTCGTATATTAAACTCTATCGGAGGTCATTCATGCCAGATGCAGTTGAACTCGCAACACTCACCCAAATCAAAAATATCGAAGAGAGTACCGGCAAACCCTTTGGCGAATGGGTTGCCCTCGCGCGCAAACACGGCGGCAAGCATGGGGAGATGATGAAATTTCTCAAGGAAAAACACGGTCTCGGTCACGGCAACGCAAACCTCATTGCGATCAAAGCGCGCGAAGTGGATACGCCGCCGGTTGGTGCAAACACCGATCCAGCTGACCCGTGGTTCACGGACAAAAAAGCCGCGCTCCGTCCAATCTATGATGCTGTCGCGGAGCAAGTAAAAAAATTTGGCGATGACGTGGAATTTTCGCCCAAAAAAACCTATATGAGTTTGCGCCGCAAAAAACAATTTGGCTGCATCATGCCCACCACCGCAACACGCATTGATGTGGGCATCAATCTCAAAAGCGCGAAACCCACCAAACGCTTGCTCGCCGAAAAAACGGGCGCAATGTTCACGCATCGCGTTCCTGTCAGCGATGTGAAAGAGGTGGACCAAGAGTTGTTGGCGTGGCTCAAGCGCGCGTATGATGAATCGTAAAAATCAACGTGCCACGCACTTCCGAAAGTGCGTGGCACGTTGATTTTTTTATTTCCCTACCTCGTCGTATAATTTCCCAACACCCCGACGTGAAAACTTTCGAGCGCCAATGTTGAATCGCTCTCCCTCAGGAGTTTTCCAAAATGAGCAGCACTGACCTGCGCGATTTTCTCCAAATCCCGTACGCCCAACTCGAGGAAATGAATCTCAACGCGAAAGCGCAGCGCCTCGCGCGCGTTCCCACCGATGTCATCGCCGAAGAACGCATGAAATACTTGACCGACGAGACGCGCATCAAAGCCGTCACGGTTTGTTTTACCGATCTTGAAGGGCGGCTCCACATGCTCGATTACGACAAAAAGTTTTTGTTGAAATCGGCAGACAATCTCACCTTCGATGGTTCGTCCGTGCGTGGTTTTGCCGCACAGCGCGAATCCGATTTGCGGCTCGCCGTGGATTGGCACGCGTTCTATTGGCTGCCCGCCGATGTTTTTAGCGCGGGCAAAGTGTTGGTCTTTGGCGATGTGTTGGAACGCGACGGCTCAGCGTACCCCGCCGACATGCGCGCAATCCTTAAAGGATTTACGGCCGCGTTGTACGACAAGGATGCAACGCAATGCAACGCCGCGAATGAAATCGAAGGATTTATTTTCCAAGGACGCGACGCCGAACGCCGCTATTTTGAAACGGGCGGCTTTGAATTTGTCAGCACGGGCGGCTATTATCATTCGCTCCCTGGCGATCCGCTTCGCAATTTCATTGACACCGCCGCCGAAGTGCAGCGCGCGATGGGCTTCGCCAATGAAAAAGATCATCCCGAAGTCGCGCCCGCGCAATTTGAAATGAATTACGGTCATACCGAAGCGTCCATTGCCGCTGATCAAGTGCAATTGTACAAATTGATCTGCCGCCAAGTTGCCGCGCGTCTCGAGATGACCGCGTCGTTTTTGCCAAAACCGGTGACGGGCGTGAACGGCAACGGGATGCACACGAATCTTTCCATTTCGCGCAAAGGCAAAAATTTATTTTGGGACGCGGAGGGGCAAGAACAGATCAGCAAGTTCGCATGGAATTTTGTGGATCGCATTCTCACCAGCGGCAGTGAACTGTGTCTCGTTTTCAATTCGAGTGTCAATTCGTACCGCCGCCTCGATCCGCATTTTGAAGCGCCGAACCAAATCAAAGTCTCGCCTATTGATCGCGGCGCAATGATTCGGATTCCCATCGGCAACGAAAAATCAGCGCGCGTCGAAGTCCGTTCCATCGCCCCCGACGCGAATCCGTACATGGCAATTTACACGATGCTCAAAACGGGTCTCGAAGGGCCACTCGCGAAAAACGCCGTCGAACTGCGCGATCAAAAACGGTATCTCTCCGACAACATTTACGACGCCATCGCAAAATTCAGCGACAGCAAATTTCTCAAAAGTGCATTGGGCGAAAGCGTTTGTGAAAAATTCGTGGAACTGAAACTCGCCTCCGCCGATCGCTGTCCCAAAGCATTAGGCGCGCGCATCAAGCGCGCGGAAATCATGTTCCATCACGAAGTGCAAAATCAGTATTTGTGGAGTCAATTCTAGCAAAAAAACGTGCCACGCATTTTGGAAATGCGTGGCACGTTTTTTTGCGCGCTGTCGAAAAATCAAAATCTCGTTCGTCGTATTGTTGAAAGGGAAAATTTCCCTCACAATTCAACTCAAGGAGAGCAAATCCAATGAAATACGCAGTTTTGATTTACAGCCAAGAAGTTCCCGCTGATCAAGTCAGTCCCGAAGAATTTGGGCAAGTGATGGCAGAATACAATGCGTACACCGCGATGTTGAACGAAAAAGGCGTCAACACCGACGGCGGCGAAGCATTGCACGAAACAAAAACCGCGAAATCGGTGCGCGCGCAAAATGGCAAAACGCAAGTCACCGACGGACCCTTTGCGGAAACCAAAGAAGCGCTCGGCGGTTTTTACATTCTCAATTGCAAGGACATGGACGAAGCGGTGGAATACGCGGCGAAATGTCCGGGCGCGAAATGGGGCACGATTGAAGTGCGCCCGGTGGTTGATTTCAGTCAAGCGCAATAAGACGCGCGTAGTGACGAATTTATTCGTACTGTCAGGCGAACGAATAAATTCGTCACTACAAATAACTATTCCATGCGCTACATGCTTTTAATCTACTCCGCCCCCACCGCCTACGACGGCATGTCCGAAGCGGAACAGGGCGCGATTTTTCAAGAATATTTTGCCGTGACGGAAGAAATGGGCGCGCGCGGCGTACGCGAGTCGGGCGAACCGTTGCAGCCGATCAACACCGCGACGACGGTGCGCGTTCGCAACGGCAAAACGCTTACAACCGATGGCCCCTTTGCGGAAACTAAAGAACATCTCGTCGGCTATTACATTCTCAAATGTAAAAATCTCGACGAGGCGCTCGAGTTCGCCGCAAAAATTCCAGACGCGCGCTTTGGTTCAGTGGAAGTGCGTCCTGTACAAGAAATTCAAATCCCTTCCTAAACAACGACGCACGTAAAAACTCACGTTACAGCTAAGAGGAATCAATATGCCAGAAAATATATCCGCCGACGGTCGCGCGAGCAAAAGCAAGAGTACCTTCCGTATGGAAACGGCAGTTGCGCTCAATCTCCAGTCGAGTCCCGAAAAAATCTGGGCGCTCTTGACCAACGCCGCGAATTTTCCACAATGGAACTCAACCGTCAAAAGCATTGACGGCATCATCGCGCAGGGTGAAATAATCAAACTTGTGGTGACCGCTGCGCCCGAGCGCGTCTTTAACCTCACCATTAGCGAATTTGTTCCCGCAAAAAAATTGGTTTGGCGTGATGGAATGGTGCCAATGTTTCAAGGCGTTCGCACGTACACACTAACCCCACAAGCCAATGGCTCGACGGATTTTGAAATGGTCGAAGTCTTTAGCGGCATCTTGATGCCAATGATTGCGGGTTCACTCCCAGACTTTAGTTCGCCGTTCGAACACTATGCGTCCGACTTGAAGCGTGAGGCGGAACGCACAAATTAATCAGAGCGGCGTTTGAACGAACGCCGCCCTTCGTTTATCGTGCGCGCCTGAGCCAAGCCGAATTTTTCTACGTAGCTTGCGCGAGCGCCAGCATCATCGCCGCGCGTTTGGAAATCAACATTGCGTACCCTAACCACGCAATACCGATGCCGAACAAAACACCACCGACCTGATGCGCCAAGTACGAACCGACGAATGACCCGAACGACAACACCACACCCACCACCAGCGCAATGCCAATCCAACGCGGCAAGACGTTTGCGCGCCAGATCGTGATGCCGACGAGGATGTAGCCAAGCGCATACAACAGCAGACCCGTCAAGAGAACGAGTGGATACGCAGCGAGCGCGCCCGTAAACTGTTGGAAGGAGTCGCTCAACGTCTTGACCTCTGGCACGCGAATTGCCAAATCAGTCAAAAAGAACGCTTCATCCAAAACGAGACCCGTCGTGAGCACCGTTCCCGTCAGCGCGACGAGAAAAGCTACCAAACCCAATTTGCCATTCGCGTCGCCCTGTAGAATATATACGCCCACCAATCCTACGACGAGCAACAGGTACGCCACCGCGCCCAAAATATGTGAGGCAGGAAAAAGCGGACTCGTCAAGCCGCCAGCCACCGTGTCGTCGGGATGAATCAAAGTGTGCGCGATCAGCACAAAGCCGCCCACCAACATTGCCCACGCGCCGACACGAACGAGATTACGGATTGCCATAAGAATTCTCCTTTATTGTGAATTTGGAGAGAGTATAGCGAATCCGCAGAACGCGCGCATCGGGCGAACGCCCTATTTGGGAGGGATGATGTACGGAACGAACGCCGTTTCGTTCCGTGCGCGGGCGGGGAACGTTACGGCGAACGTTCGGTACGGAACGAACGCCGTTTCGTTCCGTGCGCGGGCGAGGCGCGCGCGGTGTAAACAGGGGGAACGCTGCGGCGGGCGGGGAACGTTGCGGCGAGCGTTCCTTACCCCAACAATTGATTTTGCATCGCGTACAGCGTTGCGCCTGCGCGTGTTGAGACGCCGAGCTTGTTGTAAATGTGTTCGACGTGATGCCCGACGGTTTTGGAGGAGATAATCAAACGCGATGCCATCTCGCGATTCGACATGCCGCGCGTGAGCAGATGCAGCACCTCGATTTCGCGTTCACTTAGATCGGTCTTGGCTTCGCGTTTGCGCGGCGCGCGCTGCCCTGCCGCGTTCAAGACCGCATCCACCGCGCCCGCGTCTAATTTTCCAACGCGCGCCTGCTGCTGTAATTCTTGCGCTGCCGCTGCGGGCGCGTGGGCGGGACGATGCGCGCGTGCTTCGGTCATTGCTGCATACACATCACTCGCGGCGAGCAAACGCGCGGACATCGAAAGCGCGGACGCGTTGACATGATGATGATAGCCCGAACCATCCAACCGTTCGTGATGCGCGGCGGCAAGCGCGCCAAGGGAAGCGAGCGCGCGGGAACGCGCAAAAATGCGTTCGGTGAAATGTGGATGCAAATACACGCGTTCCCATTCCGTTTCCGTGAGTTTGCTCGGCTTGCCCCAAATCGCCGCCGTCACGCCAACGCGCCCAACATCGTGCAACAACGCGGCATGTTTCAAACGCGCGGCATCGCTTTCAGGCAAACCGTACGCGCGCGCCGCCGCGTGCGCGAGCTCGGCAACATGCCGCGAATGATTCAGCGTGAAGGGTGATTTCAAATCCGCAAAATCGGCAATGGCATAACACGCCTGCTCAAATTGCGCGTCGGCGAGCCGCGCGGGTTGCGCGGGTTCCGCATCGAGCGCCGCTTGCCACAATGATTCCATGGTCAAACTTTCGAGCAACGCGGCGGAATGGCGTGTAAATGTTTCCGCGATGGCGGGATCGAAATAGCGTCCCGATCGCGCGCGCACCATTGGCAACACCGCGTCATGTTTGCCCAACCGATAAAACGTGACGACATCTTGCGCCAGCGTAATCACGCGCACCGCGACATCAATTTGTTCGCCTTGCAAACCTTTCGGATCGCCCTTGCCATCCCAACGTTCAAAAATTTGCCACAAGCCCGCGCGAATACTCGCGGGCATTTCCAATAACTCTGAAATGCGCGTGGCGATTTCGCATTGCGCGAGGTGATTGATTTTTGCTATTCCTGGACCCGCCGCCAACATTTTAGCAATCATGGCGAGCCGTTCGCGCGGCGGCTTGGATTTGCCCACCGTCTCGATCACGAACGCAATGCCCGCCGCCAGATCATCCATGTCAAGCGCGAATGCGGCGACGGTTTCCAATTCATTCCCAAAACGCAGCGCGTCATCATGCGCGTTCGCGGTGCAGCCAACATGCCGCAGCAATGAAAGATAATACACATCGCGCTGCGTGTCTGCGTTCAAGTTCATCACTTGCGCGAGCCGCACGCCCAGCACGCACGATTGAATCACCCATTCCATCGGATGCCCCGTGCCAAGATCAATCGCCAGCGAAAGCGATGCAAGCACTTCGGCGAGACGGAGTGGGGATTCGGATTGGTTGGACATGGGAATAAAATTATACACCGAACGCGTTTGAAAAAACAGCGCCCTTGTGTTATCGTGCGCGCATGAGCGAAATCGCGCGCATCATCGCCGAAACCTTTCGCGCTGAACATGGCAAAGTGATTGGCGCGCTCGTGTCGCATCTCGGCGATCTCGATCTGGCGGAAGATGTTTTGCAAGACGCGATGATCACCGCGTTGGAAACGTGGGAACGCGATGGCGTTCCGCAAAATCCCGCCGCGTGGATGACGACGGTGGCGCGGCGCAAAGCGATTGATCGATTGCGGCGCGACAAAACATTTGAACAAAAGCAACAAGAATTGCAATGGCAGGCAGACTTGGGGCATCCCGACGCGATGGAATTCGATGAGCGTCCGATCCCCGATGAACGTTTGACATTGATTTTTACATGCTGTCATCCCGCGCTCGCGCTTGACGCGCAACTTGCCCTCACCCTCCGCACACTGGGTGGCTTGACCACACCTGAAATTGCGCGCGCGTTTCTCGTCCCTATTCCCACAATGAATCAGCGCATCACGCGCGCGAAAAATAAAATCAAACACGCGGGCATCCCCTTTGAAATTCCGCCCGCGCAGCGCGTTCCCGAACGACTCGATGCCGTGCTGCATGTTCTGTATCTGATCTTCAATGAAGGATACGCGGCGACGGAAGGCGATGATCTCATCCGCCACGAGTTGTGCGCCGAAGCCATTCGCCTCGCGCGGATTTTGGTGGAATTGCTCGATCAAGAAAAAAATCTTGAACCGGATGCGGAGGCGTTGGGCTTGCTTGCCATGATGCTGCTGCATGATGCGCGGCGCGCGGCGCGCGTGGATGCGAATGGGGAAATTGTTTTGTTGGAAGCTCAAGATCGTTCGTTGTGGAATCCACGCGCAATTCAAGAAGGCGTCGCGTTGTTGGATCGCGCGATGGAGTTGCGCGCGCCAGGACCGTATCAAATTCAGGCGGCGATCAGCGCGCTGCACGCGCAAGCCAAGACCTTCCTCGAAACCGACTGGACCCAAATCGCCGCGTTGTACGGACAACTCGCGTTTTTGGAACAAACGCCCGTCATCAATTTGAATTTCGCCGTCGCGCTCGGCATGGCGCGCGGTCCGCTTGTCGGTTTAATGACGATGGAAAATTTGCAACTTGGGGACGCGCTCCAAGAATATCATTTGTATCACGCCGCGCGCGCGGATTTGTTGCGGCGCGCAGGGGAAGTTGATGCAGCTCGGGAAGCATATCAGCGCGCGTTGAATCTCGCGCAGACGCGCGCGGAACGCGCGTTTTTGACGCGGCGGCTCGAGAGTTTGGAACCACGCGCATAATTCGCGCATCGCGCGCCAATTCCGTATAATCAACCCGCCCGCGCAAATTGCGCGGGCGGTTTATGTTTCTCCTCGTCTTTAAACTCGTACTTGCGCCACTCTTGATCGCAATGGCAACCTTGATCGGACGACGCTGGGGGCATGGCGTTAGCGGTTGGATTGCCGCGCTGCCTCTCACGTCGGGTCCTGTTTCACTGATTTTTGCATTGCAGTACGACTCAACTTTTGCCGCACAAGCCGCCATTGGGACACTCGCAGGTTTAGCATCCGTCAGCACGTTTTGTTTTGCCTATTGCCGGCTCGCGCGGTGGCATCATTGGGCAATCTGTATCACATTTGCCGTCACTGCATTTTCCTTGATAACATTTTTGTTAAATCTTTTCGCGCTGGCGCTCATCCCCGTTTATGTCGGCGTTCTCATCCTCCTCACGCTCACCTTGCGCTGGATTCCAAAGCCAAAAACAAATTTGGAAATAATGGTCGCTCCAAAATGGGATTTGCCTGCGCGAATGTTGACTGCCGCGCTAATTATTTTGATCGTGACCTATGCGGCGGAGAGTTTGGGTCCGCAATTGAGCGGACTCGTCACGCCCTTTCCAATTTTTGCGACAATCCTCGCGGTGTTCGCGCATCAGCAATTGGGCGCAGGTGCGGCGATTCAATCTTTGCGTGGCATTTTGACGGGACTGTACGCGTTCGCAACATTTTTTCTCATCGTCGGCGCGTTGGTGACGATCTTGCCAACTGCGGCGACGTATGCGCTGGCGGTTGGGGTTGCGCTTGGGGTGAATGTGTTTACGTTGCGGTTTGTGCGTTGACAATGATCATTCGCGCAATGCATTTTCAATTTCTGCGGCGCTTAGACGAAATGTTTTTTCAAACACAATCGGCTGTGGATGATCGTACACCGAGAAACTTTCGTCGGCGGAACCGAGATTCCAGACTGTATTCGCGGGTGCAAATAAAATTCGCAAACGTGAGGCGTCAAACGTCAAACGCGCAAATGGGTTGTCTTGAATCGTGACGCCAAAAATTTCCGGATCATTGCGTGCCGTCATTGCTGCAGCAAAACCCAAATCCCCGTTAAACAATTTTTCATAGTAAAGATTCGTCAACGGATACCGCGTCGGCAATTTTCCAAGGCTGCCATACGCGCGTTGACTCGCGACGATTACAACATCGGCACGTGCTAACGCGTTGGCGAGTTGCGCGCGTTTTGCGTCATTGTCCGCCTCGTACATTGGGAATTGAATCTGGGCGTAATCCGAGGCGCGGCGTTCATGATTGGGGAAACGAATCAAAGTCGGAAGCGCATCATCCCATTCCTCGATCAACAATGTTTTTCCAACAGGAACATTTTCGTAAATCCAACGCGACGCGGTGAGCCATGGATGTTCGCGATTGTAAATTTGAACAAACGCGAGAGCATAGAGAAACGAGAAAACGAGAACCGAGAGTACGAGAATCGCTCGCACAACGCGTCGTGTCGAAAATAATCGCGTGAACGCGCACGCTGCCATGATGTACAAGATGGGCAAGAGTGGCAGCAGATAGCGCAGATATTTTGTGTATTGCAAACTGATGGTGATGAAATAAATCAGCGCGAATGATAACAGGAACGGGTCGCGCCACTCGCGCGTTTTCCACCACTGCGCGATAAAGACAACTCCCCCGCCCCACGCAAAAATTCCCAATGGCAACCCCATTCCCCAAATTGCGCCTTGTGTAACTTGATAAATGAACGGAAGGGTGTCCGCATACTGCCGCGTGTACGGATAATCCAACCATCCGCGCGCGACAAATGCTTCACGAATTACATCGCGCCCGAACGCGTACCAATCAATTAGCGCGTAGGGTTGCGTCACGATGAATACAAGGAACGCGATGCTACTGATTTGCAAAAAGGGACGACGAATCACGCGCCAAATTTCGATGAGGCGCGCGCGCGAAAATTTTAAGGTGGGCGCGTTGGTTGAATGGTAACACGCGTAGAGAATTGGAAAGACGAGTGAGAGCGCGGTAATTTTTGTGGCGAGCGCGAGTCCGAAGCAAAGCCCGCAGAGAAAAATTCGTAACCCGTTTTTTGGCAAAAAACGGGTTACGAATTTTTCGGGCGTCGGCTCTTGCGCTACACGAAACGCGCAATATAGCGTGGCGACGATGAAAAATGTGAGCAGCGTATCTACCGCGTAAAAATGCGATAACTGAATGTGCAGCACGGTCACAGCTACACATGCCGCCGCAATCAACCCCACGCGCGCGTCATATATTCTCCGACCCAACGCATAGGTCATAACTATCGTTCCCAAATCAAACAGTCCCGATAGCGCGCGCCCGAATAACGCGATGCGCGCAAGCTGATCATCCGCCCAAGGTCCAACAATTTCGGTTGACAGCGCGAACGGAGTGAGCGCGCGCAAGAAGTAAATGGGGAACGATCCGTACGCGAAAAATTTTGGGTTGAGGGAACTGCCGGGAGAAAAAAGTTCGAGGGGGTTGTCAGGGAAGTGCAGATTGGAAACAACGAGAAGGATTTGGCGTTCGTCGGGGTGAAAGAGATAGCCGCTGTCCCATGCTAAACCGGTCCAACGAAAATACGCGGCGACGGCGAGAACGATTGCGAGCGCAACAAATTCCCAGAAACGCTGCTTGAGTAACATTTCGATTCGTGTGATTTGTGTTATTCGTGGATCCAAGTTCTGCCGATTCTAACAAAAAGCGCGCGACAAACAAAAACCTCGCAGGTTTCTCAGACCTGCGAGGTTTCGATTGGTTCCATCATTTCCTGACTCTCTTCACTTTCATTTGACGGTTTTTGCATTGCCGCTACCGCGTTACGGAACTCTTCTGAAGCGAGCAATTGCAATTGCGCGTACTCGGCTGCTTTTAACGCTTGCGGTAATTGGGTATCGTACGCGGCATTGATCAATTTTTTCGAGTGCGACAATGCCTTGAACGGCAGTTTGCAAAATTGCTGCGCCCAATTGCGGGCAATGCCGGGCATGTCGCCAGGGTCTGCGACGCGATTCACCATTCCGATCCGTAATGCCTCCATCGCGCTCACGTTACGCCCACGCAGAATCACTTCTTTCGCCCACGCGGGACCGACCATACGCGTCAGGCGCGTGATGCCGCCGAGATCGGGAATAATCCCAAGTTTCGCTTCGGGCAAAGCGAGCGTTGCGCGCGAGGAGCAGACGCGAAAATCACAGGCGAGAATCATTTCCAAGCCCGCGCCCAAACAAACGCCATTGATTGCTGCGATGGTTATTTGCGGCAATGCTTCGACTTTGTTGAATGTCTCTTGCCAATGGCGAATCAGCACGCGCAAATCGTCTTGCGTCCACTGCGCGGCGTTTTGCTGAAACACTTTTAGATCCAAACCCGAACTGAATCCTTTGCCGACACCTGTGAAAATGACAACGCGCATTTCGGTCGTTTCCGCGAGTTCGTCGCACAACGCGGCGAGATCGTCAAACAATTCGGGCGAGAACGCATTGAGCGTTTGCGGGCGATTCAACGAGACGGCGAGAATTTCTTTATCGTTTTGGAGTTTTAGATTTTTGTATTGGTTCATGCGTTACAAATTCATTCCCCCTCAATTTCAAAATCCGACGAAAGTTCGACACCATGTTTCAGCGTGTTGTACACGGAACAGTATTTCGTTTCGGATAATTCGATCGCGCGCTGCACTTGAGCCGCGCGCAAATTGTGACCCCACAACCGATAATGCACATGAATTTTTTGGAACGCGTACGGCGGACGTTCTTGTTGGACGCTCATCGCGGTCACGCGCAGTGAATGTAATTTGTGTCGCTGCTTTTCCAAAATTTTGACGACATCGTAGGCGGAACAGGACAACAACGACAGTAACAATAAATCTGACGGCTTAACACCTTTGAATTGCGGTTCGCTGTGCGGCGTGGAACCGATCACAATCGAATTGCCAAACCGATCGCGTCCCGCAAACATTTCATCGCGCACCCAGTTGATTTCGACGGTTTCGGACATGGAGATTGGAAATTGGATGTTGGATGTTGGATGGGTAGAGACGTTTCGGTGAAACGTCTCGTCATGCCAAGAAACGTCTCTTTATCCGAACAAAGATTCAACCCACGCGGCATCCGCTTCTTCTAAAGGATCCTCGGCGGGTTGGTGATAATCAATGCTCAAGTGATACCGCGCGCGATCGTACACGGTGTTCAACGCCAACTGCAAATCGAGCGGCACATCGGGATCGGGTGCGCGCAAGGGGACTGGCACAGTCGGCAACGGGGCGCGCAGCGAAAGGGGCCAGATCTCGACGCGGGTGCGGTGACGGGCGCGGGTGAGAAAAATATAGTACGGACGGTGCGGCGCTTGTCCGAGCGGCGCGGGTCTGCGGCCGCGTCGCAAAAGATCAATTTCGAGCAAATGTGCGTCGGACTCGAGCACGCGGGTGCGCTTGCCGCGATACTCATTCCAACCTTCTCCCTGCTTGTTCGTGGGCGACATGATTTCGATGCTTGCCACAAGCAAACCGCCTTTCACATCGCGAATTTCGATCGAGGCAAGTTCCTCTTCAAAATCCAAACGCTGTCGCGCAATGATGAGCGCGGGCTCAATCACTGCAACTGGCGACGCGCCTGTTTCACGCGGGACATTGACGCGATTTCGCCGTCCCCCAAAAATTTCTACATCAGGCAACACGACGCCAACCGATTCGCCCGTTTCGAGTGTTTCCATGACGGTGCGGAGAACAATTCGCGCAACATAGTTGGGTTCGATTTCGGGCGCGAGCTGATCGCGGATTTGCGTGGCTAAACTGTGATGCACGTCGGGCCACAGATACCCTTCGAGATACGGGTCCATACCGGGAAATGGAGATGGCATAAGCAGCTCCCTATTTACGTTTCGTTACCCGCGCGGCTTTTGGCTCTGGCACATACTCGAGCAAATCGCCCAGCGCGCAATCGAAATAGCGGCACAGTTTGTCGAGTGTGGCAAAATCTATCCGGTCGGTTTTGTTTTCGGCGAGGCGATTGACCGTATTTTTTGCAAGCTGGGCTTCTGCCGCGAGCGTTTCGTAGGTAATCTTGCGCCCTTCGGCAACCTCTTTGTGGGCAATAAGGATTTTTAGTTTAGAACGCAACATTGTATTTTGCGTAATTTAGCGTAACATTGTGCGCTAAATATCGTAAAAACACTTGACTTGGCGCAAGTATAATGTTATAGTCTCGCCAAAGCAACTTGGAGGTTCCAGATGCCAAATCGGAAGCGTTTGCAAGACCAAACTTTAGAGAGTGGAAGCGTCGTTTATTGGTCAAGACGTGATGGAGACCTTGTGCCAGTCCGCTGCGGGCAGTGCCAGCAGGAACGCATCCATAATTTTTTCAAGAACAAGCACAAAGATTTCAGCGGTATCTGCCGTGAATGTGCAACGGGTGAAATGCGCCAAGATCATCAACTCGAAAACGGTAGTCGCGTGCTTTGGTCACAGCGGCAAGGGCAGCGCGTTCCTGTACGCTGCGGTATTTGCGGGACGGAACATTGGACAAACGCCGCGAACACTCGTCAAGAGAATTTTTGGGCTACTGTCGCACATGCGCTCACACAGCGGAGCGTTCCAATAAATGGCGCGGCGGACGCAAGGTGCGAGATGGCTATATCTATGTGAAAGTTTATTCCGATCACCCCTATTTTGAAATGGCGGATAAGGAGGGCTATATTACGGAACATCGGCTCGTCGTCGCGCAACATCTTGGACGATTGCTTGAACGCAGCGAACCCGTCCACCACAAAAATTCAAACAAGCAGGACAATCGAATTGAAAACTTGGAACTTTTTACCTCACTCAAAGCATTAGGACACGCGGTGCAGGACAGCGATCCACACGTGGGGCATGTGCCAGCGAGCAAGCTTAATCAAATTTTGAAAAGAATCGAAAATATGCTCAAAGCGGGTAATCTATCATTAGACGATATTGAGGTGACAGATGAAACGAGCGCACCGTGATCAAGACGAACATCTACCCAATGGCAGTTTGATCCGTTGGTCAGGGAAAAATTCAACCCATGTGCCTGTGATTTGTGGCAGCTGCGGGATAGAGAGACTCATTACAATAGAAAAAGTTGCCTATCATCCGTTCTCTGGATTGTGTCAGAAATGCGGCAGCGGCCTTCCAAGACACCGAGATGATGAGCCGCTCGCAAATGGCAGCGTGATCTGTTGGTCACGACGTAGTGATCCTACCATCCCTGTCATCTGTGGAGGTTGCGGGCAAGAACGACTCCTTGAATACACAGGCGTAACCCGCGAGGACTTTACTGGGTATTGCTACAACTGCGCCAATCATGCCTCCGTTCAAGATGAGACCCTTGAAGATGAGAGTTTCATTTTTTGGTCACAACGAAAAGGGTATCGGGTTCCGATTCAGTGTGGTCATTGCAAGAAAACTCGAATCGTTCACGCCCACAGCATTCGCCACGCGGAATCTGGTTTTTGTAAGAGCTGCTCAAATCTCGGCGCGCGCGCAAACAGTTGGCGCGGCGGGCGAGTAATGAAAGCTGGATATGTTCAAGTCAGAATTGAGCGCTCACATCCATTTTATCAAGCGATGGCAACGGCAAATGGGTATGTTGCTGAACATCGTTTGGTAATGGCGGAAAGTTTAGGCAGAGCTCTTGAAAAGACAGAGGTGGTACATCACCGCGACGGCGACAAGCTCAACAACAAACTTGAGAATCTTGAACTCTACGTATCGTTTCAGGAACACGGCAAAAGCTTCAAGAACGCTTACCACATCCTGGACATCTCCCTGCCAAACAGCTAAACAAAATTCTAGCTCTCGTTAAAAAGATGCTGCGCGAGGAAAAAGATTTAGAAGGTTAGTCTTGCTCATCCAAACGCAAGATTGCAACAAACGCTTCTTGCGGCAAAGAGATATTACCCAATTGCTTCATCTTCTTGGTGCCGGCGCGAACCTTGTCAAGGAGCTTCCTTTTTCGAGTCACATCGCCACCATAACATTTCTGCAGCGTGTCTCGCTTCAAACTTCGAACGGTTTCGCGAGCGATAATTTTGCTGCCGATAGCGGCTTGCACAGGCACGGGATATAGCTGCTGCGGTATCACCTCCTTTAATTTCCGCGTCAACGCCGCCCCTCGCGAATACGCATAATCTTTATGCACAATCAACGACAGCGCGTCCACGGGTTCATCATTCAAGAGAATCGTCAATTTTTGCAGCGGCGCGCCGCGATACGAATCGAATTGATAATCCATTGACGCATAGCCGCGCGTGCGCGATTTTAATTGATCATAAAAATCAATAATCAGTTCCGACAACGGCAAGTAAAAATCCATCCGCACGCGTTCGGGATCGAGATATTCGAGTTTGCTTTGTTCGCCGCGCCGACTGCGCGCCAAATCCATCATCGTACCAATATACGCCGCGGGCGTGAACACGGACACTTTCATCCACGGTTCTTCGATTTCTTCGATCCGATCCGCTTCGGGCAACGCGGCGGGATTATCAACTGTGATGATTTCGCCGTCCGTTTTCAAAACATGATATTCCACGCTGGGCGCGGTGGCGATCAAATCCAAATCGTATTCGCGTTCGAGGCGTTCTTGGATAATTTCCATGTGCAGCAAACCAAGAAAGCCAATGCGAAAACCAAAACCGAGCGCGGCAGATGTTTCGGGTTCGTACGTCAACGCGGCATCGTTCAATTTTAATTTGTCGAGCGCATCGCGCAGCAGCGGATAATCGTTCGTCGCAACAGGATAAAACCCTGCAAACACCATCGGCTTGGCGGGACGAAATCCGGGGAGCGGCACTTGTGAAGGATTCGTCGCAATCGTGAGCGTATCGCCCACTTGCACTTCGCGCACCGTTTTCAAACCGGTTGCCACATAGCCCACTTCGCCCGCCGTCAACACATCCGTTGAAATCAATTTCGGGCGAAAGATGCCCACTTCAATCGCGTCGACATCGCGATTGTTCGACATCATCCGCAATTTGTCGCCCTTGCGAAATTCGCCGTCCACCACGCGCACGTACGCGACGACGCCTTTGTACGCGTCGTAATGCGAATCGAAAACGAGCGCGCGCGCGGGCGCATTGGGATCGCCGCGCGGCGGTGGAATTTTTGTAACCACCGCTTCCAAGATTTCCGCGACGCCCGTGCCATCTTTCGCGGACGCGCGAATAATATCTTCGGCGGGAACGCTTAATAGATTTTCAATATCCTGTGCGATGTCATCGGGGCGCGCAGAGGGCAGGTCAATTTTGTTGATGATGGGAATGATGACAAGGTTATTTTCGAGGGCGAGATACATGTTCGCCAACGTTTGCGCTTCGATGCCTTGCGCCGCATCCACCACCAAGATCGCGCCTTCGCACGCGGAAAGGGCGCGCGAAACTTCGTAGGTGAAATCTACGTGGCCAGGCGTGTCAATCAGATTCAGTTCGTATTCATTTCCATCGCGCGCGGTGTACGACATGCGAACCGCTTTGGCTTTGATCGTAATGCCCTTTTCGCGTTCAAGGTCCATCTGATCCATCACTTGCTCCACCATGTCCCGTTTGGAAACGGTGCCGGTGACTTCGAGCAAACGATCAGTCAGTGTGGACTTGCCATGATCCACATGCGCGACGATGGAAAAGTTTCGAATAAATTTTTCGTCAGTCATAAATGAATGAACAATGGACAATGAAGAATGAACAATGAACACTGCGTAATTTTGTCCATTGTGCATTGACCATCGTTCATTTTATCCTGGGGGCCATCCCATTCTCCGCCCCGCCAACAAATGAAAATGCAAGTGCATCACCGCTTGCCCGCCCTCCTTGCCGATATTGGTGACAAGGCGATAACCGTTGCTCAAATTTTGTTGCTGTGCGATTTCACGCGCCGCGCGCAAACATTCCGCCACCGCGTTTGCCGATGCGTCGTCTAGAATCTCATTCACCGATTCGATGTGACGATTCGGAATAATGAGAATGTGCGTCGGCGCTTGGGGATTCAGATCGTTAAACGCGGTGACATGATCGTTTTTGAAAACGATGGCGGCAGGAATTTCACCTGCGGCGATTTTACAGAAAATGCACATGGAAATTGGATACTGTAGAGACGTTTCGGTGAAACGTCTCTTTACGCGGCAACGTCTCTTTACGCGGCAATGTCTATTTCGCCGCGCACGCTATCTTCAACCGCTTCAACCAACCGCGTCGCCAAAATCCGATTGCTTAAACTTTCGCGGCTGCGCGTGACGACGCGGATGTAATTGTCGGTGTAGCCCGTCCAAAGCCCCCACCCCAGCCCTCCCCCAATGGGAGAGGGAGCAGGTTCTTCGTACAACACGTTGAACGTGCGCCCGATGTTTTGTTGCGCGAATTTTTGTTGGCTTGCATCGGCGACGCGCTGCATTGCTTTGGCGCGCGCGTCCTTGACAAGATCATTGACATGAAGCGGGAATGTCGCCGCAACCGTTCCTTCACGCGCCGAGTACGGAAACATGTGAACGCGCGCAAAATTCATGCGTTCCACAAATTCGATGGATTCCTGAAATTCGACATCGGCTTCACCGGGGAAACCAACGATCACATCTGTCGTAATCGCCACATCGGGAATTTTTGCGCGCGCCATCTCGACGGCATCCGCGAATTGTTCGGCGGTGTACGGGCGTCTCATACGGCGCAATACGGTTGTGCTGCCGCTTTGCAACGAAAGATGCAAGTGCCGACACAACCGCGCGTCGGAAAACAGATCAAGCAATTCCTCATCCAAGTCCCACGGCGCAATCGAGGTGAGGCGAAGGCGCGGCAAATTCGTCTCGCGCAAAATTTCAGAAACGAGATCGCACAAGCCGCGCAAGCGCCCGTTTCCATTTTCGCGTTCTTCTAAACGATAATCGGATATTTGTACGCCTGTCAAAATCACTTCTTGATAACCAGAATCTACTAGAGATTTAATTTCATCAACGATTTCATTTTGCGCGCGACTGCGCGCGCGACCGCGGGCAAAGGGGATGATGCAATACGAACACGACATGTTGCAGCCGTCTTCGATTTTGACGAACGCGCGCGTGCGTAACCCCTCTCCCCCTACCCCTCTCCCAACGGGCGAGGGGAGCAAATCACCACTCGTTGCTTCCGGCACACGACAGCCATTCGCGCCGATTTGAAAATCCAATTCGCGCAATCGTTCCCCCGCAAGTTTTACAAGTTGATCTTTGTCGGCGTTGGGAACGAGAAGCGCAACATTTGGCAGCGCGCGCGCTTGGTCGGGCGACATCGTAGCATAGCAGCCCGTCAAAATAATTTGCGCGTTCGCATTTTCGCGCGCGAGATGACGCGACAGGTTACGCGATTTGCGCGCCGCTTGCGAGGTGACGGTGCACGTGTTGAGAACAATGGTGTCGGCAGCACGCGGATCAGTTACGATTTCATCGCCGCGCGCGGTGAAATCGCGCGCCCAACTTTCGAGTTCGCTTTCGTTTAATTTACAGCCGAGCGTTTGGAGATAGACTTTCATTGAGAGGACTGCGTGATTATAAGTATGAGGTGGGATTACGTCAAAAGATCGCCCCAAAATAAAGTGGATGCGATCGTCCTACAAAAAAAACAGGGTGTATCACTTTTGCGATACACCCTGTTCTCTCGTTCGCTACATCACTTTACCTTGACTACATCGCTCCACTCTGACGCATTGGACGCCGTAACCACTTCGAGTTTGTATTTGTAGATCGGGTCGGACTTGGCGGTGGCATCGAGATAGCTATATTTTCCGCCTGTTACCTGCCCCGCATATTGTGCGGCGATCAGGGCTTTGTTGAGCATTTTCCATTCGCCGCCTTTCTTTTTGCGCCAAACGTTGAACCCATTCATGTTCACTTCTGAACCGGTTTCCCATTTTACATTGACGCTCGTTTCACTGCGACGCGCCTTAAAGGAGAGGAGGTTCGCGGCGGTTGGTACGCCGCTCACCAGCACACATTCGTTGGTAGTTGACGTACTTGTTTCGTTAGAGTATTCAGCTGTGTCTGTATTTGATCGCAAATAGCCAACGGAAAAACACCAGTACCCGTTTTGTGTTGGTTGGAATGAAGCCGAGGTGGCGGTGCTGGTATTGCCCGCACCTGCAACCAAAGTCACCGCACTTCCTACCTGTGTGCCAGTACCGGTTGTTCCATTGCCTATCGGGCAAGCTGTAGGTGTAACGGTAGGACCACATACATAGAAATAAATCGTGCCGTTTGGTGGACCTAATGTATTGTCTCCGGTTGCAGTTGCGGTATCTGTGACAGTGGCAGGGGAAGTGATCGAGGTGGCACTCAGCTGTGTCACAAGGGAAATGGGACGATTTGGAATCGCGCTCGCGTTCAGCTGGTTATCTTGACTTCCGCCCCCTCCATCAAGAAAGGGTTGCCTAAAATGGTAAGGCGAACCCGAGATATTGCCCGAGCTGAATTGTCCGCCCCAACCGACGCCGGGCAGACCGATGGGATCAAATCCATCGGCAATGTGTCCGCCCGTTTCTACAAGAATAATTGTAGGGGGATTTGCTGTATTGGCTGGCACGACAGTCAAGGTCCAACATTGTTCTGTGTCACCAGAATCTGCGCCATTTGCAAGAATCGGGGCTGCCGTGCAGTCCGCCTTGTGGACTTGGGTCAAAATCGTATTGACTGCATCGAGTGGTTGATCCGTCCAAATGTCAATCGTTCGATTCCCAAACTCGGTTTCAAAGGCATCAATGCGATCTTGAGTATTGCACAATCCGAGATCACATTGTCCACTTACGTAAGAATCATCCGGGACAGTAACCACAAGATGATTCGTTCCGGCTCTGATCGTTGCACACTCGGTCGGCATTGTGGGTGCTCCACCACCCGTTGGCAAATCTGCACATTCGTTCATCGTCAAGCCAAAACCGCCAATTGCGAGTGACGTTTGCTGGGCATCCGAATACGAAGTGACAAAATCGTAGGCGTGCTTGCTGCCTTTAGTCCACTGCGTCGTCCAAGTGATGACGTGCGTTGTCACTGGGGCAGTCGCACTATCAGTAACGCCATCCCACATCATGCGTTGCGCCAACACCATTCCCTCGATATAGAGGGAATTGTTGTCCTGAGCATTGCTGACAATCCATACGCATTGACCCAGCGTATTGTTCTCGTTTGAACACTGCTCAAAGGCGTTTCGAACGAAACCCGCATTGGCAGAGCTTGTGAAAAACACACAGATCATCAGTGCAGAGAAAAATACAAGCAAGCCACGAACGAGGAATTCATTTTTCCTCAGCGGCTTGATTGAGAGATGGGATAAGAGAACATTTGAATTCATAATACCTCCTTTGGTTGAAATAATCACCCGCGATAATAAAACGTGACTGTTCAACGAATGGGGAAATCCAAATTTGTGGGGCGACACGCATCAAATCTCCAAACAATATCATCTCGTTTGGAACACACAAGTCACTTTACGCCTAAAAAATTAGGCGCGGTGGGGAATTTGAAAATCATCACCAAACTCTGAACAGTCACAATAAAACCGCGCGCATTGCTAAACTCTACAATACTCACGGTCGGTTGCGGGTCCGGCGCACCTCATTGGAGTTTCATAACATCCAATTATTCTGTTTGAGCAGGATGGAAAACCCATACTCTGCCAATATGACTCACATTTTACCATAAATTGTCAACGCGACTAGTAGTTTGACAATATGAAATTGCGAGGCGGGTGATGAGATGCCACGCACTTCCGAAAGTGCGTGGCATCTCATCACCCCGCAATTTCATATTGTTCGAGTACTAGGGCGCAAGCTGCATCCACTTATCATTCGCGTTAGCGTACCCAAACACGTAATCGGTGCGGCGATCTTCACTCGTGGCGGATAGCGTAAAATTAAAATCAATGCCGCGCACAAGCATTTCCTCGCGCACGTTGAAATCAATACGGCGCGGCTTGTTGAACGCGCCTTTGAGCGTCACTTCCAAACGCGGCTCGCCCCAAAAATTTCCCGCACGATCCAATGCAATCGAAAACACTTCGGGCGTGCGCGCGGAACCAAAATACAAACGTTTGCCCGTTGCCAAATTGTAGGCGTTGACACCGAACGCATCGAAATCATCGTACTGATCAACCACCTGCCCTGTTTTCAAATCCACGCGATAGATGCGCCCAACTTGTTGCGCGCGCGTCGAACCCATCACACTCGTCACATACAAACTATTGGTGTCGCAATCGTACGCCAGTGCGAGAATCCCATACGGGTTTTCGGGCGACGGCGGCGCGGCGGAGGGCAATTTCAAAAATTCACTCATCACGCCCGTTTCCGCATCCACCTTGTACAAAATGTTTGCGCGTTCGGGCGGATTGTCAATCAAGCTAATCCGCGGACTCGGCGCGACAAAAACATTGCCTTGATTGTCCACCACAAACACACCGAGATACCCGGCTTGTGTCCATGACGGATGCTGATATTTTTTTCCCTTTGCGAGTTCGCCATTTTCGTCCGGCTCGATCAACTGCAAGCCCTTATTGAGCCGTTCCGATGTGCTAAACACCACCGCACGCGTGAATCCTAATTTTTCGGTTGGAAATTTTGGCGTGCCGCGACACTGATTGACGGGTCCGGGAACCCAACCCATTGCGAGGTGTGGTTCCCCTTGCGGCGCGCTCGACGCATTGAGCCAAATCAATACGCCGCCGATCGCCAACACCGCCACAATTCCAACCAACGCGATGTACAGCCCCAAACGATTCGCGGACGCCGTATCGGACGCGCGTGACTCTGTTTCGACGCGCGCAATTTTTTCTATGGGTGCAGCGGGAGGGGAAGCGGAACGCTTTTTTTTAGAAGGCATTGAGATTGGGGACTGACGACTGACGATTGACGACTGATTACTGATTCGCTATCGGCACAAAAAACGGACCGCTGTAACACGGAAACGCGCGCGGGTTGTAAATGCCGTTTTCCAAAATCACATCCGCCCAACAGTATTCTTTATCGGGCGTGTTGTCATTTTTCAATTGCGCGACGTACCATAAAACGAATCGCGTATTCGCAATGGCTTCAGGCGGTGTGTCAAAATATTTTTCGGGTCCCTGGTGGTAATCGGTGTTGCAGCATGGGCCGATCGTCGGCAAATTGGATGCGCCTTCGTCACGATCCGCATGATTGCGCGTGACAAAGATCATGGCATTGTCGCCGCGTTCATATGGCGTAAATTGTCCGCGCCCCGTTTGCATGTAATAGCCCGCGCCTTGTGCGTCGGCGATGCGAAAGGAAAAGCCCGCGTCATTTGGCGTAACCTCCGCATCCAATTTCCATTGTTCTGTTTCCCAATTTTTCCACGCGCCGTCCGACTCTTGAGTCGCCCATTCCGCAAATGTGTATGGCTGCGCCCATTCGATCCGCGTCACGGGGCGATACGTTCCTTCCGTGCCGCAGCCGCGTCCAAGATTCGCGGCAACGATCCGAAAACTGCCGTCGTCGTGAAATTGATAACGCTGTTGGTAATAATAATTGCAGGGCAGCGGCCAAAACTCGCTGAAAAAATCTTGCACCAATTCAAACCCAATTCGTTTTCCATCTTGCGTCAACTCTTGCACTTGCGGTCCGCCGAACGCGACGACAGCGGCTTGTGAAAACACCGGGCAGCCAATCGCGTCACTGTAGCCGAACCCATCGCCAATCGAATAACTCACATGCCAATCCACCAACTTGGCGCTATCGAGTACGGGCGCGTTTTTGTATTTCACATTCGAGATTCGCAAACCATCCGAACTCGTGAGAATATAATCCATCGCCCAATCGCCTTGCGTCAGCGCATTTTCCTTGTCACAAAAATTTGCGGCGACGACATCATTTTGCAAAGAGCGTTCGGTGATCACAGGTCCGTTCAACGCGCCGAGATTCGTCCAACGCGTGCCCACCAAAACATTGTCGGTCAAATCCACAATCGCCCACAACGCGCGGGCGCCCTGCTTGAACGTGGGCGCGAGACAATAATGCAGTGAGCGTTCACACTGTGAAGATTTCAAAGACGTTTTCGTATTCGCCATCATCGCGTCCGCGTTTTCTGGCGTGAACCCCAACGCTTGCTGCACTTGCGGCGCATTTTTTGCAATCTCAATTGCCAAATCCACTAATGCTTGCGGCGGGTCGGGCTGTGCGTTTTCGTACTGATTGACCGCGAGGACGCGCTGCGTATTCAAATCCACAATCGCCGTCGTCATGCGATTCAACGCGTAATTGTACAATTCGACGCGATAACATTTGCCCCCGCGACAAATCGCGGCGGGTCCGACAAAATCACTGGGGCGCAATGGCACGACGCCAAAAATTTCCGCGCGCAATCCTTTGCCGCTATTCGTGCGCGTCCCCGACGTAAAGCGCGGATCGCGCAACGCGATCTCTTGCGCGGTTTGACGTTCGCCCTCCAGACCCGTGAGGGGCAGGACAACTGCGCCCTCTATCGCGTTCGCCACATTCGCCTGCCGCGTCGCAACGGCGGGAATCCCACTTTGCGGATTCGTCGGCGTTTCGCGCGGCGCGAGAATGCCTGCTTCGATTGTGGGTGTGGGGGGAACGCGCGTGGGGGTGGGTTGTCCACAGGCGGCGAGGAAAACGAGAGAAACGAGAAACGAGAAGACGAGAAGGCGCAAACGCATCAGAACCTCTATTTACTTTTATTCTGCCAGCCGCCCAACAATCTACCCACTTCATCCACCAGCCGCGTGCCATGTTCAAACGCGCGCGCGTCTAACAATTTCAAATCGTGGGCGAGCCGCCAATTCAATTTGAGTTCCGCCAATTCCACATCCGCCTCGCACAAAGCGGCGCGCCGCGCGTCACCTGCGGGCGCTTTGGCAGCGACGAGTAACGCGCGTTGTAAATCAAAGGCATTGGTTTGCAAACGCGTTGCCAGCGTAAAACGATATTCGCGCGCGAATTTCAATGTCCGTGGCGCGAGCCACAAGAGCAGCGCATAGGTTTTGACGAAAATGGGGGATTCGATCATGGAGCTCACCATCGAATTAAATTCGACGGCTGAACAAAGATCGGAAAAAAACAACGCGCGCCAAACAGTGTTCACTCTTTGCGTTGTTTTTTAGAACGCCTTGTTGAGAGCGCGAACGTTGTTCGCAACGAATTACAATTCGATGGACGGCGCGGCTCTATCTGCATTTCGCGAAATAATTTCGCGCGCAAACGATAGGTGTTGCCGTGTTTGGCGTGCGCGATCCATGCCTGCGTGGACGCGGTGATTTTTTCCAGTGTCGTTTCGCCGTTGGCGTACTGTTTCGTTTGCGCGCGAAAACGCGCTACAAAATCGCGCACATTCGCGCGTTTCAAGCGGCGGTGGGTGGGATAGACGCGGAATCCTAAAAAGGGCAGCCAAATACACATTCGCCCAAAACTGCGACGTGAGATTGCCAATAGGCAAACCGCGCGGACGATTCACCGCAAAGAGATCATCATTCGGAAAATACTGCATCCGATACAAATCGCGATGAATCTCTGCCCCGCTCGCGAGAATTTTATCCACAAGCCACATGACCTCATCATCCTTGAGCGTGCGCGCTAAAATGTCGCGCAAGATGGCGTGGTCAATCGAGGGAAAGCATTGCACAATGTCGCCCTGCAGCGCGTATGGGTAGCGCCGCGAAAAATGCTGCGCCCGATCCAACGCCGTGTGCGTGCCTTTGCCCTTGCGATTCGCTTACGAGTCAAAAATAAATTTGCGCTCGAACAACGGCTCGATCAGATTGCACAACGCGTGATGCACGACGCGATCGCGAAAGGGCGCGGCGCTCACCAACCGCCGCTTGCGGTCCGCCAAATGAAAACTGTGATACGCCCCTGGCGTGTACGTTTTGTCACGCAACTCATCTTGAATTTTCAGCAATTCACTTTCGTAATCAAATTCAAAGACAAACACCTGTTTCTTGTCGCGTTTGCCGCGCCGCGCTTTATGGTACGCCAACAACAAATTATCAAATTCGCAGATTTGGGGGTACAGGTTGGAATACGTTTTCATCTCCGCCTCCGCAAAAACAATTTCTCGCGCGCGTGCGGATTTGTCGAAGGATGCGATGTAAGTTCATCGCCCCATTCGCATCCACGCTGGATTACAAATCCAGCCGCGCGGGCAAATCCAAAGGCCATCCTCTGTAGCATTTTCTGACCAGGGGAACGCATAAACCTGTCCCGAAGAATTGAGGGATTCGTCACTACGCGGACTCCTCTATCCGTTTATCCGTTTATCCGTTCCCCTATCCGTTGGCAGTCCCCGCGCGACAGAAATCAGAAATCAGAATTCAGAATTCAAGTGCCTTACGGAAAAGACTCGGCAACCCGAAACCCATAATCGTTGAAGCGGACGGCGGGGAAGTAGGGGTTGCGGTAGGCACAGCGGACGATACGGGAATCATCGATAAACGAGCCGCCGCGGAGAACACGACTGCTCTTATCATACTCACTTGCTGTCCATTCCCAAACATTGCCCGCCATATCCAACGCGCCGCAGGGACTCGCGCCTTGCAGAAAAATACCCACGGGGGATGTGCCGCCCAAACCCAATTCCTCGGAATTGACTTTATATTTGTCGAACTCGTTGCCCCACGGATATTCGCGCCCATCTGTGCCGCGCGCGGCGCGTTCCCATTCCTGTTCGGTGGGCAGACGAAATTTGCGCTTGGTCGTTTGACTCAACCATTCGCAATACGCGACAGCGTCATGCCAACTCACTTCAACAACTGGATGATTTGCTTTGGCTGGAGGAAATGGTTCGGCGTTGCGTCCCGTCGCGTCCGCGAATTTTTTGTATTGCGCGTTCGTGACCAAATATTTGGCGATGCGATAGGGCTGTTGAATTTTCTCTACGCGTTTTTCATCGCCGTACAAAAATTCGTCGGCGGGAAGATCAATCATTTCATCAAACGCGCGCGGGTCGCCCACTTTGGCGAGGGCTTGCGCCGCGAGCAGACGCACATTCCATTCGGGATCGTGTTCCACCATTTGCAAGAGCGTCGGGATGAACTGCGGCAGCGCGAGGTCGTTCATCAATTCCGCCGCGCGCGCGCGTTCGGTTTCATCGCGCCCGCGCGTCAAGGTTTGCAAACGCGTGGTGATGGCAGTACGCGTCGCATCGGGCAGCGTCACTTGATCATACAACGCGCGCGTGGCGATCAAGACGCCGCGGGTTTCATTCGGCGCGGGCGCGTTGAGCAGACGCGTGGCGAGGAGTTCGGCGTGCGCGTAGGCGTGCGCGTTGGGCGCGAGGCGCGCGGGCATCGCCATGTACAAGAGCGCGACTTCTTCCCACGCGGGTTGAAATAAATTTTGCAGCAGCAGCGTCGGTTCGCCAAACGTTTCTGCCAATGCGCGCGCGGCGAGATATTCTTGAAAGGTGAGATGCGAAAAACGCACCAGCGGCTCGCCCGCGTCGTCCAAACCGATCTCGACGAGGATGCCGCTTTCGAGTTTCGTGCCTTCGATCCATTCTGCCGCTTTTTCAAAACAGACCTTGCGCCGCGCGTTGGGTTCGGCAGGCAATTGGTCGGGAATGAATTGGGGCAGCTGTTCCGCAATGAGCGCTTCTGCGTCGCGGCGTTTGAGTGAAACCTGCCCTTCGGTTTTGTCCGCGCGCTGCTGTTGAATCCGCAGCGCGATCAATTGCAAGAGCAGAATCTTTTCGTCGAGGTTCAAATCCGCGCGCGGCGCGGTCACCTCCAATTCTTCGCGGCGATACTGCCGCCATTCTTGCGCCAAAATTTCAACGCAGTTTTTGTACAGCAGATGCCGCGCTTCGGGCAAGACGGGACGCGCCGAGTGAACCAACACGATCAAGGACAGGAGCAGCGGCGTGTCGGCGAGTTCGCGCACGCGCGCGTTGCGCGCCAGCGCGGCGCGCAATTGTTCCGCCTGCCGTTTGTATTTCGTGTGAGTGGCGTGTGCGAGATCGGGCGTCTGATTCGCCGCTTCGCGCAGCGCAATCGCTTGATAGCGCAGCGTCACCAGTTGATTGATCTGCGCCGCGTTCAATTTGACAACAGTTTGCACACCGAACTGCGCGCGCGAAAATTGCTGCTCGTATCCTTCATAGCCCACTTGGCGCGTGGTGACGATAAAATAATTGTGCCGTTCGCCGTAGGTGTTGACGAGTTGCGTAATATATTTCGCCATTGCCGCGCGTCCTTCGCGGCTGCCGATTTCATCAAAGGCATCCAACATCACCAAACAATTGCCGCGTTCCAAACGCTGTTTGAAAAAATCGGGCGGACCCTTTTCTAATTCGCGCGCGTATTCGTCTTGGAACGCGTTGAGCAGCGAGCGTTCCTCGCCCCACCCCGCGACATTGGTTTGTCTGCCCAACGAAACATAGATCGGAAAGGGGCGCGTGTTCCACCCCAACCTTTGCTTCACCAAATCGGGCGCGTCGCCCAACTTGGGTTTATTCCGCAAACTGCGCGCGCACGTCACGGTCAGATATTTCAACAAGGTTGTTTTGCCTGAACCAGGATCGCCGCGAATGACGAGGCGCGGAAATTGTTCGAGGGCGCGTCCCAATTCACTTTGTGCGCGTGCGGGACGCGGTTGAAAACGTTGGGGCAGGAAGCGCCACACACCGCGCGTTTGGCTGCGATACAGCTGCGGGTCAAAAAGATCGCGTTCGCCGCGTGCGGCGGGCTGTGCCGCTTCGCCCGTTGTTGTCAACACCAAATCCACAAACACCTTTTCCAATTCTGCTTCTTGCTGCCGCGCGCTGACGGCAACATTGCTCGGCAAGAGACCCAAGCCCGCGCTCTGTAGAATCAGCCATTGCACGTAGGCGCGCTCAAATTTATAGTCCGCCGAGTTTCCGCCTAACTGCGCGACGAGCGCGGAAAATAATTTTTGCAGTTGGCGCAAGAACCAGGGCGCGAGGTCGCGCAAAAATAATCCGAGCAAAAACAATATGACACCCGCAATCAGCGTGTTGCTGCCATACTGTTTGATAAAGTCATCTAACCATGCAGGCATCGGCGCACCTCCAAAAGAGAGTTCTGGCTCCAACCTTACGGAGGGAGCCAGACCGTACCTCTTTGTCTCGAACAAAAATTTTGTTCCGAGACCGGATCACGCGGTCATTTTCCGTTGGATCGCGGTCGCGCGTCGCGCAGGACGGGGCGAGATGACCTCGCGCGTCGCGCAGTGCGGGGCGAGATGACCTCGCCCCTACACGACGCGCGGCATTTCTGATCGCGCTTGAAACTGATTCGGCAACCCGAAACCCATTATTGTTGTTGCGGTTGGCGGGGTTGTTGGGGTTGCGGTTTGCACAGCGGACGTTACGGGATTCATTGATAAACGAGCCGCCGCGTTTTTTTCGCGTGGTCCTCGGCGTGATTGTAACACGGCTTACAAAGAATGAAATGCCGAAGAATGAAATTCATCGGCAAACGAAAGCACGAACGAACCCAACAATAGACACCTCAAATAGAGACCGCACAAAGACCTGACAGGTTTCCACCGCGAATGTTTTGTGTGAAATGTGCGCGATGGATCGTAACAGCTGTGGTGGGTGACGCGATGGGTGTGAAAACCTGTCAGGTCTGGATGGTGCGACTTGTACTTGATTTCTCTATAAACAACGGTCACGCGCATTGCGATTCCCTTATTCGCCCGTATAATCCAACCCATGCGAATTATTCTTTACACAGGCAAAGGCGGCGTCGGCAAAACATCGGTTGCAGCCGCCACCGCGTTACGCTGCGCGGAATTGGGGTATCGGACGATTGTGTTGTCAACCGACGCCGCGCACTCGCTCGCCGATTCGTTCGATCTAAAAATTGGCAAAGAGCCGATTGAGATTGCGCCGAAATTGCATGCCCAAGAAATTGATGTGTTGTACCAGATGGACAAGTACTGGGGCAAGGTGCAAGATTATTTTCGTTCGCTCTTGCAATGGCGCGGCGTGGATGAACTCATCGCCGATGAAGTGAGCATTTTGCCGGGGATGGACGAACTCGCGTCGCTGCTGCAAATTGTTCATCTCGCGGAATCGAGAAAATATGATGTCATCATTGTTGATTGCGCGCCGACGGGGGAAACGCTAAAACTCTTGTCGCTGCCCGAAGTCGCGCGTTGGTATCTCACGCACATTTTTCCGATTGAGCGTATGGCGTCGCGCTTTGCGTCACCGATCATGCGCGCAGTGACCGATATTCCGATGCCTGATGATCAGGTGTTTGACACGATCAAGGGATTGATTCAGCAATTGAATCGCATGGCGGAATTGTTGAGCGACACCCAAAAATCTTCGGTGCGCGTCGTTCTCAATCCCGAAAAGATGGTGATCAAGGAAGCGCAGCGCGTATTTACCTACATTAACCTGTATGGCTTTGCGTGCGATCTCGTCATCTCGAATCGCGTCTTGCCTGATTCTGTGACGGATCCGTATTTCGTCGCGCTAAAAAAAGCACAAGCGCGTTACGGCAAAATGATCGAGGAATCGTTCGCGCCCGTGCCGATTTTGCAAGCGCCGTTTTTCGATCAGGAGGTGGTTGGCTTGAAAATGCTGCGGCGCATGGCGCACGCGGTATATGCGGACCAAGACCCCGCGTGTATTTTTTATGAAGGCAGTCCGCAAGAGATCATCAAAAATGGCAAGGGCTATCTCTTGAAACTGAAATTGCCGTTCGCCGCAAAAAGCGATGTGCATCTCACGCGCGCGGGCGACGAACTTGTGATCAGTGTTGGCAATTTTCGCCGCAACGCGATCTTGCCGCGCGCGTTGGCGGCGTTGGAGGTGCAAAAAGCAAAAATGGAGGAAGGGAAACTCGTGGTGAGTTTTTCCTAGGTTTCATTTTCAAAAAAATTTTCTGCGAAAATTTTTTTGAAAATGAAACCGAACATTCGGACTGAACAAACTCGCGCGTTTGTTTGAACAAAACATCGCGCAAGCGCAATATCTCGCGCAACCCCCTACCCCCTCTCCGAAAGAATTTTGGCGAAACCCGTTTCGCTGCCAAAAATTTTCAGGAGAGGGGAAGTCCCTGACTCCCTTCTCCCGTTGGGAGAAGCCTGTCCCGAGCGTGTCGAGGGAGGCGGGGATGAGGGGCAGTAGGAGTTCGACAAAACTTCTGTTGTGCATATAGTTGAACCATGTCCGCGAAACCGCGCCTTGAGCCACTACCCCCCGAACGCTGGCGCAAAAATCTGACCGATTACAATGAAGGGCTTGGGCTCGTCTATGAACGTTTGATGCTCAATGATTTTTTGGAAATATTACAGCGCAAGCACAACATCGAGAGTGTGATCGAAGCGCCGATTTTTGGAATGGCGGGCGTGAGCGGCATTAACTCTGTCATTCTCGCGCGCAATGGCGCAAGCGTGACGCTTGTGGACGATAACGCGGAACGCCTTGAACATGTCAAGCGCATTTGGAATGAACTAAATCTCACCGCAACATTTTCCCTCCACGCTCCACTCTCCACGCTCCACGCTCCCTCGCGTTCCTTTGACCTCGCGTGGAACTGGGCGGCGCTCTGGTATTTGCCCGACGCGGAGAAATTGCTTGGCGAACTCGCGCGCGTGTCGCGCAATTTGATTTTTATTGCAATGCCGAATCGCGCGCAGGTTGGTTATTTGATGCGGAAGTATGTTTTGGAAAAAGAATTTGTGCGGTACGTGGATGAGGCGTGGGCAGACATTGGGCGCGTGAAAAATGTTTTGCGCGGTTTGGGTTGCGAAATTATTGATGAAGGCGTGCTGGATGTGCCACCGTGGCCCGATACGGTGATGCCCGCGACACAAGTATTGCAGCGCTTGGGGATTCAATCCAAAAAAATGCAAGCGCGTTTTGAAGGGGATGATTGGCATTGGAGTTCGATGGATTATTATTTGGGCAAGAAACCTGAATTGAAAGCGCAGATGGATCGGTACGCGTTTTTGGAACGCGCGCCGCTACCGTGGCAAATCAAAAGTATTTGGGCGCATCATCGGTATTGTGTGGCGCGAGTCCAGACCTGACAGGTTTTCGGAAACCTGTCATAGTACATCACAGATTGGGACGCGGATAAACGCGGATTGACGCGGAACAAACCAAAAACAATTTAGAAATCCGCGTTTATCCGCGAGCATCCGCGTCCGAAACATTGAATTGTGATGTGCTGTGTCAGGTCTCGCGATTGAGATGAAATATGACAGTTGTTTCCTTTCCACTACAAACATTTGTGGAATATCCCGAATCGGATGGCAAACCACTTGCAGAATCCCCGCTTCACTTTGAAGTCTTTTCCTATTTGCTAAACGGCTTCATGGCATATTTTCAAGAGGAGCAGGACATTTATGTGGGTGGTGGGAATTTTTTTTACTATCGAGAAGGACATCCCTCTGCTAACCTCGTGCCTGACAATTTTATTGTCAAAGGACTGGACAAAGAACCGCGCCGCACATTCAAAACGTGGGTTGAAAAAAGGGTGCCAAGTGTGGTGATTGAGATCACGTCCGAATTTACATGGCTCGAAGATTTTGGCGACAAGAAAATTCTTTATCAACAATTGGGCGTGGGTGAGTATTTTGTTTATGATCCCGAACAGGAAATGCTTGCGCTTGCATTGCACGGCTTTCGACTTGACAACAAACGCTATGAAGCAATTCAGTACGATCCAGAAAACGGGATGCCAAGCCGAGAGTTTGGGTTTGCTCTGAAAATTATGCAAGGCAAATTGCGGATCGTGAATCCGAACACCGGATCGATCATGCCCACTTATCAAGAATTGTGTGACTCGTCGCGTCAATTGGCAAGTCAAAAAAAACTGCTCGCATTACAACATGAAAACGCGCGTCTCCGCGCCGAGCTCGACGCATTACGCCGCAAGCAGGGTTGAATGATTGCGCTTGAAACGACTCACCAATTCGTCACCGCGTTGGATACCACGCCGAACGTCTCCATCGTCATCCCCGCGTTCAATGAAGAAAACGGTTTGCCTGATGTTTTGAAAAATTTGCGCGCGTGGCTGCAGCGCGGCGCGGAAATTATTGTGGTGGACGATGGTTCGACGGATGACACGGCGCGCGTGGCATCGGAGGGCGGCGCGCGCGTGATTCGTCATCGCAATAACAAAGGATACGGGGCAGCTTTGAAAGTGGGGATCCGCGCGGCGGAACGCGAAATTGTTGTGACGTTCGACGCGGATGGGCAATTTGATACGAACGAGATTGAAAAATTGGTGAACGCGTTGAACGATTGCGATATGGCGGTGGGCGTAAGACCGCAAGGCGCGGGTTCACCAACGCTTCGCAAGCCCGGCAAATGGCTCCTCGGCAAAACCGCCAATTATCTCGCGCAAACTGACATTCCCGATCTCAATTGTGGATTTCGCGCCCTGCGCGTCGAAACCGCAAAACGTTTTCTAAATCTACTTCCCAACGGTTTTTCTTTTACGACAACGTTAACGCTCGCCATGTTCAAAGACGGGTATAATGTTGCGTACTTGCCGATCACGGTTCACCCGCGCACGACAGGCACGAGCAGTGTGCGCGTCGCGGATGGTTTCAGCACACTGCTGCTCATCATTCGCATCATCGCGTTGTTCGATCCCCTAAAAGTTTTTCTGCCAGCCAGCGCGTTGTTATTTTTGATTGGTATTCTCTATTCGATCTTTGACAGCATCGCGTTTGCGCGCTTGAACATTGCAGCGGGCGCGGTTGTATTATTCGTCTCTGCGGTCATGGTGTTCATGTTCGGCATTCTCGCCGACCAAGTGAGCGCGATTCGCAGAGGACAAGATTAGAAGTTGGAAATTAGAAGTTAGAAGTTGGAACAAATCATCCAACTTCCAATATCTAACTTCCAACCTCCAACTTCCAACCTCCAAAATGGCTTTATCCACCTACACCAATATCGCCAAATCCGTCGTCAACAATCAACTCGGACGCATCGAACTGCCGAGCATGGTCACGTTCATTGTCACATGGCGCTGCAACTTGCGCTGTTTCATGTGTGACGTTTGGAAAAAAACGGATCACGATGACATGACTCCCGCCGAAGCAGGCGCGATTTTCAAGCAGATGCCAAAACTGGACACGCTGCGGCTCACGGGCGGCGAACCCTTTTTGCGGCGCGATTTCGATCAACTCGTCGGCAGCATTTTGGAGGTCACCGATCCAACCGTTGTGCATCTCACAACGGCGGGCGTGATGTACGAACGCATCGTGGATTTTGCCAAATCGTTCGGCTCGAAAAAATTGCATATCAAAATGTCCATTGATGCGGTCGGTGATCGCCACGATGAAATTCGCGGCTATCGCGGCTTGTACAACAAATCGCTTCGCACACTTCGTACGCTGGCGGAACTGCGCGAACAGTACGGGTTTTATCTCGGCGTCAATCAAACCATTTCGGATCGCAATTGGGATCACATTGTGCCGCTGCGCGAAGCGATGGCGGAATTAAACATTCCCGTCCATTACGCGATTGCGACGGATCATTACACGCTCTATCGCATGAACACCAACAAAGAAAATGAAACGCCCGACATGCGTTCCGTTTCGATGAGCGATTACACGCTCGAACAGTTGCAATACATTTTCGATCAGCTGGATCGGCGCGATGCGATTCACGACATTCCCGAATGGATCGTGCAGCGCTATTATTTACACGGTTTGAAAAACCGATTGCTTCACGGCATCGAATCGCCCAAACCCTCGTGCATTGAATTGCACAATCACATGCGCCTCATGCCGAACGGCGATGTAATGACCTGCGTGTATTATCCAAACGTCGTCGGCAATTTGCGAACGCAAACGTTACGCGATGTGTGGTACGGCGAAGCGATCAAACCGCAGCGCGAAATTGTAAAAAAATGCGTCGGCTGCTGGGCGGGCTGCGAAGTGAAACCGAACGCGATTTATACGGGCGACATTGTGAAAACATTGTGGATGGGTCCGGTGAGTGATCGGGGGAAGGATGCGGCGATGCCGCAGATGAAGAATGCAGAAGTGCGGACGCCCAATGTGAGTTTTGCGGATGTATAAATTTTCTTCGGGCGGGTAGCTCAATGGTCAGAGCAGTACTCTTATAAGGTACCGATTTGCAGGTTCAAGTCCTGCCCCGCCTACACGCGCGATTTGATTCCTATGAAACAAAGGTGACAGCATGCTGACCTACAAGGCAATGTACAAATTTCTGGACGATGGAGTGCATGGTGAAGTGCTGGATTTCCCTGGGGCCATAACTTGGGGCGAGAACTTGCACGAGGCGCGCCGACTCTTGGCAAGCGCGTTGACGGATATGGCAGAAACAAATTTGATGCTTGGCGAATCGCTCCCTAAACCCGATCCAAATGTCACAGATGCGGATGCTGATTTGGAAGAACCAATTCATCTATTGCTGACGGCAGCAAGTCGCGTTGCAATAGTTCCCGAAAAAATTCGAGGATGAAGAGACGCGATTTGTTGCGCCACTTGCAACAACATGGCTGCCGTTTTTTGCGGGAAGGCAGCGAACATTCGATCTGGGAAAATCCTGTCAATGGTCGGCACGCCTCCGTTCCGCGTCATCGTGAAATTAACGCGTTTACCGCAAGACGCATTTGCCAACAGCTAGAAATTCCACTGCCATCTTGATGCCTTCGATGCCTAAACGCGTCTATATCGCCTACACCGGCGGCACGATTGGCATGATCAATGCGGGCGACGGATACGCCCCCGCGACGGGTTATCTTGAACAACGCTTGCGCGCAATGCCCGAACTGCGCGACGCGGCGATGCCCGAAATTATTTTGCACGAATACACTCCCCTGCTCGATTCCTCCAACATGACCCCGCGCGAATGGCTTGCCATCGCGCGGGATATTTTTGAAAATTATGACGCGTTCGACGGCTTTTGCATTTTGCACGGCACCGACACGATGGCATACACCGCGTCGGCTCTCCCATTTTTGTTGCAAGGACTAAACAAGCCCGTCATCCTCACCGGTTCACAAATTCCCCTCGTCGAATTGCGGAATGATGCGCGCGAAAATTTAACCACCGCGTTATTGCTCGCCGCGAATTATGCCATTCCCGAAGTGTGTTTGTACTTTGGCGATAAATTATTGCGCGGCTGCCGCGCGGTCAAAGTCAACGCGCAAGGATTCGACGCGTTCGATTCGCCCAATTATCCGCCGCTGGCAACGGTGGGCGTAGAGATTCAGGTGCGATGGAATCTAATTCGCGCCGCGTCGGAAAAAATTTTGCGCGCGCCGCCAAAAGCATTGAACGCCACCGTCGCGTCGCTTCGATTATTCCCCGGCATCTCCGCGGAATTTTTGCGAAACGTTTTGCAGCCGCCATTGCAAGGTTTGGTTTTGGAGACGTTTGGCACGGGCAACGCGCCAAATCACGATCAAGCATTTCTTGACGCGTTGGCAGAAGCCACCGCGCGCGGCGTCGTGATTGTGGATTGCACCCAATGTCTGCGCGGCGCGGTGAAATTGAACGCGTATGCAACGGGCGCGGCATTGCTCGATGTTGGCGTCGTGAGCGGCGCGGACATGACGCCGATAGCGGCGTTGACGAAATTGCATTATTTGATCGGGCGTGGACATTCGGCGGACGAAACGCGCGCGTGGATGCAGCAAGACCTATACGGCGAATTAACAATGTGATACACTTGGTTCATCGTATCGTAGCATAGCGCCTTGTGCGCGTTCCAAAGGAGATCTCCCATGACCATTCGCATCGGCAAACCTGCCCCCGAATTCAAAAGTGAAGCGTGGGTGCGCGGCGCATACAGTCCGCATCAAGTCGCGCTCTCGGATTATCGCGGTAAAAATGTCGTGTTCTTTTTTTATCCGCGCGATTTCACGTTTATCTGTCCCACTGAGATTGTGGCATTCGCGGAACTTGAACCCGAATTTGCACAAGAGGACGCGGTGGTAATTGGCGCAAGCACCGATAGTTTTCACGTCCACAAAGCGTGGTTTGAAACCGACCCGCGTTTGCAAGTCGTCAATTATCCCGTCCTCGCCGACACTTCGCATCGCGTTAGCGAAGCGTACGATGTATTGCTCGATGATGGCGCGACCTTGCGCGGCACGTTCATTATTGACGCGGAAGGCGTTGTGCGTCATAGCACGATTAACGATCTCGACGTGGGGCGCAACATTCAAGAATCGCTCCGCGTCCTGCAAGCCCTACGCACGGGTGAATTGTGCCCTGTCGGTTGGAAGCCGGGGCAAGCGACCTTGACGACATTTGACGATTGGTTGCACAAGGCACTGCCACTTCTTTCCAAAGAGATGCTCGTCAACACGACAAAAAAATTACAATCCATTACGTTTGAACCGGGCGCGATTATTTTCGAACAAGGCGACGCGCCGGACCGTTTTTATATCGTCTCACACGGCGCGGTAGAGATTATTCGCCATCTGCCCGATGGCGGCGAAAAAGTGATTGCGACGCGCAACGCGGGCGAATTTTTTGGCGAGATTGGTTTATTAACGGAATCACGCCGCACCGCGTCCGTCCGCGCCAAAGAAAAAACGGAATTGCTCGCGCTCGACTTTGATGATTTCCGCAAAGCGATTGAGTCGAACGAGGCGACGGGGCAGAGTTTCTCACAGATTATCACCGAGCGTCTCGCCAACATTCAAAAAGCCGCCGCATAAATTCGTCGCGCAACCCAATTCATTTCACGAGTAACTTCCCAAGAGAGCGCGATAGGCAAAACCCGCCTATCGCGTTTTCGTGTACAATACGCGCATGAAAGTTCTCGTCATCGGTCTCGACGGCGCGACATTCGACCTCATTCGTCCCTTTATCGCGCAGGGTTTTCTCCCCAATCTCCAAGCTCTCATCTCCAACGGTTCTTCCAGCGAACTCGCCTCCACGATCCCGCCCGTCACCGCGTCCGCGTGGACATCGTTCATGACAGGAAAAAATCCCGGCAAACATGGATTGTTTGATTTCATGCAGCGGCGCAAAAATTCCTATGATCTCGCGCCCGTATCCAGTTATGATCGTGATGGTAAGGCGATTTGGGAAATCGCCAGCGAACACGGAAAAAAATGTATCGTTATGGGCGTGCCGGTCACGTATCCGCCGACGCCGTTGAATGGGTTGATGGTGACGGGGATGTTGACGCCGCGCGGCGCGGCGGATTACACCTATCCCGCAGAATTGAAAAATGAAATCGCGTCCGCGATTGGCGAATACATTGTCTATTCCGATCAAGTGTATTCTCAAGGACGCGGCGAAATTTTTTTGAACGCGCTGCATTTTTCGATTCAACAGCGCGCAAAAACAGCGGCGTATCTTTTGCACAAGTACGAATGGGATTTGGGCATCCTCGTTTTTCCCGAAACGGATACCGTGTGTCATGGCTTGTGGTGGGCGTATGATGAAACGCATCATCAACACGGGCAGGAGGGGGCGCAACAGCGTGCGTCCCTACGCAACGGCATCCGCGACATTTACCGCGATCTGGACGCGTACATTGGCGAACTCGTCGCGTCGCTGCCAAGTGACACGACCATTCTCGTCATGTCCGATCATGGACACGGACCGCTGCGAAATTTTTTGTACGTGAATAATTTTTTGAAACAGCGCGGCTATTTGCAAATCAAGAACGCGCCCGCGTCGCAGTTAAAAAATCTCGCGTTCCAACAGGGGGCAACCCCGCGCACCGCCTACAGCATGTTGCTCAACATGGGTCTGGGCAATTTGCGGCGCACGATGGACAAACGGCGCGGCGGACGCGGCGTGTTGAAACGTTTTTTTCTTTCGCTCAATGATATGGACTGGGCAAACACGCGCGCATATTCGATTGGCTATATTGGCGAAGTCCACGTCAATTTGAAAGGACGCGAACCGCAGGGAATCGTCGAACGCGGTCCGCGCTATGAACGCGTGCGCGACGCGGTGATCCGCGATTTGCGCGCGTTGAAATTGCCCGATGGTTCGCCGTTGATCGAACAGATTTGGAAAAAAGAAGAAATTTATCACGGCGCGCACTTGGACGACGCGCCCGACATTTTATTTTTCCCAAAGAACCTTGAAACGATCGCGTTCGGCGATTTTGAATTTGGCTCGAATAAAATTATCGAACCCGCGTATGGCGTCTCATCCTCACACCGCATGAACGGCATTGTGATCGCCACAGGCGCAACAATCGCTCCACGCTCCACGCTCCACACTCCCCGCCTCATTGATCTCGCCCCCACAATTTTGCATCTCCTCGATCTCCCCGTGCCGCGCGACATGGATGGGCGCGTGTTGAGCGAAATGTTTTCGCAAACGCGAAATGTAGAATATGGCGGCAGCGCAGTTTTGGAACGCGCGCGCGGGGAAGCGTATTCGGAGGAAGAAGAAGCAGAGGTTGTGGAGCGTTTGAAGGATTTGGGATACCTTTCCTGATTCTTTTTGAAATTGAGATGCCACGCACTTCCGAAAGTGCGTGTCATCTCAATTTCGCACAGGGTTCTTTTTGTTTTCCCACCCCTTGTGCTAGAATCGTTCCGCTTTGCCCCATCCCTTTCACTTTTTGGAGGTCGTTATCAAACGCTTGTATTCTCAATTCCTTCTGGTCTCGGTTCTTGGTTTGCTCGTTTGGGCGATTGGCTGCACCAGCACGCCCACTCCCCTCCCACCAACGAACACGCCCACAGACGTTCCAGCAGCAACCGCAACCAACATTCCTGCCACAGAAATTCCGCCCGCGCCTTCTGCGACACCCAACACGCAAGGCATGGTTATTGTGGCGCAGCTCGATCCAACGCGCCAAGTACTCGTCATCTATGGCGTAACTCCGGGCGTCACGGTAGAGATGGGCGGCACACCTCTGCCGCTGCCCCCATCGCCAACGCCAACTTTTACACCAACGCGCACTCCAACCACTCCGCCCACGCTCACGCCGAGCATTACTCCCACGCGCGGTCCGCGTCCGCCAACGCAAACGCCGATTGTCTATTCGCGCGGCGCGCTTGTCGGAAAAATTTTGTTCAAGAGCACGCGCAACGGCGGTTCGACCTTTCGACCGAGCTGGTTCATTATGAATCAAGACGGAACAGGGATTCAGCAATTGGACAGCGCTGCCGCCGAAGCATTCGCGATTTCGCTGGAGAGCGACGCGTATGGAATTGAAAATGTAGAGCCGGGCGGCGCGCGGCGCGTGTTGGGCGAACGGCGCTGCGCCATTGGTGGCGCGGGATGCAGTCTCTATATTCTCGATTCGGTGCTGGACGCGGATTTGATCAATTCGGATCGCGATATTAGTCATGGGATTTGGTTCACACAGCGCGGGGTGCTTGCCAAAGATCCCGCGTGGTCTCCTTCGGGCAACTATATCATTTTTGTTTCCAATCACGAGACACCCGAAGGATGTCGCAAGAGCGCGAATCTTTTCAAAGGCACGCCCAATCAAAACCCAACGATTCGGCGCTTGACCGAATACTGTGCGCGCGGCGATGTGGGACATCCATCGTTCAACGGCGATGGTTCGCGCGCCGTGTATTGGGCAGAGAATGAGGGGCTGCGGCAAATTTTTGTGATTGACGTGGGCGCAACTGATGATTTCGATCAACGCTTTGCGTGGGAGACGGTGCGCCAATTGAGTGACGGACAATCGCAAGATTGGGATCCGGTCTGGATCAAATGAACAATGCCAAAAACCCATTCTCGTTTAGGACTTACGCACAGGTGTCATTTCGAGCCGCCTTTGCGAGAAATCTCGCGCTGGAAAACCGAGATTTCTCATTGCATTCGAAATGACATGCGTAAGTCCTACTCGTTAAACGAAAACGGGTTTTTAGAGCGAATTCCAAATTAGTTTGCGGCGGGTTGGATTTTAGCCTTCAGGCGGTTCATGGCAATTGCGAGCTCCTCCCGCTAAAGCGCAATGGCGTTAAGTTAAGCCCGCGAGCCAGCTTTGGGACTCTATGCTTTAGCAGGTTCCTGACTCGACCAACGGACCCGCTGAAGCGTCAAATCCACTAACTTAATGCCATTGCGCTAAAGCGTCGAATCCAATCCCACAAATCCTTCAGGAAGTTGCTCTAACATCACTTGAACAATGAACGGCGCGCAATTTGAAGGACGCTGGATCGGCGAGACGCAAGTGGGTGAAAGCTACGATGTAAACATCGTCGCGCACTTGTGGCACATTCGTTTGCGCGGAACGTGGGTTGAGGTTGAAACAGTTTGGGAAGGACACGCGACGATTGGTTTGCCGATGCGCTGCAATCTGATTCCGAACGAACTCGCGTTTGAAATCAAAACCGACAATCATCTTTTCAAGGCGATTCTCCTTGACCCGCAGCATTTCATCATCGAAGGATGGGACACGAACGATATGCGCGGGGGTGAGGGTAAGAATTACGATGTTGTCTTTTCGCGCCCGGGGATTGCCGAGTTAAACGCGCGGCGGGTGTGGGAGGAGTGGAAAAAGAGTAAAGAGTAAAAAGTAATGAGAGGATTACTCGGTGCACAGGGCAGGCACAACGCGGCGCAGGCGGGCAAGACCCCAAGTGTTTTCACAGCGTTGCGCGACTCGATGGGCATTTAGGTGGAAAACACTTGGGGTCTTGCGGGCAACTCCTCGCAATGACAAGTTGGGCGATGCGTCGAAAGTTTAAGGTTGGGGGGATTGAAAAAAGTTTTATCTGTGGTAGAATCGTCCCCGTCAGCAATCGTGTTGACGCTGTTTCGGTAAATCCAATTTCATAAACGAGAGACGTAAAGCGAGCGACTGCGCCGCGAAACGAACGGTCGTTCGTTTCACGGCGCAGTCGCTCGCGATTTTTTTGGCTATTTTCTTTCGCATAGCTATTTGCTTTTTTGAATCGCGCGCGGGCTGTGGCTCTCGAGAGAGGTACTCATGCTCCGCTTGAATTTGAATCGCTCGTTGCAAGGTCTCGGTATTTTTGCACTCCTCGCGGGTTTGTTCACTGCCAGCATTGGTGGAGTCACCGCACAAATTTTTTCCCCAGCGCAGACGGGGCAGGGACAAGCCACCGCCCCTTCAAATAATCTTGCCCCGAATAAAACGAAAACCCCTGACGCGACGAAAACGCGTAAACCAAAAAAAACCAAAACGCCTGAACCCACCGCGACCAGTACTGCAACGCTCGCCGCAGCATTCACCCCCACGCGCAAACCCAAAAAGACGCGCACGCCTTCCCCCTCGCCTTCCCCTACCGCAACCGAAACCACATCCGAACCCAAGGACGAATTGTTTATTGACGCGGCACGCGGCGGCATCCTCTCTGTCGCGGATGGCACCATCGTCGTGTCCGTGCCACCGCGCGCGTTCGCGCAAGATGCGACATTGCACTTCAAACGCCGCTTGAAGGACAATCACGCCAAGGACAAGCAGGGGCAAGTGGTGGTGATGCGGTTTGCGTTGAACGCGTTAGTGGGCAAGCACGCGGGAGACACGCAGAAAAAAGAAAATAGCGCGGCGCAAGAATTGACCACGTTCGATGAGGACATTACCATCGAGATTCATTACGATCCTGCCACCCTCGGCAGTTGGGTTGAAGAAACCTTGCAAGTGGTGTACTGGGATGAAACGCTGAAGCGTTGGATGCCATTAGAAAGCAACGTGGATACGGAAAATAATGTCATTGTCGCGGAAACCA
>Ga0247727_10001801_pt1 | contig 49869 bp, 29 predicted proteins | sample WisWelCaveWW1625_FD_202498 | JGI IMG/M metagenome (GOLD analysis project Ga0247727, IMG submission 202498) | Biofilm microbial communities from Wishing Well Cave, Virginia, United States - WW16-25 | ecosystem: Environmental > Aquatic > Deep subsurface > Groundwater > Cave microbial mat | place...
CCCACTTCGCCTTGAGCGGAGCTCCGCGGTCGAGGTTGAACGCCCAGTCGAAGAAGCGCGGCTGCCAGGGGCTGCCCCAGATGAAGATCCCGTCGAGCTCAACCCCCGAGTCCTCGAGGTAGTGAACTTCCTCGAGAAGCGCGCGTGCGCGCGCGGGATCGCTCTCGAACAGGAAGTCGTGGTTGCCTGCGATCACGATCTTGTGCCGGTGCGGTCGGGACCGCAGCCAGCGCGCGAACTCGACCACCTCGGCGAAGGTCCCGCGCCTTGTAAGGTCGCCGGCATGGATCAGGAGGTCGCCTTCGGGGACCTCGATGTTCTCGTGCTGCGAATGAGTGTCGCTGAGGCAGACGATTCTCATGACCGTGTCCGGTCGAAGGGGTCGGACGTTCGGATCATAGTCCAGGCCTGCGGCACGCTCGCACCGGGCCGCCGGACGCATCCCTTGCGGTCGTGGCGCGACCGCCTCACGGTTCTTGGGATCGGGTAACCTCGGGGCGTGCGCGGAATGCCTGGAGGGCGAACGGAACGATGCATGTGAGCGAGCTTCGTGCGACGCGCGTCGATTGCGAGGGGACCGCGGGAGTGCCCTCTCTCTTCCTCCTGTGCCTGGCTCTCCACCTGCCGGTCTCATGTCGTGGCCTCGAAACCGATGACCCGGCAGGGAGTGCGCAGGCGAAGGAGCAAAGGCTCGGGAAAGCATTCCGGCGGGACTGCGACGGTTGGATCTTCATTCATCTCGAGGGAGATCCGGCGACGGTCGGGTACCAGCACGGATCGCTGCTCGCCGAAGAGATCGACGACTCGCTGGCGATGCTCCGGTGCTCCGTGCCGGTGACCGCCCGGCGCGACTGGAGCTTCTTCCGCGACGCCGCCTCGAGCCTCTTCTGGCCGAAGCTCGACGCCGACGCTCGCAGGGAGATCGAAGGCATCGCCGAAGGTGCTCGCGCCCGGGGCAAGGCGATCGACTCGATCGACATCGTCGCGATGAACGGCTGGATGGAGATCGCCTGGTACTACATCCCCGGTCTCGACAAGCTCGACAACAAGGCTCCCGGCAACTGCAGCGCGTTCATCGCGACCGGCTCGTACACCAAGGGCGGCGGCATCGTGATGGGGCACAATGCCTGGATCGACTATGGAGTCGGCCAGCGCTGGAACGTCGTCATGGACCTCGTCCCCGACCGCGGGCGCCGGATGTTCATGGACAGCTTCCCCGGATTCATCCACAGCGGGGACGACTTCGCCCTCAACGACGCGGGGATCCTGGTGACCGAGACGACGATCACCCAGTTCAAGGGATTCGACCCGCAGGGCGATCCGGAGTTCGCCCGGGCGCGGCGCGCGATGCAGTACTCGGAATCGATCGACGACTGGGTGCGCATCATGCGCGCGGGCAACAACGGCGCCTACGCCAACTCCTGGCTGATCGGTGATCGCAAGTCGGGAGAGATCGCGCGGCTCGAGCTCGGGCTCAGGAACTCGCCGCTGGAACGAACCAGGGACGGTTTCTTCATCGGCTCGAACTTCCCTGCCGACGAGAAGCTCTGTGCCGAAGAGACGACCTTCAATCCCGGGGATTCCGCCAACAGCCCCAATGCGCGCCGCTGCCGGTGGGAAGACCTGATGAAGCAGCACAAGGGTCGCATCGACGTCGAGTCCGGAAAGATTTTTCTCGCCGATCACTTCGACACCTTCACGCAGACGGAGAATCCGTGCGCGCGCACGCTGTGCGGTCACGTCGAGCTCGACCCGCGAGGTGCGCCGGAATGGGAGTGGCCGCCGCATTTCCCCGGCGGCGCCAGCCAGTCCAAAGTCGTGGACTCCAGGCTCGCCTCCAGGCTGTCGTTCTGGGCGTGCTTCGGGCATGCCTGCGGTCAGGACTTCCACGCGAAGCCGTTCCTCGTCGCACATCCGCAGTTCGCCTGGATGAAACCGTTTCTGCACGACCTCCCGTCGGGCCCGTGGAGTCTGTTCGAGGCCGTGCACCAGCCCTGAGGCAGTGGACGAGGAACCCGACTCGTCGCCTTCGGACCAAGGAGAGTTGGCATGCGTGCATTCCTGGTCTGCGTCATGGCCTGTGCCACCTTGCCAGCGCTCGCCGGCGAGCTCGAGCAGGTGCAGGGGCTCGAGATCCAGCCGCTTGTGTCCGCGACGCGGCGACTGCTCGCCGCCCTCGATGCCGTCGGTGCGCCGCTCGTCGGCGAGGATCGCGAGATCCTGGAGTCGGCTCTGCGCTCGACCCAGGCGGAAGAGGGAGCGGCCGGCATCCAGACGGCGCTCGACCGGCATTGCCTGGTGCAGGTCACCATCAACCCCGAGAGCCGCGTCAAGGTGAAACCGGGCCCGGCCTTGAAGGAGCTGGTCGAGCAGGGCTGGCGCACGTTCCTGGTGAAAGTGCACAACGAGGCGGGAGTCACCGCGGTGCTGCGAGCCTCGAGCCCCAACGCCGCTCCGCTTCATCAACCCTCGGAGGGCAGTCCCGAGCCCAAGGTGACGGTGCCCGAATCCGAAGTCATCCAGCGCTTTCTCGACCTCGATCTGTACTACAAGCCTCCGCTCAAGGAGAACCTCTCGGGCCTTCCGCTCGAGTACTGCATCCTGCAGATCTACTGCCGCGACCGCGGCACGAGAGAGGCGACTCTCCAGTTCGACGTCGGTCAGGGAACCCAGGACCTGGGCTTTCGCAACGAGGTCGCCCTTCTGTTTCGCTGCGTGCCTGCGGTCGAGGTCGAGCTCGAAGTCCTCGACCACGACGGACGGCCGACCATCGGATGGTTCCTGGTCCGCGATGCTCTCGATCGAGTGTATCCCTGTCCCTCGCGGCGCCTCGCCCCGGACTTCTTCTTCCACGACCAGATCTATCGGGGGAGCGGCGAATCGGTACGGCTGCCGCCGGGCACCTACGCCTTCGAGTACGGTCGCGGACCGGAGTACCGCGTGCTCGAGCGAACGATCACCGTGCCGGACGCGCCGAGTCATCGGGAATCATTCACTCTCGAGCGCTGGATCCACGTCGCGAAGGAAGGCTGGCGCTCCGGAGATCACCACGTGCATGCCGCCGGCTGTGCCCACTACGAGAGCCCGGCGCAGGGCGTTCGGCCGGAAGACATGATGCGGCACATCGTCGGTGAGGACCTCAATGTCGGCTGCGTTCTTTCATGGGGCCCGTGCTGGTACTTCCAGAAGCAATTCTTCACCGGGAAAGTGCACGAGAGCTCGACCGAGGACTACGTGATGCGTTACGACGTGGAGGTCTCGGGGTTTCCGTCGTCCCATGCGGGCCACCTGGTGCTGCTTCGCCTCAAAGAGGACGACTATCCCGGCACCCAGCGGATCGACGACTGGCCGAGCTACGACCTGCCGATCCTTCAGTGGGGAAAGAGCCAGGGCGCGGTGACCGGCTTCAGCCACAGCGGCTTCGGCCTGCAGGTGAAGTCGCTGGAGCTTCCAACTCTGGAGATGCCGCCGTTCGACGGGATCGGAGCCAACGAGTACATCGTCGACGTCGCGCACGACGCCGTCGACTTCATCTCCGCCGTCGACACGCCGGCCCAGTGGGAGCTCAACATCTGGTACCACACCCTGAACTGCGGCTTCCGCTGCCGTCTCAGCGGCGAGACCGATTTTCCCTGCATCTACGGCGAGCGCGTCGGGCTGGGCCGGGTGTACGTGAAAATGCCTGAAGGACGCCTCGACTTCGAGAAGTGGGTGGAGGGACTGCGCGACGGGCGCTCGTACGTGAGCGACGGCAACAGCCATCTCCTCGACTTCGCCGTCGGTGGCGTCAAGGTCGGCGAACGAGGATCCGGCGGAATCGTGAGTCGACTCGACCTCGATCAACCAGGACCCGTGATCATCACGGCTCGAGCTGCCGCCCTGCTTCCTGAACAGCCCGACCCGGAGATCAAGAATCGGCCGATCGATGCGCATCCGTTCTGGCACCTGGAGCGCGCGCGCATCGAGGGCACGCGCAAGGTTCCCGTCGAGCTGATCGTCAACGGGCGCTCGCTGCAGAGAGTGGAGATCGTCGCGGACGGAACGATCGTGCCGGTGCGCTTCGAGTTTGCGGTCGAGCGCTCGAGCTGGATCGCGCTGCGCATCCTGCCCTCCTCCCACCTAAACCCGGTGTTCGTGGAGGTCTCAGGGCAACCGATCCGGGCGAGCCGGGACAGCGCGCGCTGGTGCCTGCAGGCGGTCGAGGTGTGCTGGAAGGCGAAGGAGTCGGGGATCAAGGAGCCGGAGCGCGCCGCGGCGCGCTCGGCGTACGACGCCGCCCGGCAGCGCTACGCGCAGATCCTCTCCGAGTGCGCAGCGGATTGACGACGCCTTGGCGCGTCCCTTGAGCCAACGCTAGAGTAGGGCCGCCTTGCCGACGACCGGACGTCCGTTTCGGGGAGTCGATTTCATGCGCATCCTGTCTCTGGGAGCCGTGCTCTTGTTCGCAGTCGGCTCCACCGCCCGGGGCGACGACCCGCCCGATCTGTACGACGTCGACATCGTCCGCACGATCAACCTCACGTTCTACCAGTCCGACTGGTGGCAGCAGCTGCTCAACAGCTACGGGACGAACATCTACGTCGAAGGCGACCTCGAGATGGACGGAGTGCTCTACCGCAGCGTCGGCGTGAGGCTGCGCGGTCAGCTCGCCTTCTACACCCGCAGTCAGTACAAGAAGCCGTTCAAGATCAAGATGGACGCGTTCGTCCCGGGACAGGAGCTCCTGGGCTACGACACGCTGCGCCTCAACAATGCCTCCGAGGATCCGGCATTCTGCCGCGAGGTCGTGATGTCGGAGCTCCTGTCCCGCACCCAGCCGATGATGCGCTACAACTTCCTCAAGATGACGATCAACGGCGGGAACTGGGGCATCTACGTCAACGAGCAGACCAAGGACCGGCGCTGGGCGGGCCAGTGGTACCAGAAGGACACCGGCAATCGCTACAAGTTCAACGGCGGCAACCTGAACTACCTCGGGCCGGATCCGCCTCCGTACATGGCCAAGTACGTCCTGCGCAACGACGACTCGCCCAGTCCCTGGTACGACCTGATCGAGCTGTGCGACGTGCTGAACAACACGCCCGAGGGACCGCCTCTGACCGACGCCCTGTGGCCGATCCTCGACATCGACGAGACCATCTGGGAGATCGCCGGCGACAATGTGTTCGGCAACCTCGACTCGTACTACACCAACGCCAACAACTTCTTCGTGGTGCACGACGACTACCACGATCTGATGCAGCTCATCAACCACGACCTCAACCTGAGCTTCGGCACCTGGGACGGACAGGGGCCGATGCTCGACCCTTACTTCAAGTTCGACAACAAGCGCACGCCTCTGGTCAAGCACATGTTCAAGGACGACCGGCTCAAGCGCGAGTACACCGCGCACGTGCGCACGCTGGCGGAAGAGCTGTTCGACTGGGCGGAGGTCATCCGGCCGATGGTGACCAAGCTCCAGGACATGATCCGGGCCGAGGTGTACGCCGACACCAAGAAGATCTTCTCCAATCAGCAGTTCGAGGACGGCGTCACCAAGGAGATCCAGGGCGAGTGGTTCAAGATCCCGGGCCTGCGGCCCTACGTGCGCAACCGCCAGGACTTCCTGCTCAACTACGCGACGATCAATCTTCCGCGCGTCAGCTTCGAGAAGATCGAGATCGTGCCCGAGCTGCCGACGGCGCTCGACACGGTGACGGTGCTCGCGACCATGGGCAGCGCCGTCACGGTCCGGGAGGTCGAGCTGCGCTTCAGAGTCGTCGGGCCGTTCCACCGGGTGCTGATGCAGGACGACGGCATGAACGGCGACGGCGCGGCCGGCGATGGGGTGTACGGGGCCCTGATTCCGCCGCAGAAGACCGGATCGGTCGTCCAGTTCTACTTCGTCGGCGAATCCGAGCTCTCGCAGTCGCTGCGATTCGAGCCGAGCTTCGGCGCGCACCGGCCGCGTTCCTACCGCGTCGACACTCCGGCGCCGCTCAAGCTCAACGAGGTCCTGGCGATCAACAACACCGGCCTGTCGGACGAGCGCGGCGATCGCGAGGACTGGGTCGAGATCCTGAACGCCGGAGGGATCGCGGTCGAGATCGGCGGCATGTATCTCACCGACGACCTCGGCCAGCCGACGGCCTGGAAGATCCCGGACGGAACGCTGCTGCCCGCGGGCTGGCGGCTTCTTGTGTGGTGCGACGACGAGCCGTTCGAAGGACCGTTCCACGCGACGTTCAAGCTGAGCGCGGACGGGGAACAGATCGGCCTGTTCGACAAGGACGGCGCGACGTTGATCGACGGCGTCTCCTTCGGCGCGCAGCAGGCGGACGTCGCCCTCGGCAGGTTGTTCGACGCGCACGCTCAGTGGGTGGGACTGCTCGACCCGACCCCCGGCGCCTCGAACACGCCGTCGTGCGGCGCGCGCCGCTACACCGCGTTCGAGGTGTTCGAGAATCCGGTGTCGCTCGAGATCACGGGCGTGCTCAAACCCGGCAGCGTCGCGCACCTTGCCATCAGCGGCGGCGCACCGTCGGCCGTGGGCGTCGTCTTCTGGTCGACCGGCTGGATGTACCAGCCGCTCGATCCGGGAGTGCTGCTCGTCGACCTCACGCCGCCTCTTCTGATCCCGCTCAACCTCGACAGTGCGGGGTCGGCGTCTGCCGACTTCACCATCCCCGACGATCCGGCGATCGTCGGGACGGCGCTCTACCTCCAGCATCTCAGCGTGAATGGCTCCGGTCCCGCCGACCTCAGCAACGCGGTGGAGTTGCGAGTCTGCAAGTGAGGAGGATCGATGGCGCGCTTCAGAGGCCTTCCGATCGGGCGATGAAGCGAAAGACTTCGGACGGCGCTCACGTCTGCAAGGCCGGGTGGACGACGGAGTACAACAGGTCGCCGTCGCCGGTGGTGAGGTACCAATCGTCGGGCGATACGCCCTCGAGGGAGAGGCGGCAGCCGAAGCGGATCAGGTGCTTTGGGACGGGGTGAAAGCGCGATGCCTCGAGGTCTTTGTGCACAGGCAGGGCCCGGTGGATGATGTACAGCTCGGCGACTCCTGACTCGCGGGCCGCGGCGCTGCATCGAGACAGGAGCGCGCGCGCACCGCTGGAGTCGTCGGGATCGTGCAGCAGCTCGGTGACGTAGGAGCGGTTCTCCCGGACATCGGGCAGGAGCACGGCGAAACCGCAGAGCTCGCCGTCGTCGCGATCGGCCGCGAAGATCCGCGGGCGGCAGAAGGGGAAGCGCAGGTAGCGCCAGCGGAGGTAGCGCTGGTCGCGCGTCACCATCAGGCCGTAGCGACGGCGAACCCTGGAGAACAGGGAATCGAAGCGCGCGTCGAAATCGTTTAGCTCTTCGATTCGGATCGCTGGATCCGGCGCCGGCGGGTCCTCCGGCGAGTTGCAGTAGAACACCCACAGGCACCGCTCCGAGTTGCCGTCGATCACGATCGCCCCGTACTTCATCATCAGGTGCAGGGTCACCTCCGTCGGCACGACGAAGAACGGGAACTCGCACAGGCTCGGGTCGAGGAAGCGGCGGATGAAGGCCTGGCCGATGCCCTTGCCCTGCATCGAGGGGTCCATGCAGAAATCGGTGCCGCAGATTCCGAACAGGTCGCGCTCGCAGAGCGACATCGCGAGCGGGATGAGACCGTAGCTCCCGACGACTCTTCCTTCCTTTTCGAAGATCCAGACCGGCGGCAGGTGCGGCGGACGGGCGGGGTTCTCGTCGAACTCCCAGCGCCAGCGCCGCCGTTCGGTGTCAATGTCGAGGTGCGGGAACAGCGTCTTCTTGAGCGCGAGGACCGCCTCGAGGTCGTCTGGCCGGAAGTCGCGCAGGATCAGATCGGAGGTCATGGGACTCTTTATTCCCGCCCTTGCGGGAATGACACCGCAGTGCTCAGGTGTCCGACTCCTGAAGCGTCCAGCCGCTGCGGTACTCGCGGCGCAGGAACGGGTCGGCGGCGCGCGTGTTGGTCATCCTGCCGTCGGAGGCGCTCCATTCCAGGATCGTGTCGGAGCGGTAGGCGGCGTTGCCCAGGTGCACGCACTCGGTCAGGTTGCCCGCGTACTCGAAGTTGCATGTCGTTTCACCTTTGCTGCGGATCGCCTCCAGCCACTCGCGGTGATGGCCGATCGATGGGGCGATCGTCGCCGCCGGACGCGCGACGGCGCCCCTCTCGTCCGACACGAAGAGGCGGTGGCTTCCGTAGTCGGCGAGGATCATGCCGCCTTCGCCCTCGAACAGGACGCCCGCCTTGAAGCCGTTGAAATCGCTGATCCAGTGCCCGTGGTACCAGGTGAGGTGCACCGGCGGCTGCTCGCCGCGCGCGGGGTATTGGTAGTCGACGCGCATCGAGCTCGGCACGTCGTTGTCGCCCTGGTATTCCTTGAGGCCGCGCGCCTCGATGCGCGTCGGCTGGGTCAGGTCGAGGGCCCAGTGCGGCAGATCCATGTAGTGGCAGCCGAAGTCGGCGAGCACGCCGCCGCCGAAGTCCCACCAGTAGCGCCACTGGAAGTGGAAGTGGCTCTCGTGAAACGGTCGCTCGGGCGCGGGTCCGAGCCACAGGTCGTAGTTCACGTGAGGAGGGGCTTTCGCGTCCTTGACGCGGACCCCGGAGTTCGGGAATGCGCTGCCCTGCCAGACGTGGACGCGCGCGATCCTTCCCACGGCGCCCGACTTCACCAGCTCGACCACGCGGCGGTAATTGTCGCCGGCGTGGATCTGCGTGCCCATCTGGGTCACGAGCTTCTTGCGGGAGGCGATCTCGCGGATCGTCCGCGCCTCGTGCACCGAATGAGCAAGGGGCTTCTCGCAGTAGACGTGCAGTCCCTTCCGGAGAGCCGTCACGACGGGAATGGCATGCGTGTGGTCGGGGGTCGAGACCACGACGGCATCGAGGTCGTTTCGCTGCAGCAGCTCGCGGTAGTCCTCGTAGGCGGCCGCGCCGGGAAACCCGGCCCTGGCGCCGGCAAGGCGATTGCGGTCGATGTCGCACAGCGCGACGATGTTCTCGGCCGCCACCTCCCCGAGGTTGTCGGCGCCGCGTCCCGCGACGCCGATGATGCCCAGGTTGAGCTTGTCCCTGCCTGAAGCGCGGAGCGGATGTGCAGGCTTGGGATTCCAGCGAAAGGCCGGCAGACTTGCGCCGAGGGCCAGCGATTGCTGAAGAAAAATGCGGCGGGTGGAGGGAGGAATCATCGAGTCATCCTTCGTGTTCGAAACCGGGTGCTCCGGGCCAGATCGCGTGGCACGCTACCTGATTCGATCTTCGGTGCAAGGTTCGCAGAATGGGCGTTCGCTCGTCCATGAATGAAACACTCCGGTCCCGAGCTGCCATCGGGCGCGCGCTCGCCGTCGGGGTCCCGCTGTCGCTGGGGGTTCTCGTGGTTCTCCTGGGAGTTCGCGAACGATCGACGGCGACCGCGGTCGAATGGCGCTCGAGCATCGACCTCGCGCCTGAGCAGGCTCGCGCGGAACGCCGGCCGCAGATGTGGTTCTTCGCGATGGCGGATCGCCCGGCAGGCGAGTCGATGGAGAAGGTCTTCCAGGACCCCGACGTCGTCGAGGCCACCCGCTCCTTCGCGGCGATCCGCGTGGATGGCGGAACGGAGGTGGAGGTCGAGTCGCCCGGCTCACCTGGACCGGCAGGTCCGCAAGGACTTTCGGTCCTGGTGAAGACGGCGGAGGGCGACGTCATCGCGGAGCGCGCAGGCTTTGTCGATGCGCCTGCTCTCGTTGGGTTCCTGGAGCGCGCGCGGGCGATGCACGAGCCGATGATCGTCGCTTTGGGTTTGGTCCGCGAGAGACCGCGGCCCGACAGCAAGGCTCAGCTTGCGGTCCTGTACGAAGAGCTGGAGAACTGGGCTGCGGCAGAAGACATCCATCGGGAGATCGTCGAGTCGCTGGATGTCGACGACGCCAATCCCCGCACGCTGTGGTCGAACAGCATGGAACGGCTGGCCCGCATTCAGGTGCTCACCGGCAGGAGCGCGGAGGCTCGGGAGTCGCTGTCGCGGCTTCAGCAGCTCGGCGAGGTCGATCCCGAGAGGGCCCTTCGCACGCGCCTGACCGAGGCCCTGGTCCTGTTCATCGAGCGGCGGGTGAACGAGGCGCTCGCGCTGCTGGGGGCAGAGATTCCGGCGACTCTGGCACAGGCGGATCGGCGATTGTGGCACCGGACGAAATCGCGCGTGCAGGCGGAGGCGAGACTCCTGTCCGATTCGAGAAGCCGCTGACGGCGCCAACGGATGGAGCGCAAGGACGCGAACGGTACCGGTGGGCGAGTCGGCGGGGCGATTATCATGGCGGCCTCAACCCATGAAGAGGAGGAGGAGACGATGGGAGCGAACCGGAGTATTGCCGGCGAGTGGACTCGCCGTGGATTCTTGAAGGCGGTGGGGGCGACGGGCGCGGCGTGCTGGGTCGGCGGCATCGCAAAGGCTCGCGCGGCGCAGGAGGCGACAGCGAAAGGCAGGATCATGCTCGGCAGCGGCACGCACAGCTACGAGTGGGTCGTCGGCTGGGGTGAACTCCCCAAGGACGTCACCTACGGCAACACTCACGGCGGGATCATCATCGACCAGAAGGGCACGATCTACGTCAACACCGACTCCGAGCGCGCGGTGATCATGTTCGACGCGGACGGCAAGTTCCTGGGCTCGTGGGGGAAGGAGTTCCAGGGCGGCCTGCATGGAATGGCGATCACCAAGGAAGGTGATCAGGAAGTCCTGTATCTCACGCATACGGCTCGACACGAGCTGGTGAAGGCGACGCTCAAGGGTGAGGTGATCTGGGCGGCCGGCTACCCCGAGAAGTCGGGCGTCTACCAGAACGCGGGTCAGTACAACCCGACGGGAGTCGCGGTGGCGCCGAACGGCGAGCTGTACGTCGGCGACGGCTACGGCATGCACTGGGTGCACCACTACAGCTCCAAGGGCGAGTACCTGAAGTCGTTCGGCGGGCCCGGGACCGAGCCCGGAAAGTTCAACACTCCGCACGGAGTGTGGGTGGACACGCGCGACGCGACGCCGCAGCTCCTGGTCGCAGATCGCGCCAACCACCGGCTGCAGGTGTTCTCGCTCAAGGGCGAGTATCTCGCGATGATCGGCGACAAGGATCTGCGGATGCCCTGCGGGATCCACCAGCACGGCACCGACCTTGTCGTTCCCGATCTTGAGGGACGGGTCACGATCTTCGACAAGCAGAACCAGCTCGTGACGCACCTGGGCGACAATCCGGACCCCGCCAAGCGCAAGAACAACGGCGTCTCGCGCGAGCAGTGGAAGGACGGCGATTTCATCGCCCCGCACAGCGCCCGCTTCGACACCGCCGGCAACCTCTACGTGATGGACTGGAACTTCCTCGGCCGGATCACCAAGCTCCGGAGAGTTTGAAGCCATTCGAGGCAGCCGTGTAGGGCGAACCAAAGCGGCGCTGCCGCGCCGCACTCCAAAAGCTGCGAAGCGAGGACGATGGAGTAGCGCATGGCTCGCAGTTTTGGAGTGCGGTGCGAAGCACCGCTTTGGTTCGCAAACGTACCACGCGAACGCCTACCCTTTTGAGCATGCGGCCCGCTGGTTCGCGCGCGAACGAAAGCGGTGCTGGCGCACCGCACTCCAAAACTTTCGAGACGCCTCAACGGATGGGGGCACCGCACTCCAGGAAAGGCGCTCGAGAGGGACTGGTCTTCTGCAAGTGGCGGGGTTGCCTATGATCCGAACGATTCCAGGGAGAGACCGATCGGGAGAAGTCGAGGATGAGAGCGGGGCCGACGCAATGGGTGTGGCGCGCACTGGCAGTGGCTCCCGGCCTGCTGCTTCTGCTCGACGGGGCGACTGCGCGAGGGCTCGACGATGAGGCTGCCCGGCCCGGCGGCTGGGCTTTCCAGAGACTTCTGAGGCCCGAGGTCCCGAAGGTCCGGTCCGCGCAGTGGATCCGCAATCCGATCGATGCGTTCATCCTGGCGCGGCTGGAGCAGGCGGGACTGTCACCTTCGCCGGAAGCGGACCGCAGGACGTTGATCCGGCGGCTGTCGCTCGATGTTCTCGGGCTGCCGCCGTCGCCCGAATCAGTCGTCGCGTTCCAGGCGGATTCGCGGCCGGATGCCTACGAACGACTCGTGGAGGAGATGCTGGCCTCGCCTCACTACGCCGAGCAGTGGGCTCGCCACTGGCTCGACGTCGTGCGTTTTGCCGAGACTCACGGCTTCGAGACCAACACGCCGCGTCCCAATGCCTGGCCGTACCGCGATTACGTCATCCGCTCGTTCGACCAGGACAAGCCGTACGACGCGTTCATCCGCGAGCAGATCGCGGGAGATCAGCTCGGCGAGCACGCCGCGACCGGGTTCCTGGTGGCCGGTCCCTGGGACGAGGTGAAGAGCCCCGACGTCGAGCTCACCGCCTCCCAGCGCGACGCCGAGCTGCACGACATGGTGTCCACGACCGCGAGCACCTTCCTCGGCCTGACCGTTGGCTGTGCCAAGTGCCACGACCACAAGTTCGACCCGATCTCGCAGCTCGACTACTTCGCGATGCGCGCCTGCCTGGAAGGCGTGCAGCACGGGGAGCAGGAGATCACTCCGGAGGACTGGGAACAGCGGCTGGCGCAGGCGAGTGAGCTCGAACCTCGCATCGCCGCGCTCGACCGCGAAATCGATTGTCTGGAGCCGCTCGCGTCGGGCACGCCGGCGTCCCGTCCGCCCGTCCAGCACCTGCGCAACGTCGAGCGCTTTACCGCCGTCGACGCGAAGCTCGTGCGCTTCACGGTGCTCGCGACGACCGGCGCCGAGCCCTGCATCGACGAGCTGGAGATCTACGGCGAAGGCCTCTGGAACCGGAACCTCGCGCTCGCGGCGAACGGCGCCGTCGCCCGCGCCTCGAGCGAATTCCCCGCTTCCGACATCCATCGGATCGAGCACCTGAACGACGGTCGCACCGGCAACTCGCGAAGCTGGATCTCGAACGAGCCCGGCGCGGGCTACGCCGAGATCGTGCTGCCGGCCGCCGTTCGCATCGACAAGATCGTCTGGGGGCGCGACCGGGAAGGCGTGTTCAAGGACCGGCTGGCGACGCAGTACCGCATCGAGGTCGCGCTCGACTCGTCGTCGGGATGGCGCGTGGTCGCCTCCTCCGAGGATCGCCGTCCGGCCGGCGGCGAAGAGGTGATGACTGCTCCTGAACGACTGCACCTTCAGCAAGAGCGTGACGATCTCGCCACTCGCCACGCGCACCTCATGCGCCGGCCGCGGATCTACGCCGGAACCTTCGACCGGGAGCCGGCTCCGACGCATCTGCTGTACCGCGGCAACCCGATGGATCCGCGGGAGCAGGTTGTCCCCGGTGTCCCCGGGGCGTTTGGAATCCCGTTTCCTTCGACCGACCCGACGGACGAGCCGCGGCGGCGCCTCGCCCTCGCCGACTGGCTCACTCACAAGGATCAATCCCAGACGTCGCGCGTCATCGTCAACCGTCTCTGGCAGCACCACTTCGGTCGCGGCATCGTCGCGACGCCCAGTGACTTCGGCAACATGGGAGCGCCGCCGACTCATCCCGAGCTCCTCGACTGGCTGGCGGTGGAGCTCCAGGACCGCGGGATGCGCTTGAAGGAGATCCACCGGCGGATCGTCGGATCGAGCACGTATCGACAGGCGAGCACTCCGCGCCCGCAGGCGCTGTCGGTCGACGCACAGTGTCTGCTCCTGTGGCGATTTCCGCCGAGGCGCGTCGACGCAGAGACGATCCGTGATTCGATGCTGTCGGCGAGCGGCGCGCTCGAACAGCGGGGAGGCGGCCCGGGATTCAGCGCCTTCCTTCCCAACGACAACTACGTGCGCGTGTACGACCCCAAGAAGACTTTTGCCGCCGAGGACTTCCGGCGAATGATCTACCAGACCATGGTGCGCATGCGGCCGGACGACACTTTTGGCCTGTTCGATTGCCCGGACGCAGGTCTCCCCTGCCCGGTGAGGTCACGGTCGACGACTGCACTGCAGGCGCTCGCGCTGCAGAACAGTCCCTTCGTCCTGCAGCAGGCAGGACTGCTCGTGGAGCGGGTCGTGCAGGAAACCAACGATGATCCCGCCGCAAAGGTCGATCACGCCTTCGCCCGGGTCCTGCAGCGCGCCCCCGGAGTCGACGAGCGTGCGCGGTGCGTGGAGCTCGTCGCACACCATGGTCTCTCCGCCCTCGGGCGCGTGCTGTTCAACAGCAACGAATTCCTGACGATCGAATGAGGACACCGATGGTGCCGCGCACCGCGATCGATCGAAGAGCGTTCCTCTCCCGGGCCGGCAGCGGCCTGGCGCAGATCGCTCTCCTCGATCTTCTTGCCGGAGACGGATTGCTGGCCCCTGCAACGGCGCAGGCTGCTCCGATCCGACCGGTGATCGATCCAAGGAGCCCGCTGCTGCCCAGGCCGCCGCATCATTCCCCGCGGGCACGTCGAGTTCTCGTCATCTTCTGCAGCGGGGCGCTGAGCCAGGTCGACACCTTCGACTTCAAGCCGGAGCTCATCCGCCGCCATGGTGAACCGCTGCCGGGCGCGGACAAGCTCGTCACGTTCCAGGGCGAGCAGGGCAATCTGGTGCAGAGCCCGTACGCGTTCCGACCGCGCGGCCAATGCGGCAAGCACACGTCCGATCTCCTGCCGCGCCTGGGCGCTCTCGCCGACGAGATGTGCTTCGTCCATTCGCTGACCTCGAGCACCAACACCCACGGCCCGGGCGAGATCATGATGAGCACCGGGTTCACGCTCGAGGGTTTTCCGAGCATGGGCTCGTGGGTGTCGTACGCCCTGGGCAGCGAGTCGCAGGACCTGCCGGCGTTCGTCGCGATCCCCGACCCGCGCGGAGTTCCCCAGACCGGGACCGCCAACTGGTCGGCGGGATTCCTGCCCGCGGTGTTTCAAGGCACGGCATTCTCCGCGGATCGACCGATCGCGCATCTGCGTCGACCGGCGGAGATTTCGCCTGCAGCGGAATCCGACAGCCGCGAGCTGCTGCGCTTTCTCAATGAAAAACACCTGGAGAAACTCGAAGGCGAGAGCGACCTCGCGGCGCGCGTCTCGAGCTACGAGCTGGCGGCGAGGATGCAGATGCGGGCGGCGGAGGTGGCGGACCTTTCGCGCGAGAGCCCGGCGACGAGGCGGATGTACTGCACGGAGGACTCCAACGCGTTGAAGGCGGGCTTCGGACGCGGCTGCCTGCTCGCGCGCCGCCTCCTGGAGCGCGGCGTGCGCTTCGTGCAGGTGTTCAACGGCGCCTACGCAATGGGCGAGGGAGTCGGCAACTGGGACGGGCACAAGATGCTGAAGGACCAGTACGACGTGCACGGCCCGATCCTCGACCAACCGGCGGCGGCGCTGCTCGAGGACCTGAAGCGGAGCGGAATGCTGGCCGACACCCTGGTCGTGTTCACGACCGAGTTCGGACGGATGCCGACGTTCCAGAAGGGCGCGAACGGTCGGGATCACAACCCAAAGGGCTTCACCGCGTGGCTCGCCGGCGCGGGAGTGAAGCATCCGTTCACCTACGGAGCGACCGACGAGTTCGGCTACCAGGCGGTCGATAAGCTGGCGACCATCCACGACCTGCACGCCACCATCCTGCACATCCTCGGCCTCGACCACGAGCGCCTCACCTACTACCACAACGGCCTCGAGCGGCGACTGACCGACGTGCACGGCAACGTGCTGGAGGACATCCTCTCCTGAGTCTCCGGGTGGCGGCGGGCAATCGCGTGGACCGTTCGCGAACCAAAGCGGTGCTTCGCACCGCACTCCAAAAAACAACCCTAGCGCTCGTCGGGATGCCAGATGCACTGGAAGTAGCCGATCAGCATCTCCTCCTCGGATTGGATGCCGAAGTACACCTTCCGCGAGGGATCGGGGTTGTTCAAGTTGTCGGCACTGTTGTCGTAGGTGGCGGTGACCTCGAGGATGCTGTCCTTCTCGAGCAGGCGCGGCGGCTCGAGGACGTAGTCGAGCTGCCAGTTGAAATCGAAGCGCGGCACGTGGAGCAGCGTCTCCTCGGTGCCGTCGGTGTGCCGGGCGACAAAGCGGAACGATTTGCCGCGCAGGTGCATGTGGGGCCGCAGCGAGATCAGGGTGGCGCTCCGCGGCAGCTTGTAACGCGCGGTCTGGACGTAGTTGGGTTCGAACGGCGGGATCGCGAGCGCGAGCCAGGGCACTGCTCGGACATCGAGAACGGAGCGCGGCGGCACATCGCTGAGCTTCATGGCGAGCTCGGTGACACTCTCCTTCTCCTCGCCGTCGGGCGTGTAATGGATCTGGAAGATCAGCACCGCACCGGCGGGAAGAAGGCGCGCCGACTCTTCGGGAAAGTAGATCGGGCTGTGGTCGGGCTCACCTGCGAACAGATAGCCGAACAGACCGCCGCCCAGCGCCTGCTGGTAATCCCACGAGTACGCCGTGAGTCGCGGCATCACCTCGGCGCGCATTTCCTCTGGAATGTCGCGCAGCAGCCCGTTGCGGTCGATCGGCGGAGTGTACGGGCGGGATTCACCTCTCGACCCGAGCTCGTTGATGAACACCAGGACGTGGTGGACGACCTCGGGCGAGCTCGAGCGGATCTGCGCCGCGCTGATCCAGAGGTCCTGCGGGAAGCTGGTCTTGAGCCGGACGTAGCGGTAGGGGAGCAGTTCTTCGGCCGCCACCGGGAACGGGTCGAGGGAGTACACGACGTCGGGCTTGCCGATTCCGAAGTCCGGGTCGAACAGGAGCGGCGGCGGTGCTTTGCCCGGGTCGCCTTGCGGGGCGCCGGCCTCGATCCAGCGGAGGATGAGGTCGATCTCCTCCTGAGGCAGCGACGGGTCGTTGCGGAAATGGCCGATGCTGCGGTCCGCGAACCAGGGCGGCATGCGCCGCTCTGCTACGACTTCGCCGATCATCGGTGCGAACCCGCGCACCTCCTCGAAGCTCTGAAGGGAGAACGGCCCGGCGCCGCCGATGTGATGACAGCGAAGGCAGCGTCGCTGCAGGACCCTTTCGACGTCCTGGTGAAACGTCGGCTCGCGCGAAGCCTCGACGGCGGAACGCGCGTCATTTTCAATGTCGGCTCGTGCCGGAGACGTGGTCGCGGGCGACTCCTCGTTCCGAGGCGCTTCCTCTCCCTCGCTGGAGGCGGCGTCGAAGCTCGCGGTGCCCAGGCGCTGCACCCAACGGCCCTTGCGAAACACCAGGGACGTCGACCGTCCGCCGGCCCGCAAGAGAACCGTGTTCTCCTGCTGCTCGTACAGCTCCCTGAACAGGTGGTGGTCGATCTCAAGGCCGTCGATGCCCTCGGGCACCGGCACCTCGAAGTACAGCCAGACCTCGGCGAGCGTGAGGTCCATGCCGTACCAGGAGATCGGCAGCTCCTTTCCTTGCGCGTCGTGAAACCTGAGCTGCTCCGAGAGCAGCGCCGAGGCCAGATCCTCGAGATGCGTCTCGTCGTCGAGATGGACCCTTCGCTTCTCCCGCAGGCGCAGTGCGGCCTCGAGGTCGAGCGGCCACAGCTTGAGCGCCCATTCGAGATGCCCGGTCTCTTCGTTGAGATCCACTTCCGCGGTCGTGACGTGGAACGGATGCGCCCGCAGAGCAGAGGCTCCCCCGGCGGTCGCGAGCACCGGCGGCATGGCCGCGGCTCCGGCGTGCACGGCGCCTGCCGTGCCCCATGCGCAGATTCCGAGGATCAGGATTCGTGAATGGCTCACAAGGGCTTCAAATCCGCGACGAATGCCATGCCTGGAGGGCACGGTCTATGGCTTGGGACCGGGTCTTTCGCCGGCGGGATAAAGGTGGTTCGCGGCGGGCCGGTCCTGAAGCCTGACGGAGTATTTGCGATGGACGGCGGCACCGCGATCGACGCAATCAGTTGTTTCCGCCGCCCGCCGGAGCCGGCACGGGTGCCGTCTCGACTTTCTCACGAGCCTCCTCCTGCTTTTCCGGCGCCTTGCCCAGGCCCGCGTCCTGCATCGGGTTTTTCTCCCGCTCGCGCTGCGACTTGAACCATTGAAACCGGGAACGCACCGGTCGGGGCGGGAAGTGGTTGTTGGACAGGTCCAGGTCCGCGGTCTCGAGGTGCGGGTCAAGGGTGAGGCTTTCGATCTCCTTGCGGGTCAAGATCAGCTTCGAGGCCTTCTTCTGGTTCCTCCGCCAGACCTGAGCCGGGATCCGCAGCTCCTCCTTGCTGCCGTCGGTGAAGTCGACTCCCAGGATCACGGGCATCACCAGGCCACCCTTGTTCTCCAGGTCCGCGACGTAGAAGTTCCAGCCTTCCGCGAGAAGCTGGTCGAGGAAAGTGCGCTCGTCCTCCTTGACGTCTTCCCGCTTCTGCGCGAACTCCTTGCGGTCCTTGTCGGTGACGAGGTAGGGGTCGTATCCGTTGTAGAAATCCTTCAGCTCCGGAAACGCGTCGAGGCGCCTTGGCAGGTCCTGGTTGCGCTCTTTGCTCAAGCTCACCGGCTGCTCGTCTTTCTCCTTCTTCTGCAGAGGCTTCTCCTGCTCGGGGTCGCCGCCCGCAAGGTTGAGCCAGCGCAGTCCCAGGATCGCCTGGTCGTTGGAGTCGGTGGTGAAGAACCAGCCCCGGAAGAACCAGTCGAGGTCGACTCCGGATGCATCCTCCATGGTGCGGAAGAAGTCGGCGGGAGTCGGCCGCTTGAACTGCCAGCGGCGTGAGTACTCGCGGAACGAGAAGTCGAACAGCTCGCGCCCCAGGATGGTCTCGCGCAGGATGTTGAGCCCGACCGCCGGTTTGGCGTAGGCATTCGATCCCACCTGCAGCAGCGAGTCCGAGGCCGTCATGATCGGCACCTGCCGGGTGCTCTTCATGTAGGCGACGATCTCCTTGGGCTCGCCGCGCTGCGAGGGGAAGTTCGGCTCCCATTCCTGCTCGGCAAGGTACTGCAGGAACGTGTTCAGTCCTTCGTCCATCCACATCCACTCGCGCTCGTCGGAGTTGACCGTCATCGGGAAGTAGTTGTGCCCGACCTCGTGGATGACCACCGAGATCAATCCGTACTTCGAGCGCTGCGAGTAGGTGCCGTCCTCCTCCGGCCGCGGCCCGTTGAACGAGATCATCGGGTATTCCATGCCGCCGACCGGGCCGTTGACCGACTGCGCCACCGGGTACGGGTAGGTGAACGCGAATCGCGAGTACACGTTGAGCGTGTGGATGATCGCCGCGGTCGAGTACTTGCTCCACAGGGGCTCGCCCTCGTTGGGATAGAACGACATCGCCATCACCTTGCGTCCGTCGACGCAGTGCCGCTGCGCGTCCCAGATGAACTTGCGCGAGCTCGCCCAGGCGAAGTCGCGCACCTGATCGGCGTGGAACACCCAGGTGCGGGTTGCCGTCGAGCGGTCCTTCTGGTTGGCGAGGGCCTCCTCCGGTGTGACGATGAACACCGGCCGTCCCGCGCTCTCGGCCTCCTCGAGGCGCGCGCGCTGGGCGGGCACGAGAACTCCCTCCGGGTTCTGCAGGACGCCGGTCGCGGCGACGACGTGATCCTCCGGCACGGTGATGCGCACGTCGAAGCTGCCGAACTCGAGGGTGAACTCGCCGGTGCCCAGGTACTGCTTGTGCTGCCATCCGCAGTAGTCGGTGTACGCGGCGAGGCGCGGATACCACTGCGCCATGTCGTAGATGTAGTTGCCGTCCTTCTCGAAGAACTCCGCGCCCGTGCGGCCGCCGACGAACTGCGAGTGATTGATCGAGTAGCTCCATTCGACCTCGAACACGAACGACTGGCCGGGCCGAAGAGGCGCCGGCAGATCGACGCGCATCATCGTGTCGACGATCGTGTGAGGAAGCGCCGCGCCGAACGAATCCCGGACGGCGCCGATCTTGAAGCCGCCGTCGAACTCGCGGCGCGCGAACATCGCGCGCAGCATCTGCACCGACACCCGCTCGAAGTCGGGCGCGCCCGACGTGAGTGCGGAACCCGACTGCTGCATCATCAGGTTGCCGTCGAGCTGCAGCCACAGGTACTTGAGCTCGTCGGGCGACTGATTGGAGTAGGTGATCTTCTCGGTGGCCATGATCTGCTGGCGCTCGTCGTCGAGAAGGACGTCGATCACGTAGTCGGCGCGCTGCTGCCAGTAGCGGTGTCCCGGCGCACCCGATGCAGTGCGGCAGTCATTGGGAGTCTGCAGCGCCTCGTCGAGGTCCGCGAACGGATCCTCCTCCGCCGGCACATCGGTCGTGTCGAGCGAGGCGGCGCCGAACCGATTCGCGCCCGCCGCCGATGGCTCGCCCTGCTGCCCCTGACCCTGCTGTCCTTGCGGCTGGCCCTGTCCCCGACCTTGGGGTTCACCGTAGGTTGCGGTCGCGACCATGCTGATCAGAAGGACAGCCTCGAATGAAGAGCGGACGGACACAGTGCTCATCAGATGCCTCCCGTTGCGACCCTCACCCGACCGCCGACTTTCCGGCCGGACGAATGACGAGGATGATACTGCCTGCCGCCGCGCCAACGCGCTGTCCGCTGCCGCGGACGGGGAAACACTAAAGAAGGGATGGTCCGATGTCCGGCCTCATCGCAATGAAGCGGTTTCTTGGCGCGTGCCTGAGCCTCGTCGCCCAGGATCCGGTCGAGCTCTTGGCTGCACAGTCGGTGGAAGCGCTGGCGGGGGACGGGCGCGATGCTGTTCGCCGTGACTGCTTCAAGATCGCGGTCGTCGACGAGGCCACCGGGCGCGGAGTGCCGATGGTGGAGCTCTGCACGGTGCACGACGTCCTGTTCGTGACGGACAGCGCTGGAGTGGCGGCGATCCTCGACCCTGAGCTCTTGGGGCGCGAGGTCTACTTCCACGTGCAGAGCCACGGCTACGAGTATCCGAAGGATGGATTCGGATTCTCGGGAGCCACCCTGACGGTCGTGAAAGGAGGCAGCGCGCAGCTCTCGATCCGGCGCATCAACGTCGCCGAACGGCTGTACCGGATGACGGGTGCCGGCATCTACCGCGACAGCATCCTGCTGGGCGAGAAGGCTCCGATCAAGGAGCCGCTGATCAACGGCCTGGTGACGGGTCAGGACAGCGCCCTGGCGGCGCTTTACCACGGCCGGCTGTTCTGGTGCTTCGGAGACACCAATCGCTTCGGGTATCCCCTGGGCAACTTCGCCGTCTCGTGCGCGGTGTCGTCCTTGCAGGACAGCGGCGGTCTCCCTCCTTCCGTCGGAGTCGACCTCGAGTACTTCGTCGACGTCTCCGGGTTCTCGCGGCGCATGTGTCCCATCGAAGGACAACCAGGACCCGTGTGGCTGGACGCGCTGATGGTGCTGCAGGATGCGGAAGGAAAGGAGAGACTGGTCGCGCGCTTCATGCGCGTGAAGACCCTGGGCGAGCTGTACGAGCAGGGGATGGCGGTGTACGACGACGAGAGCCAGGTCTTCGAGCCGACCTCGAGCATTCCTCTGGACGCACCCGTGGTCCCGAAGGGCCATCCGTTGCGGGTTCGCTCGGGCAGCCAGGACTACTTCTACTTCGCCGATCCGTTCGGGCTGGTGCGCGTTCGCGCCGACTGGAGCAGCGTGCTCCGCGTCGAGAGCTACGAATCGTTCACCTGTCTGCGACAAGGTGAGCGCTACCAGGCCTTGGACCCGGCTCTTGAGAGAGATGCTGAGGGCAGGCTGGTCTACGGCTGGAAGAAGCACACGGCAGTCATCGGACCCAAAGAGCAGAAGGAGCTGGTGCGCGGCGGTCACGCGAAGGCCGAGGAGCTCTGGCTCAATCTTCGGGATGCCACGAGCGGAAAAGCGGTCCAGGCGCACGCGGGCTCCTGTTCTTTCAACTCCTACCGCGGCCGGTACGTGCTGATCGCCGTGGAAGTGATGGGTGATTCGTACCTGGGAGAGGTGTGGTACGCGGAGGCGGATTCGCCCGAAGGGCCGTGGAGCGACGCGGTCAGGATCGTGACCCACGACGACTACTCGTTCTACAATCCTGCGCAGCGGCCGTGGTTCGCTGAGGAAGGCGGAAGATTCATCTACTTCGACGGGACCTATTCGAAGACCTTCTCCGGAACCAAGGTCGGAACTCCCCGCTATGACTACAACCAGATCACCTACCGCCTGGATCTCTCCGACCCTCGCCTGGCTGCCGCGCAATCTCGCGATCAGAACGGCGATCGATGAGTGTCCCATTGCACGACCGCCGCCCGCGGGCGCGGCGGTCATGGCGTTCAGCAGCGCGATGTATTGCCGACCGCGGCGAAAGGGTGATCCTTCATGGTCGTTCAGTGTCGGGCGGCCCGTTCGGAGCGACACCGAGGAAAAAGGCCAACTCGACGAGGAGTCGCTCGACTGGGCTCAGTTCGGCCCGCTCCGCAAGAACGGCTCGTGCCAGAGCAGGATGGTCGGTAATGATTCCGTCCACACCGCGCCCCATCATGATGGACATCGTGGCTTTGTCGTTCACCGTCCACACGTAGACTCCTTTTCCACGCCGATGAGCCGAGCGTATGAACGACGCAGTCGCGAGGCGGACGCTGACCGCGAGAAAGTCGGCCTCGGCTCGCGTGAGGTCTCCCGCCGCGACGGCCGAAAGTAGTCCGACAGTCCAGGTGGGTCGGAGCTTCTTGACCTTGTGAATTCCGTCGGCCTTCAGCGACATGAAGACCACATCGGACTCCATGCCGTGTGATTCGACGAGATCGATCACGCGCTGTTCCAGGTTCTCATCGTGCCCGTAGTATTTCAGCTCGATGTTGACTTTGACTTTTCCCTTGCAGGTCTGGAGCACTTCGGCCAGCGTGGGGACTCGCTCGTCTTTGAACTTCGGGTCGAAGTAGCTGCCGATGTCGATCAACCGCAGCTCGTCGGCGGTCACATCCCGGATCTCCAGGTCTGCACCGGAGACTTTCTTGAGATCTCTGTCATGCGCGACAATGACCACGCCGTCTTTGCATTCCTGGACGTCGATTTCCACCCAGTCGGCCTTGTCGTCGATCGCCTGGCGAACTGCTGCGAGGGTGTTCTCGGGTGCCTTGCCCGAGGCACCGCGGTGAGCCGTTACCTGCGTGTGGTCCTCGAGGTCGATGCTGTGGATCGCAACGAATCCGATCAGAGCGGAGGCCAGGAGAGTGCAGGCGGACAGGGTGACGACACGAGGTCTTGACAGTCCAAACACCAGGGAGGACCGCCCGTATTCCAATTCGGAGAGCGCGAACGCCTCGGAGCGGCCGTTGGAGAGGTAGAGATTGACCAACAGGACGGCAAACGTGGTCGTGGAAAGCAGCGTGATGACGAAATGGACCACCGCCCAGGACAGCAGGACCGCCCCGACCGTGAGGCACAGCATCCATAACGATCCAGACGCAAGTGGAATGACCAGGCGGCCCAGCCACGCAACGAGCCCGGCGCCAAGGGATGAGACCAGGAAACTCGCGACGAACCAGGCCACGAACCAAAGGCCGAGCTTCTTTCGACCGCCCATCGTTCGTTCGCTGCTGCGACGGAGAGCGTCCCTTGCGGGCACGTCTTCAAACAAGACGAGCGGAAGTGCGAGCGACCACACGATGATCGACCGGGCCAGAACGGCGATCATGGCTGCCAGCACGCATCCGATCGCAGATGCGGCCACCCAGAACACCGGCGGCTTCTTCACAAGGTAGTAGTTGATGTCGTGCTCGGTGAGCAGCGCGACGTACAGCCCTCCTCCCACTGCGAGAAAAGGAGCCGCGATCAGTTGGAGCCGTCCGACCATGCGGCCCGTCAGACAAAGAACCGAGCGAGCCTTCTGAAAGGAGAAATGAAGGGCCTGACGAGGATTGAATGGTCTCCCTTCATGGGCAGCAGATGCGATCGACATCAACGCCGACTGCTCCAAGGCAAGAATTCCGAGAGCAGCGACCGCAACAACGACGAAACAGGACCAGCCGATGGGATGGAGGAAGAAGCAGGCAAGATCGACGTCGGCCAGAACCGTTCGCCCCGACAGCGCCACGAACAGCCGAAACAGCAGCCCCACGAGAGGGGCAAGCAGAACAAAGGTGATGATCTTGAACACGATGTCCGCCCATGCCAGCGACTTCCAGCACCAGCGGAAACTGCGAATCATCGAAGCAAGCACGCTGAAGGATTCCTCGTGGAAAGGGGGAGGGTGCGGGAGAGGAGCCTACCGGAACGCACCGCCACTCGACCGACGACGGGTTGCGGTTCCGCCGGGAAACGGCGGCTGCCGCGCAATCTCGCGATCCAAGGCGGTCGGTGATCTTGCGGACCTTCAGACCTCAGCTATTGATCCTCTTTCGTTCGCATTCCCGGGACTCCGTCAGGAGCGGTCGCGATGTGCTTGAGTGTTCGTCGAGGTGGCGCGTGCGCTGTTCTTGCCCTGTGTCTGTCGATCGCCATGACGCGTCCAGTGTTCGCCCAGTGCAGCCAGTTCGAGATCCAGAAGCTGACTGCGAGCGACGCGGCGATCATCGAGCAGTTCGGCTCGGCGGCATCGGTGAGTGGCGACGTGATGCTGATCGGCGCATTCAACGACAGCGACTTCGCCCTCGGCGCGGGATCGGCCTACGTGTTCCGGTGGAACGGGTCGACCTTTACGGAGGAGCAGGAGCTCGTCGCGAGCGACGCGGCCGGGAGCGACTTCTTCGGCCAGGCGGTCGTCATCCGCGGCGACGTCGCGATCGTGGGTTCGTGGGCGGATGACAGCCCGACCGCGGACGCGGGCTCAGCGTACGTGTTCCGCCACAACGGCACGATGTGGGTTGAGGAGCAGAAGCTCAAAGCCAGCGACGCCGGAGGCAGCGATGGGTTCGGCAACGCCGTCGCCGTCAGCGGGAATCTGGCGGTGATCGGCGCGCAGGGTGAAGACACCTCGGCGGCGGACAACGATCGTGGCGCGGTGTACGTGTTTCGCTTCAACGGCACGAGCTGGGTTGAGGAGCAGAAGCTCAACGCCAGCGACTTTGCGAAGGACGACCGGTTCGGCTTCAACGTGGCCGTGGACGGCAACGTGATCCTGGTCAGCGCCTACTTCGACGACAACGACGGCAAGCCCGATACGGGCTCGGCCTACGTGTTCCGCCACAACGGCAGCACCTTTGTGCAGGAGCAAAAGCTGCTCGCCAGTGACCGCGCAGTGTCCGACTTTTTCGCCTCATCCGTTTCCTTGAGCGGCAACGTGGCGCTGATCGGTGCGACGGGAGATGACGACCTCGGCGATTCTTCGGGCTCGGCGTACGTCTTTCGCTACAACGGCAGCACCTGGGTGCAGGAACAGAAGCTCAAGGCCAGCGACGGGACGACCTTCGACGTCCTGGGGTCCGGCGCCTCCGTCTCTGGCAATCTCGCGGTGATCAGTGCGCACGGCGACGACGATGAGGGCAATGCCGCCGGTGCCGCGTACGTCTTCCGCTACACGGGCGGCTCCTGGGTGCAGGCGCACAAGCTGCTGGCCAGCGACGGCGACGACTCCGATCTCCTGGGAGCCGGCGTGGGGGAGAGCGTGTCGCTCAGCGGCAACGTCGCGGTCGTCGGTGCCTACGCCGACGAAGCCGCCGCGGGCGTTCTGTCCGGCTCGGCGTACGTGTTCGAGATTCCGCTGCTGGCTCTCGATTCGAACCTCGACAGCGTGTCCGCCGGCCAGACGCTCACGCTTTCGACCTGTGGAGGCCTGCCGCTCGCCCCGGTCATCCTGTTCGCCGCCAGCGTCAACGGAACCCCGACTTTCCAGCCGCTTGGATTCGGCATCTTCGATGCGAATGGAAAGTTCATCATCGGAGGCACGGTACCGCCCGGCCTTTCCGGACTCGACGTCGGCTTCGAGTCGTTCGGCTACTACATCCCGGGGAGAGCGGGCCCTTCGAACGTCGTCCCGGTGACGTTCCTCTGAATCAGTCCGCCAGAGCTATCCTCAACATCGGAAGCCCCAGTCATCGTTCACTCTGCCTTCGCGTGCCTGGCGAGAGACGACGGCTCCGAAACATGGACTACTCAGGCTTGAATCGGATCAACACGTCGCCGGTGAATTCTCATACCTTCGAGGGTCGAAACGAAGGAGAGGTGCGATGCCATTCTGGATCTACGGACGTGATGCCGCCACGGGAGGAGCGCGAGATCCCCTCTTCATCGAGACGGAGAACGAGGAGGATGCTCGCCGACAGGCCGCGGAGGCGGGCCTCGAGGTCGATGAGGTGGAACGGGTCCATCCGTCAGCTCCGGTACAGCCAGCGGAGGAGCCCACTTTATTCGCGGGCGCTCGCAGGACCGGCAAGGTCATCATCACGACCACTCCCTCGGTAGAGGGCAAACGGATCATCCGACATTGCGGGGTCGTGACCGGCGAGGCGATCCTGGGCGCGAACATCTTCAACCGTTTCCTCGCGACGATCACCGAGGTCATCGGCGGACGCTCTGCAGCCTACGAAGGGGTCCTTGGGAAGGCGCGCAACAAGGCGTTTGATGACATGGAGCAAGCCGCCTTGGAGCTGGGTGCGAACGCCGTGGTCGGAGTTGATCTTGACTACGAGATGGTCGGCGAGGGCATGCTCATGATCTGCATCAGCGGTACGGCTGTCATCATCGTGTGAATGAGCAGCCGGCGCACGTTGTCCTCCGACATCAGGAAGTAGACCCCGGCCGGATGCCAGGGTCCCCGTTCCCTTGAAGAAGCGACTTCTCTCGAAGAAGCCGTGTGTCCTGCAACGCCGACGCCGGGTCCGGGATCCAGAAGGGTGGAGTTGACTGAACCACGGAAGCGAGACCGAAAGAGGAGCAGAGACATGGCAATCAAGAGCACGAAGAGACGTTTCTCCGGGCATCTGGGATCGGCGGTTCACCGGATGATCCATGGCGTCCCGATTGGGATCCTGGCCATGGCGGCCAGTGGTCCTGCTGTGGCTCAGCAGGACCTCTGGGAGTTCCAGGGAGGAGGCGCGCGCGTTCATCGATCGCTCGATCTCGACCAGGACGCGGTTCTAGACGTCATCGTGCTCGAAGTCGAGTACGACAGGGGTGAGGTGTGGTTGGTATCCGGCCGGGACGGTACGGAAATCTCGACCGCACGAGACGGCACCCCATGGCGGTTGGGTCTCGTCTCCGACGTGGTCACTCTTGGCGACGTCAACGGCGACGGAGTGCATGAACTCGTCGTGGGAAATGCCGCAGCGAACGACCGGCAGGGGTGCGTCGTCGTCCTCTCCGGACTTGACGCGTCCAATCTGTACACGGTGAACGGCGGAGCGAACGATCACTTGGGCACGTCCGTGCTGAACGCGGGAGACCTCGACGGCGACGGCGTCGAAGACTTTCTGGTCGGCGCAACCGAATTCCACGAGCGCCAGCCCGGCGAGGGATACGTCGCTGCTTACTCGGGAATCGACGGTTCGCCGATCTACGAGATTCGGGGCTCGTCTCCGGGCGAGGAATACGGCACCCGTCTGGAAGCTCTCGACGACTGGGACCAGGACTCGGTGAACGAATTCGTCGTCACCGCCCGGTTTGCGAGGGACGTCCTCTCGGGGCAGACCGGCGCGCGAGTCGTCCGGTTGAGCGGCGGGGGTCTGGGGATTCGAAACGCGGGTGACGTCAACCGCGACGGATTCGATGACCTCGTCAGCGGTTTGGCTCGGTTCGATCACGGCGGACTTCAAGACACCGGTTACTACGCCATCCACGCGGGACCGAACGGCTCGATCCTGCACGAGGAATATGGACAAGCAGCAGGCGAGCTCCTGGGTGGATCGGTCGGGCCTGCCGGCGACTTCGACGGAGACGGCTTCGCGGATGTCGTCGTGACTCGACAGGCGAGTTTCGAGGTTCCATTCTTTCCTTCGGCCAGCTTCGTGCGGGTCATATCCGGGCGCACGATGCGAATCCTGTACGAGTTCCAGAACTCGGAAGAAGACGACTTCGGCATCTCCAGCGACACTCTGGGCGACGTCAACGGCGACGGCAGATCGGAGATCGTGGTCGCAAGTCCGGCGTGGAACGCTTTCACCGGTCGAGTGCAGGCATTCCAGGGCGACGACCTGTTCTGCAACTCCATCCCGAAGGTGCTCGAGGAAGGCGACCTTCACATTCTGGATGTCGGTGAGGGCCGGTCGGGTGACCTGGCGGTCTTGTTCATCGTTGCGGTCAACGGCAACCCGTTTCTCGTGCGGCTGTTGCTGGGTTTCATGGACGCCGATGGGCACCTCAAGCTGCAAGCGACCATCCCGCCGGGTCTCAGTGGTCTTGAGATCACCTTCTTCGGAGCCGCACTGGTCAACGGTGCCGCTCGAGCGGCGGATCCTGAGACCGTCCTCTATCGGTAGGCCATCGAGAAAGGGCCCCGCCAGGGCTGGTAGCGCATCAGTTCCGGATGCAGGCCGCAGCGGGCCTTTCCGAAACCGAACGGCGAGGACGCGTATTTGCCGACGAGATCGACGTTACTCGTGTCCGGGATGCGGTCGGCCAGGCGCAGCGCCCAGTAACAGGCGTCGACAAAGGCGCGCCGCAGATCTTGGCATCGCAGGTCGACGGCGGCACCGATTGTCGAGGCGACGATGCGCTGCGTCGAATGCGCCAGCTTGCGTTCCCGCACGCACAGAATCGGCATGGCCGGCGAGTTCCGGGTTCCTTCCGAGCGATCTCAACGGCCGCGACTTCTTGAGGCGCGACAAAGTCGAAATGACCGTGGAGTCGAGCAGTTTCAGGCACTAGCGAAAGTGGACAATCTCTCTTCCGCTCGCCAGGATTTGTCTCGGGCCACCCGTGGTTCCGCTGGCGAAGCACTGAAACACCGCGTCGATTCCGGCAAGTCCCGGAGGAACTGTCGAGCTGAACCCGTATCTGCCGGCATTATCGAGCACGGCGATCGTGACGAGCAGGCTCGCTGGAGCCTGTTCGATCTCCACGACAAAGATGGCGGCCAGCCCGCCGGGCGTTCCCTCCCGGATTTCGAAGGTGATGGCACCACCCTCTCGCGGCCGGTTCGGATCGATCTGGAGGTAGACCTCGCTTCCTCCGAAGCACGAGACCCGGCCCGAAGCGTTTCCCCCGTTGTCGTCGTAGGGTGCGCCGACCATGATGTCGAGGAGACCGTCGCCGTTGACGTCGCCCGCCGTGGAAAGGCCGGTCCCGAAGTAATCCAGGTCACTGTCGCCGTCGAACCGATAGAGCAGCAGACCCGTCCGGCCCGAATGGAGCCAGGCGGTGCCCGCGTTCTGCCCCCGGATGTCCTTGATGCTCCCCAGCAGGATGTCCGCAATCCCGTCAGCATTCACGTCTCCCGCGCTTGCGACTGAGTTGCCCAGCTTGTCGCCCGGCTGAGTCCCGAAGTACTCGAAGAGGATCCCTCCGTCCACGCCTGAGTAGACCACGACGTGACCTTCGTCATTGATCGTCGTGTCCTCGTTGCTCGCACCGATCATGAAGTCTGCATGACCGTCGTCATTGAGGTCGCCTGCACCTGCAACCGAGGATCCAAACAACGCGATCGGCGCTGCACCCGCGAAAGAGTAGAGAACTGAGCCGTCGAATCCGGATCGCACCTGCGCCGAGCCGGAGCGATCGCCGTTGTCATTGTCGAATGGTGCACCCGCCACCAGATCCGCGTAGCCGTCCGCGTTCACGTCGCCGGCAGCGCCCAGGGCCTGGCCGAATTGTGCCTGCACGAAATCTCCATAAAACGTGAACAGATGCGCAAGGCTCGCTCCGGAATACACGAACACCGCGCCAGCGTCCTGGGTAATGGTGTCATCATTGCGCGCCGTGATTGCCAGATCGCCGATGCTGTCGCCATCCACGTCTCCGAGCCCTCGCACGGGATATCCAAACCGGATTCCCGAAGCGCCTCCGTGCCACACTTTCAGGAGTGATGCGGACCTTCCGGAATAGAGGTAGGCGCTTCCCGAATCGTTCGGAACCCAATCGTCGCCATCCGCACCCACCAGGAACTCCGAGAAGCCATCTCCGTCAAGATCTCCGCAAAGCGCGACACTGAGTCCAAAACCGTCGGCGACCGAATCACCGTCGAGTGAATGAATCTCGGACCCATCGCTTCCGGAAAGAACCAGCACCTTTCCCGGACCAAGTCCCGCCTGGAACGCTCCTACGATCACGTCGGTGGTGCCGTCTCCGTTGACGTCTCGTCCCCCGTCCACGGACCCGAGAGCATCGTTCTCGATTCCGTCCGCGATCCAATGACGATCCTGGGCGCCTGCGGTGTCGGGTGAAATGCCAATGAGAAACAAGATCGTTTGAAGTGCGCGGCTCATAGAGCTCTCCTGTTCACCGAAAACACACTCGAACTTCCGCACTGTCGACGAGGGGAGACTGCTGACCCGCAGGACAGCAGGCGAACGCCTGCAATTCCACATCGAGACCCGACAGGCCTGATGGAACCGTGCCTCCGAGGGTTGCGTCGCCGTAGGAATCCAGGGGCAGAAGGGACAAAAGGAAGAACGTCGGGCTTTGATTCACCGCCGTCACGAAGATCGCGCTCGTCCCCAGGAATGGTCCGCCTCGAATGAAAAAACTGAGCGGATCTCCTGCGAACGCAAAGGAACGGCTGGCCTGGAAGAAGAGATCGTTGCCAGAGAAGACCGTGGTGCTCCCCGCCCCGGGCTGTCCGTGCCACTGGTCAGGAGCTCCAATCACCACGTCTCCAAAACCGTCTCCGTTGGCGTCCCCGTCCACGCCGTCCACGGTGATTCCAAAGGAGTCACCGTGGTTCTCCTCGAAGAATTGATACAAGAGCTTCCCGGTAAGCCCCGAATAGAGGAGCGCATAGCTTGGATCCGTGTCCGGGTCGCTCCCCACGATGAAGTCGTCCACCCCGTCTGCGTTCACGTCGTGCGCGCCCCCGATACTGATTCCCACGCGTTGTTTCCTTGAGGATCCGCCGACGAAGTACAAGAGGAGGCCAGTCGCGCCGGAGAAAACGTATGCGGTGCCGGAGTACCCTCCGGCACCGGAATCCCCCGTAGGCGCACCGACGCCAAGCTCGTTCACGCCGTCAAGGTCGAGATCACCAAGGCCGGCGACCGTAGCGCCGAATAAGTCGTTGTTGTTGGGATCACCGGTGAACGTGTAGATCGTGGAGCCGTCGGCACCGGAATACAGCCGGGCGAGGGAAATCGCTCCGATCAGAAAATCATCCGTGGAATCACCGTTCACGTCTCCGACAGCAGCGACCGATTGACCGAGCCGAAGTCCTGCGGAAGCACCATAGAATGTGTAGATCGTTCCACCGCCGAGTCCATCGAAGACGCGTGCCATTCCGGCATTGTCGGCGGCGTTGTCGTTTTCAGGTCCACCGGCGATGAAGTCCGAGTAACCGTCCCCGTTCACGTCTCCGGCTGAGCCGACAGAGTGGCCAAAAAAGTCCGCATAAGCATCACCCTGCCTGAAGTGAATCTCACCACCATCCATTCCCGAAAACACCTTGAGGTATCCCCAACCGTTGGCTTTCGGCGCTCCTACGATCAGGTCAGAGCGACCGTCGCCGTCCACGTCACCCGCGGAAGAAACGTGCGATCCAAACCGATCTCCTGCCTGAGCTCCGTCGAAGTTGTACAGGATCGAGCCAGCGCTCCCGGAAAAGATCCGTGCCTGTCCGGAATCCATCCCGTTCGGTTCCGCGTCCGGGATTCCAACGATCACGTCCGGAATGGCGTCTCCGTTGACGTCTCCGGCGTCTGCGACGTGGGATCCAAGCCGATCGGCCTGAGTGTCACCGAACCACTGCCAGATCCGCTCCTGGGCGGCCAGGGTTCGGGCAAGCAGAACGACATGCATCCATCCAACGGTTGCTGCCAGGAGAGCTTTCACTCCTCGACCCATCACGAATCTCCTCTTCCCTGGAAACCAGGATCTCAGCGTGCCCACGGCCGCCACGGAAGCGACGGAAACCTGTTCTCCAGCAGGAAGGCATCTGGCCATCCATTGTTGTCTTCCGGCACGAGATTGTCCGCCGAGCTCGTGAAGGAGACAAACCTGCCGTCGCGGGAGAGCGCGGGACGCGTGCTGTCCGCGGAGGGCTCCTGAAGTCCGACTCCTTGCGTCGTCCGGAGGGTGACTCGCTTCGCGATCTCGTGAACGAAGATGTCCGAGAAGCCGTTGCGATCTCGAGGTACAAGATTGCTTGCATAACTGTAAAAGGCCACGTATCGACCGTCTCCCGAGATGCTGGGAAATCCGCTTTCTCTGTTTCCTTCAATCCCGAAAACGTTCACGCTCGCCAGAATCGTGGTGCCGGCGTTTCGATCCTTCACGAAAACGTCGAAGTTGCCGTTGCGATCGTGCACCACGAGGTTGGAGGCGAAGCTCTGAAACACGACTCTTCCACCATCCTCCGAGATGAAAGGCCAATCGCTGAAGCTGTCCGCTTCGGTTCCGATTGAGTCGACGCTGAGGCGCTCGGTGAGGGAACTGCTGCGGTCGCGCAGAAAGATGTCGCGCGCGCCATTCAGATCGTCGGATATGAGATTGGTGGCATCGCTCGCAAAGACCACGTATCGTCCGTCGAGGGAAAGGGCTGGATTGAAACTGTCACCACCGCTCGACTGCCCGCCACTGGAATCCACACTGACCCTGGAGGTCAGGTGCGCCTGCAGGTCGTGCACGAAGATGTCCGACTCCGTGTTCGTATCTCCCGCAACAAGGTTGTTCGCGTGACTCCAGAAGACCACCGATTGTCCGTCCGAAGAGATCACAGGTCCCTGACTGTGACCGTTCCCCTCCACTCCAGCCGAGTTCACGGAGACTCGTATGGTCTTTCGGGTCTGCCGGTCGTGCACGAAGACGTCGGATGCGCCGTTAAGATCCTTGCTCACGAGGTTGGTGGCGTCGCTTGCGAAGGCGATCATCCGGGCGTCCGAGGAGATCGACGGCCAGTAGCTGTCGTCGTTCGCCTGGAGACCACCCGAGTCAACGCTCACCCGGATCGTGGTGCGCGCAGTGCGGTCCCGCAGGAACACGTCACGGGAATTGTTGGTATCGGTGACGAAATTGCTCGCGAGGCTGTCGAAGACCACGAGGTTTCCGTCAGCAGAGACCCACGAGCTGAAGCTCTGGCGGTTGGCCTGGCTTCCGCTGGTGGAGACACTGATCAGCTCCGATTGCTGCGAGGAAGCGGCGGACGCGAAGAAAACCAGGATCGCGGCCGCAGGGATTGCTGAGTTTTCGTGCATCGGAATCTTCTCGTTCGATTTCGCAGACGGCGACGACTCCTCTGTTGCTCCTAGTCAGTGATCGTGGCGGGAACCTGGTTGCTGAAGAGATGGAAGTAGCCGGTGTCGTCACACACGACATAGGCGTGGCGGAATGTGAGACCGATCAGGTTTGCGGAAAGAAGGGGTGCAAGGACGAACGCGGCCTGTGCCTTGCCCTGTCCGTCCAGCATTCCCATGGAGCTTTCCAGCGGAGGCGTGTTGGGATTCGTCGCCGTGAAAAGCAAGTAGCCGTCCCAGTTGAGCGGGAGATATCCGTGCGGAGCATGGATGCCCGGGTAATAACCCGTGAGCGAGCCGACCAGAAGGTACTGCAGATTCGCGCACGAGGCAGAGGCGTCGAGAGAAAACGTCTGGCGGTCGGCGTTGGACAATGAAAGAAATCGTTTGTCCGCCTGAAGCGATCTCCGCCAACTGAACACGAGATAGGCCTCGCCTCCCCCCGAAGTGGCTTCGTCGCTGTTGCCGGCGGGTGCACCTCCCAGCAATTCTGCAAAGCCGTCTCCGTTTAGATCGCCGATCATCGACAGCGCGGTGCCGGTCCGCGCGTACTCTCCTTTTCCGTGGAAGACGCAGCCGTTCAGCCCATCGATCGATTCAGCCTCGATGAGTGCGCCTCCCTGGATCGAGCTGCCGTAGAGCAGGAACCACTTCCCAGGGCCCTCCATGGCCGACGGGCCTGGTGCCCCGATGAGAAGATCAGCGAGTCCGTCACCGTTCACGTCTTCGTCAAGCACAACCTCTCTTCCGAGTGCCGCGCTCGGTACCGAGCTGAAGACCTCGAATCCATTCTGTCCGTTGAGGTCCGCAAGCTGAACTAGGCCGTCGCCGTCTGGATCCGGCGGGCCGAAGATGACGTAAGCACTTGAGGCGGCACCGATCACGAGATCCGGCAGGTCATCTCCGTTGAAGTCGCCGCCGCCTGACATGCTGAATCCGATGGGAACATTGTCGAGGATTCCGGGGACGCTGAATCCCTCGGACGGACCGATCGTTCGCACATCGACAGCACCCGACGCACCCAGATCCCGCCCACCGTAGAGCACGAACGCAACTCCATGAAGGGGACCGAACTGATTCGAAGTGGCTGCGGTGATGCCAAGGTCGGCGATCGAGTCCAAGTTGAAGTCACCCGCTCCTGAGACCGAGAAACCCAACAACGCGTCCGCAATCGAGCATTGGACTACGAACCCGTTGGTTCCGTTCAGTGATCTTAGGTCGAAGACTCCAGACCGGGCGATGTCTGGATGTCCGAAGAGAACATAGGCTTCTCCGGCGTTGGGACCGCGAAGGGTACCATCTCCGTTGGCGATGACGATGGCGATGGACCCATACGAGAGCTGGACGACGATGTCCTGGTCGAGATCGCCATCCAGATCTCCGGCGGCGATGTCACCAAGGGGCATGGATCGATAGGGAGCTCCGAAGCCACCGAAGCGCCCGCGGCCGTCGTTCAGAAACACGGAGATTCCGCTTCCGGGGGCGATCAGATCGAGGTCTTGATCCAGGTCCAGATCGAGCATTCTGACACCGCAGCCGCTCGTGAGGCACTCAGTCAGCTCTTCGCGGAAGGACCCGCCACCCTCGTTGAAATAGAGGAAGACCCCGGAGGTTGCGACGTCGATATCTCCATCCCAGTCGAGATCTCCCGCGGCAAGCGAACCGCTGCCGATGGTGAAGATCCACCATTGAAAAGAAAAATCGCCGGCCCCGTCGTTGAGGAAGATTGCGATCCGATCTCCGCGGTCCTCGAGCACGAGGATGTCGTTCAGGAGATCTCCGTTCATGTCGGCGATCTCCACAATCGTGGGCCATTCCCCGGTTTCAAACGGACCGCTTACCGAGAACGATCCCGTGCCGTCGTTCCACAGCACGAAGAACTGGTCCGACGAGTTCGAATCGTACATCGTGGCGGCAAGGTCGTGATCGCCGTCGCCGTCGAGATCGCCGGAATCAAGATTGAGCCTTGCATCGAAGGGAAGCTCGCCGAGCTTGTAGACCTTCGGGGGATCGAAGATCCCGTTTCCAGGATTCTTCAGCACGGAGATTCGGCCCGCAAAGGTGTCGTTTCTCTCGACGTACCGGATGGTGGTCACCGCGAGGTCGAGGTCGCCGTCCATGTCCAGATCACCCAGTCGCAATGCTCCCGGGTCAGCGGTGATTGGAAACTGGAGCGGCTCATCGAAGGTCCCGTCTCCGCGGTTGAGTACGACGGAATAGGTATCGAGTCCTGGACTGGTGACGACGATGTCCTGATCCATGTCGCCGTCGAGGTCGCCCACGGCGACGCCCTGCGTGTCGGTGGAGATCTCGATCTGAGCCAACGGCTCTCCGGAGCAAGGTGCCGCGAGAAGCAGATCGCTGATCGAGTCGTCATTCAGGTCGCCACAAAACGACACTCCTCCAAGCATCGCTTCGGCCTGGATTCCCGGGATGGTGAATCCGTTGGAACCGTCAAGGCTGCTGAGCTCGAGGACTCCTCCCGCGCCGATCCCTGGTTCACCGAACACGACGTAGACCGCTCCGGCCTGACTTCCGGTTTCGTTGAAAGCGAAGGGTGCTCCGATCGCGAGATCGTCGAATCCGTCGTCGTTGATGTCCGCTCCCCCGGCGACTTTCATTCCGGCGAAGCCGCCATTCACGGTGCCCCGGATCTCGAAGCCATTGCTTCCATCCAGAGTGGCGAGGTCGAGAGTGTCCAGATTCCGGAGCGCGGGGCCTCCGAACACCACGAAGCAGCGTCCGCGCCCCTGGTTGTCGTTATCGCCGAACGGAGCGCCGATGAGCAGATCGGGGGAGCCGTCGGCGTTGAGGTCACCGATCCCGGAAACGTCGGAGCCCACCGCCGACGGCGGCAATCGCGTGTCTTCGAAACGAACGCCGTCGACTCCGTGCAGATCGGACAGTTGCACGCATTCGGGATATTGGCTGAGGGCGGCGGGGCAAAGCAGCACAAACACCGCCATCGCCTGTACGAATGGCTTCATTTCAGGACTCCACGGAGCGCGCCCCCGGCTGAAGGGAGGATTGTCCCAGGGCTCATGCGGAACGGCAAGAGTCAGCGAGACCTGTTGGCTCTTTCGCGGGCCTTGCTGCTCGGAATTGTCCCGGTCCCGCGTGTTCCTGCCCCTGGCGAGAATCTGCTCCTCCAGGGTCTTGCTAAAGGGAATCCGGCTCCAGATCGACCAGGAAGTCGAGATCGCAGACCCGGTCCGGTCGCGGCCGAGCCGAACAGCTCGAGCCGGCGGACGCCATGGCGGCGGCACAGTGTTCGATCTCCGGTCGACGACTTGATCATCGGTCGACCTCCAAGAACGGAAGATAGCGCCGGGCGGACAAGGCAGGTCTGATGGCGTTGCGAGCACTGGATGCAAGGTCGCTTGAGGCACTCTCTCTTTGTGGTGCGAACGCGGCGGTGCCCCGGCGCGAGCAATCTCACCGGTCGGAGGAGGGTCGTCGCCACCCGGTCCAGCCGGGGCCGCGGACGACTCGGCCGGGTTTCTCGCCGGTGTGCTTGCCGTCTTTCAGCACCTGCGTGCCGTTGACGAAGACGTGCTCGACTCCGGTCGCGTACTGATGCGAGCGCTCGTAGGTCGCATGGTCCTCGATGGTCGATGGGTCGAGCACGACGACGTCGGCGAAGTGACCGGGTTCGAGTTGGCCGCGCTCCTTGATCTTGAGGTTGTCGCAGGGGAACGAAGTCAGCCGGCGGATGATTTCGGTGAGCGGGGCCGCCTTCTCGGCGCGCGCGTACTTGCCCAGGGCTCGCGCGAAGCTGCCGTAGGCGCGCGGGTGGCAGTTGGACTTGAGGAAGTTCCCCTCGGGAGCCATCGAAGCCTCGTCGCTGCAGAACGCCATCCACGGCAGGGAGACCTGGCGGCGCACGTTGTCCTCCGACATCAGGAAGTAGACCACTGAAACCCTGCTGCCGTCCTCGACGACGAGGTCGAAGATCGTGTCCTCGAGCCCGGTCGAGCGCAGCCTCGCGATCTCGGCGAGCGTCTTGCCGGTCAGGGGTTTCAGCGCCTCGTTCTTGAAGCCGGCGCACAGGATGTGCTCCCCGCCGCCCGAGGCGAGGTACAGGTTTTCCCAGGAATCGCTCGGTGTCGTCATCTCCTTCTTGACGCGCGCGCGGACCTCCGGGTCCTTGAGCCGCTCCGCCCACGCCTTGGTCCCGCCTTCCTGCACCCAGGGCGGCATCGCGGCGTCAAAACCGGTGGCGCCGGCGGTGTAGGTGTACATGTTGGCGGTGACGTCGAGCCCTTCCTTGCGGGCGGCCTCGACCTTCTCGATCGCCGCGTCGATCTTGCTCCAGTTGTCTTTCCCGGCCGCCTTGAAGTGGTAGATCTCGGCGCCAACTTTGGCGCGCCGCGCAATCTCGAGCAGCTCGTCGATCGACTCGAGCCAGCGGTTGCCTTCGCTGCGCAGGTGCGAGATGTAGCGGCCGCCGTACGGCGCCGCCGCCCCGCACAGCGCGACCAGCTCGTCGGTCTTCGCGTAGAAACCCGGCGCGTAGATCAGCGCCGATGCGACGCCGAGCGCACCTTCCTCCATCGCCTTTCGCACCAGCTCCTGCATGCGGGCCAGCTCCTCGGCGGTCGGCGCGCGGTCGGCGTAAGCGAGCTCGTGGATGCGCACGCTGGTCGCGCCGACGAACGAGGCAACGTTGCAGGAGACTCCGCGCCGCACCAGGTGCTCGAGGTACTCGTTGAGGCTCGTCCACTCGACGGCGAACTTGAGGTCGCCCTGCTGCTCGAGCATCTCCGCCTTCATCGCCTCGTTCAGCGGTCCCATCGAGAACCCCTCGCCCATCACCTCGAGCGTGACCCCCTGGCGGATCTCGCCTTGCGAGCGGCCGTCCTCGATCAACGACTCGGTCGACCACGACAGCATGTTGACGAAGCCGGGAGCGATCACGCGACCGCGGGCGTCGATGACCGTGCGCGCGTCGGGCGGCGGGGCGCCGTCGGCGAGCACGGCTTCGATGCGATCACCCCGGATCACGACCGAACCTTTGAACGGCGCGCCGCCGCTGCCGTCGCAGACGAGGCCGTTTCTGATCCACACGTCGGCGGGCTCCTCGAAGGACGAGGATGCATCGGTAGGAAACATGAACGCGATGGCCACGAGAGGGTTGATGGTCTGCATGCGGCTCTCCAGCAAATAACCGACCGGACAGGGTGCCGAGCGATCTGGGCTGCGGCGCAGGAACCACCATACGGTTCGCGTCCGCGATCCGAGGCTCAGCGATCCGAGGTCTCGTTGAGGGCGGCGATCAGCAGAGAGTGGTCGGGATGGTCGGGAGCGATGCGTGCAGCGGCCTGAGTGAGCAGGTCGTGCGCCTCCTCGAGCCGCCCGAGCTGGCGCAGAAGGCGCGCACAGCCGACGAAGGAACGAGGGTCGGGGTCGTTCTTTCGTTGCAACGCCGGTTGCCAAAGCTCGGCGGCGAGCTCCTGCTGCGCCGGTCCGCCGCAGGCCAGAACGGCGGCGCGGGACAGGATTTCGGTGCAGACCGCGGGGTCGTGATCGACGTTTCCAAGGCGACTTTCGATCAGCAACCGAGCGGACTCGGTGCGGCCGTTCCACGCGAGCTGCTCGGCCGCGATGACCCAGTCGATCGGACGCGAAGGCAGCGCCGCTTCCAGCCCGGCAAGGTCCTCGCCTGCCGATTCGCATTCCGCCGTCGCCAGGCGCCCCCGCAGCAGCGCGAGCTGTGCCGGCGCCGCGGCGAGCACCCCGATCGGCTCGGCCTCCAGAGAAACCAGCGCGGCGCGGTCACCGTTCTCGGCGGACTCGACCGCCTTCAGCAGTTTCCGCGCCACCAGGGCCGCCGGGTGCAATCGGATCCTCCGGGCCACGAATCCCCGGGGATTCGAGAACAACAGCTCTTTCGGGTCGCGCCCGTCGATGTCGCTGGCGCACAGGAACCGTTCGCCGGGGTCGAGAACGCCGTGCGCGAGCCATTCACCGTCCTCTGAGATCACACAGAACCGATCCTCCTCGATCACGATCGTCTCGGGCCTCTCGTCCTCGAGGACGTCGACGACCTCGATCTGTTCGATCGCGCCGTGGCGATTCAAGGCGTGGATCACCCGACCCTCGGAGTCGAGTCTCAACAGATCTCCACGCGAGGTTCCCAGGAACGTGTCTCCCGGCGCGATGCCGGCATGGATCGCGGTGATCGGCGCCTCGCAGTTGCGGTCGAATCGAAGGTTCTTGGCGCCGTCGATCGCGCAGATCTCACCGTTCCTGCCGGCGACCAGGAACACCGGGGTGGAGCCCTCCGTCCGCGAGCAGGCCAGCCGCTCGATCGACTCGAACCGGCGCACCCACTTGAGCTTGTGCTGATCGCTGAACAAGAGGAGGGACGCGGCATCCGTGCGCGCCAGCACTTGATCTCCGCCCGCCAGAGGCTCGGGCAGCGGCAGCAGCTCGCAGACCGACCCGCGGTTCTTCACCTGCAGCTCGAACAGGAGGCGGCCGCTGCTGTGCACGCCGAACACCAGGCCGCTCTGGGTGCCGCCGATCAGGTCGAGGCCTTCCTGCTCGACCGACGCGGACAACGACAACGCGCAAACCCGGTCCTGAAGGGTGTGCAGGATCTTCACGGATCGATCGGGCTCGACCATGCCGATCTCGCCGTTGTCGCACGCGAACGCGATGCTCCCGTGGGCGGCGACCAGAGCGACGCACGGCGCGGGCAGGAGCGCCACTGCGCTCGGCGTCCCGTCGGCGTGAAACATCTCGAGCCGGGCGGTGCCGGTCTGCACGATGATCTCGCTGCGCCCGGGTTGCGGGCACGGACAGGTTCGAACGTCGAGCACCTCGGAACGGCTGACCTCGACCAGCGCCGCGCTCGGGCGATCGACTCCGAGCACCTGGCCGTCCTGTCCGAACAGGAGGATCTCGTCCTCCCCGTCCTGATCGAAGTCGATGACGAGCATCTGCCGCGGAGCGTGCTCCAGCGTGCTGTCGAGGAGCACTTCGCCCTTGAGGTCGACGGCCACCAGCCGGTGCGCCGTACCGACCAGCACCGAGTCGCGACCGTCGGTCCGGTATGCACCGGAAACGACCGGCGAGTGCTCTCCCTCGATGAGCGTGCGCTCGGCGTCGGGCTGTGCGAGGATGACTCGGCCGCCTTCCATTCCGAGAATCACGCTGCACGTGCCGACGACGGCCTCGGTGAGGCATTCGCCGTGCGATTCGGACGCGGCCTCGAGAGAACCTCCACTGCCGAGCCAGTCGATTCGCCCCGCCTTCGAGTCGATGACTCCCGCGGCACAGACGAGCCCGGGACATGTTTCCGAGGGTCTGCACAGCAGACGGGAGCTGCGCGTGGAGTGGGGGAAGGGCTGGCGGAACATTACGTTGCCGCGGAAGTCGAGGCCCAGCCACTCATGCTCGGCCAGAACGACCAGGCCCAGGTTGAGGCTCTTGTCGTCCGGCACCTGCGCGGCGTCGAGCACCGGGGCGTCGATGCTGAGGTGCAGGGTCTCGTTGCCGTGGACGTCGATCACGGTCAGCAGGCCCACATCCGTGCCGACCAGGAGATCGCAACTCCCGGACGAAAGCGACACCGGGCGCAGCGTGGTCACGTTGGACACGGAAGAACGCCGCCACAGCTCGTCACCCTGGCCGTCGAGAGCGACGATCTCACCCGAGCTCAAGTAGACCGCGATCCATGGCCGGCGGCTCGCCGCCACGGCCCTCGGCACGATGGCAAGTCCCTTGATTGGATGAAACACGTTTTCCGACCACAGTGTCCGGCCGTGTGAGTCGATCACCGTGACCAGGGCATTCTCGGTGGCGGCCACGACCTCGGGCCGGCCGTCGGCGTCGACGTCGCCCGTCACCACCCACGAAGCACCCGCGCCGAGAGCGCACCACGACTTCCATTTGGCTCTCTGCAGACGCGGAGCGAAGCGGTGAACTCCACCGTCTTCGACCTCGATCGCCATTTCCGGGACCGCGCCCATCGACCAGTGTTCCGCGGAGCGTACCCACGGCAGGTACATGCCGCGCTCGAGCACCAGCGGGTGCGAAGACCCGGCCTCGACCCGCAGGATTGTCTCCGGGAAAGAGGTGGATCGCAGAGAGATCTCGACGTCTTGCGTCATGCCGGTCGCATCGAGCGTCAGCGTTCCGGTGGGCCAGCGCTGTATCACTTCGGTCGGATGCAACGTGTCCTCGATCCAGAGGTCTTGGTGCTGGACGGACAGACCCTCCATTGAGAACTGAAGCTGCATCCTCCCTTTGGGGAGCTTCTTTTTCAGTGGCGCGATGCCCAGTGGCTCATGGACTTGGCGCGAGGCATCCGTCAACCACACTTCGGCGCCGGTGGGCACCGAGCTGATGTCGACCGTCGCCTGCAGAGGCGTCAGCCGGAGGAGTTGTCTGGACGTCGCAGACCGCTCGACCTTCAGGGTGCACGACGCCGGTTCGTGCTCGGCCAGTTGCACGGACAGTGTGTGCTGTCCGGGCGCAAGGCTCGCTTCACATGGTGTTTCGCGCGGGAAGATCACCCCGTCGATGACCACCTGCGCCCCCGGCGGATCGGACTCGATCCGGACCGTGCCCTTCGTCAAATACCATTGAGCGGCGGCAGTCACGAACGAGACCACCAGCAGCACCAGCGCCGCGGCGCTGACCACCGCGTGGCGCCGCATGAGCTTCCACGCGCGCAACCCAAGTCCCGTGGGCCGTGCATGGATCGGGAGATCCTGGTCGAAGCACTCGAGGTCCTTGCGCAGGTCCTCCGCGGTCGAGTAGCGACGGTCGCGATCGCCGCTCATCGCCGTCATGCAGATCGTTGACAGGTCCTTGGGTATGCCGGCGCGCACGCGGTGCGGGAGGGGCGCGTCCGCCTCGCGGATCTGGTCGATCAGCTCGGAGAAGCTCTTGCCGTCGTAGGGTGGATGAAGTGCCACGGCCTCGTACATGACCACGCCCAGGGAGTACACGTCGCTGCGCGCGTCGCTGGCGCTCGATCCCCCCTGGATGCGCTCCGGTGGCAGGTAGTACGGGGTACCGATCAGCTGGCCGGTGTGCGTCAGCTCCGGCCTTCCTTCCTCCCGCGCAAGGCCGAAGTCGATCAGCGCCGCGCTGCCGTCGCGGCGCACGAATACATTGGAAGGTTTGACGTCACGGTGCAGGATCCCGTGCTGGTGCGCGTGGTGCAGGGCGCTGGCGACTTCCTGCAGGATGCGGCTTATGTGGCGGATCGGGTTTGCACGCAAACGCCGCACGAGAGACTGAAGGCAGCTCTCGTCGGCGGAGGCAGCGCCGTCGCCGGTCGCAGCCGCGGGAACATTCTCGTCCCTGGACTCCGGCCACTGGCCCGGATGCTCTCTGACCGCGTCGAGGATGGTCTCGAGCGTGCACCCGTCGGCCAGCTCCATCGCGAAGAAGTGCGTGCCTGCTTCCTCGCCGCTGGAGTACACCGGCAGGATGCCGGGATGGCGAAGCTGCGCGGCAGCGGCCGCCTCGAGATGAAAACGATCGACGTCCTCGCGTTCTCGGGTGAACGAGCCTTCGAGGACCTTCAGCGCGACTTTGCGCCCGAGCGACACCTGCTCCGCCTCATAGACCACACCCATCCCGCCGCGACCGATCTCCCGTACGATCCGAAAATCGCCGAGGGTGCGTGGGTGCTGGGGTACCGATGGGTCCTGAGGGGGGCCGCGCTCGACCGGGACCGGTTCCGGAACGGGATCGGACGACATGGCCTGCTACGGAAAGGCTGCGGACGGGGGGCATTGTGCCCGTTCCGAAAACCCAGGTCCAGCTTGCTCTTCTCCGGAGCGAGGAAGATCAGGCGCACCCTGGAAACGAACACGCCGCAGAGGCGCCTGGCGATCAGCACCAGGCGCCTTGCGGCGCGTTGCCCTTGCAGGCAGGCCCTCAAGCGGCTTCTTGCAGGGCGTCCCGGACGGCGTTCACGGTGTCGCGGTGGCGTTTGATGAACGCAGGATAGGACTCATCCGGACGGCGGTAGGTGGTGACGACCCAGGGTTCCTCGGGATGACCCGGGTCCTGGACGGACGTCGTCAACACCTGGTCCGAGCCGGTGGAGTCGGCGTCATCACTGGGCAGCGCGACGGTTCCCGCGACGCCCGGCAACTGAACCAGCGCTGTGACCGGCTTGTCCCCGATCGAGATCTTCTGCACCAACCGAAGCTCGTCCCCGCTTGACGCGGCGGCCGCTCCAAAGCTCAACAACGCAACAATGCTTGAGACCAACCACATGACATGCCTCCTCGAAAACCTCCCGAGGTCTTTTTTTGTGGTGCTGTTCCCCGTACCACCCGTTCCCCGGTCCAGGCCAGGGCCAGGATGTGTGCTCCAAAGGGACCCACTGCTCGCGTTATCGTCACGTCCGGTTTGCATCGATAAGGATGAAATCCACTCTTTTCGGTCGGGTCCCGGCGGGACCTTGAAGGGGCTCTTGTCGGGCAATCGCTTCCTGATCTCCGGCCGGGACCAGGGAGATTCACCGCGGAGGCGCAGAGGGCGGCGAGGAATCGAAGAGAGAGATGCGTTCGCGCAAAGCCGCAGGGGGACACCGTCCGACGGGAGACCAGAGATGTCCCCTCCAGCCGGTGCCTTCGCACTGAAAAACTTTCAGAGTGTGCAGGATTGATTCCTCGCGCAACTCCTCTGTCCGGTCTTTTCTCCGCGCCCTCTGCGCCTCTGCGGTGAATCTTTTGCGGGCGGCTATGCTTTCGCACTGTTGAATGTCCTGCGCGTCCCAGGGAAACCATCGATGGTTTATGAAACGGAAGAGGGCTATGAAGATCCCGCGCTCACCCAGATCTCCGCATTCCTGCAGAACCGCGTCGGCCAGCTTGCCGAGCTCTTGAAGATCCTGGCTGCCGAAGGGGCCGCGGTCCACGGCCTTTCGATCCAGGACAGCATCGACTTCGCCGTCGTGCGCCTGATCGTCGACCGGGCCGAGAAAAGGCTCGAGCAGCTCCGCAAGAAGGGAATCTTCGCAGCCGAGGGCAGGGTCCTCGGAGTGCAGCTCGAGCGCGAGCGCACCGGCCCGCTGGACGTGTGCCGCGCACTGATCCAGGCGGAGATCAACATCCACTACATGTATCCCTTGTTCACCCAGCCTCGCGGCAAGAGCGTGATCATCGTCAACATCGAAAGTCTGCACTCCGGCGTCGACGTGCTGCGCCGCGCCGGCTTCAAGCTGCTCGACGCCCTCGACCTCATTTCGGGGTGATCCATCGGCGCCGACCTTTCCGATCCGGAATGGGTGCACTTCCGATTCCGGGGTCCGTGCAGGGATGTCCGGGCGTGCCGTCCATCGTGGTGATCGCCAGCCTTGGCGACGCGGACTCCAGTCCGTATAACCGGCTGAGAGCGTGAGCATTAATTGGCCCGCCGCAGAGTCGAAGGCGCCGCAGGCGCCCGGCGCCCATCAGGCGCCGAGGAGGGGGAGGCCGCGTGTCGCGGCCGTTGTGGGGGAGGGTCCGCCTCCCCCACGAGCAAGGAAACTCAGAGACTGAGCGATTCTTGCTCAGGCTCTGAGTCGGGAAGAAAGGGGGCGTCGATGACTGCGATCGAGCTGCACGTCCAGGAACCCGAGGGCAAGGCCCGCGTCGTGGAGGTTCACTCCGGATTGACCATCGGTCGCGATGCCACCAACGAGCTGTCGCTCAACGATCAGAAGGTCAGTCGGCGCCATTGCGAGGTGTGCGAGCTGGATGGCAGGCTGCACCTTCGCGACATGGGGAGCAGGGGCACGACTCGGATCCACGATGGCAAGACGGGGGAGTGCACCCGCAGGCTCTCCAAGGACGAGACATGCCTGCTCGAGCCGGGAGTGGTCATCCGGGTCGGAGACACGGAGATCAAGGTCCTGGGTGCGCGGGAAGACGATGTCACGATCCAGACCGGCGTCGATTCCGATCAGGTCCTGACCGATCCGGAAGCGAGGTCGGACTCTCCGTCGATGCCCGGGGCAGGATCGGCCGGCTCGTCCGTCGCGGGAATGGAGTCCGACCAGATCCTGACCTTCCAGCGAATGAAGAGTTACGATCCCTTCGTTGCAGGGTCGCCGGCGAAGGCAGGCCAGGGAGCCGTCGAGGGGGCCGGAAGACCGGCCGATCGTCCGGCGACCCCCAAAGATGCGCCGCAGAAACCGGTTGCCGACCCGGCTGCACGCACCGCCGGGCCGTCCGTGAAACCGGAATCGAGGAGATCCGCGCAGCCCGCGGCGGTTCCGGCTGAGAAGGCGGAGCTGCCGAAACGAGTTCCGTCTCCGCCGTCGGCCGCGCCGGAAAAGGAGTCGCCGAGGAACGCCGGCGAGGCGTCGCCCGAGCCCGGCACCGAGCGCTACGGCACCGAAGAAGTGCGCGGTCTGAATGCGATGAAGAAGTTCGGGCCGCGCCTTCTCGTCCTGGGTCATGCCAACAACACGGTCCACGAGGTCGACAAGAATCCGTGGATCATCGGCCGCGGTCCGGCGGCGAATCTCTCCCTTCCTCTGAAGGAGATTTCCGAGCGCCACGCGCAGATCCGCTTCTCCGGCGGAACTTTCCGCGTTGCAGACCTTGGCAGCACCAACGGCACATTCGTCCAGCCCTGTGCCTCGGCGCAGGAGGAACCGGTACCCCCGGAGTCGGAAGTGGAGATCGCGGACGAGACGGTGATCCGGCTGGGCGAGATCGACATGTTCTTCTACTTCGGTCGTCCTGTGAATGCAGAGGAACGTCGGGATCTGCACCGGCGCGCCCTGGACCTCCTCGTGCGCCGCCACCGGATCGATCCGGCGAAGAGGAAGGCGTTGTGGAAGGGCGCCGTCGATCAGCATCCCGCGATGGCGCTGCTGCGCGCCCGGGCGATCAAAGTGACCGACTGGACGGAGGCCCTGCAGGAGGCGCTGCGCGGCTCGAGCCGGATGCCGCGATCCCTGGTCTTCCTCCTCCTCGGCCTGCTACTGGCGATTGCCGGAGGTTTGTGGTGGCTGAAGAATCGCGGGTAAGGACCGTTTCGTTCCCAGGAGAGTTGAATGAACGCGATCGCGATGAGATCCTTGAAGAGTGATGGATTCACGAGCCTCCGGGAGCCGGTTTCGGTACCGGTCGCCGCCGGCGGCAGGCATGAGCTTTCCGGCAGGATCGTCGCGGCCGTCCTGGTCGCGGGCCTTGCCTGGGTGAGCGAGGCTCCGGCACAGCGGGGAGCGGACGCGGTGCTTCGCGTTCGCAAGCTCGACCCATCCCTGCCGGGTCCAACGACCCGGTCTAGGGCGGACTTGAACGATCTGAACGGCGGCCAGCACTCCGGCGACCGCGCCGATCGTCCGGCCATCCTCCTCACCGGCTATTGGCCGCCGAGCAACGAGGCGATCCGCAGGTGGAGCCCAAGCCCCACGCAGAATCCGCAGGGGTGGATCGGCTCGGACTGGGAGGGACGCGGCTACGACGTGTACTCCTACTTCCCTGAATTCAATCCGGCCAATTGCAACTTCTGCGGCAAGGGCAGCGGCGATCTCGAGGTCGATTATCAGGACACTTCTGCCGATTTCTGGCCGATCGCGAACGGGATCGAGCCGATCGCGGTCATCACCTTCAGCCGCGGATTCCCGGATCTGAGCTGGGAGCTCGAGATGAATCAGTACAACCGCTCCCAGTGGATCGATGACTACCTGAGTCCGTTCCAGCCGACGCCATCTCCGCCGGACGGCAGCGTTCCGGCGGGAACGCTGCGCCTCTCCGCCTTGCCGGTCCAGGACATCGTCGACGCGGTCAACAACGCCAACCTGGGGGTGAACGCGTACATCTGTTACTCAGGCGACGGCGGCGGATTCCTGTCCGAGTTCATCGCCTATCACGGCGTCTGGTACCAGAACCTGCACCCTTCCCCGACCGATTCCTCCTGGTGCATCGCCGGCGGTCACGTGCACGTCGGCGGCAGCATTTCATGGAGCACCGCGAGGCTGGCGGCCGAGGTCTCGCTGCGCACGCTGATCGGTTACGTCGACGCGGTGCGTGCCGCCACCATCTGCCAGGTCGACCTGGGCTATGGCGGTCCGGGCACTGCCACGCTCAAGGTCTGCGGCGACCCGCTCGGGCCGGGAGGCGAGGCGGATCTTCTGTTCTCGGGAGCTCCGGCCGGTGTGCCTGCGTGGATGCTCGCCGGCCTGTCCTTCTCGCCGACTTACTTTCATGGCGGTTTCGTTGTCCCTCTCCCGCCGAGCTTCATCGTCGGGTTCATCTGTGACCTCGACGGTGAATGGTTCGTCCCCAGGCTTCCCGGCGGCGGCGGACCGGCGACGATCTACCTCCAGACCATCTATCGAGACCCGTTCCTTGCCGAGGGAGTGGGATTCAGCAACGTGGTCGGGATCGACCTGTTGCAGTAGTGACGCCCTGACTCGGACCGAGGGCTCGCATCGACCTCGCGCGCAACGCCGATGACGGCTTCGACCCGGAGAACAAGGACGGAGGCTTCAACGTCATCGGCGCCAATGGCTTCGAGAAGCTCAAACCCACGGACGGGAAGGACCGCTGACATGGAGCCGTGCCTGGCAGCGCGGCGCGGCCGCGAGCTCCTGTGGTGGGCGGTCTGCTGCTTTCTGCGCCTTCAAGGGCCTGCGCTCGCCGCCGAAAGCGAGAAAGTCTACGTCGAGGACGTGCGCTTCGCCGTCGAGCAGATCGAACAGCAGTGTGGCGGACTGATCGAGCAGAAGAAGATCGACTGGAAACAGGTTGCCGACTCGTTCCTGAAGGAGGCTCGTACGGTCAAGACCGATCCCGAGCACCTGGTGCTGCTGACTCGGCTGCTTGCGCGCCTGCGCGACGGACACGCGCGCGTCGTGCCGCTCGAGAAAGGTGAGGAGGTGAAGTGGCCGGATGACGGCCGGGACCGCTTTACCGGACCCGGAATGTTCTGGTGCCGGATCAAGGGCAAGTACTACGTCAAGAACAGCTTCGGATCGGCCGCCGCCTCCGGAGTCGTCGCCGGTTCGGAGATCCTCAAAGTCGACGGCACGCCGGCGGTGAAATGGGTCGAGCAGAGGGCGGCCGAGGTTCGCGATCTCGAGAGCTTCTCCACCGAGCAGCAGGAGCTGTTCTTCGTGCTCGGTCGCGGGCTCGCGGCCGCTCCCGGAACCCGGATGGAGCTGGAGGTCAAGGAGCCTGACGGCAAGCCGAAGAAGCGCACGGTGACCTACACCAAGGATTCCACCCGCTCGCGAGGACCCGCGGTGTTCCCGGAGAATCTGGAGGTCTGTGGAAGTCTCGGCCACGGACGGCTTGCGAGCGGATTCGGTTACATCCATCTGTCCCGGTGTCCCGAAGACCTGCCTCTGCAGATGGACGCCTCGCTTCAGGCGCTTCAAAACGTTCCGGGGTTGATCCTGGACTTTCGCGGCAACGGAGGAGGCGGCTTCGACCACGACGCGCTGATGGGACGGTTCATTCCTGAAGGGAAGAAGCTGTCCTTCGCAAAAAGCTACGAGAGCGCCGGCGAGCACCCGTACGCAGGCCCTGTGGTCGTGATCGTCGACGCGACGGTCATCAGCGCCGCGGAGACCGCGAGCGGAATGTTCAAGGAAGACGGCCGCGGCTACATGATCGGCGAGAGTGCCACCGCCGGGATGTCTTCGCAGAAGACCACGATCGAGCTGCCGTCGCGTTTGTTCGGCCTGTACGTATCCACGGGATCGAACAAGGGTCGGTTCAACGGCGGTCGGGGGATCGAGGGAATCGGCGTTGCTCCCCATGAGCTGCTCGAATACAACCCCGGGGACCTTTCCAGGGGCGTGGACACCCTGATCGCCCGGGCGCAACGACTACTCGCCGACTTCCCCGCCGACAAGGTCCCCTATCACCGGTGACGCGGCTCTTGGCCCGAATGGTGATTCATGAATGAAATGAAAAGTCCGACGCAACTCGTTGCCTCAAGGCTGCTTGTTCACGCATGAAGCGGGCCAGGTTTTTTCTAGAGGTGCCGTGTTGCGGCACCTACGGCCGCTGCGCGGCCGGGCTCGCCCTTCGGCCGAGCCCTAGCCCGGATCATGCATGATCCGGGCTAGCACGCGGATTTGCAGTTAAACGAAACGCGCTCCCGCGGCACTCAAGAAGCGATCCGGGAGACGTCCCCTTTTCCGCCGATGGAGGTCGGTCCTCGCCTTCCCCGGGAGGAACGATCCCCGGATGCCGGTGCCCTTCCCAACCGCGAGCCTTTGCCGTAACTTCCCCTGCGCATTCCGGTCCTTCATTCCAAGGATTCCCCATGGCAACCAACACCACCCAGGACTCGAGCCCGAGATCCGAGTCGAAGCGGCGCGGAGTCAGCCGCCGGACGGTGCTCAAGACCGGCACCTTGACGGCGGCCGCCTCGCTGGTCTTAAGCCCGTGGGCGAAGGCGGGCGTCACATCCACGAAGCCGCGCAATTCGCTTTTCGACAGGGAGTTGTTCCTGGTCAACCGCCTGACGATGGGCTTCACGATCCACGAATACAAGGAAGCCAAGAGGCTCGGATACCAGGCGTACCTCGACCAGCAGCTTGATCATCTGAACATCGATGACTCGCAGATCGAGAATCTCCTCGCCGCCGAGTTTCCGTCGCTCCGCCTGACGCCGATCGAGCTGTGGCGAACCTACGTGCTGAACGGCACCCAGTACGTCGCGATGCTCGAGCTGCGCAACGCGATGGCGTTGCGCTCGATCTTCTCCAAGCGTCAGCTCTTCCAGCGCATGGC
>Ga0247727_10001802_pt1 | contig 49860 bp, 45 predicted proteins | sample WisWelCaveWW1625_FD_202498 | JGI IMG/M metagenome (GOLD analysis project Ga0247727, IMG submission 202498) | Biofilm microbial communities from Wishing Well Cave, Virginia, United States - WW16-25 | ecosystem: Environmental > Aquatic > Deep subsurface > Groundwater > Cave microbial mat | place...
CATTCAAGGGGGCAGGTTGGCACTACATGGGCTTTTCAAAGCTCACCCGCGAGAGATTGGTTCGGAACGCCGATGTGTCCCAGGGCCGCGCGCAGAAAACAACTCAAGCTGCGGAAGTTGGGCTAGCCCCAATGCCGTTCACTTTGCGCGCGCCTGCCGTCCGTGAAACGGGGTTCCCGCGCTTTTGCGGGAAGGACGTTGAGTGTGGGGCCTGGATTCCCGCTTTTGCGGGAATGACGAGGAGCCCCGGCGAGCCCCAAAGTGAATGGCATTGGGGCTAGAAGGCGGTCGTGCGGGCGCCGTCGAACAGGACCAGGGCGCACAGGAGGAGCCAGCCGCCGATCGAGGCCAGCATGCCGCGATCGGTGAACAGGAGCGAGGCCGGGTCTTCACCCTCATGATTGCGGTACACAAGCAGCAGGTAGCGGCCCAGGCCCGAGAACACGAACGGGATCGTGTACAGCAGGCGCCGGGTTCCGATCTTGCTCACCGTGTCGGGGCTGACCGTGTAGATCGAGTAGCAGAGGAGGGTCGCGGTCGCCGCCATCATGAGCAGCGCGTCGACGACCCGGTCGTCGTACTGCCCGAGGACCTTGCGCCGGGATCCCTCCTCCGTGGTGAACAGCTCGCCGCGGCGCTTGGCGAGCGCCAGGAACAAGGCGCCGAAGAAGGCGCACAGCACCAGCCACGAGGACACCTCGAGCAGAGCGACCGCGGGCCCGCTGACCACGCGGATCAGAAAGCCTGCGGCGACGCAGGTGACGTCGGCGATGACCACCCGCTTGAGCCAGAAGTTGTACGACGCGTTGACGACGACGTACGCGCCGAGGCTCAACACCGCCGGCCGATGGAGCACGCCCGGAGCGCTCACCGGGATTCCGAAGGCGATGGCGAAGGCGAGGACCATGAGCACGGCGGACAGGAGCAGCGCCGCTCTCACGCTCACCTTGCCGGAGGCGATCGGCCGGTGGCGTTTCTGCGGATGGCGGGCGTCCTCCTCGCGATCCAGGACGTCGTTGACCAGGTAGACGGAGCTCGCCAGCGCGCAGAACGCGGCGAACAGGAGAACGACGTGCAGCACCCGGTCCCATTCGAGGATCCGGCGGCCAAAAAAGACGCCGAGGAACAGCGCGAGGTTCTTCGTCCACTGGTGGGGTCGAAGCGCCTTGAGAAGAGCGGGAATGGGCCGGTCCTTTCCTGCAACGCCGCTAGCCCGTTTCATGCGTGATCACTTGTCGACCGCGTGCTGATTGCAAGCAGCCTTGACGCAACAAGTTGCGTCGGACTGCTCATGTTGTTCATGAATCATGCGGGCGAGCGGTCAGCGCAGCTTCTCCCAGAACTCCGCGGGCATGTCGTGCGCGATCTTGAGCGAACCGTTGGCGCCCGCGTAGACGGGCTCGGGGACCGACGTCACCCTGCCTTCGCCGAACAGGTCGATCATCGCCTTCTCGATGGCGGAGCCCAGCCCGCGGATCTGGCTGCCGCCGCCGCCCAGCAGGACGTTGCGCTTGAGGATCGACTGGAAGTCCGGGTCGAACGACCCGATCAGCTTCTGCATGTCCTCGAGCATCGGCGGAATGATACTGCGACAGGCCTCGCGAACCTGCCGGCTCACCTCGAACGGCGTCGGCTTGCCGTTGACCGGGAGGTCGACCCACACCGGATCGGTCTGCTCGCCGACGTAGGAGAACTTCTCCTTGATCTCCGTCACGCGATGAATCGTGAGCTGGGCACCCGGACAGGACTCCTTGAGCAGCTTTTTGAGCTGCTCGTCGACGGAGTCGCCGGCACAGCGGTTGGTCGTCTGGTCCTCGGGTGCGGGCAGCGTGCCGTGCATCCGGCACAGGTCGGTGGTGCCAGCGCCGATGTCGATGACCAGCGCGTCCTTCAAGATGTCCATGCCGTACGCCACCGAGAACGGCTCGGAGCAGATCATCGCGCAGTCGACGACCGAGCGCGCGGCGTCCAGGATCGCCTTCTTGTTCTTGATCGAGCACTCCGCCGGACAGCCGATCACCGCGTACACCAGCTCGTCGGTGCGCGCCTTCGCCAGGGAGACGGCGTGCCGGACGAGGTCGCTCGCGGCGCGCATGAATTCCATGGCCGCGGGGCTCGCCGGGTCATCCTCCGAGTGCTGGATGACTCCCATCGCCAGTGGCCGGAAGAAGTTCAACGACAGACGGTTGCGCAGCGCCTCCTCGCCGAACAGCACGTCCTTCTTCAGCGCCTTGCGCGAAACTACATCCTTGGGGTATCCGACCAGGCTCCCGCAGCTTTCGCGCACTCCGTTCGAGGCCGCGACCGCAGTCCGCGAGGTGCCGAGGTCGATGCCGATGTAGAGAACGCCCTCTTTGGCGTCCGGCGCGGAGGGCTTCGATTCCGGACTGATTGGATTCCTGGCAGCGGGCATCTCTGATGGTCCTTTTTCGGCGCTTCCGGGTGATGCGATCCCTCGCTTCATCGGTCGGCTCAGCCGCCGTTCTTGGGCGTTTCCTGCCCGATCGAATCCTTGAGATCGAGGTTGAGCTGAAAGATTTGCTTCATGAGCTGGCGGCGCTCGACGTAGTTGTCCTCGCGGCCGGTGAGTCCCTGGACCTCGCGGTACAGCGACGGGATGCCCTGCTCCTCAAGGTCGCGTGATTCCCGCAGGCGCTCCATCATCTGATGCGCCCCTTGAAGATTGTCGGTCAGCTTGGCGATCCGCTGGCGCAGGACATCGACCTTTTCCGAGGACTCGCCCGCGCTGCTCTCGCGCAGCGCGCGGCACAGGAGGTCGAAGACTGTTTCCCGCAGCCTGGGCTTGAGCGTCCGGACCAGGCGGGCGGCGGCGGGGTCCATCCGCTCCACTTCCTGCTGGACCGGGTCGAGGATCTCGTCGAGGTCGGCGTGGATCCTGCGCGTGAGATCCTCGAGCAGCTCGCGATCGTGCTCGCGAACCGTGCCCTCCAGCTCCTGGCGCGCCTGCGTCAGCGACTGCTCGAGCTGAGCGTGGTTCTTGGCGAGGAGCTCCTGCTCTTCCTTGAGAAGCAGATTGGTGCGCTCCAGGTCCTCGCGTTTGCCGAGCAGGGACAGGAGCTCGGCCTGGATGTGTCCGGCGAGTTCGCGGCCCAGTGGCGAGGTGGGCGCGCTCGATCGGATCGCGCGGTGGATTGCCTGCTCGACCAGGTCCTCCAGATCGGACAGATCGAGCACCGAGACCGTGCGGATGCCCTCGCGCTTGAGGCGCGACAGCGGGGTCACGCTTGCGCGGTCGCGAAACAGCCGGGCCAGTGTGCGAGTGAGGAGATTGGCCAAGGGTGAGACACCTGATCGAGGCACATCGGCAGGGTGGCGGGCTCGCGGCGGTCCGCTAGGAAAGCCCTCGGATGCCCGACGCTTGAGGATCGACCCTTCGCGCGTGGCTTCTTTACGACCTGAGGCTGCGATCCATCACGGCTGGTTTAGCATTTTCAGGGCACCGGAGCGGGCCGCAGCGGCTGCAGGACCCGGCAGTTCTTTCCCTGCCGATGCCCTGTAGGCGACACTGCGCGCCGTTCCCGCGAACGGCCGATAAGGCACTCGGGCGATTCCTCCAGAGGGAAGGGTGAGGACCCTGTCCATCCACTCATGAAAGATCCCACCTCATTCGCGGCAGAGCCGTCCAAGGACCCCCGCCGCGGGCAGTCCGGGCGACAGGTTCTGGTTCTGGTCAATCGATCGATCGATCCCCACGTGGTGGTCTATCACGAGCCCCAGAGCCTGGTCGCCGAGCAGTACCGATCATTCCGCACCAACCTGACGGCCATGAATCCCGGCGGGCTGCCGCGCGCCCTGGCTTTCACCTCGGCGATCAAGGGCGAGGGCAAGACGATCACCGTCGTCAATCTGGGCGCAGCGCTCGCCGAGCTGCCGGACACCCGGATCCTGGTCGTCGACGCCGACCTCAGGGCGGGCAGGATGGCGAGTCTGTTCAAGGTCGATCGCGAGCCCGGGCTTTCCGACCTGATGATCGAAGGGCTTCCGCTGCCGCGTGTCCTGATCCAGACGCTGATCCCCAATCTGTCCGTGCTGCCGGCGGGGCGCCCGGTCAACAATCCCACCGAGCTCCTCGGTTCGACTCGCATCCACGACCTGATCAGCGCGATCAAGGCCGAATACCACTACGTGCTGTTCGACACTCCCGCGACCCTGCCGTACACGGACGCTTCGGTTCTCGGGTCGAAGCTCGACGGAGTCATCCTGGTCGTACGCATGGACAAGACACCGAAGGACCAGCTCGAGCGCACGATGGAGCGACTCAAGTCGGCGGGCGGGCGGGTGATCGGCACCTTCCTGACGGGCAGCCGCAATCTCGACGATCGCGCCAAGGATTATCGAATCTCAGAGGACGAATGACGGATCGATGAATCCGCTCGAGGTGCAGCCGCAGAGTCGAGTTCCTCGCGGCGTCGTGCGCGTGGCCTCGGACAAGTCGATCACGCAGCGCGCCGTGCTGCTGGCCGCGGCCGCGGAAGGCAGGAGCGAGCTGCGCGGTCCGCTGGACGCTCAGGACACGCGTGCGGTGCGCGCGGCGGCGCAGAAGCTCGGCGCGCGCATCGAGGACCAGAGAGGAGCCTGGATCGTCGAGGGAGTCGGCCGGGCCGGGTTCGATCGAGGATCGCCAAGGAATCCGATCGAGCTCGACCTCAGGAACTCCGGCACCGGGGCGAGGCTGCTGCTGGGACTTCTCGGCGGACAGGGAGTGTGCGCGCGGATCACCGGCGATGAGTCCTTGCGGCGGCGGCCGATGGCGCGGGTGGTCGCTCCGTTGCGAGCGATGGGTGTGCGGTGCGACGCTGCTGCGCAGGATCGACTGCCGATCACGATCGACTCGCGGCCGCCGCTTCGACCGTTCCGCGGCGAGATCGACGTCGCGTCGGCGCAGGTGAAGAGCGCGATCCTCCTCGCCGCCCTGGAGGCCGATGGCTCGAGCGAAGTGCGCGAGCCCGAGAAGAGCCGCGACCACACCGAGCGGATGCTGCCCGTCTTCGGGGTGCCGGTGAAGGTCGGCGAACGCAGCGCGGAGCTTGAAGGACCTGCAGCGCTGCATGCGGCCGAGCTCGCGGTGCCTGCGGATCCCTCGTCGGCGGCGTTCTTCGCCGCGATCGCCGCGCTCTACCCGGGTTCCGAGATCACCTTCCCCGACCTGCTCGCAAATCCACTGCGAACCGCATTTTTCGGCGTGCTCGAGCGCATGGGCGCACACGTGGAGTGGCGGGATCGATGCCTGCGTCACGGAGAGATGGTCGGTACATGCACGGTTCGCGGCGACGATCTGCGTGGAGTCGAGCTTTCGGGGCAGGACATCCCCTCCGTGATCGACGAGCTCCCGGTGCTCGCGGTCCTCGCCGCCCTGGCTCGCGGTGAAACGGTGGTGCGAAACGCGGGCGAGCTGAGAGTGAAGGAGAGCGATCGGATCGAGGCGATGGAGCAGGGACTGTCGGCGATGGGCGCCGACTTCGAGTCGCTTCCCGACGGCTTTCGAATCCGTGGCGGAAAACACCTGTCCGGCGCCCGGATCGCGACCCGCCTCGACCATCGAATCGCCATGGCTCACGTGGTCGCCGCGCTGCGCGCGCGCACGCCGACCCGGCTCGACGACCGGGACTGCATCGACGTGTCGTATCCCGACTTCCTGCGCGACCTCCTGAGCTTGTGGGAGTGAACCACGGCTCCGGTCGCGGCGCCCCGATCGGCCGAAGGGCGAGGCGGGCCGCGGAGAAGCCGTAGGTGCCGCAAAGCCGCACCTGCGCCGCTACTCCTGTGAATCGACATCTTCCGGATCGGCGGAGATGGAGGTGAACTCCGAGCCGTCGCGCGTGTGCCACAGGCCGGAGAAGGTGTCGAAGACCAGTCCGTCGTCGCTCGCCCAGAGGGCGGCAGTTCGCGCCCGGTGGGAGCCCGGATTCAGTTGCACCAGCGATCCGCCGGCCGTCGCCGCCTCGACCCATTCGCGCAGATTGGAGACCTCCTCGACGCGTCCCTGACTCCTGCACCCGCGTCGATCGAGAAACTCGAGGGCCTGGTCCTGGCTGGTGAACAGGGGGACGAACCGGCCTTCGTTCTCCTCGTCCGGGAGCACCACGGATTCCCGTCCGATCCGGAGGGCGAAGAACTGCTGATGCGCCTCGCAGCCCTGCCACGGTACCTGGCCAAGATCGGCGACCATGCGCTGATCCCAGCTCTCCTGATCCTCGTAGAGAAAAAGGTCAGTCTCTCCTTCATAGCGCTTCCAGCGTCCATGATCGTCGAGCACGAACTCCTGGGCGTCTCCGTCGGCGTCGAGCGGGCCGACGCGCATGAACGAGGAACGCTCCTCGCCGTCGAGGCACCAGAAGACCGGCTCCTTGTCGTCGATGATCGCGCCGGCGAATCCTTCCTGCGCGCGAGTGGCGAAGAACTCACGAAGCGGCCCGGTGCGCACGATCCGCCCACCGTGGTGGAGCTGCAAAAGAGCGGCGCGGGCGCTCTCCCGGCTGCTGAACGTGCGCAGCAGGATGCCGTGAAGCTGGATGCTGGAGATCAAGTGCGCCGCCTTGCCGTCGATCACCACGTAGAACAGCGAAGGTTCCGCCTGACGGCGGCGTCGGGCCTGCTCGACCCGGAACCGACGGATCAGCGCAGCGATCTCGTCGGCGACCTTGGGCGGCGAAGACCGCATCACCGTGATCAGCCCGTCGGCGATCGAGGCCACGCGACACCAGCTTCCGTGCTCGCCTTCGTGCGAGACCGGAGTTCCCGGACGGACGAAGCGCTCATCCTCGGGACGCGCCAGAAACGTCAACCGCAGTCCGCGCAGATCGCCCGGCTCCTGGACCACCAGAAACTCATGGCCTTCATGAAGAATGCGGGTGGTGTTCGACATGCCCGGGATCCTCGGTCGGGTCGAGATCATGCACTCTGGCGGCGGCCTCCAGCGCGCGGCGCAGCTCGCTTTTCTGCCTCGGACCCTGGGCCCAGGCGATCAGCAGGCGCATCGGCAGGAGGAAGATCGAGAGCAGCTGAAGGACCAGCAATCGCCAGACGGCGATGGTCCAGGGAGTCTTCGGCGGCAACCCGGTGTCCTCCGCCTCCTGACCGGTCCCAGCATCGGTGTCACGAGCATCCATCAGTCGCGGGAGATGTCCTTGGCGCAGCGAAACCCGACGAACGGCTCGCGCGTCGAGCCACCGGGGGAAACCCAGCGAAACAAGCCTCCGACGTTTTCGGCAAGGCTGAGGAAGTGACCACCGCGCAGCACCACAGAGGCGATTCCGGAGGGCAGCTCGGAGTCGATCGCCTCGCCGTCCTCGAGTGAGGCAGTCCATTCGTCGACGTTCCCGGCGAGGTCGAAGACCTGGAAAGGGGACGCTCCCGTGCTCAGGGAGCCGACGGGGATCGTCGACTTCAATCCAAGGCGCTCGTCGTTGCACCGGCCTTCGAGGTAGTGCATGCCCCACGGATACTCGAGCCCTTCCTTGCCGCGGCAGGCCGCCTCCCATTCCTCCTCGGTGGGCAGTCTCTTGCCCGCCCAGCGTGCATAGGCGTTGGCATCCTTCCAGGTGACTAGGGCGACCGGATGATCGAGCTTGTCCGGCGGCGGCTCCGGAAAGCCGCGCTCGCCGAGCACGAAGTGACGCGGCGTGTGCTCCAGGCGCCGCTCGTCGGACAGGGTCTCGAGGAAGAGCTGGTAGCTCTGGTGCGTGACCTCGTACTGATCGATCAGGAACGGCCGCAGCGTGGTGCGTCGCTTGCGCCGCTCGAACCCGGTGTTCGGCCCGAGCGCGTACGTGCCTCCCGGGATGAAGACCATTCCGGGTGGGACCTTGCGTCCGCCGGGAAGATACTGCTCCGGATGGCGGAGGCGGTCCAGCTCGACACCGGCATCGATGTAATCGTTGTACTCCGACTGGTACTCGGCTGCTTCCGGCACCTTGCGAAACAGTCGATCGTTCCAGAGCTCGTGGAACGGCCTGGGCTCGAGCAGCAACGGCGAGAGGGCCGCGCGCAACGCGGCATCGACGACCTCGCCCTGCCTGCGAGAGACGAGGGTAGTGCAAAGCTCGGCGGTGACGAAGTCGAGAAGAGTCGTCTGCGACAGTCCTCGTTCCCGCAGGAGGCCGCTCACGGTCGGGCGGAGCAGGGCGATCTGCCGGCGCCGCTGTGCGGACCGGGTGAGCGCCGTCGGCGCTTCCGCTTCTTTCGGCGTCGCGCCCGGGTCGGCGCCGATCGACGCGACCAGCGCCTCGATCAGAGGCCTGTTTGCCTCGCGCTCCGACGTCTGCCAGCGCAGCCAGGCGCGCTCGACCTCGATGTAGGCGGATTCGAGTCGCGTCCAGGCGTCCTCCTTGGATTGTTCCGCCGATTGGTATCTCGAGAGCGCCCTCTCCTCCTCGGAGTCATCTCTCGGGCGGGCCGCGGGCAGGACGGACAGAAACCCGGCGAAGGCGGCCAACCCCCGCCGCGCCATAATCGCGCCGCAAAGTCTGAAGATGTCCACGGAACGGCGGTGAACTCCGACGTGAAGAACACGCGTTCGTCCAGCCGATGGCGGCCATCGCTCCGACTGCGAAGCGCGCTCGGGGCATTGTACGGCATCGGTCTGCGGCGCCTGGAGATCTACCGGGAAGTCGGCATCTGCCGCGTGCTCGATCTGTTGATCTTTCCTCCGCGTCGCTATCTCGAGTTTCCCGCACCAGTCCCGATCGCCGGACTTTTCGAAGGCGACGAGTGCAGCATTCGCGGCAGGCTGCTCAGGAAGAGCGCATCGTCGCGGCGGCGAAGAGCCGCGCTGACGCTTCGCGTCGGCGACGACAGTGGCGAGGTCGACGCGCTGTTGTTCGGGCCGGGCTACCTCCTCGCTTCGTTCGGGCGCGGCGAGCCGGTGGGCTTCAAGGGTCTCCTTGAGGTCACCGATGGAGCACGGCGATTCCGAGTCGCCGAATTTGTGCGCGGCGAGGACCTTCCGGCAGAGCCGTCGGCATTCCGTCTGCCGCAGTACTCGCTCCCGGCCAGCATTCCGCCGCGAGTGCACCGGCGTTCCTTGCGAACCGCGCTCGAGCACTGCACGGAGGAGCTGAAGATCCTGCCGGTGCGTGCCGCCACGGTGCACGGCGAGCACGAGCTGCGCTGGGACCTTGCACTGCGCTGGCTTCACTTTCCACCGGACACGGAGCAGGCACGGCGGGCGCGCGCGTTCCTGGTCGGGGAGGAAGCGGTGCGCGCCCAGGTTTCTCTCCTGCGCCTGCGGCGCAGCCTCTCGATCGAACGCGACCGTCCGTATCGCGACGTCGACGGGAGCCTCGAGCGGTTCCTGGCGGTTCTGCCGTTCGAGCTGACCAAGGATCAGCGGCAGGCGATCGAAGAGCTGCGCGCCGATCTCAAGGGACCGGTGAAGATGACGCGCCTGCTTTCCGGTGACGTGGGAAGCGGCAAGACCGCGGTCGAGCTCGCCCTGCTGTTCGTCGCGGCTCTTTGCGGGAGACAGGCGGCGTTGCTCGCGCCGACCGAGATCCTCGCCCGCCAGCATTACCTGCAGATCGAGGAGCTCGGATCCCGCCTCGGGCTCGAGAGGCCGGTGCTCCTCAGCGGGGACGAGCTCGCCCCGCGCCGCCTCGAGGAGCCGGTGCGTGCCCCTCTCCTCGTCGGAACTCACCGCCTGTTCTCGGAGAAGCTCAAGATCCCGGAGCTTTCGGCGGTGGTGGTCGACGAGCAGCACAAGTTCGGCGTGCGCCAGCGATTCTCGCTGTGGTCGAAGGGACAGGAGCCCGATCTTCTGCTCGCGTCGGCGACTCCGATCCCTCGAACCCTGGCTCTGACGCTGCTGGGTCATCTCGATCTTTCGGTGCTGGAGCGGCGGCCGTTTGGAGCGCCGTGCGTGGAGACCGTACTTCGGTCGGGCCGCGAGAAGCGTGCGGTTCCGGAAGAGATCCGCGGAGAGCTTGCGCGGGGCGGGAAGATTCTGGTGGTCTGCCCGGCGATCCAGGAGAGCGTGACCGGCGTCCGGGCTCTGCCGGCGGCCGAGACCGTCGGCGCCTGGCTCTCCGAGAAGCTTGTGGGTCAGCGAGTCGAGGTGCTGCACGGACGGATGTCGACCGAATCGAAATGGGAGATCATCGAGCGCTTCAAGAGCGGAGTGAACCGGGTGCTGGTGACCACGGTCGTGGTCGAGGTCGGCGTGGATGTTCCGGACGCTTCGATGGTCGTGATCCTGGGAGCGGACCGCTTCGGTCTCTGCCAGCTTCATCAGATTCGCGGACGGGTCGGCCGTCGAGGAGAGGCCGCACGCTGCCTGGTCGTCTCTTCCGAGCCGGGAGAGCGCGCACAGAAACGTCTTTCGTTTTTCGCGGAGACACTCGACGGCTTCCGGCTCGCCGAATTCGACCTGTTGCAGCGCGGACCGGGCGAGGTGCTTGGATTGCGCCAGCACGGCAGGATGCGCTGGGTGTACCCGGAGCTCTGGACCGATCTCGCCTTGATGCAAGCTGCAAAGGCGGTCGCGCGATCGTGGTGGTCCTCCTGCAACTCCTTGCCGTCGAATGAGTTGGACGCACCGAGGGTTGCTAGTCAGAGCTGGATCTGGTAGACGTGCGCAGCTTTTTGCGGGTGGGAAGCGGAGGCCTACATGTCATGGACGCTGGGATGGTTGGTTGGATGGAGCCTCGGCCTTTGGCTTCCCTGGGTTGCAGCGGCGCAGACCTCCGATGGTGCCAAGGCTGGGGCACGGCCTCAATCGGGGAAGACTTCGGACGTCGAATTCGATCGATCGGCCCGGCAGGAGACGCCGCCGGGAAACGCCGCGGTCATCGACGACCCCGGGGCCTGGATCGCTCAGGCCCTGCCGGACATGGTTCAGTGGCCGGCAGAACGGGGCGAGAACGCGATCCGCGCCCTTCTCAGCCGCGGACCGGAAGAGCTCAAAGATCCGCTGCGCCGTCTGCTTCGCAAGGGTTCGGTGCGTGAGCGCGCAGCCGCCGCCCGCGCCCTCGCTCTTCTCAAGGATCAGGAGAGCTACGGGCCGGTCGAGGAGCTGCTCTACGACCGCCGCTTCAGCGACCTGTATTCCTCCCTGCTGGAAACCCTGGGGCTGGTCGACGAAGGGAGGACTTTGGATCTGTGCCTGCGATTGATCGCCGCGCGGTCCGGATCGTTGCGCCGCTCCTCGGCGACCTACTTGAGACCGAGGATGAAACCCGCTCTGGTCGACCGGCTTGCCGCGATCTACCGGGACAGCGACATCGCTGCGGTGCGCCTCGAGGTGTTCTCGTCGCTTCGAATCAGCGGCGCGTTGGTTCTCGACGAGCTTGCCATGGAGGGTCTGGGGGACCTCGACGCGGAGCTGTCCTGGGCAATCGTCGATCACCTGGGCTGGCGCAAGTCCGACGACTTGAAGCAAAGGCTCGTGGAGCTTGCGAGAACCCGTCAGGATCGCACCAGTTTCCGGTCGTGGCTGGTGCTCGCGGCATTGGAGCGCCATTTCGGCGACGTGGCTCTGCCGGATGAGCTGTTCGATTTCTGGGTTCAGTCCAGCAGGAGCTCGGACCGGCAGATGGGCGTCAGTGCGGCGGTGGCGGCGGCAACCGTGGGCCTGAGGCGCGACGACCTGTCCGAGATCACCCGGGACAAGGTCGTGCCTGCGTTGATGGAGTTCGTGATCAACGCCCGGTATTTTCCGGATTTCAACCTGTGCGTCGAGCACGCGATCGCGGTCCTTCAACAGATCACCGGACAGAAGTTTGGCCGCAACGTTCCTCTTTGGCACGAGTACTGGAAGTCGCACGGCAACGGCGACTTCCGGATGGTCGCGGATCTGTCGGGGTTCCTGATCGACCAGGATGCGGTCGACGCCGTGATCCAATGGGAGCAGTGCTCGCAGGGCGGCGAGATGCGTTCGCGTAGGGTTCTGCTCGGCGAGAATCATCGAGCGCGGCTGTTCGGGCCTGAGTCCGCCGACAGCCTGATGCTTCCCCGGGCCGCGATGGGCCGCCTCCTGCTTCAGTGGGTCGAGGCCGGGCTGTTCTCGACCAAGCTTCCGCGGGAGCTCGTTTCGGTGAAGCCCGGCGCCCAGCGTCTGGTCGTCCGTTCGCGGGGTCGGGAGCGGATCGTCGCGACTGATGCAGACAGCGCCGAGTTCGAGCGGCTGGTGGCGGCGCTGGAGGACGCGATCGCCGATCTACGCTGGCAGGTCATGCTGGCGCGAAACGAGGGTTTCCCGCGCAGATTCGTGGAGGAAGAGGCCTGGTGGGCGACCCATGGAGATCCCGCCGAGCGCCACCGCCGGCTCCTCGATCTATCGACGGTGGAGCTGTCCACGGCCGACGCGGCGCGAACCGAACGCATCTTCGAAGTGCTCGATGGAATCGATCACGCCGAGCGCTTGCTCACCGATGCACATCGGCGCCGCCTTTCGGAGATGCTGTCCTCCTGGCCCCTGGAGGAGGCGCGAACCCGCCAGCTGTTCGAGTGGATGTTGAAGGCGAGCGAGACCACCATGCTAAAGCTGGCGCTCAACGCGCTTGCTCCACGGGCACCCGTCTCCCTGCCGTGGATGAGCGAGGCGCTGCTTCGGATGGACGGGGCGCAGGAGGCGCTCGCCGACAGCCGCGAAGCGGTGCAGCTCGCCGCGGTCGAGGCTCTGGCGTCCGCCAAGGCGGTGCCGGTCTCCGAACTCAGTGCCCTGGTGAAGGGCACTTCCTCGGACGCCGTGCGCGGCAAGGCGCTGGATCTTCTCGCCCGCTCGCAGGACGCAAGCGCCGGATCGATTCTGTTCGAGCTCCTCTCCTCGCAGGATGTCGACACTCGAGCCCGGGCGCTGCGATCGCTTGGATTCTTCGGCGGCGAGCAGGCACTCGATGCGCTGGCAGCGGGCCTCAAGGAAACGGACCTCAGGATCGTCCAGGGGGCGGTCGACGGTCTGATGAGGCGCGGCGACAGCGAAGCCGCGCGGCTGCTCGAGGCGCGGCTGCTCGAGGACGGTCTCAAGTCGACCGGAGGCCGGCTGTGCCTGCTGGGAATCAAGGCGCTGCCCAGGGCGGTCGCGACTCAGTCGTTGCTGCTGCTGGCGGCGACGCAGCGCCCGGAACTGTTCGCCGAGGCCCAGTACGGGCTCGCGAACCTCGGCGACATGCGCAGCGTTCCATTCCTGATCGAGCAGCTCAAGGAGCCGGCGACGCACCCGCGCGCGCGGTCTCTGCTGACGTACCTCTTCTGCAGGGATTACCTGCAGGAGCCGTGGCGTTACGCGGCGGTTCACGAGACGACGCCGGACCTTGACCACGCTGATCATTTTCTGCAGGCGTTGCTCGAATCCGGCCGGGTCGCACCCTCGAGCCTGGATCCGAACGCCCCGGAGACAATGAGCCTGCTCGCCGACTGCATCGAGGACGAACGCTGGTACATCCGCCGCTCGGCTCTGGAGTTCCTGGAGGAGTCAAGCGGTCGGAGCCTGGGGTCGTTGTCGGTCTCGGCGACCAAGGGGGAGATCGAGACCATGGCGAGGCGCTGGCGCGAGCTGATCACGGCGCTGGCGCGGCGCTGATCGCCTGCGACCACGGAACTCCTGGATGACCACGCGCACGGAGATCGAGGAAGTCGCGGCCCTCGTGGCCGAGCACCGCCGGTTCCTCGAGCGCGTGCGTGACAACGTCGAGACCGTGATCCTCGGCCAGAGCCGCGTCATCGACCGGCTCCTGATCGCCCTGCTGTGCGACGGCCACGCTCTGCTCGAAGGCGTCCCTGGAGTCGGCAAGAGCCTGCTTGTGTCGACTCTGGCGAATTCGCTGAGCCTGTCCTTTCGCAGGATCCAGTTCACTCCCGACCTGCTGCCCGCGGATCTGACCGGGACGCTGTTTTTCCGTCCGGAGCGCGGCGAGTTCGTCACTCGCAAAGGGCCGGTGTTCGCGCAGATCGTCCTTGCAGACGAGATCAACCGCGCTCCGCCGAAAGTTCAGAGCGCCCTGCTCGAGGCGATGCAGGAGCGCCAGGTGACGATCGGCGAGCAAAGCCATCCTCTGCCCGTGCCCTTCTTCGTCCTGGCGACGCAGAATCCGATCGAGCAGGAAGGCACGTACCGCCTTCCCGAAGCCGAGCTCGACCGGTTTCTTCTCAAGGTGCGGGTCGATTACCCGGGCCGCAACGACGAGCTGCGGGTTCTCCAACTGCACGGCCGGACCGAGCGTCCCCGACCCGTGGAGCCGGTCGGAGGCGCGCAGGACGTCGCGCGCGCCCGCCACACGGTCGACCGGATCCACGTCGACGACCGGATCCACGACTACATCCTGAGAATCGTGGAGGCCACTCGTGGACAGGCCGGTTCGAACTTCGACGAGATCGCCCGGGAGATCCAGTACGGCGTCTCGCCGCGAGCGGCGCTCGGCCTGCTCGTGGCCGCGAAGGGGCATGCGCTCCTCAATGGCCGCGCGTTCGTGACGCCTCACGATGTCAAGACGATTGCGGGCGATGTCCTCTCCCACCGTCTGGTGCTGACCCTGCCGGCCGAAGCGCGGGGAACGCGGGCAGAACACGTGATCGCCGCCGTTCTGGAACGCGTCGCAGTCCCGTGACCTCCCTGCCGCCGCCTCTTCACCCGGGCCGTCTCCGCACGCTGCAGCGGTTGAGCTGGCGGCTGGTCCGCCGGACTCTCGGCCCGTTCGCGGGTCGGTCCCTCAGCGCATGGTTCGGGACGGGCCTGGACTTCGCGCAGGTGCGCGAATACCAGCAGGGCGACGACGTGCGCGCGATCGACTGGAACGTGTCGGCGCGGTCGGGCCGGTGGTTCGTCAAGGAATTCATCGAGGAGAGGCACCGCAATCTGTTCTTCTGCGTCGACGGCTCGCGCTCGATGCGGCAGGGTCTCGAGGAGGACTGCGGCTACCGGCTGGCGCTCGAGGTGCTCGCAGTGTTCGCGTGGATCGCCGAAGGTGCGAGAGACGGACTTGGAGCGGCGGTGTTCACCGACCGCGTCGAATTCGAGCGGCCGATTCGTTGCGGCGAGCTCGCACGCAAGAGCCTGTTGTTCGATCTTCTGCGCTTCGAGCCATGCGGCAGGACCTGGAGCCTCAGGAGCTCTGTTGATCACCTCACGGGTGCACTCGGCCGGCGCGCGACAGTCTTCCTGATCAGCGATTTTCTGAGCGAGGAGAGCTTTGAGGCGAGCCTTCACCGGCTCAAGCGCCACGAGCTGATCCTGTTGCGCGTGGTCGATCGCTGGCTGCAGCCGCGCTTCGTGCAGGAGCTCTACGGCTGCTCGGTCCGATTCGAGGACGCGGAGAGCGGTGCAAGGAGAACCCTGCGCTGTGACGCCGAGCTCTGCGCCAGAGTCGAGGCGATGAACGCACAGCTCGATCGGCGCCTGGTGCTCGCCGCCGAAGCCGCCGGAGCCGACCTCTGGACGCTGCGAGTGGGCGACGACCCGATCGAGTCGCTGCTTGAGTGCCTGCAACGACGGAGCCTTCGACGCCGATGAAGCCGCGGCGCCCTCCGAGAATCTTGACGTTGGTCGGTGTTCTCGCAGTCCATGCGATGGCCGGTGCCCGGGTCGAGGAATGGCCGCTCGAGCTCGACCGGTCCGTGGTGCGAGTCGGTGAAATCTTCCGCTGCTCTCTGCGAGTCGAGCTCAACGAGGGTCGGGCGCTGCGGCTTGACGATGCCGAGCCTCAAGGATCGTTGCAGGTGGTTCAACAGCGGTCGAGCAGGCGCGCGGATCTGCACACCCTGGAATGGGACCTCTTGCCCTGCGAGCCCGGGGAACAGCGGGTCGGACCGATGCGATTGACGGTCCTGCGGAACGGCAAAACTGAAAAGGTGGTGACCACGCAGAGCGTGACACTCAAGGTCCTCTCTCACCGGGATTCCCCGCAAGACGACCTGGAATTCCCGCCGGAGCTCGGGCCGCTTGAAGGAGGAGAGAGCGAGGGGTGGCCTGCGTGGATCGGTGGCCTTGGTGTGCTGCTGCTCGCCGCGGGCCTGTGGTGCTGGAGACGAAGGAGACGAGCGCTGCACGAGAGCTTCGATCCACCCTTTTCCGCCGAGCTCGCGCGCATCCGGCGGCGCTGCCAGCAGGGCGATCCGCCCGCCCTGGTGATGCTCGATCTTCATCGCCAGTGTCGAAGGATCGTCGAGCGGGAGATGGCGCTCCCGGTCGGCGCGACTACGGAAGAGCTGCTCGATGCGCTGCGCGTCGAGAGCTCGACGGCTCGGTCCGGGCAGGGGCCTCTGAAGGTGTGGACGATCTGCGAAAGGATCAAGTTTGCCTGCGAGGGGGCGAGTCAGGCAGAGGCTGGGCGCGCGCTCGAGGAAGTCGAGGAGTGGTATCGACGACCGAAGGAGCGGCCGCGATGAGCTTCCTGCATCCGCTGGTTGCGACCCTTCTGTTGTCCGCGACCCTGCTGGCGCTTGCTGTGCGCGGACTTGTCGTGGGTGCGCGCACCGTGAGCCATCCGTGTCTTTCGCGGATCGCGGGCAGCGGGCTGCGACTCCGGGACTTCATCGATCGAGGTCTTCAGGCCGGCTCGTGGCTCGCGGTCCTGCTGGTTGCGCTGGCCTGTGGAATGCCGATCGGCTCGGGCTCGTCGGCCGTTCTGAAGGAGGAGGGACGCGAGATCGTCCTGCTGCTCGATACCTCGTCGTCGATGCTGCGCACCGACGCGGGCTCGGCTGCGACGCGGTTCGCTCTCGCCACCCGGTCCCTGCAGGAATTCGTGCGCCGGCGTCCGAAGGATCGATTCGCTCTGGTCAGCTTCGCGCGCGTCCCGGAGGTTCATTGCCCGCCGACCTCCGACCACCGGCTGATCGAGCGCTTCTGCGAGGAGATCGATCCGGTGGGGCCGCGCTCGGCGGACGACGGCACCGGAATCGGCGCGGCCCTGCTCATGGGAGCCGAGGTATTGAAGCCCAGCGCGGCGGCGACTCGCCTGGTGATCCTGGTCACCGACGGCGAGAACAATCGCGAGGAGATCCTTCCGGAGGAAGGAGCCGTGCTGCTGCGCGACCTGGGGATCTGCCTGTACGCCATCGGGCTGGGAGAGGAGTACCGGAGCAATCACGCGAGCGCGGCCCTGGAGCAGTGGACGAGAATCACCGACGGACGCTGCTTCATCGCCCTCGACGAAGCATCACTCGAAGGGGCCTGCGCCGAGATCGACCGTCTCGAGAACAGCCCGCTGTGGTCAGAGGTCGCAGAGGATGAGCCAGGGCTGCCACTGATCAGCGCCCTGGCGGCGGCGCTGTGGAGCCTGGTGATCGCGGCGCGCAGCTCGTTCGCCAGGGTGCTGCCATGAGCGCGGTGCAGTGGCTCGCCGTCGCGGCATCCCTGGTTGCAGTGCTGACGAGAACACTGTCACGACACCCGGCGCGCGCCGCTTCGCTGGATCGCCTGCGAGGCCACCCGGCAGTCGAATGGCTCGGCTGGGCGGGACTTGCCATTCTGCTGTGGCTGAGCTTTGCGGGGCAGGAGCCGGAGAGCGTCACCGTCGCGGACTTCGACGGCGACGTGTGCGTCGTCGCCCTCGACGTGTCGCGGAGCATGAGCGCCCGTGACGTCGCGCCGTCGCGCCTGGCGCGCGCGCGCGCGCAGCTTTCATCCCTTCTCGACCGGTTGCCCCGAGAACTGAGGATCGGGCTGGTCCTGTTCGCGGGCGAGGCGCGCCTGGTCTGTCCGCCGACCGCGGACCGCGCCGTCGTTCGGCACTGGCTCACGCGTGCCGATCGCGGGACGGTCGAGACCGGCGGCAGTGACCTGTCGAAGGCCTTGAGCGTCGCGGCGGCGGAGGTCAGGAAACATGCCTCGCCCGGCCGCCGATCCTGCGTGGTCCTGCTCAGCGACGGCGAGCACCTCGCAGAGAATGCGGCGCTGGAGGCGGCGGTCGCTGAGTTGAACAAGACCTCGACGTGGGTGAATGCCGTGAGCTACGGTTTAGGTGCCGCAGCCCTGATCGTGGACGAAGAAGGTGCCACGGGGACCTCGAGCCTGCCGCCGATTCACAGCCGTGCCGATCCAGACCTGATGCGGCGAGTGGCGGAGGCAACTTCCGGCGCATTCGTTACTTCCGGCAAGGCGGATCGCGCACTGATGAACTGGCTGGGCGGGTCGGAGCGTTCTTCGACCAGAGACCAGGATTCAAAGGTGGTGCTGACGGCGGTCTCCTGGCTGCTGTGGATCGTGGTGATGTGGATGAGGAACGGACCTTGATCTGCAACTTGAAGAGCTGGCTCTTCGGCATCTGCTGGGCATCCCTGCAGGGTGGCGCCGACTCGTACCGTGAGGCTCTGCGGCACCTCGACGAGAATCGACCGGAGGCAGCGCGGGGATTGCTCGAGGCACGGCTATCGGACCATCCGGGCGACGGACGGTCGCTCCTGGCTCTCGGGATCGCCTGCCGGCGACTCGGGGAGATGGATCAGGCGCGCTCGGTGTACTTGCGTGCCCTGCAGTGCGAGCCGCGTGAGGCCCGTCTTCGCTCTGCTTTCAATCTGGCTCGAATGCAGTACGAGATCGCGCATTCCTCGCCGATCGTCAGGCCGGAACAGCTCATCGATTGCCGGCGCATGCTCGTGGAATGTCTGCGCATCGAGCCTTCGTTCGTTGCCGCGCAGCGCGCGGTCGAGGTGGTCAGCCGGGAGATCGCTGAGCTCGAGACCGAGACGCACGAGGCCGGCTCCAAGGCGCCGGGGGAGCTTGCCGGGAACGGCTCCGGCGCGAGCTCGTCGCTGGAAGGAGCGACCTCCAAGGCACGAGACCCTGGTTCGACGCAGAGCGGCGTGGCGGAGCAATCGCGCGATCCGGTCGCACCGCGGCCGGTTCTCTCCCCGCCCGATGTCGAGCAGCTTTTCGAGCGCCTGGCGCGGCTCCTGCAGGACCGGAGAGCAGAGAGAATCCGCAGCCAGGAACAGAGCACGGAAAAAAACTGGTGAGCTCCTGGTGCGCAGCGGGGACGGTCGCGGTCCTGGGATTGGCGCAGGAGGATCCTGCCGTGCGCCTGCTGCTCGACCGAGCGAATTGTTCGGCGGGCGACCGCGCGGTGATAAGCGTCGAGGTGCGCGGCCAAAGACTCGCCGACCTGGTGGTCGACGACGAGCCGTTGAGCATTCTGCAGCCCGGGCTCTGCGTCCGGCCGCTGGGTCAGGGACGGCTCGAGGGCGGCCCCGCGTTCGTGACCTGGACGCAACAGTACGAGGCGCTGATGTGGAGAGCGGGCGAGTACCGCCTGCCGCCCGTACGGGTGCGAATCGAGGAAACCGGACTCGAGTGCGCTACCACGGAGCACACGATCTCCGTGACCACACAGGCACACCCAGGATCAAGGTTCTGGGTCGACTTTCCTCCGGGTCTCGAGCGTGCGTTCGTCGGCCAGTGGCTTGAAGTGTGTCTGGGAATCGAGATCCCACTCGCCGCGGCCCTGGAACCGGCGGAGCTCTGTCTTGGAAACCTGGCGGTTCAAGGCCTTTTTGACTGGCGTGCCTGCGACGGCGATCCCCCCGAGGGCATCTCGATCGTTGTCACCGGCGCGGATGGAATAGTGCCGGCGAGTCCCCGGCGCATCCTGGCATCGAGGGAAAGGTTCAGCGATGCGGAGCGCTTCGAGGCGAGGCTGCGCGTGCAGGTGAAGCCCAGAGCCGCTTCGAGTTCCTGGCCCGATGGTCGGGAATTCCTGCTGCTCGGGCACGCAAGGCCCTCGCTTCCTGGAGAACAGGAAACTCCGCTCGTCCTTGCCCTCGAGGGCTGGCCGGTCTTTTGTGATTCGATTCCGCTCGACCAGGCTCCGGCGTCGTTTCGCGGGGCGGTGGGAGAGTTTGAATGCGAAGGCGGAATCGTGGACCCCGGACTTGGGTCCCATCCAATACTCCTCGGCCTTGTGATTCGAGGATCAGCGCTTTCGAAGGACATGCTCCCGGATGTGACGGCCTGGCTCGGAGAACGATTGAGCGGGACGCGGGCACGTTTCGACGACGACGGCTGGCGTGCAACCTTGATAGTCACGGAGGTTCCGGACACGGCGCTCGAATGGAGCTGGTTCGATCCGCGTGCCACCCAGTTTCGAACGCATCGCTTCCAGTTCAAGTCGGCGCCCGGCGGGACCGGGTCCCGTGCAATTCTCTGGCGATGGTTACTGGTGCCGAGCGGGGTCCTGGTCGCAGGCTGGCTGATCGTACGGCCGCGACGCGGACGAAGCAGCGGCGCCGAGCGGAGGCCACGATCCGTCGACTGTACGGGTCTCATTCGCGCGGCACGGAGTCCGGATGATCTTTCGGTCGTCTTGCAGGAGGTTTTGCGGATCGCTCGATCCACGGCGACCCACGGCGGCGCAGACGCGGTCGGTCGTCGGGACGCGGAGCTCGAGGAGTATCATCGCCGCCTGGATGCGGCGCGGTTCGGCGGTTCCGCAGAGAGCCTCGAGAGTCTCAAGGAGAGAGCAGAGGTGCTCGTCGCCCGATGGTTGAGCGCTCAGGGTTGAGGAGTTCTCTCGAAGCTTTCAGGGCATCGCTCTGCGGCGAACAATATGGACGCAGGCGCCACCGGTCGACGATTCTCGCGCTGTGGATGCTTGTCATGCTCGTCGTCGACGGGGCTGTCTTCGGCGGAGACCTCCTCAAAGTCCCCGTCCCGGATGTGATCGAGCTCAAGCCGCGCTGGATGGCGAGCATGGAGGCGGCGCGGTTCGAGGCGGAGATCCGCAACTGTCCGATCCTGGTGGTGTACTCCGACGCGGGCCACGCGGGCTTCGATACGGTGTGGAGAAACGTGTACTCGCGCGCCGAGTTCCTGCGCACCAGCGAGCAATGCGTGCTCCTGATCGCCTTGAGCGGGGATCGCGCGGCGCCCGAGAAGCGCACCGTCGACGGGGTGGAGATCGAATGGGATCCGGTGTTCCAGGTCCCGCGCAAGGACCGGCTGCGCCTGAACCAGTCCATCGAGGGAGTGTACGTCACGCAGAGCTACATGAATCCGCTGCACCTGGTCCTCGACACCATCGGAACGGAGCTGTCGCGATTCGACGGTCACGAGCTGACCGGCCAGACGTTCGTCGACGAGATCAGGGCACAGCAGAAGAGGCTCGGCGGGGAGGCGGTGTTCCTGACGCAGTACCGCGACTTCATGGTGCGCATCCGGACGATCGTCGAAGCCCGCGAGAAGCAGGGGCACGCGCATTGTTTCGCCGAGCTCGACAAGCTCTGCAAGAAGGAGCTGTCGCCCCATCCCTCCTTCCAAGGCTACATCGAGCGGCTCAAGGGCGCGCTCACCGCGGAGGGCGAGCGGTGGATCGAGGAGGCCGACAAGATGCACCGGCGTGGCCAGGATGACGAGGCGCGAAAGCTGCTGCTCAAAGTCATCCGCAGCTTCCGCGGCCGCGATCTCGAGATCAAGGCCCGCAAGGCCCTCGAGGCGATGAAGTCCTAGCCCCAATGCCATTCACTCTGGGGCCAGCCGTCATTCCCGCGAAAGCGGGAATCCAGGCCCCTGACGCACCGTCATTCCCGCGAAAAGCAGCCGTCATTCCCGCGAAAAGCAGCCGTCATTCCCGCGAACGGTGGCCGTCATTCCCGCGAATGCGGGAATCCAGGTTCATGGACAACAGCCGCGTGCAAAGTGAACCACATTGGTCCTAGCTAGCCCGGCTCATTGGCCGAGCAGGAGCTCGAGACCCGGCGTGAAGGAGACGCCTCCGAGCTCGCTATTTGAACGCAATCGTCTCTCTCTCGCTGTCAACCACGCGGCCATTCCAGGCTAGTGTTCGGAGGCGCTGGTGTTCAGAAGCTTGCGCGTCGTTCGCTTTGCTCGGTTGGGCGACGCACTTGTTCATTCACGGGTCCTTGGCTGCAGGATCAGCAAGTCCCGGTCAGTAACCCTACTGAGGTTGAAGTGCCTTCCAACTCTCGCTCACCCCGAGCTGCTTCGCCCACTTCGAAACGTACTCGACGTCCAGGTTTCTGCCTCGGCTGGCAAGCAATCCACGGATGTCGAGCCGGTCTTTCTCTCGAGCGGCGAGCAGCTTGAGGACGATCAAGTCTTCCGCGGAGCAAACCCAGATCTGTCGAGCGTTCAACTCCACGGACACTCGGCGCCCCATCAGCGACTCCAGAAACCGAGGATCCAGTATCAGAAATTCGACCAGGATCAGATCAGGTTCATGACCGCTCGAGTCAAGAACGTGGGCGCGAATGATTCTTACGTTGCCGAACTGCAAATGCTCGGGCGGCAGTTGAAAGAGCGCGTTGCCGCGAACAAAGTCGATGAATTGCTCGACTTCGGACGGTCGAACGGCAAGTGCGACATCGATATCGAAGGTCGCCCGCGGTTCACCCCAGACGGCGACGGCAAGCCCGCCAACGAGCGCGTAGCCGATACCCCGCCCTTCGAGAAACTGGTAGACCTGGGCGACCGCCTGATTCAGGGGCGCGGGTTCATTCATGCGTGGCCCACTTGCCCCTGCGGTACAGCGCCAGGCGCTGGCGCAGCTTGCGCCTTCGCGCCGCCGCATCCAGATCCGGGGAATCGTGCCGGATCCCTTCGAGCGCCAATTCCACCGAGATCCGGCAAAGCTCAAAGTACCGCTGGATCCGCAGTTCCACCGCTGGCGTGTTGGTTTGTTTCGATGGCTGGGTCGACACGCGTCGTCTGACCTCCGATGGCGGGCCGACCAGAGAATAAGGCATCGATCCAACCGTTTGCAGCAGGGATTCGACGCTCGATTCGTCCAGGTTCAGCGTTCCGAGGAACGGATACTCGAAGGCGATCAGCGACGAGCGGTGCTGAACTGCGATGCGACCTTCTCGACCCCGACCGCGAGGCGATGGCTGGCGAGGAACACTGGTGCGGCTCGCGGCGCTGCTCGACGCAAAATAGGGCTCCAAGGGCAGCCCCGCCGTTCAGCGGGCGGGGACGATCGACCGCAGGAAGTCCTCGTTGCTCTTGGTCTTTTCCATCCTCTGGAGGAGGAACTCCATCGCGTCGGCGTCCGGCATGTCGCCCAGGACCTTGCGCAGGAGGTATGTGAATCTCAGCCGGTCCTTGTCGAGGAGTCGTTCCTCCATCCGCGTGCCTGAGCGGTTGAGGCTGATCGCCGGATAGACGCGGCGCTCGGCCAGCTTGCGGTCGAGGACCAGCTCCATGTTGCCGGTCCCCTTGAACTCCTCGAAGATGACCTCGTCCATGCGCGACCCGGTCTCGACCAGGGCGGTCGCGAGCACCGTGAGGCTGCCTCCCTCCATGAGGTTGCGTGCCGCGCCGAAGAATCGCTTGGGCTTCTGCAGCGCGCCGGCGTCGATGCCTCCCGAGAGGACCTTGCCGCTGGACGGGGCCTCGGCGTTGTAGGCCCGGCCCAGGCGCGTGATCGAGTCGAGCAGGATGATGACGTCGTGGCCGAATTCCACCAGGCGCTTGGCCTTCTCGAGGACGATCTCGGCGACGTGCACGTGGCGTGCTGCAGGCTCGTCGAACGTCGAGGCGATGATCTCGGCCTCGACGGTGCGCTCCATCTCAGTCACTTCTTCCGGCCGCTCGTCGATCAGCAGCACCAGGAGCTGCGCGTCGGGATGGTTCTTGAGGATCGCCTGCGCCATCTTCTGCAGCAGCACGGTCTTGCCGACCCGCGGCGGAGCGACGATCAGCCCGCGCTGGCCGAAGCCGATCGGTGCGATCAGGTCGACGACCCGCATCGACGGATCCTCGTCGTCAGTCTCGAGCACGATCCGCCGTTCCGGGTGAAGCGGAGTGAGATCGTCGAAGCTCCCGATCGTGGGAAAGTTCTCCGGAGGCTCGCCCGCGATCTGCTCGACCTGGAGGAGGGCGAAGAATCGTTCGTTGTCGCGAGGCGGCCTGATCTGGCCTCCGACCCACAGGCCGGTCTTGAGACCGTGCTGCTTGACCATCGCGGCCGGCAGGTAGATGTCATCCGGGGACGGCAGGTAGCAGTAGTCGGGCGAGCGCAGGAATCCGAATCCGTCGGGCAGCACCTCCAGAACGCCTTCGCCGAACATGACCCCGTAGCGGCCGAGGTAGGCGCGCAGGATCTCGAGCACGAGATCCTGCTTCTTGACTCCCGACACCGGGTCGATGCCGAGCGCGGACGAGATCGTCTGCAGGTCAGTGACGGCCATCCCCTGCAGGTCCGCGAGCTGCAGCATCCCGAGCACGAGGCGCTCGCGAAGCAGCGGCTCGAGGCGTGGTCCATCGTCCTTGGGTTCGACGAGGAGGGTGGAAGTCTTGCGCAGCTCGCTCATGGTTGCTCGGGAAGAGGAAGGGCCCGTCGAGGCAGGTTCTGAAAACCGCCGATGCGCTCTAGCCAGCGCTCGAGCTGTCGGGTCAGCTTCGAGGGTTCGCCGTCGTTGTGGACGACGAGATCGGCGACTTTCCGTTTCTCCTCCGGCGGCATCTGATGAGCTTCGCGCTGTTCAAGCTCCTGCGCGCTAAGGCCCCGCAGCGTCCGTGCTCTCTCCTTGCGAGTTTCGGCAGGGCAGTCGACGAAGATGAAATAGTCGCAGGCGGCGCGAAGCGGACTTTTTTCCAGGAGCAGAGGGACGTCGAGGACGACCGCGGCCACGGACGGCTCGCCCAACAGGCGCCGGAGGCCGGCAAACAATTCCGCGCGGACCTTGGGATGGAGGATGCCTTCCAGGGCCTCGAGCAGATCTTTGTGGCGGAACACCTGCCCCGCGAGCGCTTGCCGGGAGATGCCGCCGTCCCTTGAAAGGATCTCTTTGCCGAGGCGGGCGACCAGCTCGTCGATGACCGTGGGCTGCTCGAGGAAGTCCTGGACGATCTGGTCCGCGTCGAGGATTTTGCACCCCCGTGCTCGCAGGAATTCGGCGACGGTGCTCTTGCCGGCGGCGATCCCGCCGAGGATGCCGATGACCGCGGGACGGACAGGGGAGGACATGGGCCCAGGATTTGAAACACCGGGGGGGCCGCCTACAATCCTCGCCCTTTCCTCCAAGCCCGGTATTCCCCTCGGCAGGGCAAGGGAGTCGGTCATGCAGCGGCGCTGCTGGGAAGTCTGTCTGTTGCCGGAACGGCAGTCTCCCGGTAAAGGCGGGGTCTTGAGGAACGTGTCCAGGGCCGGAGGTTGCGCGACTGGCGGTGCGAGCGGGTCTCGCCGGCAGCCGCGCGCCATCCCCAATGCGAGAGGCGGAGCGAGTCGATGAGCAGATTAGAGCGTGGTACTACCTATGTCAGCTTGATGTGGGTGATCGTCCTGTTCGTGGTGATCTTCGCCGCGATGGCCACCGCCTGGATCATGGGTTCCGACAACAAGGTGCAGAAGGAACGCGTCGCCCAGCTCACGACCGAGCTGCAGACGAGCAAGGCGAAGGAGGAGGTCAGCTACACCAGCTGGACGGAGCTGTCGAACCTCGTCGGCTACAAGGATCCCGACAACACTCTTGCGCCGTCCGTGCCGTCCCAGATCCAGGAGCGGCTCGCAGCCCTCAAGCAGAACTATCCGACCGTCCTCGGCGCCGACGTCGAGAACCTGGAGACGATCGTCAATCGACTGCAGACCGAGCTCGACAGCGCCAACCAGCAGCTCCTTTCCTCGCAGCAGCAACGCGACAGCGAGGTCGCTGCCCGCCAGGCGGCGGAGACCAACCTGCGCGACATCGAGCGCCAGAAGGACGAGCAGTTCGCCAAGGTAGAGAGCGATCTCCAGACCGAGCGCGACCGCGCCGAGACCGCGGAGAGCGGGTACAAGACTCAGCTCGAAACCCTTGAGAAGCAGCTGGCGGACGCGGACGCCAACCATCGTGCAGCGGTCGAGGAGGCCGAGAAGACTCAGGTCCAGCTCACCGCGGAGATGCGCATCTTGAACGGCCGGATCCTCGAGCAAGGTCGCAAGCTCGAGGTGATGAAGTATCCCGATCAGCCCGACGGCGAGATCGTCGAGGTCAGCTCGGCGACGCAGATCTGCTTCATCGATCGCGGCCGCAGGGACCTGATGCGCCCGGGATCGCGCTTCAAGGTGTTCCGCTACGGCAAGGCGGGCGAGATGATGACCAAAGGCTGGATCGAGGTGCGCGACGTCAAGGAGGATCGCGCGGAGTGCGGCATCCTGCAGGACCTGGATGAATTCAACCCGATCGCCCCCGGGGATCGCATCGCCGCCCCGTTCTACGACCCCAAGCTGGTGCGCGAGTTCTGCCTGATCGGGCAGTTCCCCAGCGGCTATTCCAAGGCGATGGTCTCCGACCGGCTCCGATCGCTCGGCGCGCGGGTCGTCGACCAGGTATCGGCGGCGACCGATTTCCTGGTGCTGGGTGACAAGGAGATGCGGGAGGATCCCGAGGACACCAGCGGCGATCCGGCGGAGAGCGACGACTACCGCCTGGCGCAGAAGTTCAGCGTCCAGATCCTGCCGGTGCGAGAGATCCTCGACTACGTCCGCTACGACTGACGCGCGCCGCGGCGTGTGCTCGGATGAGGACCTGCTCTCGAGAGTTGCACTCGGGCGCGTCTTCCATTCGAGGCAGCCATGAACGACGTTCGGATGACTTTCGGCGAGCACCTCGAGGAGCTGCGCTCGCGGCTCATCAAGTCGCTGCTCGCATTCCTGGTCGCCTTTCTCCTCGGGCTCGCCTTCCAGGATCCCTTGTTCCGCTTCTACGCGCGGCCCTACAAGAGCGCCGCTCAGGAAATCACACAGAAGCGCGACCGAGAGATTCCTCCGACCCGGAGCTTTCTGGAGGAGAAGAACGAGGAGGCGCGGCTGCGCTCGCTCGTCGCCCGACTCGCGCGCGACGTGCGGGAGCTCGGCGGCCTCAAGGACTGGAACGAGGCGGAGCTCGCGGTGGTCGGCCTCAGCGCGGACGGCAAGCCACAGCCCTTGACCGTTCCGGGCCGGGCGATCGAGCGGCTGATCACCACGGCCTCGACCGAGACCTTCATGTCGTACATGAAGGTGTGCCTGCTGACCGGATTTCTCCTGTCGGCGCCCGTTCTGCTCTACCAGCTCTGGTCGTTCATCAGCGCCGGCCTGTACCGAAAGGAACGGCGCCTCGTTCTGCGCACCCTGCCGCTGTCGCTGCTGCTGTTCTTCCTGGGCTGTGTGTTCAGCTACGCCGTGCTGGTGCCGATCTCGCTGCAATTCCTGCTGTCGTACGGCAGCGAGGAGCTGATCAATCAGAGCGTGCGAGTCGAGTCCTACCTGAACCTGCTGATCGTGATGCTGGTCCTGATGGGACTGGTGTTTCAGATTCCGCTGCTGATGGTCGTGCTCACCCAGACGAACCTGCTGACGACCGAGTTCTTCAAGAACAAGCGCCGGTACTTCATCGTCGCGGCGTTCATTTTCGCGGCCGTGATCACTCCTCCGGACTACGTGAGCCAGATCCTGGTCGCGATTCCGATGCTGCTGCTGTTCGAGGTGGGGCTGTACCTTTCGGTCGTGCTCAAGAAGAAGAAGATGGCGACCCTGACCGCGGGGCCGGGCGCCGAGTCGCCGCCTCCAGCGCAGAATCCGGGCTGATCCAGCGGAGACAACGAGTCGCTACCGACGGCTTCCTCTTCATGCATAATCCGGGCGAATGCCAATGCCGTTCACTTTCGGGCTCGCCGTCATTCCCGCGAAAGCGGGAATCCAGGCCCCTGACCCAACGTCATTCCCGCAAAAGCGCGGGAATGACGGCTGGCCCCCGGCGAGCCCGAAAGTGAACGGCATTGGGGCTCGCGGAGCAGCTTCATGAAGGTCGGAATCGTTGGATTCCACGGAGGGGGCAAGACCTCGGTGTTCAGCCTGCTCAGCGGGCTGTCGGTGCCCCCGCACGCGCGCGCCGAGCGGCACGTGGCGATGGTCGACGTGATCGACCGGCGACTGGACAAGCTCGCGGATCTGTGGAAGCCGAAGAAATTCACCCGTGCCCGGTTCGAGGTGGAGGATTGGCCGGCCCTGCCGCGCGAGGCCGTCAAGGGCAAGGCGGAGACGGTCGCGTTGCTGCGCGAAGTCGATGCCCTGCTGCTGGTCGTGGGGATCTTCGACGAGGCCAGCGCCTCCCTTCCGGCGGACTGGAAGGATCCCGCGCGCCACCTTCGCGCGCTCGCCGACGAGCTTCTGCTGTTCGACCTCGAGTCGGTCGAGAAGCGCATCCACAAGCTCGAGGATCGCATCAAGAAGAACTCGGGAGACCGGGTCAGCGATTCCCGCACGCTCGACTTGCTGAAGAGGGTCGAGAAGGATCTTGCAGACGGCCGGCGGGTGACGGTGCACGACAAGGAGGAGCAGCGGCAGGTCGACGAGCTCAGGCTGTTCACCGAGAAGCCGCGAGTGGTGGTGTTCAACGTCGACGAGGATCAGATCTCGGACGCCTCCCGGATCGGCCAACTGAAGTCGATTGCGGAGGACTGCGTGGTGCTGTGCTCTCCGATCGAGCTCGAGATCGGCCAGCTCGAGGGCCCGGATCGCGCGGCTTTCCTCAAGAGCTACGGTCTGGAGGAGCCCGCGCGGGAGCGCCTGACCCGTCAGGCGCACCACTCTCTCGACCTGATCGCGTTCTTCACGATGGGAGAGGACGAGGTGCGCGCCTGGCCCATCGTGCGCGGGTCGGACGCCGTCACCGCGGCCGGCAAGATCCACACCGACCTTTCCAAGGGGTTCATCCGCGCCGAGGTGATTCCGTTCGAGCACGTCGCGAACGTCTCGAGTGTCAAGGAGCTCAAGGCCCAGGCACGGCCGGAGGTCAGGGGTCGCGACTACGTGGTCCGCGACGGCGACATCCTGAACATCCGGCACAACTCGTAACCTGAGGCACTGCTGCGGATGGAAGGTCGCCGTCATTCCCGCGAAAAGAAAGCCGTCATTCCCGCGAAAGCGGGAATAGAGGTTCATGGACGGCGGGCGCGCGCAAAGTGACCGGCATTGGGGCTGGCCCGAATGATGCTTGAAGCTCAGGATCGGTCGAATCGGGTGACTGCGGCGGTCGTGTCGACCGGCGAAGAGCTGGTGACCGGTCGCTGCGTGGACAGCGGCTCGGTCTTCATCGCCCGCACCCTGCTGCGTGCGGGGATCCGTGTTGTCGAGGTCCGGCAGGTCGGCGACTCGATCGATGACATCCGTCTCAGCCTGGAGGAGCTTTCACCGCGATCGCGATTCATTGTCGTCACCGGTGGCCTGGGGCCGACCGAGGACGATCGAACCAGGGAGGCGCTCGCCGAGTGGACCGGACAGGTGCTCGTCGAACATCCACAGGCGCGCGCACAGCTCGACCAGTGGTTTGCGCGCCTGGGTCGGCCGATTTCCGTTTCCAACCTGCGCCAGACGCGGATGCCACAAGGTGCCGTGCTGCTCACCAATCCCATCGGCACCGCCCCGGGGTTTTCGATGGATCACGGTGGAACGACGGTGTTCTGCTTGCCCGGGGTGCCGGAGGAGATGCAGAGGATGCTGGTCGACGCTGTCGTCCCGGAAGTTCGCGTCCGCGCCTCACTTCCTGCATTCAGCGAACAACACCTGAAGGTCGTCGGCCTTCCGGAATCGGTCGTCGGCGAGCGAATCGCGCACTGGATGCAGCGCTCGCCGCCCTGTGTTTCGGTGACGATCCACGGCGGGGTGGTCGACGTCTGCGCGCTCGACGTCGAGGATCCGGCCGGCGAGCGACGCCTGCGGGAGACCTTGTCAGGGATGCGGGAAGTCCTGGGCGATCATGTGTTCGCCGCCGCGGATCAAGGAATCGCGGCGCACGTTGTCGAACGGTTGAAGGCCGAGAAACGGACAGTCGCGGTCGCGGAATCCTGCACCGGAGGCGCGATCGCGAGCGCCCTGGTCGCCATCCCGGGAGCGTCCGAGGTCTTTGTCGAAGGCTGTGTCGTGTACTCGGAGGCGGCCAAGCTTCGGATCGGCGTCGACCAGCAGCTTCTGGATCGGCGGAGTCCTGTCAGCGAGGCGATCGCGCTGTCGATGGCGGACGCGGTCCGGGCCCGGGCCGGCACATCCCATGGACTGGCGTCGACCGGGTTTCTCGGACCCGACGGTGGCACGGCGGAATGTCCCGTGGGAACGGTCTTCATCGCGGTGTCCGGACCGGACCGCCGAGTATCGCGCAGACTATTCCTGACCGGCAGCCGGGAAGGGATTCGGGAGCGCGCGGTCGTGCAGGCTCTCGATCTGCTCAGGCGCGAGCTGCCGGGGAAGAGCGGCAGTGTCCGTTGATCGCCACGATCAGAGCGGAGTGTCCGGGAGCCCCGAAGCCCGGAGGGAATTTCTTGCCGGCGGAGACCGGCACATTTGATCGCCGAGCACGTACCTGGAATGATGCTCGACGTTTTTGAGTCCCCGATAGTGTAACCAGGTAGCACAAGGGACTTTGAATCCCTACGTCCAGGTTCGAATCCTGGTCGGGGAACCAGTCACGACACCGGACCTCTCCTCGGCGGCTCTGGCTCTGCACGCTGGATCCGGAAAAAAGTGGCCGAACGCAGCGCTTCGATCGGGCGGGGCCGCGCATACGATTCGGGGGAATCCTCGCCGCCCGGATTGGCTTGATTCACTGCCGGTGGCTAGTCGAAGAGAAGTTCGAAAATCGAGACAGTTTTCGGGGGCAGCGAGCGTCACTTTGACTTCCAACGGGACATTGCTCGAGAACGGCGCGGCAAACGGGATCCGCCTGGTACTGGGGGGCGGTGGGGCGCGCGGTCTGGCGCATCTTGGGGTCTTCAAGGTCCTGGAGCGCAACGGTCTGCCGCTTCAGTTCATCACTGCCAACAGCGCCGGCGGGATCGCCGCCGCCGCCTATCTGCAGCGCGGCAGCGCCGAGCGCGCCGAGCAGGAGATTCTGCAGTTCCTGTCGAGCCCGCCGTTTGCACGCCTCAAGCTGTCGAGCAGTCTCGAGCGCAAAATGGGAGCGGAGGGGCCGTTCTCCCTGCTGGGTCGCGTGCTCTCTGGGTGGCGCCGCCAGGTGGCGATGCAGCTCCTGTTCAGCAGGCCGTCGTTGTTCAACAATCGACGGCTGGAAATGGTGATCGAAGCCCTGGTCGAGGACGGCAATCTCGAGGACCTGTCCGTGCCCTTGTACGTGATTGCTCTCGACCTCTGCAGCGGGGACCAGGTGGAGCTCGAGAAAGGCAGCGTGCGCAAGGCAGTCCTGGCGTCCTCCGCCGTTCCGGGATTCTTTCCACCGGTCGCCTGGAACGGCAGTCTGTTGATCGACGCCGGTCAGGCCAACAACCTTCCGGTGCCGAGCGCCCGAGCACGCCCCGGGGGACCGCTTGTCGCCGTCAATCTCAGCGGCCGGCCGGAGCAGCGCCAGTCCTTCACCAGCGGCATCGAGATCATGCTGCGAGCGGAGGAGCTCGGCACTCTCTATGCCAACCAGCTTCGCGCGCAGATCGCGGACGTGGTGATCGAACCGGATCTGTGCGGGCGCCACTGGCTCGACTTCTCGGACGTCTCCTCGATCATCCAGGCGGGAGAGGAGGCGGCGCTGAAGGCGGTGCCGCGGATCGAAGAGCTGCTGATCCTGACCAGCAGAGGCACGCCTCGCGCCCCGGTTGCTTGACCAATACATGGGCTCCTGATACAAGTCTGCGCCTTTCTCGGTCTCTCCGAGGGCTTTCCGGCAGGGTCGCGGAACCCCTGAACTCCCGAGGTCTCCATGGCTCAGGCTCCTCCTCTGGCGGTCGTGATTCTGGCCGGCGGCCAGGGGAAACGCCTTGGTTTCGACGGTCCGAAAGTCCTGGTTCCGGTGTGCGGTGAGCCGTCGCTGTTCTATGTCATCGACGCAGCCGCCGAAGTCGGAGCCGACCGGACGCTGGTCGTCGTCTGCCACCGCAAGGAGGAAGTCGAGGCTTATCTCAGGCGCCTGCCGCGGATCGAGACGGTCGACCAGGGAGAGCCGATCGGAACCGGTCACGCCGTCCTGCAGACGGCGACCTCGCTCGAGGCCCATGCGGGGGACGTGCTGGTGCTGTTCGGCGACAGTCCGCTGGTGCGCGGACAGACGCTGACCCGGCTCGTCGCACAGCACCGCAGCCGCGGACCGAAGTGCACGGTGGCGACCGCCGTGCTCGAGCAACCCACGGGTTACGGTCGGATCGTTCGTCGACCCGACGGGACCCTGCGCTCAGTGATCGAGGAGAAGGACGCGACCGATGAGGTGCGCGCCATTCACGAGGTTCACTGCGGCATCGCGGTGTTCGAGGCGCAGGCGTTGTTCCGGGCGCTGCGCCGGGTGACCCCGCAAAACGTCCAGTCCGAGTACTACCTGACGGACGTGTACTGGCTCCTGCAGGAGGACGGGGGACGGGTCGAGGTGTTCTCGCTCGCCGAAGCCGACGAGGGCATGGGTTTCAACACTCCGCAGGATCTCCTGCACTGTCGCACCGTCCTTCGCCGTCGGATTCTCGAGCAGCACAGCGAGCGTGGAGTGCAGATCGAGGATCCCGATACGGTGTTCATCGATCGCAATGTCGAGATCGGCCGGGGAACGCGCATCCTGCCCTTCAGCGTGCTCCGGGGTCCGTCGCGGATCGGCAGCCATTGTGAGGTCGGGCCGTTCAGCCACCTGCGGCCGGGCACCGTCCTCAACGACGGCGCGGAGGTCGGCAACTTCGTCGAGGTGAAGAACAGCGAGCTGGGCGAGCACGTCAAGGCCAAGCACCTCAGCTACCTCGGTGATACGCTGATCGGCGAGCGCACCAACATCGGCGCTGGAACGATCACCGCCAACTACGACGGCAAGGCCAAGCATCGCACGGTGATCGGCCGCAAGGCGTTCATCGGCAGCGGAACGATCCTGGTCGCGCCCGTCAAGGTGGGCGACGGTGCGACGACGGGGGCCGGGGCGGTCGTTCCCAAGGGCCACAACGTCGAGGCCGGGAGCACGGTGGTGGGGGTTCCCGCGCGGGAGATCGACAAGCGGGTCTCGCGGAGCGTCGTCAGCAAGGAGCCGGACGATGCATGATCGATTGACCGTGGTCGCTGGCAACTCTCATCCCGCGCTGGCGGCGGCGGTCGCGCAGCTCCTTGAGATTCCACAGTGTCAGGCGCACGTGGGCCGGTTTCCCGACGGCGAGATCGACGTCAAGGTGTACGACGATCTGCGCGGCGCGGACGTGTTCATCCTGCAGTCCACCTGTCCGCACGTGAATGACCACATCATGGAGCTGCTCCTGCTCCTCGATACCTGCCGTCGGGCGAGCGCCGGCCGGATCACGGCCGTCATTCCTTACTACGGCTACGCCCGCAAGGACCGCAAGGACGAAGGCCGGGTTCCGATCTCGGCGAAGGTCGTCGCCAACGCGATCTGCGGCGCGGGCGCGGAGCGCGTCCTGACCGTCGACCTGCACGCGGCGCAGATCCAGGGATTCTTCGACATCCCCGTCGACCACTTGTACGCCAAACCGGTGCTGATGGAGTACCTGCGCACGCTCAAGGTGAACGACCCGGTCGTCGTCGCTCCGGACATGGGAGGGCTCAAGCGGGCTCGGGCCTATGCAGAGAGCCTGGGTGCCTCTGTCGCGATCGTCGACAAGCGTCGCTTCGACGGAGAGAAGGTGGACTGGCAGCAGATGATCGGCGAGGTCAAGGGCAAGGAGGCGCTGATCATCGATGACATGATCACCACCGGCGGCTCGATGGTGCAGGCGGTCGAGATCGCGAGGGAGAAAGGCGCGACCAAGGTCTACGCCCTCGCGACGCACGGCGTGTTCTGCAAGGATGCGGTCGCAAGGCTCAAGTCGTCCTCGGCGGACGCGGTGATGGTGACGGACACGGTGCCCGTGCCGGGCGATCTGCCGGCGAAGTTTCATACCCGCTCGGTCGCCAACCTCCTGGCCCGGGCGATTCGCGCGATCCATTCCAGTGAATCGGTGAGCGCGCTGTTCAAGGAAACATGATCCCGTCGGTCTCCCGGGCCGCGGGCGGCCGGGAGTGCGGGATCGCTGAGTGGGAGTGGATCGATGGAAACGGTGGAAATCGTCGCAGAGACCAGGGAGCGGACCGGCACGCGCCTCAGCCGGCGACTGCGGCTCTCGGGGCGCCTGCCGATCAACCTGCATTTCAAGGACCGGGCGCCGGTGGCGCTGCATGTCAACAGTCGCGAGTTCGACGAGGCCCTGCGACATCACGTTCGCATCGTCCGCTTAAGGATGGGTGCCTCGGCGGAGTCCGCGGTCATCGATGACGTTCAGCACGACCCGGTTTCCCAGGAGACCATCCACGCCGACCTGCTGCGCGTCGACCTCAAGGAGAAGGTCGAAGTGGCGGTGGCGCTCGTGCTCAAGGGACCGGCGGAAGGCGAGATGAAGGGCGGCGTGCGACTGGAGCAGAACAACAAGGTCCGAATCCGCTGCCTGCCGCTGTCGATCCCCGCGGAGATCGAAGCCGACATCCGTGCTCTGCAGCTTCACCAATCGCTGTTCGTGCGCGACCTCAAGCTTCCGTCGGGAGTGGAGATGGTCGATCCGCCGGACCTGGTGCTGGTGACGGTGGTCGAGCCGCGCGGCGTCGAGGAGCCCAAGCCGGCCGCCGAGGGTGCAGTGCCCGAGGCGACCGAGCCGGAGCTGATCCGAACGCCCAAGAAGGACGCCGAGGACGAGGACGAGAAGACCTGATGAAGCCTCTGGGGCTCGTGCTAGCCCGGACCATGCACGCAAGGCTCCTAGGACGACCCTCGGCAACCCTGTGGCAAGCCGGTGCTTGCCGCTGACCTCCCGCGCCCGCTATCCTCCCCGGCCTTTTGTCGCGCCGATCGGCGCACGGACCGACGGTCCGCGCGCCCGCCGGGCGCTCTTCCGTCGATGCGGAAGGGTGCATCCACCGAGACTGGCCTTTGGTGTGCCCGAACGCGCGGGCACCTGCTTGCGGCCGGACGTGACGGGCGGCAATGCCGTCCTCACCCGATGGAGAACCTCGATTGAATCAGCCCTACGAAGTGATGTTCGTCGTCTACAACAAGGACGGCCAGAAGAACCACGGCTATCTGGAAGAACATCTGCGCGGACTGCTCGCGCGCATCGATGCCAACGTGGTGCGCATCAACCGGTGGGATGAGCGCCAGCTCGCCTACGAGATCAAGGGCCAGAAGGAGGGCATCTTCTATCTGGCGTACTTCGAGGCGGATGGCGAGAAGATCGCCCAGCTTCGCCGCGACTCGGGTCTCTCCGAGTATGTCCTGCGCCTGCTCGTCCTGCGCCTCGACCGGATCCCGACGGAGGAGGAAGTGAGGGCCCAGTCGGGCGCGATCGAGGAAGAGCCGCCGGTCGAATCGACCGAGGTCCGGTCCGTCCTCGCGGTGGACCAGGCCCTCGAAGCCAAGGAAGAGTGAGGTGAGCCATGGTTCGAAAAAAATCACGCATCGCTGAGGCGCGCGCGCGCCAGCGCCGTTATCGAAAAGTGGTCGGACGGGCGCGCGGGACTCGGAGCGACATCGGACTCATCGACTACAAGGACGTCAACAAGCTGTTGAAGTTCTGCTCCCAGCAGGGAAAGCTCCTGTCGCGCAAGCGCACGGGATTCACGGCGAAGCAGCAGCGGGAGCTCAAGCGCGCCGTCAAGTACTCGCGCTTCGTCGGACTGATGGCGTACACTGGTTGAGACCAAAAGAGGCGGTCGGGATCCGCAAGGAGAACAGGTCGTGGAAGTCATCCTCCTCGAAACGATCGACGGATTGGGAAGGCGCGGGTCGGTCGTCACGGTCCGGCACGGATTCGGGCGCAACTATCTCCTGCCTTTGAAGAAGGCCGTTCCGGCGACCAAGGACAACCTGTTCCGCCTGCAGAGGCTCAAGAAGAAGTTCGAGGAGGAGGAATCGCGCCTGCTCACCACCCTCTCGGCTCTGGGTGCCAGGATCGACGGCTTCAAGCTCGTGCTCAAGGAACGCACGACGCCCGAGGGTCACCTGTTCGGTTCGGTCAGCGCCGGAGCGCTCCGAGGGGCTCTCCTGATGCACGGCATAGAGGTGCCGGAGAAGGCGATTCGCCTGGCCGAGCACATCAAGGCAGTCGGCACCTACTCGATTCCGGTGCGCCTTCATTCCGACGTCCTGGCGCATTTCACCGCGATCGTCGAGTCGGAAAACGTGCAACCCGAAGCGCCGACCGTGCCGGCGGTCGCTGCGCCCGCCGCATCGGCTTGATCTGTCCTCTCGCCGGCATCCCAGCCGGGATGATGCATGAACGATCGACAGTGTGTACCGAGAACACACTGCAAGAACACACTGTTCATCCATGATCCGGGCCAAGCAGACTTGAGACTGCGAGTTGCCAATGACGGCCCGAGAGGTTCATGAATCACCCGGGCCGGAGCGCTCCTCTCCATCCTCGTCGTCTCGAGTGCACGTCTGCCGCGGTGAGGAAATCTGCCGGAACTCTGCGGTGACCGGTGGGGAAAAGCTGCGGGGAGTCTGAGTCCACCTCGTCTCCATCCGTTGGAGACGGTGACGTAACCCGACCGATCGCGAGTGGTTCTTTCCATCGGTCTCTCGACCACGCAGGCTCTTCCTTCGAGCCATCCAGGACCACGGTAGGATTCTCCGCCCCGAGGGAGATCCGAAGGGGTGGGGAGGGACGATCGATGAGCGCGACGCCGCAGGAATCCGAGCTGCCGACGCCGGAGCTTCCCGTCGCCGCTGCGGTGCCGTTCAGCCGGGAGGCGGAAGCATCCGTCATCGGCGCGATGCTGCTCGACGGCAACTCGATCGGCGATGTGGTCGAGCTGCTCGAGCCCGACGACTTCTACGTCAAGTCGCTCGGGTTGCTGTACCGGACGATGATCGAGCTGTTCACTCAGGGAATCGCGACCGACATCACGATCGTCGGCGAACGGCTCCTCCAGGCCGGACACCTCGAGCACGTGGGCGGAGTGATCGAGCTGGTGCGGTTGATCGAGCGAGTCCCGTCGAGTGCGAACATCCAGCATCACGCGCGCATCGTCCTCGATCGGTCCCTGCAGCGCCGGCTGATGACGGCGGCCAGCGAGATCCTCCGGGACGCGCAGTCGGGAAGCCAGTCGATCCAGGAACTCGTCGATCATGCCGAGCACCAGATCTTCGAGGTCGCGCACCGCTCGGTGGGCCGCCAGGTGGACGAGATTGGACCGATGTTGCGACAGACTCTGCGTGCTCTCGAGCAGGCGGCCGAAGGTCACGTCGACGGCGTGCTGACCCACTACCCGGACCTCGACGAGCGCCTCGCGGGGCTCAAGGGCGGACAGATGATCATCCTCGCCGCCCGCCCCAGCATGGGCAAGACGACGCTCGCCCTCAACGTGGCGGTGCGAGCGGCGACGCGCCAGAAGCCCCCGACGGGGGTGTACATCGCCAGCCTCGAGATGAGCCGCCAGCAGCTCGCCCAGAACCTTTTGTGCTGCTTCGCGAACGTGGATGCCCACCAGCTTCGCCACAAGAAGATCTCCAGCGACGACTGGGCCCGGATCAGCGAAGCCGCGGCCCACCTCTCGAACGCACCGATCTTCATCGATGACGCGCCCGGCATGACCGCGCTGCACATCCGCGCCAAGGCGCGCCGCCTGAAGGCCACCCATGGCATCGGCCTGGTCGTGGTCGATTACCTGCAGCTCATCCATCCTCCGAAGGCCGAGAACCGCCAGCAGGAGATCTCGCAGATCTCGATGTCCCTCAAGCAGCTGGCGAGGGAGATCGACGTGCCGGTGATCGCCATCAGCCAGCTCAACCGCAGCGTCGACACGCGCGAGGACCACCTGCCGCGCATGTCCGATCTGCGCGAGAGCGGATCGCTGGAGCAGGACGCGGACGTCGTGCTGCTCCTCTATCGCGAGGACTACTACGATCGCGGGCAGAATCCGTCGACGGAGAACCGCGCCAAGCTGATCATCGCCAAGCAGAGGAGCGGACCGACCGGGGAAGTCGAACTGACGTTTCTCCCGAGCCAGCTTCGTTTCGAGTCGTTCTCCAACCAAGACTACCGCGGCCAGGAGCTCCGTTGATCGCCCCGCGGTTCCTCCTTTCCCTGGTGCTGGCGGGCGCTCCGGGTACCGCTCAGGAGGCGGCAAGGGTCGGCGAACGGGAGATCGTGGGGGAGATCGTGTTCGAGGGTCAGTCCCGCATCCTCGAGGAGCGCCTGAGGACCGAGCTCAAGACCAGGGTCGGGGAGGAGCTCACCCAGAAGAAGCTCGACGAGGACTTGAAGGTCCTGTACCGGAAGTTTCGCATCGAGGCGACCTTGAAGCGCAAGGAGAAGCTGCCGGACGGAAGGGTGCGGGTGGTCCTGTTCCTCAGCGACGCAGTGACCGTCCGCCGGTTCGAGTTCGCCGGCAACCGCAGGATCAAGACCGAGAAGCTGCAGGACCTGCTGCGCCTCTCCGAATCCGGCTACCTTGCCGGAGGCGTCACCGGGTCGGGCCAGTTCCGGCCGATGCTGCGCAAGATCGAGCAGCTGTACGAGGACGAGGGCCACCTGTACGCCGAGATCGGCTCCCGCCTGGTCGAGCGGGAAGGAGAGAAGATCCTCGAGTTCCACATTCTCGAGGGGCCCGAGGTCGAGGTGGACGAGATCCGCTTCGAGGGGTTGAAGACGTTCCGTCCCGCCGACCTGCGCGATCTGATGGACTCCAAGCAGTCGTTCCTGTTCATCGGCCACAGCTTCAAGCGCCGCGAGCTGGAACGCGACATCGCCGTGATCGAGGACTTCTTGGAGGACGAAGGATTCCTCGACGCGCGCGTGTCCCTGGAGGCGCTCGAGCCGGAGGATTCGGCGACCGAGGTCGACGTCGTGCTGCGGGTCGAGGAGGGTCCGCGCTACCGGGTCGGCTCGCTCAAGTTCGACGGCAATCGCCACTTCAGCGAGGCGGAGCTCGCACCTCTGATCCGGATGAAGCCGGGCGACATCTACAAGGCGACGACCTATGCCCGCGACCGGCGTGCGCTCCTCAAGTACCTGGGTCAGCGCGGCTACATCGACGCGCGCATGGACGAGGAGCATCCGAAGGAGTCGTACGACCTCTCCAAACCGATCGTGAACCTGGTCTACTTCATCGACGAGGGATTGCCCAAGCGCCTGCGCGACGTGCGCGTGGTCGGGAACTCCAACACAGCCGACGAGGTGGTGCGCCGCGAGATGGAGATCTATCCCGGCCAGATCTTCGACATCGACGAGCTGAACCGGACCGAGGACCGCCTCAAGGCCAGCGGATTCTTCACCGACGACCAGGGCCAGCCGCGGGTCGACGTGCGCACCGAGGCGGTCGAGGATCCGCGTTACAAGGACGTGGTCATCGACGTCGAGGACGGGCCGTCGGGGTTCATCAACTTTCTGGCGGGCCTGGGCTCGGGCAACGGCTTCTTCGTCGGAGTCGAGATCACCAAGGAGAACTTCGACTACAAGGACCTGCCGTCGTCTCCGTGGGCGTTCTTCCCGGAATTCTTCGATCAGCGCGCCTTCCATGGCGGCGGCCAGAGATTCAAGCTGCGCGCCAATCCCGGCAACGAGCGCTCCGACTACGCGGTCCAGTTCATCGAGCCCTACCTGACCGGCCCGGTCGAGCGCCCATGGTTCCTCGACGTCGAAGGGCATCTGCGCAAGCAGTTCCTCAGGCTGTACGACGAAGACCGCCTGGGCGCCCATTTCCAGGTTGGCAAGCACCTGACCCGGGACACGCGCCTGTCGTTCGGTTTTCGCTTCGACACGGTGGAGATCACCGACGTTCAGCAGAACGTCCCCGACCTGGTCGAGGTGGAGGGCACCAATCACGTCCGCGGAATGACCAGCCGGTTCGTCAGCAGCGACCTCGACTCGCTGCGCAACCCGACGCACGGCTGGATCTTCGACCTCAACGGGGAAATGCTCGGAGGTCCGTTCGGAGCGGAATACGACGTCTACAAGCTCGTGACTCGCGCCGAGATGCTGTATCCGATCTACGAGAACAAGGAGGAGCAGCGCCACGTTCTCGCCCTGCGTGGAGTCGTCGCCTATGCCAACGAGTTCGACAACACCGAGGAGGTGCCGATCTTCGAGCGCTATTTCGCCGGCGGCGCCGGGACGCTGCTGCAGATTCGCGGGTTCGAGGTCCGCGGCGTCGGACCGCGCCAGTCCGACGAGCCGGTCGGCGGCGCGGGCGGGTTCGTACTCAACAACGAGTACGTCTTCCCGGTGTACGACTACTACGAGTCGAGACTGCGCGAGAACGTGCCGTTCGTGCGCGGAGTCCTGTTCAGCGACCTGGGCTCGCTGGAAACCGACTTCGAGGACCTCAAAGGCAGCCTGGTGCGCATCAGCGTCGGCGCCGGTGTGAGGCTGAGGATCCCGATCCAGATTCTCGCGGCACCCCTGGAGATGTACTACGGCGTGCCGCTGCAGAAGGATGACGACGACGAGCGCCAGGCGTTCACCGTCAGCTTTTCCACTCGGTTCTAGGCCTCAAGGTCTGAGGCTCCCTGGGCATAATTCCCGACTCCTTCGCCCGCTCCGTGCGGGCAACCCATCCGCCCGGACTGCGTCTCATGGGGGGGGCGAACGGTCGCTCCCCGAGGCCTCGCCGGGCCCATCCTTCTGCTGGGAGCCGGTCCGTGAGACCTACCTCTATCTTTCTTTTGATTGCTCTGCCCGTGCTCGTCGCCGGCGCGGCGAGCTCGACTCTGAGGCAGGACCCACCGCGGATCGCGACGGTCGACCTGCCGCGGGTGATCCGCGAGCACGAGCTCTCCAAGCGCGACTACGAGGAGATCGACCACTGGAAGAAGGGCACGGAAAAGATGCTCGAGGAGCAGGGGAAAGAGCTCAAGCGTCGCCAGGACGCGCTCGAGAACATGGATCCGGCGAACGAGGAGTACCGAAAAGAGCTGGACTCGATCAAGGTCGAGGGCTACCGGCTCAAGGTGCAGGAGGAATCACTGACCAAGGAGCTGGAGCGAAAGACCGCGCAGGCCTTGAGCCAGGCGCATCGGCGGGCCGTCGAGGCCTGCAAGAAGCACCTCGACGATCACGGCCTCGAAGCGGTGTTCCAGGTCAATCCGGCTCCGGTCGGAGGCAAGAACCGCGAGGAAGTCGTCAATGAGATCGTTTTGCGCGAGCTCGTCACGCATCGCGCCGACGTTGACATCACCGAGGCCGTGCTTGCTATCCTCAACGGTACCTGAGCGACTCGATTCGTTGGTCGGATCCGCGGACAGGATGAAGAGGCCTTGAAGAGAAACCAGCGCACGATCAAGTCCTCCTTCGAGATGGAGGGAGTCGGACTGCACACGGGGACCAAGGTCCGCGTCAAGGTCTCTCCTGCCGACGCCGGCACGGGTCTGTTGTTCAACCGCGTGGACCTCCCGGAGGCGCCGCCGATCGCCGCCTCGTTCCGCAACATCGTCGACAACCCGCGCCGGACCACGCTGCGCAACGGCAACGCCGAGGTCAATACGGTCGAGCATTTCTGCGCGGCGATGATGGGACTGGCCGTCGACAACCTCGAGGTCGACATCGACGGCCCGGAGATGCCGGGGCTGGACGGCAGCGCGCGGCCGATCGTCGATCAGATCCAGGCCGCCGGGATCGTCGAGCAGCGCGCGCCCGCGCGCACGTTCGACGTGCAGGAGCCGATCACGATCGTCGAACGCGAGGGCTTCATCAGCCTGACTCCGAGCGACCACGAGGGGCTGAGCATCTCGTACACACTCGACTATCCGGGCTCCGCGATCGGTTCACAGTTTTTCTCGATCGACGTCAAGCCGGAGTCGTTCGCGGAGTCGCTCGCTCCGGCAAGGACGTTCTGCTTCGAGGGGGAGGTCGAGGAGCTGCGCAAGCGGGGGCTGGGGCTGGGAGCCAACTATTCGAACACGCTGGTGATCGGCAGCGCGGGAGTGCTCCAGAACCAGCTTCGGTTCGACAATGAGTTCGCGCGCCACAAGGCGCTCGATCTGCTCGGCGACCTGTTCCTGGCCGGCTTCGATCTGCGCGGACGGGTGATCGCGGCCAAGACCGGCCACCACGCCAATCAACGGCTCGTCGGCCGACTGGTCGAGCTGATCGAGGCCCAGGAGGCCGCGGGCCTCGTGGTCCATCCGACCGGGATGGAGATCAAGGAGATCCTTAGCCTCCTGCCGCACCGGTATCCGTTCCTGCTGATCGACCGCGTCATCGAGCTTCAGGGGTACCGGCGCGCCGTCGGCATCAAAAACGTCACGATCAACGAGCCGTTCTTCCAGGGACACTGGCCGGGCCAGCCGATCATGCCCGGAGTCTTGATCCTGGAAGCCATGGCCCAGCTTGCGGGACTGCTGCTGCTGCGCAGGCTCGAGAACACTGGCAAGCTCGCGGTGCTGTGGTCGATCGACGAGGTGAAGCTGCGCCGGGCGGTGGTCCCGGGAGACCAGCTGCGGATCGAGATCGAGGCCACCAAGATCCGCAGCAAGCTCGGACAAGGTCGCGCGGTCGCCCGGGTGGGACCTCACAAGGTCGCCGAGGCACTGCTCACCTTCACTCTCGTGGACGCGACGGGATGATCCATCCGCTCGCACACGTCGACTCCAAGGCCGAGATCCACGGCGAGGTCGAGATCGGACCCTTCTCGGTGGTGATGGCAGGGGTGCGGATCGGGCCGGGGAACCGGCTGATCTCTCACGCCGTCGTCTGGCCGGGAACGACCCTGGGCTCGAACAACCTCCTGCACCCGGGGGTGGTTCTCGGCGGGCCTCCCCAGGACAAGAGCTACCGGGACGAGCCGACCACGACCGTGATCGGCAACCACAACGAGCTTCGCGAGGGCGTGACCGTCAACCGCGGAACGATCAAAGGAGGCGGCGTCACCAAGGTCGGGGACGGGAACCTCCTGATGGCGAACTGTCACCTGGGACATGACGTGCAGCTGGGGTCGGGCGCGGTCATTGCCAACGGAGTTCTGCTGGCGGGACACATCGAGGTCGGGGACCGGGTGGTGATGGGCGGGGCGGTCGCCTGCCATCATTTCGTGCGCATCGGACGGATGGCGTTCATCGGCGGCCTGTCGCGCATCGTCCACGACGTGCCGCCGTTCCTCAAGACTTCCGGAGAGCCGGCGCGCCCGCGTGCGCTGAACCGCATTGGCCTCCGGCGCAACGGCGTGAACGACGCGGACATCGCCGAGCTGCAACGGGCGTTCTCCCTGCTGTTCCTTTCGAACGCCGTTCTCCGCAGAGGACTGGTCGAGATCGGAAGGCCGGTCAACGGCCTGGTGCGCGAGCTGGTGCAGTTCCTGAATGAATGGACTGAATCTCCGACCGGGCGCTACCTCGAGCGCCTGCGCAAGGATCGTCCGAGCGCTGCCGCGGTGCCCGCCGCGGATAGGGCCGCGGCGGCCGAGGAGTGAGCATGGAGCTATCCGCGGCCGTCATCGGAACCGGACACCTGGGTCGTCACCACGCGCGCATCTACGCCGAGATGGAAGACGTCAAGCTGGTCGCGGTCTGTGACCTCGATCTCGCACGTGCCGGAGCGATCGCCGAAAAGTACGGCTGCCGGGCGTACGAAGCACCCGCGCAGATCCGCGAGCGGCTCGACCTGGTCAGCGTTGCAGTGCCCACTCACGCGCATTTCGAGGTGGCGTCGTACTTCCTCAGGAAGGACGTCCCGGTGCTGGTCGAGAAACCGATGACCGCGACGCTCGCCCAGGCCCGGGAGCTCGCCCAGCTCTCGTTCGACCGGAAGATCCCGCTGCAGGTCGGACACGTGGAGCGATTCAATCCCGCGCTGCGTGCAGCCTTGCAGCACAAGATCGAGGCACGGTTCATCGAGTCCCACCGCCTCGCGCCGTTCACCTTCCGGTCGGCGGACATCGGCGTCGTCCTCGACCTGATGATCCACGACATCGACATCGTGCTCCACCTGGTGCGCTCGCCGCTGATGGTCGTGCACGCCCAGGGAGGGTCGGTGCTGTCCTCGAGCGAGGACATCGCCTCGGCGCGCCTGGAGTTCGAGGACGGCGCGGTCGCCAACCTGACGGCGTCGCGGGTCAGCCTCAACCCGATGCGCCGCACCCGCGTGTTCTCCCGCGACTTCTTCCTGTCGATGGACTTCGACAAGAAGTACGCGTTCCTGGCGCGCAAGGCCGAGGGCTTCGAGAGCCGCTTGAAGGAGACCTGGGAGCAGGTGACGAGCTCGACTCCCGAGCAGATGGCGCTGCTCGCGGCCACCGCGTTCCGCGATCTGATCCAGATCCAGGAGCTCAAGCTCGACGACGAGGAGCCGCTCAAGGCGGAGCTCCAATCGTTCGTGCGGGCGGTTCGAACCGGCGAGCCTCCCGAGGTGCCGGCGCATGCGGCACTGCGCGCTCTCGAAGCGGCCGATCGCGTCCTCGCCGACATCAGGCGCCGGCGCTGGTGAGATCAGCCTTGGCGGTTCTCAGGCGCTCTCCCCCGTGGGCACGGTGCTGATCCTCCGAGCCAGCTCGGGAAACAGGCAGATGCAATTCTTGCCGCGCCTCTTCGCCTCGATCAAGGCCTGATCGGCGCAGCGCAGGAATCCTTCCGCCTCGCGGGGCTCGAGGCCGTTCAAGCAGTCGATCCCGATCGACAGGGACAGGTGGGTCGAACGCCCGTCCTTCTCGTAGGCGGACGCCACCGCGATCTCGCGCAGTCGTCCGGCGAGGTGGGTTGCTTCCTCGAGGTCGGTGTTGGGAAGGAGCAGTGCGAACTCGTCGCCTCCCAGGCGCGCCGGAATGTCGATGTTTCGCACCGCTCCATGCAGCCGTTGCGCGAAGCTGACCAGGACGAAATCACCGAACACGTGATCGAACCGATCGTTGATCAGCTTGAAATTGTCGAAATCGAACATGACCAGCGACAGCGCGGAGCCGTGGCGCCGGGCGCGGGCGACCTCCTCGCGCAGCCGGTGAAAGAAGTACCGGTCGGTGTACAGCCCGGTCTTGTAATCGGTGATCGTCTCCTGCTCGAGGGCGCTGCGCTCCTGCTCGAGGCTCTGCAAGCGGTGGAGGCGCGCAAGGAGGAGGTCGATGCGCAGCAGGAGCTCCTCCCTCGACACGGGTCCGAGGAGGAAGTCGTCGACCGTGGCCGCGGACCTCTCAAGGAGCTGCTGCAGCGCATCCGGGCTCCTGAACAGAAACAGGATCGGCGGCCTTCCCTGCGATGTCCGCTGCGACAGCAGGTGCTGGATCTCTACGCCGTCGAGGTTCGAGGTCAGCGGCTGGCAGACGACCAGGTCGGGAGGGTCATTCTTGATGCGGTCGGCGGTCGCGACGACATTCCCGGTCCTCTCCACCCGGTAGCCGCGCAGTTCCAGCAGCTCGGCGACGTCCGGCAGCTCCTCGGTGGAGTGATTGGCCAGAACGACACAGCGCGAGGGGACGGTGGTCAAGGGCGGGCTCCCGGATGAGTGGTGATCGCGGTGCGCGTCTTCGAATAGCCCAGGTTCGAAACGAGAGGTTCATCATAGTTGGCGGACCGCCGGCACGGGGGGCGGCGTCTTGCGGCCTTGCCGGAGCTCCGTGGACGTGTCGCCTTGAACGCGGTCCGCGGAAGACTAATCTTCTGCGCCTTCATCGGTGCCCCGTCGAGGGGCATCGACACGATGCCACGGGGTGGGGGAAGTCGCTCTTGGTCCGGCAGATCCGGAGGAGCACGACCCCTGAACGGCGGGATTCCCTGGCCCTGGTGTTCGCCCGGGCCTCAAGTCCCCTGTGCCGCCGTCGCGTCTTCTGGTCCTGATTCCGTGAGGAGCTGATTGTGTCGTCGACGGTAATGATCGAAGACCTGGTCGAAGCCGGAGTGCATTTCGGCCATCGCGCGAGCCGCTGGAATCCCAAGATGAAGAGATTCATCTACGGCAAGCGCAACACCATCCACATCATCGACCTGGTGTCGACGGTCCGGGGGCTGGCTCGCGCGCAGCACTTCCTGCGCAAGCTGGTCGGTGCGGGCCATCAGGTGGTGCTGGTCGGGACCAAGCGCCAGATCCGACTCGTCATCGCCCAGGAGGCGGCGCGCTGCGAGATGCCGTTCGTCAACGAGCGCTGGCTCGGCGGGACGCTGACCAATTTCACGACCGTGCGCTCGCGCCTCAAACGGCTCGAGGAGCTGGAATCGCTGGAGAGCTCGGGTCGGATCGCGCAGCTCGGAAAGAAGGCACAGACCTTTACGATGCGCGAGCTCAATCGCATTCGCCGCAACCTGCACGGCATCCGGACGATGAATCGGTTGCCGGGAGCGCTGGTGGTCGTCGACTCCCGCAAGGAGTACATCGCCGTCAACGAGGCCAACCGCCTCGGCATCCCGATCGTGTCGATCCTGGACACCGACTGTGATCCGTCGAAGATCGATTTCCCGATCCCCGGGAACGATGACGCGATGCGCTCCGTTCAGGTCCTGCTGTCGCGGCTGGTCGACGGGGTCAACGAGGGTCGCGCCATCGCCCGGGAATCTGCGGCCGTCGAGGAAAAAGAGGAGAAGGAACCGCAGGGCAACGGGGCCCGCCGCGGTCACCGGGCCGAGCCCGAGGTTCGCCTCGAGCTCCCGGGCAGCGACAAGGTCCAGGAGACCGAGGGTGCGGAGAAGACCTGAGGCGGTGCAGGCACGGACCGTCACGGGCGGCCAGGCAGTCTTGGTTTCAAGGACCCCCATCGAGGTTGAAAAGGCACAGATGTCGGAGATCAGCGTTGAACTGGTGCGCAAGCTTCGCGAGGCGACCAGCTTGCCGATGATGGATTGCAAGAAGGCGCTCGGCGAGGTGGGCGGCGACTTCGAGAAGGCGAAAGATCTCCTCAGGATCCGTGGCCTCAAGGCGGCGGAGAAGAAGGGTGGACGCACGACGGCGCAGGGGATCATCGCCATCTACCACCATCACGACAAACGTCGAGCCTCGCTGGTGGAGGTCAACTGCGAGACCGACTTCGTCGCTCGCGGCGAGAAGTTCCAGGCATTCGCGAGCGACCTCGCCAAGCACGTGGTCGCCATGCGTCCCTCGTTCGTCTCCCGGCAGGAGATCCCCGAGGACGTGCGGCGCAAGGAGGAGGAGCTGATTCTCGCCGAGAGCGCTGCGGAGATGGCCGGCAAACCCGAGGCGGCGCGAGCCAAGATGGTCGAGGGGCGGATGCGCAAGTTCTACCAGCAGCACTGCCTGCTCGATCAGAACTTCGTCCTGGACGAGACCAAGACGGTCGAAGCGCTGGTGCGCGAGCTGATTGCCTCGATCGGCGAGAACGTCCGGATCCGCAGGTTCGCACGCATGGAAGTCGGAGACTGAAGAGCCTCAGAGGGCAAGGTCCCGGCACGGAGAAACTCTCATCGCCCCGTCACGAACAAGGGTCAAGAGGGCTGTGGTCAAGCTTTCGGGCGAAGGCCTTTCGGGAAAAAACGGCCGGCTCGACCCCGAAGCGGTGTCCACCATCGCCGAGGATTTGAAGAAGGTCCTGGAGGGCGGGACCCAGGTCGCGATCGTCGTCGGCGGCGGCAACTTCCTGCGCGGCAATGCCCTGCCCTGGGTCCACCGAACGGTCGCCGACCAGATGGGAATGCTGGCGACGGTCATCAACGGACTGGCGCTGCAGGATCGGCTGGAACAGAGCGGGATCCCCACGCGCGTCCTGTCGGCGGTGACGATCGCCGCGCTGTGCGAGCCCTTCATCCGGCGCCGGTGCATCCGGCACCTCGAGAAGGGTCGGGTCGTGGTGCTGGTCGGCGGCATCGGGAACCCGTACTTCACGACCGATTCGGCGGCCGCGCTGCGCGCCAGCGAGATCGGCGCCGACTGTCTTCTCAAGGGCACGCAGGTCGACGGGGTGTACGCGGAGGATCCGCACAAGAATCCCGCGGCGGAGAGATATGGAACCCTCAGCTATCGAGAGGTCCTGTCTCGCGAGCTCAAGGTGCTCGACACGGCCGCGGTGGTCCTGTGCATGGAGAATCGGATCCCGATCCTGGTGTTCAACCTCCATCGGAAGGGCAATCTGGTCCGGGCCTGCCGCGGGGAGGCCGTCGGCACCTGGATCTTCGATGGCACCAGCAAGCCCAAGGTCAGCCGGAGTTGACGCACCGCCGGCACTCTCTGAAGAAGAAGGAGTCGTCGTGACCGACGTCCACAAGGAAGCCAAGACCAGGATGGACGCGAGCGTGGAACACCTCGCCCATGAGGTCAGGGGGCTGAGGTCGGGGCGGGCCTCTCCGGCCCTCGTCGACAACATCAAGGTCGACTACTACGGCAACCTGACTCCGATCTCGCAGCTCGCTCAGGTGCAGATCCCCGAGCCACGCCAGATCGCCATCAAACCGTTCGACCCCTCGGCGCTGTCGGCGATGGAGAAGGCGATCCAGGCCTCGGGCCTGGGCATCCATCCGCAGAACGACGGCAAGATCCTGCGGCTCACCGTTCCGATGCTGTCCGAAGAGCAGCGCAAGAAGCTGGTGGGGAGGCTCAAGGACATGGCCGAGGGCGCGCGCGTGTCGATCCGCAACCTGCGCCGCGACTACAACAAGAAAGTCGAGACTCAGGAGGCGAGCTCGGAGATCACCGAAGACGAGATGAAGCGCGTCAAGGACGGCATCCAGAACCTGCTGAAAGACCACGAGACTGCCATCGACAAGTTGATCGCCCTGAAGACCAAGGAGATCATGGAAGAGTGAGCCCGTCCGGGCGAGTGGGGGCATAGCTCAGCAGGCAGAGCAGCGGCCTTTTAAGCCGAAGGTCCCAGGTTCGAGCCCTGGTGCCCCTACCAGACTCCGCTCGAGGCTGCCTTGGGGCGGCTAAACTGCCGCGCGGTTTCCTTCAAGTGGCCCCATCGTCTAGTCCGGTCCAGGACACGGGCCTTTCAAGCCCGCGGCACGGGTTCGAATCCCGTTGGGGTCACCATTTTCCGATCCGTCGCATCTTCGTGCTGCGCCTTCTTCGTCTCCTGCGAAGCCCATCCCTGCTGATCGCCTTCAATGGCGCGCTGCTCAGCCTGGGTGTCGTGCTGTACGCGCGTACCCGGAGCCAGATCGTTCTCGCGCAGACGGCCGACTCGTTCCTCGACGTCGGCTCGATGCTGATCCTCTTGTTCTGCGCCAGGGTCGCGGCGCGACCGCGGGACGAGGATCATCCCTTCGGCCACCATCGCGCCGAGCCGATCGGCGCGCTGGTCACCGCGATTCTTGCCGGTGTGCTGTGTGTCGAGGTGGTCCAGAGCGCGGTCCTGAAATGGCTGGGCGGTGAGACGCCCAGCCTCGATGTTCCGACTCTGGTCTGGGTGGCATCGAAGCTCCTGTACAAGCTCCTCCTGTGGTGGGGACTTGCCCTGGAGCACGGCCTGCGCTCGCCCTCCTGGCGGGCTCTTCTGGTCGATGCGCGCAATGACGTCGCCATCGCTTCGACGTCCCTCCTGGGGGCAGCGCTCGCGCGCCAGGGGCTCGGCTTCCTCGACTCCCTCCTCTCGATCCCCGCTGCCCTGTACGTCGGGTTCAGCGGTGTGCGCCTTGCCCGCGACAACCTGCGCTACCTGATGGGGGAGTCGCCGCCCGCTCAGATCCTGGAGGAGCTGCGCGCGCGAGTGCAATCGACCGTGGCCACGTCGACTCTGCGGTCGTTGCGCGCCCAGTACCTCGGGGCGAGCCTGTTCGTCGAGGCGACCATCCTGGTCGACTCGGGCCGTTCGGCGGTCGAGGCGCACGACGTCTCGCTCGACGTGGCGGAGGCGCTGAGAAGCCATCCGCTGGTCGGCGAGGTGTTCGTGCACGTCGACACCGGCCTTGGCAAGGACGGAACTTGAGCTCAGCGTCGCCCCTTAGCACTGGCTTCCATAAATACGATGACGCAAAATCGGCGGCAATGATGACCTCGACGCGTCGTATCGACCAAGGCCTCCGGCGTCCGAAAGACTCCCAACGCGGCCGGTCACGGTCACGGTCACGGTCACGGTCACGGTCACGGTCACGGTTCACGGTCCTTCGGTAGAGATCCAGGGCACAGCGGTACACATCAAGCCGGTGAAGATCGTTTTGACGTTGCCGTTCCATCGCCGG
>Ga0247727_10001803_pt1 | contig 49853 bp, 42 predicted proteins | sample WisWelCaveWW1625_FD_202498 | JGI IMG/M metagenome (GOLD analysis project Ga0247727, IMG submission 202498) | Biofilm microbial communities from Wishing Well Cave, Virginia, United States - WW16-25 | ecosystem: Environmental > Aquatic > Deep subsurface > Groundwater > Cave microbial mat | place...
TTGCGAATAATAGAATTTCCTATCAAGCGGAGTGCAAACTTCAGTTTGCACCGATGCAAGCTGAAGCTTGCACTCCGGGGTTGCGAATAATAGAATTTCCTATCAAGCGGAGTGCAAACTTTAGTTTGCACCGATGCAAGCTGAAGCTTGCACTCCGGAGTTGCGAATAATAAAATTTCCTATCAAGCGGAGTGCAAACTTTAGTTTGCACCGATGCAAGCTGAAGCTTGCACTCCGGGGTTGCGAATAATAGAATTTCCTATCAAGCGGAGTGCAAACTTTAGTTTGCACGGCGGCAAGCTAAAGCTTGCACTCCGGGTTTAGTAGACATTTTCCTACACGCCGTAAATCAGATGATAGGCGCGGTTGTAATTTTTTTCGCCGACTAAATTTTTGATCAGACGTTTTACTTTGCGCGCGGCGGCGTTGCGATTGACGAACTCTGGGCTCGATTGCACGATGCTCCTGAATGTCGCGAGGTTGTACTGGCTGTTCACGGAAATGCGCGGCAGCGCGAAGGGCGAACTGTGCGCGCCGGCATAGGCAATCTCGGAGGTGCAGCCGCCGAGATAGCCATAATCCGCCGCCACTTTCTTAAAATCTTTATGGCAACTGCCGTGCGGCATCGAGATAAAATGCACCGGTTTCCCAATTTTGTTCTCGATTTCACGTTTCGATTCGCGCAGCTCGTAAATGAGTTGTCCCCTCGTGGCCTGGCCGAGCAACGCGTGTGTCATCGTGTGCGATTGAATATCGATGCCATTGCCCGCCATCTCCTCCATCTGCTGCCACGTCATATAAAACGGCTCGCCGATGCGGTTGACGATAATGAAAATCGTTGCGGTTAAATCGAGCCGGCGCAAAATCGGGAAGGCGTGAAAATAATTTCCCACAAAGCCGTCGTCGAACGTAATGACGACGGGTTTTTCCGCGGGGCGCAGCGGCCGCGTGCCGGACTGAATTTGCAGCAGTTCCGTCAGCGAAATCGCGCTAAAACCGTGGTCAACAAGCCAGTGCATCTGTGTCTCAAATTGCTGGACCGCCATAATGAATGAACGCTGCGTTTTTTGCGCAATTTGCCCGACGCGCTCCGGCTTCGCGACTTCGTGATACATCAAAATCGGAAGGCGCAATGCCGCCGGAGATTTCGTCGCGCCGGCTTGCGACACAAAAAATTTTTCAGTGAACGAGGTCATTGGATTTGCACTCGATAAGTTGATCATAGAGTTTGATATATTTCTGGCCCATCGTTTCCGCAGAAAAAGACTGCACTTCTTTAAACGCGTAATCCGCAAAACGTAAAGCGTTTTTCCGATTATTCAATAAGGCTGCCAGCGCTTCGGATAAGGCGGGCGTATCGTTCGGCGGTACGGTCACGCCGTTTTCATGATTTCGGATCACGCGCGGAATCGATCCGACGGCCGTGGCAACGATGGCTTTTTTTGCAGCCATCGCTTCAAGCAGCGCCATCGGCAAGCCTTCGGTTAATGACGGCAGCACGAAGATATCCATCGCCGCCAACGCCTTCGGAATGTCGGAACGAACGCCGGTGAAAATCACATTCTTTTGCAATCCCAAGGAGACTACTTCCTGCGTGAGTTTTTTGCGCTCCGGGCCGTCGCCGACGAGCATAAAACAGAGGTCGGGAAATTTCACTACTAGCGATTTCGCTGCGGCCAAGAGAACGGCATGCCCTTTTTCTTCGGACAGGCGGCCGACGGCACCGATCACGCGCGCGCCGGCGGGAATGCCGAATTTTTGCCGCGCTAACCCCACATTCTGTTTGGCGGCAAAGCGCTGCAAATCGATGCCGTTTTCGATGGTGACTACGCGCGCCGGCTTCATGCCCTGGCACACGACTTGATCGCGCAGCTCTTCCGAGATGGCGACAATGCTGTGAAAAGAGCGCAACATGGCTTTATCAAACGCCAGGTAAACTTTGGCGCTGGTCGCGCGCTCAGTTTCGATGAGCCAGGGATGAATCGTCGCCACGCGCTTAACGCCGGTATTGAGCGTGGCAAACAGCGCGTAGAAATCGGCTTTGTAACCGTGCGCATGAACGACAGCGATATCATTTTCTAATATATATTGCCGCACCGCGGCTGTGGCTTTAATCGAGAAACGGCCATCGCAAGGAAAAACTTTGCTGGCGACGCCGTACTTTTTCGCGACGGCCGCCAACTCTGTGTGCGGGTTGTGGCTACTCTCTAAAACGCCGATGATCGGCTCATACGGGGAGCCGGTAATCGCTTTGGCGACTTCCATGATGACATTTTCGGCGCCGAAGAAACCGATACTGCTGCGCAACTGTAAAACTTTTTTTCTCATTCTTAAAACTCCCAACAGAAAAATCCGATGTTTTTAAATATTGCAACGAAATGGGAACCGCAACGAAAAAAGCTTTATTAAAACCTGCAACGAAATGGGAACCGCAACGAAAAAAAGATTTATTTTTGCAAGCTTACTACCGAATATTCCGCGCGCGGATGGAAAGGAACCGCGGCTTTGGCCGTCGATTCTCGCCATTTATTCCTGAATTTAATGAAGCCGCACAAGAAACCTAAGCCATAACTAATGTGCAACACGGGAAACGCGGCAAGCAAAATCGGAAACGAGCAATTGGGGGCGCGGCGCCACAACTTTGCCGCACAGCCGAGCGCGGAAAACGCATACAGCGAATTGACGCCGGCCAAAAGCAAACGCGCGAACGGGACAAAAATGCTCGCCAACGTCAGGAACAAAAGCGTAAAAACAAACAAGGGCGGAATAAATTGCCGCAGTTGCATTACCGCTGCATGCCGTTGCAAGACGCGGATTTTCCACAGACCGTATTTGAAATATTGCTGCCAGAGCCGCTGCAAATCCGCGCGCGGAAAGTAGCGCGAGTTGATCTGCGGCGACAAATAAATTTTGCCGCCGTTTTTAATCAAGCGATAATTAAACTCATCGTCTTCGCAGCCGATAAATTCTTCGTCAAAAATGCCGATCCGGTCAAAAACGCTTCTTTGGTACGCGCCAAACGCCAGCGTGTCGACGTAGCCTTCGTAGCCGGATAAGCGAAAGCGCGCATTGCCGATGCCAAAATGCGAGGACATAGCGAGGGCAATGGCGCGGCCGTTTTCATTTTCATGGGTGCTGGCAATGGCGCCGCCGACGCAATCGGCCCGGGTGCTTTCCAAAACATTCACGCATTGGGAGATATAATCCGGCGCAATCGTCGCATGCCCGTCAACACGGATAATAATCTCGCCTTTCGCCCGCGGCAGGGCCAAATTGAGCGCGACCGGAATGAACCGCTGCGGATTACTCAGCAAAATCAAATTGCCATATTGACGCTGAAAATTCTGAATAATCTCTCTGGTCTTGTCCGTGGAAACGCCGTCGACGATCACGACTTCAAAAAAACGATGGCCATAGTCTTGACTCATGATCGAATCAAGGCAGCGGGTGATAAATTTTTCTTCGTTGCGCACGGGGACGATGATCGAGACAAATGGTTTTACGATACACTCTTTTATGCTTTCATTCGTAATAACCACACGCGGCCACCGCGGTGTGGCGGCAGAGGTTTCGGATTGCCGCCATTTCTTTCTAAATTTGAAGAGGCCGCACAAGAAACCGAGGCCGTAGCTAATATGCAAAATTGGAAACGCGGCGAGCAAAACCGAAAATGAGCTGTTTTCATGGCGCAACCACAAGGCGAGTGCACAGCTCAATGCCGTCATCCCATATAACGCCGACACGCCGGCCAGCGCCAACCGCACGGGAAAAGCGAAAGCGGAAAACGCCGTCAAAAGCAGAAGCATGGCGACAAAAAACGGCGGAACAAATTGCCGCGGCTGCATCACGGAAGGATGCTTTTGCAAGACGCGGATTTTCCACAGGCCGTATTCATAATATTGCCGCCAAAGTTTTTTCAAATTCGTGCGCGGAAAATAACACGAGGTGACCTTGGGCGTCATATAAATTTTGCCGCCGTTTTTGAGCAAGCGATAATTGAACTCGTCATCTTGGCACCGCACCAGCTCTTCATCGAAGACGCCGATCCGCTCGAACGCGCTTTTTTTATAAGCGCCAAACGCGAGGGTGTCGACATAGCCTTCATAGCCGCCGGACACGCGGAAGCGCGAATTGCCAACGCCGAATTTGGAGGACATCGCCAAGGCGATGGCGCGGCCGTCTTGATTTTCGCTGATGCTGTTGATGGGGCCGCCGACGCAATCCGCTTTCGTTTCTTCCAGCATCTCGACGCAGCGGCTGATATAATCCGGTGCGATGGTGGCGTGCCCGTCAACGCGAATGATGATCTCGCCTTTGGCGCGTTGCAGACCGAGATTGAGCGCGGTCGGCACAATGCGCCGGGGATTATCGAGCAAGTGCAAATTTTTATGCTCGCGCTGCAGGCGTTGAATAATCTCACACGTCTTATCCGTGGAAATGCCGTCCACCACGATGACTTCAAAGTATTCCGGTCCGTAATCCTGATGCAGAATCGACTCGAGGCAACGCGCGATGAACTTCTCTTCGTTGCGTTCCGGAACAATGATCGTGACAAAGGGTTTCATAATTCTTTTGACCTCAACACCGAACCGTTATGAACCTGCGACGAGGGCGCAGTTAACATGATTGATAAAAAGCTCCCGGAGGAGGGGAAGCGCGCCGAGAAAATCAAAACCTTTTACACATTCATATTTCTTATGCTGAATTTTCATGCCGCATTGCGAAACGAGCCACTCGAATTTTGCCACGCTCATTTTCGTAAGGCCGCCTTCGACCTCTTCATATTTCGTGGCGCCGTCGCGGCGGAAGCTGTCGCGCACTTTCATCACCGTTCGTTCATCGAACATAAGATTGATCCACGGCACTTTAGTCATAAATTGCATGTGGCTGCCATACGGCGCAAACCACGGCGGCCCAAATGTGATGAGCAGCTTGCCGATGGGGTTCAAGGCGGATTTCATGATCTCTAAAATCTCGGCAGGCTTGACGAAATGCTCCATGCTGTTTTGTGAAATAACGATATCAAAGCTGCCGAGCAGGCGCCCGTCGAGCTTATCGGTAAATTCCACGCGGCCCTTGAGATCGTGTTGTGCGGCGAGATCGCGGCCGCGCTGCAAAAATTTTTGATTGATGTCCAGGCCGACGACATATTTCGCGCCGGAACCGGCCATCGCCACGGTTTGTTGACCGTAGCCGCAGCCGAAGTCGAGAATGCGTTTGCCCGCAATCTCCCGTTCAAAATTATTAAACGCTCGTCGCAATAACTCCAGCGCGCTGTCGACGGTCTCTTCCTTGCACGAGAGACGGCCGTTCTGATTTCCGGGTTGGTGCGAGATCGCCAGCAGCAGTTTTTCAGCCAGTGACATAAATCGATCTTCCTTTCCAGCGCTGCATTTCCTGATCATACGACTCGCCCCAGAAATGCCGGATCAATTGCTCCTTCCAGCCGCGGTAATTTCCTTTGAGATTCAAGCTTTTCCACGCTTCGATCATTTTTTCTTTGTACTGATCGGTCGTGCCGATGACGCGCGCGGGCACGCCGACGGCGATGCTGTTGGGCGGCACGTCCTTGGTCACCACCGCGCCGGCGCCGACCACTGAGTTGCGGCCGATCGTGACGTTCGGCATGATGATCGCATTCATGCCGATGAAACAGTTGTCTTGAATTTCGATTTTGCCGAAGTAATTCAAGTCCGGCATCTCGTTGCGGAAGATCCAACAGCCGCCGTCGTGCGTGATCAATTGCACGCCGAGCGTCAACGTGCAGTGGTTGCCGATCTTCACGAGATACGGCTCCGAGCCGCAATGCGTGATAAAGATGCGGCAATTTTCGCCGACCTGCACGCCCTGCTGGCGCAGATAAGCGGCTCGCGTAAATTCATTATGCCGCCACAGCTCGATTTTCGTCTGCAACATTTTGATGAGGCTAGTGATGAACTTAAACATTTTCCCACGCTACACTTTCCTTTTCACCCTGCTTTTGCTGCTGGCAGATAAGCGTCAGCCGCAGCACGAACGCCAGCAAGACCCAGTAAAAGCCCATGACGTTCATATAATTCCAATAAGTGCCGGCGGCGTTGCCGCTCAGGATGGCTAACACACAACCGATACAGCCGAGGCCTAACGCTTGCTGAAATTCGTTCTGTGCGGCGCGATACAATCGCCAACCGCAAAAAGCGCCGAGGCCGAAAAACAGGAGGTACAGCGAGATGCCGACAAATCCCAATTCCACCGTGGTTTCCATATAACCGCTATGGAAGCTGGCCCAAGTGTATTTGAAGCCGTCCACATGAATTTTCAAATATGGTGAGACATTAAAACCGGCCCCGGCGATGGGGTTCGCGGAAATGATGCCTTTGGCCAATTCCCACATGCCCACTCTTTGCATCATCGTCGTGTCATACTGGCCGTCGTCACTTTGGGTCATCGTGATACGGTGTTGCACGGACTGCGGCAGCAACGATTGCCAGAAAATTCCGAGCAGGACGATGACCACGAGAATACGCCGGTCTTTCATGAAGCCGGCAAACAGCAGCGAGACAACACCCGCGAGATAACCACTGCGCGAAAACGAAAACATCAGGCAGTAATAAGTGAAAATCGTCACCACCGCGAACAAAATTTTTTGCCAGGTCTTTGGGCTGGCATAGATCATAAAAAACATGACGATGGTGTATTGCGCTTGAAAAACGGCGAGCGCGTTGCCGCCTAAAGCCTGGCCGCCGAGGCCGCCAAAACGCCATTGCGAATATTCCTGCGACAAATCACGGCCGTGCGCGGCTTGATAAAAATTGCGGTCGAGCGTCAACATCGATAAAGCCATCAAGACGACGAGAATTTCAATATGCCGCGGATTTTTGATGTTGTTGTAAACGATGAAGAACAACGTCGGCAACATGAGATAGTTTTTCCACGCAATGAAACGATCGTCGCCGATAAAGATCGTGTAGCCATATCCCAAATAATTCGCGCCGCGGATCAGCTCGATGAACGTCCACAAGATCAAGAGAAAAATGGGCAAGTTCACCGGCGATTTTAAGAAAAATTTTTCCTCGCTTTTGCGCCAGCTTCTCCAGCGCTCCAGCAACGTCCCTTTTTTCCGGTCCAGCCCCCAGCGCCACAACATGGCGAACAACAGGAGATCGTTAATATCTTTGCCGAGCGGATATACGTTCGCATAGTTCAGAATATTTTGCAGCGGGATAAACGGCACTAGAAAAAAAACGCCATATTCGACGCGGCGAAAGATCGTGAGAAAAAAAACCGCCACGAACGCGAAAAAAATGATCGGGCCGACGAATTTAGAGAACCCAAAGCCGAGTTCTAATTGCATATATTCCTCAGGAGGCGCTGCCGAGCAGCACCCGTTTAGTCAAAACATTGCCGGTGGTCTGGCGAAGCTGGCGGTCCATCGCCATGACGGTCAATCCATAGACCGCGGCGCCCAGCAAGATTTTCGCAAATAAGGCGACAAACCCCGTCCACTCGCGCAGATTGATCAGCATCACGTACATCAACGCGGAAGCCACGAGCGACTTCACCAAGACTTTGCCGTTAATCGGAATTTTTAAATACTGCGCCGATTTGCGCATAACGGCGACGATCAGGAAGGTGTAAGTCGCCAGCGTTCCCAGCGCGGCGCCGTGCAGCTTCAGCGTCGGAATCAAAATCAAATCCAGACTCACGTTCAACAGCAACGCCCAGAAGGTGATGGCGGAAAGCGCTTTAGTCTTTTTGTGAATGTAAATGCCCGCGCCCAACACTGGGATAAAGCCCCAGAAGATCATGCCGACCGAAAGATACGGGATGAACTGCGCCGCCACCGCATACTTTTCCGAAGCGAGCAGGCGAATCAATTCTTCGCTCAAGGCGCTGAAGCCCCAGACCAGCGGAATGCCGATCAACAAAACGTAGGTCGAAGCTTTGGACAAAAATTGCGCGGTTTCGGCTTCGCCTTTCTTTTGCCACAACTCGATGTAGATCGGATAAACCGCATACCACACGGCGAAGAAGAGCGCGTCGTTGATGTACGAGCATAAATTGTACGCGAGCGCATAAATTCCGACGCTCTCGGCGCCCAGGAAAATCTGCACGAGATAGCGGTCGGCGATTTTCACGAGAAAATTCGCCAGCTCGAAGCCGACCAACGGGAAGCCGAAGTACAAACAGTCTTTCAGAAACGCGAAAGAGACGCTGCCCATTTTGATTTTGCCCTGCCGCACGAGCAGGAAGAATAATGTGAGGACGATCAACGATTCGCCCAGCAAGCTGCCGATCAAAAAACCTTTGAGCGGGCGCGTCAGCTTATACATAAAAAACAGGCCGAACGCGAGAATGGCGTAGCGCTGCAGCACCACAAAAAGATTGTAGAGCTTGGTGTTCTGCTCGGCGCGAAGAAAATTATTGAGCCGCAGAAACAGTGCGCCGCTCACCACCAGGCCCGCGATCAGCGGGACGGTATTCCGGGAATCCGGACCGGGAAGAAAATCGCCGAAAATGACGCCCAGTCCCCACAACGCCAAACCGGTGAGCACGGCCAGACCGAGACTGCCGAAAAGAAGCGTTGAATAGAAAACCGATGGATCTTTGCCCGCGCCGTTTTTATAGTCATTATAAAATCTGACGGCCGCTTCTTGCAAGCCGCCTTTCGCCAGCGCCAGCGCGATCCAGATCGTCGCATAGATCAGGCTCAACGCGCCGTATTCCGCGGTAGACAACACGCGCGTCAAAATCGGCATCGAAATGAATCCGGAAATCAAGGCGACGAAATTGCCGGTGAGATAATGCGAGGATTGCTTTAACAGTTTCACCAGCGGATTTATATTTTTTATCGAATTTTCCATTTTCTGCCTCTGCGGGAGCCGGACAACAACGCGTTGTACAACTCTTGATGATCGCGCACCATTCGCGCGAGCGTAAAAAACTCTTCCAACCGCTCTCGTCCCTTCTTGCCCATCCTTTGCGCGAGGGCTTGATCATCGAGCAGCTTGAGAATGGCTGCGGCGGTGCGATCCGGCGACTGCGGGGGCACGAGAAATCCGGTTTCGCCCTCGCGCACCGCTTCGTTGTTGCCGCCGACGTCGGTGGCCACCACAGGCTTCTGCGCCGCCATGTACTCGATGATCGTGTTGGAAAAACCTTCGCTGCGCGAGGTGAGCACGCAAACATCCGTCACCGCCAATAGCTCGCTGACATCGGCGCGTCTGCCGAGGAAGGACAAATGCGCCTTCATCTCGAGCTGGGCGGCGAGACGATCCAATTTCTCGCGATAGGAAGAGCGCTCGTTGGGATCGACTTTGTATTCGCCGATGACGATGAAATGCGCCTCGCGTTTGGCGTCTAAAACTTGGCGCGCGGCGAGAATGAAAGTCTCCAAATCTTTCACCGGCCGCGGATTGGCGACGAGGGCGACGACCGGCACGTCAGCGGCGAGACCGAGCTGTTTCTTTTTATCGGCAACCGCATCACGATTCACCGCAAATTCAAGCAGGTCGACCCCGTTATAAATCACGCGGGCCCGGGCTGGATCCAGCAGCTTGCGGCCGGCCAAAACCTGCTTCACCGCCTTGGAGACGCAGATCGTTTGATTGACGAGCGGGGCGATCAAGCGCAGGGCGCCGGCATGCAGGTTGGTGTTCAGAAAACCCGTGTCGCGCTTGCTCGAGATCACGATCGGCACGCCGGCTAATTTCGCCACGAGCGCGCCAAAGAGGTCGGCGGAAAAGTGAAACGTCTGCACGATATCGATATCATGTTGGCGGATGAAGCGCGCGAGTCGAATCGCCTGCTTGAGCGCGGCGAATCCGTAAATGCGGTCGACCGGCAGCAAAAACGTCTGCACGCCGGCCGCGTTGAAATGCTGCAGCATCTCCCCGGTGGCGCGGAGCGCGCAGACGTAACCGGCGCAGCGATCTTTGTCGAGCCTGGAGGCGAGCTTGAAAAGATGTTTCTCCGTTCCGGCCCAGCCGAGCAGGACGTCGATGATATAAAGGATGTTGGTGCGGTGGTTCATGTTCTGGTCGCGTTTCATTTATTCAGCCGCCGTATTCCCACGGTGTATCGGCGATGGTGAGCGGCTTGACATGATCGCGGCATTCCGCTTCCACCACTTCCATCACGGCCAGAGCATGATCGCCGCCGTCATCGATAATGTGCTGCAGTTGGCATTCCACATAAGCCGGCAAATTTTCCAGGATGGGCGCCAAAGTTTTTCCTTCTTTGAAGGGCTCGCCGTTCATCGCGCCGGCAGCCACTTCGGTCGGCTTGAAAAAACGGCGCGCCACCTCCTGCTGGCCGGCGCCAAGAATATGAATGGCGGCAAAGCGGCTCTCGGACAGACATTGAAACACATTGCTGTCGCGGCGCAGCGCCGCCATGATCAACGGCGGCTTGAAAGAGGCTTGCGAGAGCCAGGTGATCGTGGCCCCGCCGTAGTTATCGCCGCTGCGGGAGGTCATGATGTACATGCCATTGGAAATCATTCGCAGCGTGGTTTGTTTGATTTTCGAATCCATGTTTGTATTCCTCAATTTGTGATTCAATGAAACGCCATTGTTTTAACCGGTCACGCTCGCGCCATTTTGATGCTGCTGGCTGACAAAATTCGCGATCCTGGCAATGGAGCGAAATTGGTCGATTTCGAGTTCATCGAGAGAAATTTTCATGTCAAAATCCTGCTCCAGATGCAACAGCAGCTCCACGAGGGTCAATGAATCCAGCATGCCGGCGTCAACCAAATCGGTCTCGACCGTCGGCACGTCGAGATTCAATTTGTCGGCGACCAGTGTTCGAATATGCGTTTGTAAATGCCCGTTCGTCAACATAAATCACGCCTTGGGTTTTGAGAATTGAAAACTTTTTTAGGATTAATTTTACCATTAGTTTTTGCGAGCGCTTTAAGCGCTTGAATACCGGCGGATTCTTCGCCAATCAATAGAATGTTCACTCCGTGCTCCTGAGGCTTTTCTTTTTCCGCGCCATCTGTCATGCGATCAACCTTTCCCATCAGCTTTTATGAAACGACTGCCAGCATTCTTGAATGAATACGGCCGGCGAGGCCGGGGCCATTTCCTTGTGCTCCGCCGCCAACAAATCAAAGAGCAGGTGATCATAAGGCACGCCATCGATATAATGGCATTGGCGCAACCGGCCGGCTAGTTGAAAATTGTTGCGCTGCAAGACCCGAATGGATGGCGCATTTTTTTCTACGGCCCACGCATTGACGGCGCAAAGTCCCAGCTCGGTAAATCCCAGCGTCAACAGCTTGCTCACCGCGGCCGTCGCGCAGCCTTTTCCGCCATGAGACTTGTTTCCCAACACATACCACAACGTGGCGGTTTTGAAATGGCGATCGATATTGCTGAGACCGGCGAGGCCGATCGGGGCGTCATCCGCCCCGGCGGTAAAAACCCGGAGCAGGTGAATATCGCGCTGGGCCATAATTTTAAGAGAAGCGGCAGTGAGAATCTGCACGCCGCTGCCAAAATCCAACCACTGATAGTTCTCTTTCTTCGTCATCCATTCGGCCACGAGCGCGAGCATGGAATTGTCAATGGGCATGAGTTTCATAGCGCTGAAATTGCTCTCTTAATTTTGGTCGATCAATTTTGCCGTTGTCATTTTTGGGAAGGCGCTCGAGCGCCAGCCAACGCGCCGGCATCATATAATTGGGCAAAACTTTGGCTAAGGCTTTGCGCAAATTCGGAGAGTTCACCTCGACTCCCGCGATCGGAACATACGCGCAGCAGATGGCGGCGCCTTCAAAGCCGCTCGCGTTAATCGCAACCACGGCGCTCTCTTGCAAATCTTGCATCGCATGCAGCGCGGTTTCAATTTCACCAAGCTCGATGCGATAACCGCGGCTCTTGATTTGCGAATCGGCGCGCCCGAGGAAATACACCAAACCATCGTCTCCGATTTTTGCCAGGTCGCCGGTTTTGTAAAGGCGATCGTGCGGATCGGCGCTGTTGGGGTTTTGCAAGAAAACCGCAGCCGTTTTTTCCGGATCGCGCCAATAGCCCGGACTCAAGCCGGCGCCGCTGATATACAGATCGCCGATCGCATTGGGCGGCAGCGGCTGCAACTGCTCATTCAAAACATGCAAAGCCTCGCCGGCGCAGCCGGCGCCAATCGGAATCGCCGTTTTCTCATCTTCAGGACATTGCAGCACGCTGTAGTAGCTGCTGGCGATGGTGGTCTCGGTGGGGCCGTAGAGATTGGTGAAACGCGCGTGCGGCAGGCGCTTCATAAAATAAGCGAGCGCCGGCGTCGGCAAAACTTCGCCGCACCACAGCAAGCGCTGCAACGCCGGAAAATCGTGGAATTGCACGGCGTCGAATTTCGCCATGTAGTTGAGCGCGGAGGGAACCGAGAACCACTGCGTCAGCTCGGCGCGGCGAATCCACCCGGTTAATTTGTTGGGCAACAAATTCAGCTCCGGCGGCACGAGATGCAACTGCGCGCCGGCCGCAAAAGCGCCGAAGACGTCGAAGACCGACAAATCGAAATGCAGCGGCGAATGCCCCGACACGCGATCATACGGCGACATGCCAAAATATTTCACGGCCCACTCGACGAAATGGATGACGTTGTCATGCGTGATCACCACGCCTTTAGGCACACCCGTCGAGCCGGAAGTGAAGAGAATGTAGGCGGCGTCGGCGCGGCTGTTCTGATATGCGGGCGGCGTCGCGGGTTGACTCGACAAATCCGGCTGCGAAAATTGCGCGGTGAAATTTTTTCCGCCGCAAGCTTGCTCATCCAGCCAGCCGATGGAAACGGCGCCGCGAATTTTTTCGTCCGCGGTCAGCTCCTCCAACAAATTCGTGACCGCGCCGGCGGCTAAAAGCCAGCGATTCTCGCACGCGGCGATGATCTTCGCCGCGCGAGCCGCGGGACTAGCCGGATCGATGGGCACGTAAATGCAATCCGCTTTCAGAATGCCCAAAATGCAAACAATTGCCGCCGGCGATTTGGGAATGAGAAAACAAACGCGATCCCCTTTTTGACAGCCGGCCGCTTTCAGCAAATGCGCCAATTGATTGGAAGCGGCTTCGAGCTCGCCGTACGTCATGCGCTGTTGATTCATGGCCAGCGCGACCGCTTCCGGCCGGCGCTGCGCGTGTTGCGCGATCCAATGTTGCAATAACTTGCTCATACTGCCGCCATTTTTTCCGCTTGTTTAAACACGATTTTGATATGCCGCAATTCTTCGTCATTGGGCGGAATATCTAAAATGAACGTTTGGTAGCCCACGGCGATATAACGCGCCAATTCTTGGGCAACGCGATGATAACTGCCCACAAGATACGGGCAAAACGTTTTGTAATTCTGAAATGGCGTGAGCCAATAGGGATTGTCGTCCGTCACCGGCTGCTCGCCCATCTCCGAAAGTTGTTGATGCCAATGCGAATCGGAAACTTTCATCGCCACCTGATGCGTCAATTGGCCCTTGCGGTCTTCGGGAAAACGCGTGCGCGCCGTATTCCACGCCTCGGCGCCATCTTCGCGCGTGATAATGCCGACGCGAATGCCGGCATCGAGCGCATCTGCCGGCGGCTTGGCTTCATACTCTGCGGCCGGCTGCGGATATTGCACTGCGGTGGCGCCCATGGCTTTTGCCGCGGCCAATCCCGCCTCCGAAGAGCCGGAGACAAAAATGCCCGGCAACAACTCCGGCGCCAGCGGCGGCGTCATTTTTAATTTGTCCGCTTTGTAAAACACGCCATCGTAAGTCACGCCGGCGGGATTGCGCAGCAACGCGTTGATGATTTGTGTGTATTCGATCAGACGCGTGTAACGCTGATCATGCGGCGTCGTGTCATTCAAAGCAACCAAATCATTTTTGAAGCCGCCGGCGACCATATTGAGATAAATCTGCCGGCCGTACATGAAACCGTACGAGGCGATCATTTTGGCGACGGCATAAGGATGCATATAAATCGGCTGAATCGCCACCAACGGACACAGGTTTTTGGTATTCTGAATAATAATTTGCGAAACCAGCCACGGGTCGACCAACCGGTTGTCGGTATAAACGAGAATGCCTTTGCAGCCGGCTTCTTCGCTCCAGCGCGCGACGTCGGCAACGTGCTGCAGATAAACCGCGTGGTCAACGTCGCTGGATTGCGGACAGGTGGAGAACACCTGCAAGGCTCCATTCAATTTTCGGTTTTCCATTATATGCTCCGCTGAGATAAATCAATCAAACAACTTATAAAACATCCACTCGCCTTCCAGGCGCGAGAAAAAAGCCTCGCCGCGATGGATCACCTCGAGCAATTCCGGATGGCGGGAATGAATCAGCATCCACGCATTGCTATGGCGAAAGATGCAATACTGCTCGGAAAACTCCTGCATAAATTTTGGCTCAAGTTGTCCCGAGAGCGCCACCACCCCATTTCGCCAGGCGTGACGAAAAAGCTCGGCGAGGACTTGCGGCATCGACTGCGGATGGCCGCCAATTTGCAAAACTTCGCCGAGGCCGCCCGGCTTCAGATAATAAAGACACCAGCCGGCAATTTCACGCGAGGCGCGGCGCACGACCAGCTTTTGCAAAGCGCCGTAACTTTTCTGTTCGGCAAAAATCTCTAAAAGCCATGACAAAGAACGTTGATCATATAACGGCCGCAGCGCGTGCTGGCGCGTGAAAGCGGATATGCAGGTCAAAAGCGTTTCCGCCTCGAGGTCTTCAGTTGCCAGCGCCGCCGACGACTGCTGAAATTGGTTGGGCGGAATCCGCGCCGCCATGGCGTCGACGGCATAACAAATCGGCCGGCTCGCGAGCGCGAGAGCCGCGGGCAGCTTGTCTTTCAGCAGCAGCGCCGTCACATATTGGCTCGGGCGCAAATGCCGCGTCCACTGCATGCTGTACAAATATGATTTCGCCCCTCCCAGCGCTTCCCAAATCCGGCGCGACGCCTCGCCGCCTTCGGCGAGGGATAAATCTTGCGGGCCGGCAAAAAAACTTTTTAAGAGTTGCATCGCCGCAAAGGATTGGCGGCTATCCGGCGCCACCATAAAACTATTGCTCACCGCCACTCGAACCGGCCGTCCATGCCTCAACATCATGCGCGGCATAACGCCGAGAAAGCCGGCGATCTTGCCGTCCGGTGTTTGATAAACCAGCGAGGGCATCGTTTCATCATGCCACGGGTTGTTAAAAAAAATCTTGTGAAACAACGCTTGCATTGCCGGCGAAGCCGGTTGGTCGCTCTTTCGAAAAACTCTCATGTATAAGCCCGCCACCTGCGGAATATCGTCGTCAACAAATGCGCGTATCGGGCCGGCCAGGTCTCTTTTCATGGCATGGTCATTTAATTAAAATTCCCAACCGAATGCGCGTCCAATGCAGGTTGAAAACGAAAGCCACTTCACTGCCGGGCTTTTGCCAAATCGCGCGATACAAGTCAACCACCTGAGGAATGTCATCTTCGACAAAAGCACGAACGCCGTTCATCACCCAACCTTGCCAATAAGCTTGAAAAAGCAATTTGAGAAAACTGACTTATTTTTTAAGAGCGCGAAATTTATTAAGCTTGGTGCGCGTGCGGCGTTTCAGCTCGCGATAAACCTGCTGCGAGAATAAAAAGAGCTTAGCGAACTTTCCGAAAGCCGCGTCGCACGCGACGGTTTGACGCGTTTGTTTCGTCCAATGGAATTTGTATTCTTCTTGGCCGCGCAGGAAATCGAATTCTTTGTAACCTTGCTCGAAGCAATACTGCAAAACCATTCCCATCAAAATCAAGCCGACGCTCTGGTTTTCATAATCAATATCGAATCCGGCCTGATAGTACATGAGGCGGTTATCGTACAGAAAACAATACAGCGCGGCAACGGTTTTATTTTCGCATTGGAGCGAGAAAATTCGCGCGACGCCGTTTTCCGCCATCGTCGTCGCGACGCGGCGATGAAACCGGCGGCTCCTTTCATTGTTAAACGCGCTCGTGCCCTCGCGCTGCGTCCAGCGTTTTTGGTGCAGCGCGAACAACGTGTCAAAATCCTTTTCCACTTGCGCGGGCGTCGTCGCGATCTCCATCGTCACCTTGCAGCTATCTTGCAGTTTCCGTTGCCGCCGCCGAAAGTTGGCGCGATGATTCGCTGATATCGATTGCAGATACGCTGCAAAATCGCCGGAAAGTTTAATATGCGGGCAAACCTTCCATGGCCTTTGCTGCCATTGGCCGCCGCACGCCTCCGTCCAGCCTTGCAAGAAAGCAAGCAGCAGCGCGTCTTCCGCCATGTCGGTCAAGCGCAACAAATCATACTGCGCCCGCAGGTTTTTCAAAGCGGCCAATACGGCCTTGATAATTTGAGGGGTTTGCGCATTATCCACGACGATCATGTCGAGATATTCCGGCGCTTCGCGCGCCGAGCCAATGAAGCGCAGCGCGCGCCCGCCGAAGATCGGCCAACGCGACGGTTCGCGATAAAGCGGCAACAGGCCCACAAGACGGCGTTCACGGTCGCGCGCGATCAGAATAAACGGCGTCGCGCCATTTTGCTTCCGTCCGTAAACTTCCCACCAGGCGTACAAAAATTCATGCCGCAGAAAGGCGCTCTTCCGCGCGGCGTGATCGAGCAGATGATTCCACTCGTCTTGCAAATTGCGAAAAGCTTCTGCGGTATCACAAAGTGAAACCGTGAAAGCTTCGGCAGTTTTACGGGAACGGGACGGCCGCGCATCAACACGGTTTTGGATTTCTTGAATTTCTTCTAACATGCGTTTATCGCCGAGTCGGGGTTAAATTTTAGAACGTAAAAATAAAGCGTAAGGTTAACGCATCAAAGCTTCGGAATGAGCACGATTAAAAAAGCGGTTGCGAATAAATCGCGCGCCGGCTTTAGCCATGAAGAGCATATACTGGCGCATGAGCGCAGCGTCCAGCGCGATGTCCGGTTGCATATCGTCTTGCAGTCGTGCGTCTGGCGCTTCGAGGCGGACGAGGCGAATGGTTTTGTTGTCGCTGTCATAGACTGCAAAACTTAAAGGTGAATCTTTGTAGCGCGGATAACCGATGCTGCCGGGGTTGATCAAATACAAAGATTCCGCATTTAATTTGAATTGCAAAGTTTCGAGACTGCGTAAATCTTCAGCATTCAATTCATGCGCAACGGCTTTGTGAGTATGCCCGAAAAAACAGATATTGAATTCGGGGTAATTTTTCTTGAGCAAAGCGAACGACTGTTGAATCGCCTTTTCCGTCAACAAATACTGTGAATAGGATTTCAACGAGCCGTGGACGATCACGAACGCATTGTCGATCACGAACGCTTCCGGCAAGGATTCGAGATAACGGCGGCTGTTCGCGTTGAGCACGGCGCGCGTCCACAACATGCGATGCCGCGCCTGAAATTTGAAATACACCGGCTCGAAGACGCCGCACGCGGCGAGATCATGATTGCCGGCAATCGAGACAATATCATGCGCGCGCAGCATTTCACAGCATTCGTTCGGCCGCGAGCCGTAGCCGACGGTGTCGCCGAGGTTGACGATTTTATCGACGCGCTGCGCATGACACATCTTGATCACCATTTGCAGCGCCTGCGCATTGGCGTGTATGTCGGAAATGATGGCGTATTTCATATTTGTCGATTTGCTGGTTAGCCGGCTAAGTGTTTTCTGGTTGATGCATGAATTTAGCGATAGGCAAACTAAAGTTTGCGCTCCGGTTATTTTAACAGGCTGATCAACCGGCTAAAGCGGCTTTTGATAAAACTGCCAGCCGCCACTAACGCCGGCAACGGATCGCGCCACGCGAATTTGTCATAAACTTTTTTGTGCAACAGCGAGCCGATCCAGCCGCCGAGAGACAATTCGCCGCGGCGGCGATATTCGAAAAATGCCGATACGTCTTGACGGAAGTGCAGCCAGCGAATGTCGGTGCGATATTCCGGCGCGGCCGCGAACGGCGCGCTTTTGATGTAATAACGGTAAGCATTGACGGGCAAATTGACGCCGGCGCTGGCGCCGAGATAATGCCACAGATTATAGCGCGCATTGATTTCCAACAGATAATACTTTTTATCGACAGCATCCTGCTTGAAATCCAATTTCACCGGGCCGGTGAATTGCGTTTTCTTCAGCAGCGTCAGCGCCATCTCGCGCAGGTCGTCGTTTTTCACCAAACGCAAATACGTGCTCTCGCCGCTCACGGCCGGGTAGGTGCGAACTTTCTTGCCGATGAAATAGCCGAGGGGAGCGGAATTTTGATCGAGAAAAGTATGAAACGAATAAATCAAATCATCGCCGCCGGCGATGAAGCGCTGCACGAGAAACGGAATTTTTTCCCGCTGCATCGCCGCCACCACTTGCGAGAACTCGCGCTGGTTATTGACGATAAGCGCTTTGTATTCCAGGCCGCCAAAGCTTTTGATGACGCTCGATGCAAACCAATTGATATGCGTCGCCGGCTTGACCACGAGCGGAAATTGCCAGGCGAAACCGGCGTGATTTTTTTTGACGACTTCGGCTTCGCTGTACGAGTCCGGCGCCGGCAAACCGTAACGCTGGCAATATTGCACGAATTTCGATTTATCCAGCGTGTCCGTGATCGTCGCCGCCTTCGGCATCGTAAATTGGAAATATTTGCTCAACGGTTCACGATGCTCGGAAACGAGCTTGAGCTGCTGATCATTGCTGTAATACAACGGCGCGCGCTTTTGTAATTTTTTCCCGTAGGCCAGCAAATCTGTGAGGGTTTTTTCCGGATGGTTGGCCGGATCCGCAGTCACAAAACCGCCCTGGCAATAGCGCGAAGCAAAAATATAATTATCGCGCTGATCGCCGGTCGCGCAAATGGCAAAATACGGAATCTTTGCCAGACCAAAACACCGCAAAATGGTTAGGCCGCCCATGACGTGGGGCGTCACCTTTGCATCGATCATCATTCCCGTTTCCATGATTTTGCCTAACATCTTTCAACTCTTCAATAGTCAGCTTACAATCTATCACAAAACCTATCTCCATTTCGGAGATTGCAGACCGGCGGTCTGCGTTACTTCTGCAAATCAGGCCGGGCGACTTCCTGCCGCCCGGCCTGTGCAGTGGAGAGAGGGGAGCTTCAAACCTGGTTCCGTAGGAATCCCTGGCCTGCGGCGGGGCAGGCTTTTTTCAACTCGAAACACATCCTGGATTGAAAAAGGATTCTTACAGAATGACATTTATCTCAGTCTTTCGAGCGCATCAAATTAAACGCGAACACTGCCGGAGAAAAACGGCCGCGAAAATCTTGCAGCATTTCATCCCAGATATTCACGCGGCGCAGGCGATACGGTTCTTCGCCGGGGCGATTCAAACCTTTGCGCGTGCTGAAAGCATGCGAATATCCGGCGGCGGCAACGGCGCTAAGCACTTCGTTAGAATGATGCCCGCCGGGAAACGAGATGGAATCAACGGCTTCCTGCAATTGCGCCGCAAGCTCCTGGCGCGAGGCCGCGACTTCTTCCTGCATTTGGGCGGTAGCGATCGCCGCGAGATTGAGATGATGGCGCGCGTGCGAGCCAAAATCAACGCCCGCTTGCCGGAGTGATTTGATTTCATCCCAATTCATCAGCGCGTTTTCTTTGGCTAAAATGCGCGCCTGCTCAATTTTCAAATCGAGATTTTGCAACAACGCCCGCACGCGCGTCTCCGGCCAATCTTGAATAAAGGCGACGAGCCGATAAATCAACGGCGCGCGCTCCGGCGCCGGCGTGGCCGCGAGGCGTTGCAGCAGCGCTGCGACTTCACTAAACATTTCGCTCGCGAGACCTTCCGCCAATGTCGAACTCTTGCCGAAGCCGGCGCGAGCGCCGGCGAGCTCCATTTTCATGCACGCATGATAGAGCTGATCCCACCAAAACTGATGCGAGGTGCCGATCAAAGCCGTGGGCAAAAACATCGTTACCGGCAGATTGTGCCGCTGCAAGATCGGCCAGGCATATTTCAAAAAATCATGATAACCGTCGTCAAACGTCACCACGCAATATTTTTCACGCCCATTTTGCGCCGATTGCATGACTGCCGCCCTCGCAGCAAAACGAAAATATTTCTGCAAAAAACTCAAAAGCAAAGCGAAATTTTCTGCAGTCACAATGAGGCTGCGCAGCGCGAGATGCTTTTGCAGCACCGGCGAATCGGCCGGCAGCACGCGGTGAAACATCAACACCAACACGCGGCGGCCAACGCGGCGATGCCACCACAGATGCAGGGCAAACAGGCCGGTGCCGTAATACAACCACGCCAACACCGTGCGCAAAAAATTCTTGAAGTTAAACTTGTTTTGCATGATCGACTTTCCGCCGTGGCCGCGGCGCTCCTGCAGTTACCGGTAGAAGCGCTGACAGCCTTGTTTGCTGTTCGGACGACGGCGCGCCATTTTCCACCAGCGCCGGGGCCGTGCTGAGCGCGGCCGAATTCTCCTGCCGTTTCCGTTTCAACAGTTTGCCGTTTTTAGAAGCGGCGGGGCCGGGCGCGACGTCGGCATAATCATACTTATAATAATTTGACTTGTAATAATACGGCAGAACTTCCTTCAGATTATTCACGATAATGCCGGGTGCATGCGGCGTCGAAGTTTTGACGAGCTCGAGACCGCGCTTCACCACGTCGCGCGGCGTTTCGCCGGCTTTGACGAGATACAGAATCGAATCCACGTGGCGGCCCAGCACCAACGCATCATTGACGGGAATAACCGGCGGCGCATCGATAATGATAAAAGGATAATCTTTCTTGAGCTGCTTGAACAACTGCAAAAATTGCTTTGCCGAAAACAAATCCAACGGCTTGCGTTCGGAACGGCCGCTGGGGATCAACGACAATTTATTATAATTCGTCGCCACCAAAACGTTGCGGAGCGCGGGTTTCGTCACCAGGGTTTTTTCCAGCAAATTCGCCAAACCGTTTTGATTTTCAACCTTGAACAATTGGTATTGGGTCGGCCGCCGCAAATCGGCGTCGATCAACAACACCGGCGCGTTTTGCATCATCGCCAAACTGGCGGCGAGATAGGCCGCGAACGTGCTTTTGCCTTCTGACGGGATCGAGCTGGTGATGAGCATCGTGCGCTGCTTGACCACGGAGAAATCGTTTTCCATGAAATTATCCAGCGCCGAATTTTGCATCAGCCGCGTCGTCACCCGCTGCACTTCGATCGTGTCGCGGCCGTCGAGATCGAAGCTGAAATCTTTTTGCTCGAGGCGCGGCATGATGCCGACGACGGGCAATTGCGTAAACTCCTTCACTTCGTCCACCGTCAAAAACGTGCGATTGAAAAATTCGACGCCGAATGCCAGCCCGAGGCTGAACAACGTGCCGAGAAAACCGCAAATCATCAGCTTCGTGCGCTTGCTCATGCTGATCGGCTCCAACGGAATTTGCGCCGGCTCGAGAATGCGATATTGATATTCGTTTTGCGTGTTTTGCAGCGCCGCCTGCATTTCCGAGCCTTGCGTTTGCTGCAAAAACATTTCATACAATTCGCGCGCTTGATCGACGTCGTGTTTCAAGCGTTCTTCCGTCACTTCTTTGTTCGGCACTTGCGCCACGGAAGCGAGACGCGATTGCTGCACGGCGGCAACTAATTGCCCGACATTCGTCTGTTTGTCTTCCAGAAATTCAAGACGCAGTCTCGCCATCTCCCGGTCAAACCAAATGCGATCATCGCCGGCGCCACGTTTGACGGCGAGCACTTGCATCAGCTCGTTTTGCATGGCGTCGTCCAGCGCTTTGATTTCACCGTTGAGACGGTTGATTTCCGCTTCGTTCCACGAGGCAAATTTCATTTGACTGATCAGCTCGTGCAGTTTTTCGCGCTGTTGTTGGTGCTGATGCCCCAGCAATGGCGAGGCGTACGAGGTTGGCTCAGAATCGCTCAACCCGAGGCGTGCGTTGGCCGCCGCCAGGTTTTTGTTCTCTTGATCCACCTGGGTGACCGTCGCTTCCATGATCGCGCTCAGCGTGGCCACGCGGTCAGCATCGAGACTTTGATCATCATAAGCCGAAATCGCCATGCCGGTGCGGAACCGCCGTAATTTCGCTTCGGCCTCGTCCAGGCGTTTCTTGTAAATTTCCATTTGCTGGCGGCTGAACGTCAAGCCGCTTTCCACGCCGCTCATTTCCGTGCGCCGGCTTTCTTGCACAAAAATATCGACGAGATTTTGCGCAACTTTATAGGCCAACTCCGGATTTTCATGCTCCGCCGCAATCTGGATGATGTTGACGCCGTTCGGCTTGACCTGCACAATTTCTTCGCGCAGTTTCTGAATCATCAACGATTCTTTGATCTCCGCGAGCGACAATTGCGGCGTTTTCTCATGTGCCTGTTTGGCCAAAGCCGCGAGCACCGAATCAGCGGCAAGCAAATTCGTCTTCGCCATCAAACGGCGCAAATTTTCCGGGCTTAATATTTTCGCGCGGACGGTGCCGAAGTCGGTCAACGCTTTCACCTCCGGCGCATAGCGCTGCACCGTGCGGGATTCGAGATCGAGCTCGCGCAATAAAATCGTGGAGCTGGAGGCATATTTCGGAGTAGAGTTAAACGCCCAATAAAATCCCACCGCGACGAAAAGAAGCATGACGCCGGCCACTAACCACTTGCGCCGCCACAAAATTTCCCAGTACATCACGGGGTCGAGTTTTCTGCCATTATCTGCCATGAGAACACCTGAATGGTTAAGAATTACAATCGCCTTATCTCGCCATATTCACCGCCAGCAGCGGCACGAGGGCGACCACCGCGATGCGCGCCGTTTCAATCAGGATACTGCCGACGGAGCCCACCAGCGATTGGCGCTTTGGAATATAAATCGTGTCGCCGCCGCGCAGCACCAACGGCGGGAACTGCGGCGCGTCATGATATTTTTGCAAATTGATCTGCGCGACTTGCGTATGCAGCGAGTCGATGCCGACGATGCGTACGCGGCGCAAATCCGCTTTTTCCGTCGGGCCGCCGGCTTTAATCACCGCTGCGAAAATATTCGTGTTGTTCTCATATTGATATTCGCCGGGGTTGGCGATTTCGCCGTAAATGTAAACCACGGAGGATTTTTGCAGCGGCGAGCGTCCGGCGGCAGCGGGGCCGCCGGGAACCGCGGGAATGTAAATGATATCGCCCGGCATCAACTTCGGCAGCTCATTCACGACATTACGATTCAACATGTCCGCCAAATCAATCGTCGAAACGTTGCCCATCTCCTCGCCGGAGCCGCGCACCAATGAAACTTGCCCGAGATTCGCGGTTTCCAACGGGCCGCCGGCCTCGAGAATCAACTGCCACAACGTCGGCATCACCGCAAAAGTATATTTGCCAGGCCGCGGCACCTGGCCGTTGATGTACGCTTTCTTGCTGCCAAACTCGATCACCGAGACTTTCGCTTGCGTGACTTTTGCATGATAAAACGCATATTGCCGCACGATCTCTTTTTCCAATTGCTCGATGGTATAACCCGCGGCATTCACCTTGCCAACCGTGGGCAATTCGATGGTGCCGTCGTCAGTCACGCGAATTTGCGCGTTCAACGCCGGTTGCTGCCAAAACGCCACGGACAAGAAATCGTCGCGTTCGATGATATACGTTTGCTGCGCCAACACCGGCATCGCGCCAAAGAGCGCGCCGCTCAATAAAAATAAATTCAGTTTCTTCATGGTCTCCTCCGTTCGATCAGAATTTAATGCTCAGTCCAAGTTCAGGGATCTCACCGGCGCGGTTCGTTACGCTCACACCGATTTTCTCTTTTTTCGTTTCCCGGCCCGGGCCGGGAGGCATAATCAGCGCGTCGAGCACGTTGATCGTCCACACGATGCCGGCCAACATCACGGCGCGGCGGCGGGTTTTGAACGCGCCTGCAACGTTGTCTTGCGCCTTCTGCCATTTCTCGAAAGCGAGTTGTTTGTCGGCCGCATTCATCGCGCTGATGCCGAGATAAATTTTTTCGGCATTCTTCGCCGCGTCAAGATCGTCGTTATAGTCGCGGTGTTTCACGTACGCTCTCACACTCGCGCCCAGCGCCAACGTGGTGAAGAAAAGGCCTTTGCCGCTCGCGCCTTTATAACGCTGGCCGGCGCCCGGCAACACCAGCGAATAAAACGACGCTTTCGCCAACGACAACGGTTGGAGATCAATGGTGATTTGGCGCAGCGGATCACGGCCAAAATCGAGATCGATGGTTTTGGTTTCATAGCCGCGCTTCGCCGCCATCAATTTGTACGGGCCGGCCAATTTTTGCGCCACGGTAAACGGCGTCTTGCCGATGAACGTAAACGCGCCTTCGAGACGCACCGTCGCGCCCCCGGTTTCACTGAGAATCGTCACCCCGGTTGGGCGGTTCGTTGATTGCGCCGACGCGGGCTTTTCCGCCAACATCAGCAGCAGACTGACGAGAACGAAAGAGGTTTTCCGGTTGAGTTTCATGATAGTCTCTCCACGTGCAATGCAAATAATTAAAAATCGATCAACGCCAGAGTTGCAAAATTAACAATAACGCCAGCAAAAAGAGCGGCGTCGAGATTAACAAATTGGCCGACAATTGCAAAAATTGATAAGCGGTTTGGATGCGATCGCCCTGCCACATGGAAACGAGTTTCATCATCATGGTTACGGCTCCTTTAAGTATTTCAGATAAACGATTAAAATAACGATCAAGTAATTTTACAGCTTCGTTTCGCCTGGTTCGACCGGAAATAAAAAAAGGCGCAATAGCATTTATGCCACAAACGACATAATACTATTGCGCCTTCGACTTACAAGACTTTATCCTGCACGCCAAGGTTGCCTTTACGGCTATTCGCCTGAATGTTGCATTTTGGGCGGGCCTAAAGCAAAAAAGGCGTCACACCAGCATTAACCTCAGGTTAACACTAATGTCACGCCTTCGACTTACAAGTCATACCTCCTGCACGCCAAGGCTCCCACGACCGTATGATGTGGGATAGCAACGATATTTTTTACTAATTTTGGAACTCTCACTGCTCGGAACTGCGAGATAACTTTTCTACCTCTACAACCACGGGCTAAAATATACGAAAAAGAAAATGCGATGTCAAGAGATTTTTGGTATTTTTTAAAATTTATTTTAACCAATTTCCAGACGCTTTCAAAAAGCGGCGCTGAGCTCGTTCGACGGCGATTCAGTTTCCAATAGAACCACACCGTTGGCGCGGTTAAGCGTGGCGGCGTCGAACGACGTTTTAAAAGAAACGTCGCCATGCGGCGCCGCCGCCGCGCCGTTTTCCGCGAGGCGAGGGGTCGTGCCATTGGTCGCGGCTTCTTTTTTCTTCCGCGGCCGCTTCGGTTTCGTTGGCGCCATTGGCGCGGCATCTTCCTCTAACGGCGGTCCAGAGCTCAAGACCACGCTATTCTCGCCGTTACGACTAATCAAGCTTGCCATTTTTTTGCGAGATTTTTTAGGCGCAACCGTATGTTCGAGCGGCGCTTTCTCGTTTACGGCCGGCAACGCGCTGTTTGGCGCCGGTAATCCTCCGTTTTCGCTCGCAGGAGCCGCGTTCGCTTCTTTTCTCTTTCGCGGTCTTTTCGGCGCGGTGTTTTCTGTTTGTTTGAATTTCCCATTCGCCAACAAACCGCCGCCGGCAACGATGCCGTTCGTTACGGCGCCGTTTTCATGCGCGCCGTTGCTTTCAGCTTTCTCCTGGTCTCTTTGCCGATACGTTTCCAAACGCGCGCGCATGTCTTCGACGTTTTGATTTTCCACCACCGCACGCGTCGCGACAATGGCATTGATCTCGGCGCGCCGGGAGGTCGGGAGGTTCAATTCGAGAATGCGTTTATAAATTTTAACGGCCGTGCCATCGCGCCGATCCAAACGCAGATAAATCTCCGCGAGTGCCGGATAATGTTTCAAGCGGCTCGGTTTGCGCGCCAGCAAGCTTTCATAAATCAACGCGGCGGCCCGGTCATTGCCGCGCCAGGCCCGATAACGCGCGCGATACGCCGGGGAGAAAAAGGCAAATCCCGTCAAAAACGATCCACTCATGATCAGAGCCAAAGCGGCGAGCGCGAACGGCGAGGGCCGCTCGATGGAAATCGTTTCCGCCGTGTCAACCGCGCTTAAAAGTTTCGTCCGGGCTTTGCTAAACAGCGCGTCGACATTACGGTAAGTTGGCCGTGCCAGGCGAATCTTCTGAAAGTTAATCACCGCCTCATTCCAGTCTTCGCGTTTAACTGCCGCCAAGGCAACGACATATAAAGAATCTAGGGCCGCCTCTTTCGCCACCGGTGTTTCCGCGCCGGTCGAATCCATCGCCGCCGGCGCATGGGCAGCAAGAATCGTCTCCGGGCTGAGCGGCAGCGTCGTGTTCGTGGCCATGGGCAGCGCCGGCGGTGCTGCTGATTCGATGCCCAGCGGCAAAACATTTAGGGCGGTGATTTCGATTTCTAATTTGAAATCGGCGCCGCGCGGCGAGATCGTTCGCGCCGTTACTGCCCAAGCTGATTTTTCCGCTTCAGATTTGAGCCGGGCGGTGTCTTCCGCCAGCGTGAGCAGATTATCAAAAGCCTCATGATCGGCCGCATCGCCGGCGCGGCCTTCTTTAAGCTCGGCCGCCGCTTGCTCATAGCGCCCTTGCTGATAGAGCCAGCGGCCCAATTCATATGACAGCACGGCGCGTTGTTTTTGATCGCGTGACAATGTTCTCGCCTCGCGCAGCGCCGACTCATAATTTTGGCTATCGCCGCGAACGTTGTAGATCTGCGCCAATTCGCCCAGAGCTTTCAACCGCAAAGCCGTCTTCGCCTCCGCCGGCTGCGCTTGATACGCCCCGTGGAGATACGGTTCGGCGCGAGCGTAATCTTTCTGCTCTTTATAAGTCACGCCGAGATTAAACAACGCCTCGGAAAAAGCCGGGTCGATCTCTACGGCTTTGGTGTAAGCCTCGAGGCGTTTCTGGGGATTTTTTTCCGCCAGCGCGGCGTTAAACCATTTCATCGCCTCGCGGTTGTGCGATTGCGGCATGGCCGCGCCGGCGCACCACACGAGCAGCAGAAACGAAATTTGCCGCAGAGGAAAACTTAAACGCGATTGCATATCACACCTCTTAAAAATTAAATCAGCAGCAGCCATTCATGGCGTTCATGCGGGCCAACTTCTACCCGGCGCTAAAACGATTGCGTCAAACGCAAGATCAGCAGCCGCCCGATTTCCGGCGCGCCGATGATTTCGCGATGTTTTTTATTTAGCAGGTTTTGCGCCGCGAGCGACAGCTTCGTGCTGCGGTGGAAACGATAATCCACATGGAGATCGACCACGGTGTAATTTCTGATGGCGCCGATATAAACGCCGGACTCCACCGGGAAGGCCCCGACGTAACGCGCGCGCACTTGCGCCTCCAGGCCGGCCCTGGTGTTCAGATGGCGCAGGCTCATGCCGATCTTGTGCTTGGGCGCATTCAGCGCGATATTGCCGATGCCGTCGACATTTTTGAAAAGATCTTCGCTCACGAAAGAATAATTCGCGCCGAGAATCCATTTCGGGCCGGCATAATAGTTCAAGCTCACCTCGACGCCGTCGAGAGAAATGTTGCCAAAGTTTCGGTAGGTGATCATCACCTCGGTGTTATTGGCGGCTTCGTTCGGACGGATCGCGCCAAGCGGTAATGGCGCCGCGTTCACCAACACTTTCGGCGTCTCAACTTTCAACGGGCCGACAAAATCTTGCAGGCGCGAGCGATACAAATCCGCGGCGAAAAACAACTTGCCGGCGAGCAAACCCTTGTAGCCGATTTCAAACGAGTTGGTGATCGTCGGCTTTAGCGGCTGGACAGCGGTAACGCCGGCAGTGAGATCGAAGCCGCCGGTGGCCGGATTTAATTTGCGCAACTCGCCGGTAACGGCGGCGAGTTGTTGCGGCAAGGCCGCCTCCAACAACGCTTGCAATGACGGCGTGGTGAACGCGCGGTTGTAAGAGAAGCGCAAATGGTGATTCTGCGCCGGCTTTAAAATCAGCGCCCCCCGAGGCGAAAACGTCGCTTTCTCGAGGTGATTGTGCTCGTCATAGCGTCCGATCAAAACCAGGCGGGCTTTTTGCCCCAACGAGGTTTCGGATTGCAAAAACGCGCCGGTCTCGTTAATATCGCCGCGTCCGTTGATCGTCGCTGCCGTTTCCGGGCGCGTGCGCAGCAAATCGAAGCCGTAAGTGAAACGCTGGCGGTTCGCGATATCGAAGCTGTGCTGTGCTTGCGCGGCAAACAGGCGCGACTTGTCCCCGAGCGGATCGCCGGTGCGCAAGATAAAAGTCTCGCCGGCGTCCGAACGATTCAAGTACGCTTGCGCAAAAAGATTCTTGTAATATAAGCGGCCTTGATAATAGGTGTAAGACCAATCTTTCACCTGCGCGGCGCCGATGCCGGTGAGATCGATGCCGCTATTTTTGCTGAAGCCCGCCGAAAAAACCGCCGTAAAATTTTCCGCCGGGCGAATATCGACGCGCGCATCGGCGCTGAATTTTTGCACTCGAAAATCGCGGCCCGGCGACGCCACTTTTTGGCCGCCGCGACCGAAAGAGTCCGGCTCCGCGGGGTCGTGATATTCCCAATCATCGCCGGCGTAATATTGCGCCGAAATTTTGTAGCCGAAACGATTATTGAAACTCGCGGCGTGACGGAGCGAACCGATCCGCAGGCGGCGCCCGCCGCCGCCGAGGCTCATCGACGTGCCTTCGGAGCCAAACGGCGACTTCGTGATAATTTGCATCACGCCGTTCGCCGCGTTCGGGCCGTACAACGCCGAGCCGGGGCCGGAGACGATTTCGATACGCTCGATATCGTCATGGTTAATCGACATGAAATAACTCGCGTTATAACGCAGCGCGGGCACATGGGTGAGACGGTTATCCACGAGCGAAAGCAGCGCGCCGGAGAAAACATTGTTGAAGCCGCGCACGACGAGGTTGGATTGATGCAGGCCGTGTTTGCTGAAATCAACTCCCGGCAAGCCTTGCACCTGATCGGCCGGCGTCAGCGCCGGGCGCGATTGAATCTGCTCCGCTTCGACAAAATTCACCGAGGCCGGCGCGCTAAAACCGGATTCGGCGCGACGCGAGGCGCTGATCGTCTCGAAGAACGCTTCGGTGTTCCGCGACGCGATAACTTCTTTGGAGTCGGATAAAATGCCGGTGTAGAGCAGCGCAATTTCCAAGGCCTTTGTTTCAGCGGCCGTAATTTTAACGTTGGCGAGGTTTTGCGCCGCGTAGCCGACGCATGACACGGTGATCGTATAAATGCCGGACGGCAGCTCGCGCAATTCAAATTGGCCGGCTGCGCCGGACGCCGCCCGCACCGGCGCGTTACGCATACTCGTCAACGTCGCGGTAATTTTGGCGCCAGGCAAATTCTGGCCGGTGTTGCCGTCCACCACGTTGCCGCGAATAATCGCCGTGCCTTTCAAAACCACGCCGGCGGCGTTTTTCGCCGGGTGTGACGGGGAAGAAGCTTGGTTATTCTCCCATGGCATTGCTTCTTGCGCCAGGGCTTCGCAAACGCGCGCCGCTGAAAACGAAAGCATTGACATGAACGCCAAAGAAGTGTTGCGCAATTTTCTATTCCACATAATCGTCTTCCTTTCGGAGTCTAAAACTATTGCCGCCGTTTTTAGCCTTTTTCATACCGAACGCGGTTTCTTAAAAAAACAAAAAAAGGCGCCACCGCAATACGCTGATTTCGTTAGCGTGTTGCGGTGGCGCCTTCGACTTACAAGTCTAAATCCTTTACAGGATTCCCTGCCCGTCAAGGCTCCCACAACCTGGCGCGGAATTTACAATTTTTTTTTATTAAATACTCATGGCGCGCCGAGGATAAGCCAATAAAAAAGGCGTAACAACATTCTCGCTCGATAGCAGCGCGACGCTGTTACGCCTTCGACTTACAAGTTCTATTTCCCTGCGGGTATAACCTGCACGCCAAGGCACCCACAACTTTATTGTGGGCAACCGACTTTTTTATACGGTAATACTTCACCTCGCTAATGATTGCAGAAAAATTTTGTTTCCAGCCATCAGCTTGAAAACAATAATACAAAAAAGAACTTGCAATGTCAAGAGAAATTTTTAACTTTTTGAACTTCTTTACAATTTGTATTTCTGAATTTTATAGCGCATGGTGCGCAGGCTGATGCCGAGCTGCTTCGCGGCTTCGGATTTGTTGCCGTCGGCGCGGCGAATGGCTTCTTCGAGAACTAATTTTTCCGCGGCTTCCATTTTTTCACGATAGCTTTCGCCGCTGGCCGTAAAAAAGTCATTGGCATTCGTTTTGGTAAAATTATCTGCCCCGGCTTTGCGCATGGAAACCGTCACCGGCAAATGCTCCGGCAGGATCTCTTCACCTTCTCCCAACACCGCCGCATTCTCGATCGCATTTTCCAGCTCTCGCACGTTGCCCGGCCAATTATAGCTTTCGCAGAACGCCAGGGCCTCCGGCGATATTCCCAACGCCGGCGTATGATTGATTTTGCCGTACCGTTTGATGAAGTGATCGACCAACAGCGGAATATCTTCGCGGCGTTCGCGCAGCGGCGGCAAAAAAACCGGAATAACATTCAGGCGATAATAAAGATCTTCGCGGAACATGCCGTTCGCGAGCGCCAGCTCCAGATCGCGATTGGTGGCGGTGATCACCCGCACATCAGTTTTGATCGACTCGTTGCTGCCGAGCCGGTTTATTTCTTTTTCCTGCAAGACCCGCAGCAGCTTGGTTTGCACGTTCGCCGAGACGTCGCCGATTTCGTCCAGAAAAATGGTGCCGCCATGGGCGATTTCGAAGCGCCCTTTTTTGCGCGCCTCGGCGCCGGTAAAAGCGCCTTTTTCGTAACCGAACAACTCGCTCTCCAACAACGTTTCCGGAAAGGCGGCGCAACTGATTTCCACTATCGGGCCGCTGGCGCGCGGGCTGTTGTAATGAATGGCGCGCGCCACCAGCTCTTTGCCGGTGCCGCTCTCGCCGCGAATGAGCACGGTCGCGTGGCTCTTCGCCACTTTCATGATGGTCTTAAAAACCTGCTGCATCGCCGCGCTTTTGCCAATAATACTTTCAAAGCGATAACTGACCTGCAAGCGGTCTTTCAACTCTTCGTTTTCTCGCCGCAGGCTTTGGTCTTCCACCGCTTTTTTGAGAATGACGAATAGCTCGTCGAGGTTAAGCGGTTTGGTGAGATATTCATAAACGCCGCGCTTCATCGCATCGACCGCGTCTTTGACCGAGCTGTAAGCCGTCATCACGATCGTGCGCATTTCCGGCGCCAACACTTGCGATTGCTCATAAAGCTGCATGCCGTCGACCTCCGGCATTTTCAGATCGGTGAGCAAAATATCGAAACGCTCGCGCTCCAAAAGGCGCAGCGCTTTTTGGCCGCTATCGACGCCTTTGACTTCGTAGCTTTCTGCTTCTAAAATTTCCGTCAAGCCGGAAAGGGTGTTGCGATCATCCTCGACGATCAGGATGCGGGGCATAGCGTGACCTCTCTCGTGTGACCAAACCCCAATAAAATGAAACTGAATTTTGGGTGTCCGGATTTTCCGAATCGTCCGGAGACGATTTCATAAATTATTGTTGCTTTCGCCTTGAAAAGCCTTTTGCACGGCCGCCACGCCCGCGCCCAATGCAAATTTCCATCCCAAATCGCGCAGCGCCAATTCGAGCGCGGCAACAAGTGCGACCATATCGAGATGATCGTAATAACCCATATGCGTCATGCGAAAAATTTTTCCTTTCACCGCGCCTTGGCCGCCGGCGATGGTGACGCCGTATTTTTCACGCATCACCTCAACCAATTGGCGGCCATCGATTCCATTCGGCACTTTGACCGAAGTGAGCGCATTCGAGGGAGCTTTCGCAAACAATTCCAAGCCGAGCGCTTGCACGCCGGCGCGCACGGATTGAGCGAGCTGCGCGTAGTGTTCCCACAAATTCTCCAACCCTCTTTCGCGCATCAGGCGCAGCGATTCCTGCAAACCCATGAGTAGCGTAATCGCCGGCGTCCACGCGGTCATGCGTTCCTTGGCGGTTTCGCGTGCTTTGGCAAAATCCAAATAATAATGCGGCAACCGGCGCTGCTGCAGCGCTGCGGTTTTTGATGACATTTCCAATCGTTTCAACGCCCGCTCCGAGAGCGCGACGTATGCCATGCCCGGCGGCACCATCACGCCTTTTTGCGAGCCGGTGACGCAGACGTCGATCTTCCATTTGTCCATATAAAACGGCAGCACGCCGACCGAAGTGATGCCGTCGACGATCACCAGCGCGCCGCTGTGCGCATGCACCAGATCGGCGAGGGTTTGCACGTCGCTCACCACGCCCGTCGAAGTTTCGTTGTGCGTGCAAAAAACTGCGGCAATATCTGCGTGTGTTTGCAGCAATTTTTTGAGTGCCTCTAAATCCGGCGCGTCACCCCACGGTGTCTCAAGTGTTATCGTCTCGATACCATAGGCTTGACAGATTTCCTGCCAGCGCTCGCCGAACTTTCCCGCAACGATGACGAGCGCCTTTTGACCGGACAGCAGCATATTCGCGACGCACGCTTCCATTCCGCCGGTGCCGGAAGCGGTGAGCAGCAGCACTTCGCTTTGCGTCTGAAAAACATATTGCAAATTCGCGGTGACTTCTGCAAAGAGTTTTTTAAACTCCGGCCCGCGATGATACGGAAACGGCTGCGACATGGCGACCGTAACACGTTCCGGAATTTGCGTAGGCCCGGGAGTAAAAATTCGTTGGCGCATAGTATTTATAAAATGGCATAAAAATTTTCACGCAACAATGTTAAAACCCAAAGATATCGCCAAGAAAAATTTGCACCACCATCTTAACGTATCTCTGTGTGCGCTTTTCTTTTAAAGATAGTCGATCTGCTCTAAAGAAGCAAGCTCGAATTAACTTGACTGATAGTTTCTGCTTTAAAGAGCATAATTGATTTTTTAATTGCAGTTCGTTGGTTTCAAGTTTATATTCAACAAAGTCACATTTTACCCGTCTTGATTCTGAAATGTCGTTTCATCAACCGTCTACAATCAGAGGAGGAGGTATGCAAGCCTTTCAAAAAATGCGGCGCGTTTTTGCGCTTTTGCTGCTCATCGCGCAACCGGCAAGCAGCCAAACTTTCGCGACGGACGACAGTGTTTTGCAAAACATTTGGAAAGAGGCGATGACGAATTCGCAGTTGCCGAAACTCGCGCACGAGCTGATGGACGTCGTTGGCCCGCGTCTTGTCGGCACGCCGCAGATGCAAAAGGCGCATGATTGGGCCGTCGCCAAATACACCGGTTGGGGCATGACGGCGCGCAATGAGCAATGGGGAAAATGGCGCGGCTGGGAACGCGGCATCACGCATATCGATCTGCTCTCACCGCGCGTGCGCACGCTCGAAGGCACGATGCTCGCGTGGAGTCCCGGCACGCCGAAGAATGGCATTCAAGCCGGCACGATTATCCTTCCTGAAGTTACAGATTCCGTTGCTTTTAAAAATTGGCTGCCCAACGCGAAGGGCAAATTTGTTTTGATCTCGATGGCGCAGCCCACGGGCCGCCCCGACAAAGATTGGGAAGAATTTGCGACGAAAGAGTCTTTTGAGAAAATGAAAGCCGAACGCGATACGCTGCGCGCCCGTTGGCAAAGACGAATCAAACAGACGGGACTCGATCAGCGGCGCTTGAGCAAAGCCCTGGATGAGGCCGGCGCCGCCGGGATCATTTCATCGAATTGGTCAAACGGCTACGGCGTGAACAAAATTTTTGGCACGAATACGAAGAAGGCGCCGGCCATTGATTTGAGCTTGGAAGATTACGGGCTCGTTTATCGCATGACTGAAAATGGCGCGAATCCGATGATTCGTCTCTTGGCCGAAGCGAAATTTCTCGGCGAGATGCCGGCGTACAACACCATTGGCGAAATGCGCGGCGGCGCGAAAGCGCAGGAGTACGTCATGCTCTCGGCGCACTTTGATTCGTGGGATGCTTCGTCGGGCGCGACAGATAACGGCACGGGCACGGTGCTCATGATGGAGGCGATGCGCATTCTCAAAAAAGTTTATCCCAAGCCGAAGCGCACGATTCTCGCCGGCCACTGGGGCAGCGAAGAGCAGGGCTTGAACGGCTCGCGCGCTTTTGTGAAAGATCACCCCGATATCGTCGAGAAACTGCAAGCGTTGTTTAATCAGGATAACGGCACGGGCCGCATCGAGAGAATGTCCGCCGGCGGTTTTATCGATACCGGCGAGATTCTGAGCCGCTGGCTGGCACGCGTGCCGAGCGAAGTCACGCAGCATATCAAATTCGACTTTGCCGGCATGCCGTCGGGAGGCGGCTCGGATAACGCGTCATTTATTGCCGCCGGCGCGACGGGCTTTGGCCTCGGCGCGATCAATTGGAATTACGGCACGTACACGTGGCATACCAATCGTGACACGTATGACAAACTCGTTTTTGACGATTTGCAAAACAATGTTGTTTTGGTCGCGTCACTGGTTTATCTCGCGTCGGAAGACGATGAATTTGCCGGCCGTACCAAACGCCTGATGCCGATCGATAAGACCACCAACAAACGCCGCGACTGGCCCGCGGTGCGAGAGGCGGAACGCGCCGGTGGTTTGGAGGTGGAGAAGAAGGCGGCGAACGGGAAGCCGTAGTAACTGTTTCTTCTCTTGCTTTCTAAACTCTATTTGGTTAAGTTAAATACGTGAAAGCCGATTGAAGGAGTTACCTCCATGTATCAAATTTCTCTTGAAGAAGCAAAGGTGCAATTCCCTAAACTCATCCAGGACGCCATGCAGGGCCAGGAAATCTTCATTACCCAAAATGATTTGCCGATGTTGAAGTTGGTATCAATTCGCAAATCAAAACCGCGCGCGCAATTTGGGAGCGCCAAAGGTTTGGTCACCATGTCCGATGATTTCGATGCGCCACTTGAAGATTTCAAGGAATATATGCAATGATTGTTTTGATGGTTTTCGATTCTTATTCTGTTCAGCGCCTGTGGTAATTTAAGAATTCCTCTTTTCCAAATGTCGAATTAAGCCACGAGAAAAAAACCTCCATGGAAGGACGACTGCAAGAGCTTTTCCGCCAACATTTTGATGAAACGCCGGAAAGCCTCGCGCCGCTTAAAGGCGGCGGCTCCGATCGCAAGCTGTATCGTTTGCAAAACGCCAAGCGCAGCGTGATCGGCGTTGCCAATGCCGATCGCCAGGAGAATGCCGCATTTCTCGAGTTTTCCAAACACTTTCGCTGCCTCGGCTTGCCCGTGCCATTAATTTATATTGACGACCTGGATCGGGGCATTTACCTCGAAGAAGACCTCGGCGACACGACCTTATTTCAATTGTTGACCGACACGCGCAGCCGTGAAGGATTCCCGCCCAAGCTCATTGACCTTTATACCCGCGTCGCCCAAATTCTGCCGCAGTTTCAAATCATCGCCGGACAGGCGCTGGATTATCGCCTCTGCTATCCGCGCGGCAGCTTTGACCGGCAGTCGATGCGCTGGGATTTGAATTATTTCAAATACTACTTTCTCAAGCTCGCGCAAATTCCGTTTAATGAGCAGGCGCTCGAAGACGATTTTGACCGCTTCACGGAATATCTTTTGGCGGCCGATCGCGATTTCTTTCTGTATCGAGATTTTCAATCGCGCAATATCATGATCAAAGATGATTCGCCCTATTTTATCGACTATCAAGGCGGCCGCAAAGGCGCTTTGCAATACGACGTCGCCTCGCTCTTATTTGATGCGAAAGCCGATATTCCTTTTGAAGTGCGCGACGAGCTGCTCAATCGTTATCTCGAAGCGGCGACGCAGCTCACGCCGATTTCGCGCGACGAATTTCTGAAATATTATTACGGCTACGTTTATATCCGCATGGTGCAGGCGCTCGGCGCTTATGGTTTTCGCGGTTTTTATGAACGGAAAAGCCATTTCCTGCAAAGCGTGCCGTATGCCATTCGCAATCTCGAAGTTTTGCTGCGCACGACGGAGCTGCCGGTCGAATTGCCGGCGCTGATGCAAGTTTTCCAACGCCTGGTGACCTCATCGAGGTTGCGCCAAATCGGCGAGGCCGAATTAAAACTGAACGTGCGGCTGCAAAGTTTTTCGTATCGCCACGGCATGCCGGGCGATGAAAAAGGCCACGGCGGCGGTTTTGTTTTTGATTGCCGTTCGTTGCCCAATCCCGGCAAATTCGAGCCCTATGCCAAGCTCAGCGGCAAAGATCCCGAAGTTATCGCGTTTCTCGAAAAGGAACCCGCGGTCGAACGCTTCATGCACCATATTTATGCCCTGGTCGACGACGCGGTGGAAAATTATCAACGCCGTAATTTTACCGATTTGATGGTCGCCTTCGGCTGCACCGGCGGACAACATCGCTCGGTTTATTGCTCCGGCTTGCTCGCCAAACATCTGCGCGAGAAATTTAGCAACGTAAATGTGGAAGTGCGGCATCGCGAGTTGGAGAAAAAAGAGATTTAAATAAATCAGTTGCTAATGGCGTATTTTTTTATTAGCTTCACTTCGCTTTAGAATGGCGCGTGAGCGAAGATTGCATCTTTGGCTGTTTCCTTTCCTCATATTTCCGATGACGCCTCTCCGGCATGAATACGTCGCCCGTGCGGAGATCACCCCCAGGAGCTTTCATTCCAGCAAGGAATTCAAGGCGAGCAGCGCAGTTGTTTGTTTATCTTGCAAAACCCCAAAGCTTTCCGGAATGAAAATCGTGCCTTACTCATCTTGCGCAAACACTTTTTAACTAAAATAGGCGGAGCTTAATATGAGCGAACAAACCCTCAAACCAGGCATCGACCGGCGCACGTTTCTGCGCGCGACGGCCGCCGTGGGCGCGGGGCTGATTCTCGCGCCGAATATTTTGCGCGGGCAAACGCCGCGTCATTCGAATGATTTGAACATCGCCTTGCTCGGCGCGGGCGCGCAGGGACAGGTGTTGCTCAATGCCTGCCTCAAAATTCCCAACCTGCGCTTCAAAGCCGTATGCGATATTTGGGCGGCGTATCATCTCAAACGCTGCGTGAACTTGCTGCAAAAATATGGGCACAGCGCCAATGCCTATGAAGATTATCGCGACATGCTCGCAAAAGAAAAAGATCTCGACGCGGTGTTGATTGCCACGCCGGATTTCTGGCATGGACGCCATGCGATGGCGTCGCTCGAAGCAGGCCTGCACGTGTACTGCGAAAAAGAAATGTCCAACAACTTGCAAGACGCGCGCAACATGGTTTTGGCGGCGCGACGTTCCGGCAAGCTCATGCAAGTCGGCCATCAACGCCGCAGCAATCCGCGCTATCTCCACTGTTATCAAAAATTGCTGCGGGAAGCAAAAATTCTCGGGCGTCTCACCACCGCGAAAGGCCAGTGGAATCGCGCCGTGCAGCCCGATCTCGGCTGGCCGAAAAAAGAAGCGGTGCCGCCCACGGTGCTGGCGAAGTATGGTTTTTCGTCGATGCATCAATTCCGCAACTGGCGCTGGTATCGCGGCCTCGGCGGCGGCCCGATCGTCGATCTCGGCTCGCATCAAATTGATATCTTCAACTGGTTTCTCAATGCGACGCCGACCTCGGTGATCGCCAGCGGCGGCACGGATTATTACGACCCCAAAACACACGAGTGGTACGACACCGTGATGGCCATTTATGAATATGATTTGCCGGAAGGCAAAGTGCGCGCCCATTATCAGACGTTGACGACGAACAGCAGCGAAGGCTATTTTGAAAATTTTCTCGGCGATCAGGGCACGCTGCAAATTTCCGAATCCGGCAGCCGCGGCAGCATTTATCGCGAGCCGGCCGCGCCCGATTGGGAAAAGTGGGTTTCGACCGGCTATTTGAAAGCGCCAAAAGAAGAAAAGAAGGCCGACACCGGCGTGGTGCTGGACGTGCGCGAAACCGTCGCTCCGCCGAGCCATGAACTGCCGGTGACCTTCAACGATCTCTATCACAAACCGCATTTGGAAAATTTTTTCGACGCGATTCGCGGCAAGGCCAAACTCAATTGCGATCACGACGTCGGTTACGAAACCGCGGTCACGGTACTGAAAGTCAACGAAGCCGTCGAATCCGGCCGGCGGATTGAATTCAAGCCGAATGAGTTTCATGTGTGAGTGTTGGTTTTACTTAATGCAAAAAAATTCCCCCACGGATGAAAGGTGGCCAACGGATTTTTAAAAGAGAATTTCTATCCGTTGGCAGCTTTTTATCCGTGGGAATTTGGTGACCAATTTTATTAGCCGCTATGCATTTATCCAAATTAATTTTGTTTTCAGTTTTGCTCATCGCGCCTTTCGTTGCATTCACGCAAAATCACATTGACGCGCCCAAGCTTGGCGATGTGAGCGACGGCAATCGTTCCGTGCCGGTGCATCTCATTGATTTGTACGACGCCGACAGCATGCTCGTGCGGCCCGGCGATCAGCCGATGTTGCCCTTCTCCACGAAAGTCACCTGCGGGAAATGTCACAACTATAATAAGGTCAGCTCAGGCTGGCATTTCAACGCCGCGGATTCCAATGTCGCGCCAGGCCGGCGCGGTCAGCCGTGGATTCTCGTCAATCAAAAAACCGGCACGCAACTGCCGCTCTCTTCGCGCGGTTGGGTGGGAACTTATCGGCCCGAAGAGGTGGGAATGCCTGGCTGGCAATTCACGCAAGCGTTTGGCCGTCATCTCCCCGGCGGCGGTCTCGCGGAAGAAACCGAGGCCGATGCGCCCGAGCTTTTTTTTCGGCGGCAAATTTCCGGCAGCCTCGAAATCAACTGTTTGAGTTGCCACGACGCCGAGGCCGGTCATGATCAGGCCGAGTACGCGAATCAAATCAAGCGCCAGAATTTTCGCTGGGCCGCTGCGGCAACAAGCGGTTTCGCCAACGTGCGCGGCGCGGCCAAAGAGGTGCCCGACAATTACGACATCTATTCCGGCCTGCCGATGGATGATCCGAAATTGAGCGCGCCGTCGATTTCGTATCATCTCGCGCGTTTCAATGCGCGGGGCAAAGTGTTGTTCGACATCAAGCGCCACATTCCAAATGAGAGATGTTATTTTTGTCATTCCACGAAAGCAACGGATGCTACCCATGCCGAACGTTGGGAAGTTGAAGAAGACATTCATTTGACCTCGGGCATGATGTGCGTCGATTGCCATCGCAATGCGCTGGATCATAACATGGTGCGCGGTTACGAAAACGAGCCGCAGCAAAAAAATAATTCTGCCGCTGCGAGCTTATCATGCGAAGGTTGCCATTTGCCGGATCAAGCGAATGAGGTGCCGCGCGCCGGACGTTTGGGCGCGCCGATTCCGCAACATGCCGGCATTCCGCCGCTGCATTTTGAGAAGATGACCTGCACCGCGTGTCACGCCGGTCCGTGGCCAACCGACAAGGCGCAGCTCGTGAAAACTTCGCAGGCGCATGCACTCGGCACGCACAGCGTGAATCGCTCGGACATCGTGTTGCCGCACATCGCCGCGCCGGTGTTTGCGCGCGACGAGAATGGCAAAATCGCGCCGCATAAAATGCTGTGGCCCGCGTTCTGGGCGCGCATGAATGGAAAAAACGTGACGCCGATTTTGCCCGAAGAAGTTCTTGCACTCTCCGATACGCTTTTTACTGCCATCGATTCAACGCGTTCGGGAGATTGGTTGACGTTGAAGGATGAGCAAATCGCGGCAATGTTGCAACGCCTTTCATTGGCGGATTCGAGTCAAAGAGAAGCTGTTTATATCGCGGGCGGCAAACTTTATCGGCTGAACCAATCCGGCAAATTGTCGAAAGAAGATCACGCGGCCGCACAACCGTATTCGTGGGCGATGGGCCACGACGTGCGGCCGGCTTCACAATCGCTCGGCATTCGCGGTTGCGGCGATTGTCATGCCGTTAACGCGGCATTCTATTTCAGCCAGATCAAAGTCGACTCGCCGCTGGAAGCCGATCGTCACTCGACGTACAAATCCATGACGGACTTCTCCGACCTCAGCGGCATTTATGCGCGAATTTTTGCGGCGTCGTTTTTCCTGCGGCCTTTATTGAAATGGCTGATGATTTTCGTGAGCGTCATTCTAACCGGCGTGCTGCTGTGGAATGGCTTGCAGGGATTGGGGAGTGTGATGAAAGCGGCGGGGGAGTTGAAAGAAAACAAAAACCTTTAAAAGCTCTTTGAACACGGATGACGCGGATTGAACGGATTATCCCTTTCCGTTGGTTAAATTCTTGCCATCCGTGTTAATCCGCATCATCCGTGAAATCCGTGTTCAAAAGAAAACTCTACGGATATTAAATGTCATCACAACTTTTATTTCGCATTGTTTCTCTTCTCGGCCTCATCGGCATCACGTCCGCCATTGTTTTGGCCATCCGTTCCCAGCTCATTCAACTCGCAGGAACGAAACAGACATTGCGCCAGCAGAGCCTCGACGTGGCCGGCAATCTCAAAAAATGGCGCGCGCTCTCGACCTCGGCGCTGCTCAACACGCTGATGCGTTTTTTTTATCTGACTACGCTCGGCTGCTTGCTGGTTTTAGCCATCACCGGTTTTCTGCCCGTTATTATTTTCGGTGCGGCGGTTTCAAATTTTGCGTTGATGCTGCACCTCCTGTTGGCGCCGCTATTTGCCATCGGCCTCACGGCGCTCGCGTTGTTTTGGGCGCAACGGTATCGTTTTAATAAAAATGATTGGGCCAGTTTGCAACAATGGTTTCGCGACAAAAAATTCGTAGCATCGCCGGACAATCCCAATGTTTGGCAAAAAATCTGTTTCTGGGTGGGCGTGCTGCTGGCCGTGCCGGTGATCGTTTCCACCGTTTTGATGATGTATCCGTTTTATGGCACTACCGGACAGGAGTCGCTGCTGCGCTGGCATGGCTACGCGGGGTTGTTGCTGCTGGCGGTTGCCGTGTGGCATACGTATTTTGTTTTGGCAAACAAGCGTCAGTAGGCATTCCGAAATTAGAACGCTGGAAAACGGCATAAATTACACAACAGGCTTGTCATGGAACTCATCGAAAAACTCGAAGCGACGAAAGCTGCAACGCTCAAGCATTACGATTTGAGCGCCGCGCAGCTTGACCAAAGTTACGCCCCCGGCAAATGGACGATTCGCTATCTTTTGCATCATCTCGCAGACGCCGAAACCGTGCTTTATGACCGCATCCGTCGTGTGATCAGCGAGCCGCGGCAAGTGCTCTGGGCGTTCGATCAGGATGCGTGGGCGGCCAACTTGAATTACGCCAACGTGCCGTTGGATTTGTCGAAGCGCATTTATGCCGCCGTTCGAGACAGCGTGATTTATTATGCGCGTTTCAACTACGAGAGCAAAGGCCATCTCGAGTTTGTACACAGCGAAACCGGCGTGCGGACGTTGAAGCAAGAATTTGACAAGGTGGCGTGGCATAATGCGCATCATCTCGAGCAGATTGAAAGGGCGTTGAAAGTATCTTGAAATGCGCAACATAAATGTTGCGCCACAAACTTTGAAACCGTTACCCAAGGAGGAAGTAAAATGTTGAGCAAAAGCAAGTGGAGCCTTCTCATTATTATGCTCATGTCGTTGTGTCTAATCATGGCGGCGTGCGGCAAGAAAGAAGAAGCCGCCCAGCAGAGCACGACGACGCAGACCGAACAGCCTGCCGCGCAAGCGCCGGCAACGACGCCGGCGGAACAACCTGCCGCAACGCCGGCGGAATCACAACCTGTCGCGACGCCAACACAGGCGGAAACTAAAACAACACAACCTGCAGCTAAGGAAACGGTCGCGCCACCTGCTCCTGCAACTGCCGCTGCCGAAGTGAAGTTGGTCGAGCTTGAGATTAAATTGCCGAAACCGATGTTCATCGGCACGCCGCAAAATCTGCAAGTGCCGAAGCTCGAAAAGCCGCTTGGTAAACCGCGTCCGCCGTTTTTAGCGCCGGAAGGCACGACCAACGTCGCGGCTGGCCGGCCTGTAAAAAGCTCCGATGAAGCGCCGGTGATCGGCGAATTAAAAATGATCACCGACGGCGACAAGGAAGCGGGCGACGGCAGTTATGTCGAGCTTGGTCCGTTTTTGCAAAACGTCACGATCGATCTCGGCAAGAAACACACGGTCTACGCGATTCTCGCGTGGCATTTTCACAAGCAACCGCGCGTTTATTATGACGTGATCGTGCAGGTCGCCGATGACGCCAACTTCACCAGCAACGTGGCGACGCTGTATAACAACGATCTCGACAACTCGGCAAAAATGGGAACCGGCGCGGACAATCATTTTGTCGAAACTGCCGAAGGCCGTTTGATCGATGCGAAGGGCGTGCAGGGCCGCTACGTTCGCCTGCACAGCAACGGCAACAGCAACGACGATCTGAATCACTACATCGAAGTCGCCGTTTACGGCAAGCCCGCCGGCGCGATCTAATTCCGCTGGATTGATGGATCGTTGGATTTTTGGATTGGTGGATCGCTAGTTATTGGATTGATGGGGTGTTGAAAGTTGCATGACTCCAATACTCCAACAATCCAAAAATCCAAAAATTCAGAAATCCATTGCTCCACACCTCCTTTGCGTCATGTCAAACCGATTAACCGCTATTCTGCTTCTAGCAATCACTGTTTTGGCATTGGCCCTCCGCCTGCCGCAATTGGAGCAACGTCCGCTGCACGGCGACGAGGCGGTTCACGCCGTCAAATTCGGCGCGCTGTTGGAGAAAAATTTTTATCGCTACGACAGCTTCGAATATCACGGCCCGACGCTGAATTATCTGACTTTGATCCCCGCCTTTTTAAACGCCGAGAAAAACACCGCCGAAGTTACCGACTGGACGCTGCGAATCGTGCCGGTCTTCTTTGGAACGATTCTCGTTCTCATGCCGCTGCTACTTTTTGGGGGATTGGATAGAACGACTGTCATTTTAACGGCTTTCCTCACGGCGATTTCACCGGCGATGGCGTATTACAGTCGTTATTATATTCAAGAAATGCTTCTGGTAGGTTTTACGTTTGGCGTTATCGTTTGCGTCTATCGTTATTTGCAAAATAAAAAACTCGGCTGGGCCGTGGCGAGCGGCGGCTTTCTCGGTCTGATGCACGCGACCAAAGAAACCTGCGTCATCGCTTGGGGCGCGATGGCATTGGCACTGATTCCGGTATTGGCGCGACATGATTTTATGGCAAATTTGCGCGCGATCAATCGCCGGCACCTGGTTGCCGCGTTAGCCGTGGCGGTCGTTGTTGCGGTTTTATTTTTTTCATCTTTTTTCACCAACTGGCGGGGCGTGCTGGACTCGATATTAACGTACAAAATTTATCTCAGTCGCGCCGGCCAAAATCCAATACACATCCATCCGTGGCATTATTATCTCAACCTGCTCGCGTACTTCCGGATCGGCGCCAATCCGTTTTGGAGTGAAGCGCTCATTCTCATTTTAGCTATCGCCGGATTTGCGGCGGCCATGATGAAAAAAAATATCATCGCGGCCAATCAGCGCCTGCTGCGTTTCCTTGCATTTTATACGCTGCTCATGACGATCTTTTATTCTTTCATTCCTTACAAAACGCCGTGGAATCTGCTCAGTTTCTGGCACGGCATGATTCTGCTGGCGGGCGCCGGCGCCATGGCGATCTTAAAATTGTTTTCGAATAAATTCGTTCGCGGAATCATTGTTTTATTAATGCTGGTTGGCGGCGCGCATTTAGGTTGGCAATCTTATTTAGCGAATCACCAATATTATGATGATCCCGCCAATCCGTATGTTTATGCGCATCCGGTCGACGACGTTTTCACCATCGTCAAGCGCGTCGAAGAAATCGCGCAGGCGCATCCCGCCGGGCGCAATTTGTATGTGCAAGTGATCTGCCCGGACAACGATTACTGGCCTTTACCGTGGTACTTGCGCGCTTTTCCTAATATCGGCTGGTGGCGCGAGGTGAATGAAACTGCGCCGGCGGCCCAGCTCGTGATCGCCGCGCCGCAATTTGAAGCGGCGCTCATGCGAAAATTTTACGAGCTGCCGCCGCCCGGCCAAAAACATCTCTACGTGCCGCTGTTTGATGCGTACACCGAGTTGCGCCCGCAAATCGAATTGCGCGGTTATGTGCGGAAGGATTTGTGGGATCGCTTGCAGGTTAGTAAACCGTAAGTCGTAATCCGTAATTGTTTTTATCCGTTGGGCGTTTTTTAATCCGTTGGGAATTTTTTAAAAGCTTTTTTTGGTCCCGGCTCATCCGGCTTAGGTTTTTTCTGATCATTCATACTGATACTTGCTAAATTGATGACGCCAGCTTCACAAAATATCGGCCTCGTTTCAAGCGCAATTCCCGACCTGCATCGCTTTGCCCACAAAGCGATGGCGACGATTTATGAAATTTTTATCGTCACCGAAGACGCCGGTTACGCGCAACAGGCGGCGCACGCGGCGTTCAATGAGCTTGATCGACTCGAACAAGAATTGAGCCGCTTCCTTCCCAACAGCGATATCGCGCGCCTCAACCATCTCACCGCGCAGCAACCGCTGTGTCTCGGCCTCGATGCATTCGAATGCCTCAAGCTAGCGAAGCGCATTTCAGAGGAAACAAACGGCGCGTTCGACGTCACCGTCGGTCCGCTCATGCAATGTTGGCTGAATCCGGATAAAACTTTGCGCTCGCCTTCCGCCGAAGAGCTCGCCGAAGCGCGGCGCAATATCGGCATGACTCTCCTCGATCTCGACGAAGCGCAGCACACCGTGACTTTGCAGGCGAGCCCGATGCACGTCGATCTCGGCGCGGTGGGGAAAGGTTATGCGGTTGAGGTGATGACGAATTTATTGCGAGAATGGGATATTGAAATCGCGTTGATTCATGGCGGGCGCAGCTCCGTGTTCGCGCTCGGCGCGCCGCCGGAAAAATCCGGCTGGCCGCTCACCCTCAGCCATCCGCAGCGGCCCGGAGAAATTTTAAATCATCTAACTTTGTGCAATCAGGCCGTCAGCGGCTCGGGTTTGCAAAAAGGCCAGCACATCATCAACCCGCGCACCGGCCAACCGCTTTCTGGCAAACGCGCGACATGGGCGATCACGCCGGATACCGCAACTTCCGACGCCATTTCAACGGCGTTCATGAATATGACGCCGGAAGAAATTGCCGCCTATTGCGAGCAACATCGCGACGTGCGCGCCTTGCTTATCATTCAAGGCGAAGATTCGCAGCGAGAACAAGTTTTTTATTTTGGCGATTGGGAAAGAAAAACATTATGAAAATCGCCGTTGGCAGTGACATGAAAACCCATCTGACCGAGGTGGTCGTCGATGAGCTGAAGAAACGGGGGCATGACGTTGAAGTTTTTGGCGCGCTCGTTAAAACGCCGGCGTTGTGGGCGCAGGTCGCGGTGGAAGTCGCCGAGAAAGTTTCCGCCGGAAATTATGACCAAGCCGTGCTCTTTTGCTGGACCGGAACCGGGATCAGTTTGGCCGCGAACAAAGTCCGGGGCATCCGCGCCGCGCTGTGCCACGATGCAGAGACCGCCGGTGGCGCGCGGAAATGGAACGACGCCAATATTCTGGCGATGAGCCTGCGCGCGGTGTCGGAACAGGTTGCTAAGGAAATTCTCGATGCGTGGTTTAGCTCGGCGCCCAGCACTGATCTTGACGATATGGCCTCGCTCGAATATTTAAAAAAAATGGAAGAGAAAAACATGACGCCGTCTAATTCGTAGAGCGGTTTTGGCCGTCATTCAATTGCACCATCATTGATCCGGCGCCGCTCGATTTCAATGGTGTTGCAGTTAGGGATAAAAAAGCATTTGAAACGCATTGAAAATTAGATTATATTAGGCGGCGGAAAAGGTTTTCCTGGTCAAGTTTTTAAAATCGTTCCATCATACTCATCCCTTAACAGGAAAGGAAATCATGATGAAAGAGCAACACGAACCCAAACGGCCGGGCATGTCCCGCCGTCAATTTTTGGGCACGGCCGGCGCGGCCGCGGCGTTTACGATTGTGCCGCGGCGCGTTCTCGGCGGGCCGGGTTACATTCCGCCGAGCGACAAAATCAATCTCGCCGTGATCGGCGTCGGCGGGCAAGGCATGCATGACATGATCAGGTTCATGGAACTGCCGGAGGTCCAGGTCGTAGCGGTTTGCGACGTGGTCAAAGAAATAGACTACAGCAGATTTTGGTCGGGAACTCCGAAGGGACGCGAGCCGGCGAAGCAATTGGTGAATGACACCTACGCCAAGCAAACCGGCAACGGCTCCTACAAGGGCTGCAATGCGTACGTCGATTTCTACGAGATGCTTGAAAAAGAAACCGACCTCAATGCCGTCTGCGTGGCGACCACGGACAACTTGCACGCGGTTGCGGCGATGGCGGCGATGCGCAAAAAGAAACACGTGTATTGCCAAAAGCCGTTGACGCATGACGTGTGGGAAGCGCGCCAGCTCACGCTCGCAGCGCGCGAGCACAAAGTCATGACGCAGATGGGCAATCAGGGCCGCGCCGGCGAGGGCAATCGCCTGATGGTGGAATGGATCGAAGACGGCGCGATCGGCGAAATCACCGAAGTGCACTCGTGGACGGATCGGCCCGCGGGCTACTGGGCGCAAGGCGTTACACGACCTGATTACGTTCCGGCGACCACACCGGACACGATTGACTGGGATCGCTGGATCGGGCCGGCGCCGATGCGTCCGTATCATCCGATGTATCTGCCGTTCACCTGGCGCGGCTGGTGGGATTTCGGCACGGGGGCGCTGGGCGATATGGGCTGCCACATATTAGACACGCCGGTGTGGGCGCTGAAGCTCGGCCATCCGATTGCGGTGCAAGCAAGCTCGTCGCCGTTTACCGAAGACAGCGGCCCGATCGCGGCGGTGGTGACGTTCGAATTTCCGGCGCGCGGCAAAATGCCGCCGTTGAAATTGATGTGGTACGAAGGTGGATTGACGCCGCCACGTCCGATGGAGTTGGAAGCCGGTCGCCGCGTCGGCGATGGCAGCGGCACGTTGTTCATCGGCACCAAAGGCGCGATCATGTGCAACACCTATGCGGAACAGCCGCGCATTATTCCGGAGGTGAAAATGAAAGCGTACAAAAAACCGCCGCCGCGTCTCAAACGCGTGCCGAACGGTTTGGCCGGTATTTATGCGGATTTTATCAACGCGATCAAAACCGGCGAGCCGGCGTGCTCGAATTTCGACGTCTCCGGCCCGCTCAGTGAAATTGTGTTGATGGGCAACCTCGCCGTGCGCGCGAACGCCGCCTTCCAGGACAAAGGCCTGCGCGGCCAACGCCTGCTCTGGGACGGAGAGAAGATGGAAGTGACGAACATCATCGAAGCGAACAAATACGTCAAGCGCGAATATCGGCAGGGGTGGAGTTTGTAACGCTGCGTTGTTGTGGAAAATTGGATTGATGGATTCATGGCGCGCTGGATGGCTGGCGCGCCATGAGCTAAGCGTGTTTGATCATCCGCCAAAGTCTCGACGCCGGATTTGCCACGCGCTGCAACAACGATCACGGTTTCTCGCCCGACGGCAAATGGCTCGTCATTCTTTCTTATGAAAAAGACGTGACCGGCCATCCGGCGAACAAGGACGTGATGCTCCGCCTCAGGTTAAACGGATAGATGAACCCAACGGATTTAGCTTTATCAGTTGGGTTCATCTATCCGTTGGCGATAAAAAGTGGGGGGCTTTTGAAAATTGCCCAACGTGGACAAGTCACAACCAAAAACAAAAGCGCCCGCAAAGACGCAGAGACGCAAAGAACACGCAAAGATTTTCTCTGCGTAGTGGCGGTGTTTATCGCAACCAAACTTCACCACAAAGAGACACAAAGGACACAAAACTTTTTCTTTGTGTGCTTGTGTCTTCGTGGTTTAAAAAACTTTGCGAAACCTTTGCGGCTTCGCGTCTTTGCGTGAGTTCTTTTTAACAAAAGCCCCACAAGTTGGAGATTTTTAAAAGTTTAATAAAATCCGTATGAATACTGCTGAAATTAAATTTACTGAAAAAATCTTTGCAGTAAAAGCACAGAATTGACTATTAACAGACTAAGGCATCGGTCAATCATTCACAAACAATTGCAGGAGGTTGTCATGACAGAACTGTACTCGCTCTGGCTCCCAATCTTGCTGTCGTCCGTGATCGTCTTCATCGTGAGTTCCGTTATCCATATGGCGTTGCCCTGGCACAAGAACGACTACCCCAAAGTGCCGAACGAAGACAAGGTGATGGACGCGCTCCGTCCGTTCGCCATCCCGCCGGGCGATTACATGATCCCCCGCCCGTCCAGCCGACAGGAAATGAGTTCGCCGGAGTTTGCCGAAAAGATGAAGAAAGGCCCGGTCATGATACTTACGGTTTGGTCGAACGGCCCGGCGCCGATGGGGAAGAATCTCGTCCTCTGGTTTCTCTATGCCGCGGTTGTCGGGCTTTTTGCTGCGTACGTCGCGGGACGCGCGCTGCCCGTGGGTGCGGATTACCTTCAAGTCTTCCGGTTCATCGGCGCCACTGCATTCATGGGATACGCTGTCGCACTCTGGCAGATGTCGATCTGGTACCGCCGCGCCTGGAGCACGACGATCAAAGCGACGGTGGACGGGTTGATCTATGCGTTCCTGACTGCAGGCACGTTTGGATGGCTGTGGCCGCGATAGGCCGCAATCACGCGACGTAAACACGCCAAACGTTATGCGCGAGACGTTAGCGGTTTGCGTTTGTGAGTTATTCGCTTAAAGATGACCAAACGAAGAAAAAGTAAACCGAGACATCATACCAAATTATCCGCGATAAAGAAATGAATGATTCAAGTTGGCATGATGTTGTCCTCAGTGACGACAAGCTACGATTGAGACCAATCTATGAAATGGATTGGGAGTTGATTTACAAATGGTGCAATGATCCTGAGGTGCTGTATTATTCAGATGGACCGGAGTCCAAAGGACATGACCTCGATGGGATAAAGAACAGTGTTTTCGAGGCCGGGTCACGAAGCAGGTACTGTTTTATTATGGAAGTGGAGGGCGAAGCCATTGGCGAATGCTGGCTTCAGGAAATGAACTTCGAGCGCATTCTTAAGGAATACCCCTCAAGGGACTGCCGTCGCATCGACCTTACTATTGGGGAAAAGCAATATTGGGGCAAGGGCAACGGCACAAGAGCGATTGCAATGCTGACGGCTTTTGGATTCTTAACCGAAAAAGCCGATATGATATTCGGATGCGTCGCAGATTACAATCTGCGCAGTCAAAGGGCATTTCAGAAGAACGGGTATCAGATTCATGCTAAAATTCCGCTACCTGATTCCGGCATGGATTATGATCTCTGTTTGACCAGGGAAGAGTATTTGCGGATGCTATCACGATGAAGCCTGACTGGCGAAAGATTGAGTTCGAGAATCCAGGTCTCGTTGTCCGGTCCGCCGGTTTTCTCGGCGAGGGATGGAATTCGCGCGCATACCTTGTGAACAACGAACACGTTTTCAGATTTCCCCAGCGCGCGGAGAATTGGGATGAACTGAAGCGAGAGATAAAATTCCTGGCTTTTGCGGCATGCAAGCTGCCACTGGCGGTGCCGCAATACGTGCAAGTGATGCCTGATTCGCCCGCCGCCGAATGCGGATACGCGGTTTATCGGTATCTGCGCGGCCACGCGATGAATGTGAACCTACTGACTCAGGAGAAGCGAACTGCGGCTGCTGATACCATCGCCACTTTTTTGCGGACGCTACATGGCCTCCAACTGAGTCCTGAGTTGACTTTCCTTCTGCCTCGAGAGGACGCGCGCATAAACGCGGAGGAGGACATCGCCGAGGCAGAACGTGAGATTGTGCCGAAACTGCTGCCTTCGGAGGCAGAGACTCTGCGGAAACAGTTTGAGATGTATCTCAGCGCGCCCGCGAACTTCTCATTCCGTCCGGCAGTGCTCCACTCCGATCTGAGCC
>Ga0247727_10001804_pt1 | contig 49846 bp, 40 predicted proteins | sample WisWelCaveWW1625_FD_202498 | JGI IMG/M metagenome (GOLD analysis project Ga0247727, IMG submission 202498) | Biofilm microbial communities from Wishing Well Cave, Virginia, United States - WW16-25 | ecosystem: Environmental > Aquatic > Deep subsurface > Groundwater > Cave microbial mat | place...
TCATGGCGGAGCTCCAGCGCCACATCGGGCCCGACACCGACGTCCCGGCGGGCGACATCGGCGTCGGCGGCCGTGAGATCGGCTACTTGTTCGGCATGTACAAGAAGCTGCGCAACGACTTCACGGGTGTTCTGACCGGCAAGGGCCTGAGCTGGGGCGGCTCGCTGATCCGGCCCGAGGCGACCGGCTACGGCTGCGTGTACTTCTGCCAGGAGATGCTCGGGACGCGCGGGCAGACGCTCGCAGGCAAGCGCTGCCTCGTCTCCGGCAGTGGCAACGTCGCGCAGTACACGATCGAGAAGATCCTCGACCTCGGCGGCAAGCCGCTCACGCTGTCCGATTCCTCGGGGTACGTCTACGACGAAGCCGGGATCGATCGCGAGAAGCTCGCCTTCGCGATGGAGCTCAAGAACGTGCGCCGCGGCCGCATCAAGGAGTACGCCGACGCCTTCACGACCGCGAGCTACGTGCCGCTCGATCCGCAGCTCGACATGAACCCGCTCTGGAACCACAAGGCCGACTGCGCCTTTCCGAGCGCGACGCAGAACGAGATCGGCGCGCGGGACGCGGACAGCCTGCTGAAGAACGGCGTATACGTGATCGGTGAGGGCGCGAACATGCCGAGCACGATCGAGGCGGTGAATCGTTTCCTGGACGCCAGGATCCTCTACGGTCCCGGCAAGGCGGCGAATGCGGGCGGCGTCGCGACCTCGGGCCTCGAGATGTCGCAGAACAGCATGCGCCTCTCCTGGACCCGCGAAGAGGTCGACGGGCGCCTACACGGCATCATGCGCAGCATCCACCAGGCCTGCTTCGAGACGGCGCAGCGCTTCGGCACTCCCGGAAACTACGTCAACGGCGCCAACATCGCCGGCTTCCTGAAGGTGGCCGATGCGATGTTGGATCAGGGGGTTGTGTAGCCTCCGCGATCTCCGGCGGCACGGCTACCCCCGCCTTGGCGACGAGGGTCAGCAGATCGGCGAGGGCGTGCGTCTTCGGGAACGCGAGCTGGCGGTGCAGCAGGACCGCCTTCAGCGCCTTCGCGGCTGCCGGCTGCGCATCGACGCAGATCCTCGTAGAGGACTCGGGGTGATTGGCGAGTGAGCAGGCCGGTGCGAGGTTGCTTCGGGCCCTTCAGAGCCAGGACTCGGGCCGGCTCGGGTCCTGCTCAGGCGACATACACCTCGCTGCCCTCCCGCAGCGCGGGCCCGATGATGGCCCCGGCCTTGTCCTTGAAGATCTCGATGACATCCGGAGTCACGACCGAGCAGGCAGTATGAGCCCTATTCAGTCTCTGTGTCGTCGGCTGCTGATGATGGCTTCAACCACTGAATACACGATTGCGCCACCGAGGGAAATGAGCAGCACGGTATTGCGCGGCAGCGTCCGATCCAGGTAGTTGGCAATGAAAACGATGGCAACCACGATCGTAAGCGAAACGACAAGCCAACGTCGCCGTTCCCTGATTTGGCGCTGCTTAAGCTGCCCTTCTGATTGAACAGTCATGCGTGTTTCACCGACATCCGCCCGATTGCCACTGCACCCAAGACGCCTTTGCGTCCCGGAATTGTGAGTCCGCCTGCGCGAGGCCTTGCGCGGACAACCAACTGAAGAGACCAACACCAAACGCGCCTGGACCCACGCCGGTTGGGACGCTGCCGAACGCGGCGATCCCGTGCCAATCGCCACAGCGCCCGCTTCTGCAGCACCGAATGCGGAAACGCCTGCGGCGGCACCGTGGGCAGCAGTCCGAGCGGGCCCACAGGGTGCGTGCTCCGCAAAGCGGTTTAGGAGCTCTCCGCCAACGAACGCTCCGAAAGACCGTAACCGATGCTTGCCGAGATCGGGGGTATCAGGCGCAATTGGCGTATTGCCTGCCGGCGCGGCCACCACGCCTGCCACGGGTGCTGTCTGCTGCGCCAGGCGGTCATCTCGCCGTTGGGCCTGCTGTTCTTACGGCGCCGCCGGCACGGCTAATCGGCTGGACGCCGCGCACGGAGGGGCCGGCATGTTAGCGCGCATCCTCGCCCAGCATTCGTGGCGCCCGCTCGCCGGCCCCACGCCGCGCCGGGCTGCTGGGCACCGTCGATCAGCGGCAGCAGCCACCGCCGGCGCGCGACGTGCTCCGTGCACGCCCGGCAGCCCGCGTGACGGCCCGATTCTCAGCCGAGGCGAAGCCAAGACGCGGCGCCGGGCGCCGGCTCGAGCCCGCTCACCTCACGATCCATAGCGATCGATAGTGTCGAGAAGGCCCCTCTCGAGTACTGTCGCTGCATCGGTTTCGTAGTCGAGCCAATGAATCCGCTGGGATGTTTCGCCCTGCTTTACGGCCAGGTCGGCCGTCTCTTCCACTGCTCCGAACACGTAGAAGATGCCGTCTGGCCGAGGCGCAGACCATATCTCGGCAAGTCCATGGACTTTCAATCGCCCCAGGCGAAACCCGTCGGTCACTTGCATCAGTCTGAGGTATTGCTCCGGCAGGATTGCATCTAGTCCCTTCAGTACCGCCTCTCGTTCTGAGCGACGAAGCGGTGCTCGCAGCTCGCGAGCTTGGGTAGCTTTCTCGCCTAAGAGAGCGCGGAGCTCCCGTTCTCTCGGTGCTGGTCGCGCTGCGGGCGATGCGGCCATCACATCGCGCAAGACCTCGACCGATGCGTTCGACACCGTCTGGTCTGCGAAATCGCGTGGCGCGCGGTTGAACTCCAAGGATAGGAGCTCGCCCGCAGTGAGGACTACGCTCGCCTTCACCGACTCGCCGGTGCCGAATGTGAGGTTGACCACAGCCACGCGGGACTCGTCCTCTCTTAGAGGGAACCGAACATAGCCTGGTAGTTGACTGGCATTGGGTACTGTGGTGCTGAAGAACGATACGACGGCATCGTTGGCGTGACGCTTATAGCGATCCAATAGTCTTAGCTGTGCGTCCAGAAGACGCTTCGCTTCGTCGTCAAGAGCGCCGCGCCATTCCTGAAGGCATCTGATTTCATGAGGTCGAAGGGTGAAGCTACCGCCGAACACCAGCCAGGCTTTCACCCGACGAAGGCGCGCCCCCAAAGATCCTACTTGCATCCTGCCCTGCTTGCACCGATAGCACCCGCCGTGCCCCCCAGCACTGCTCCTCGTAGCACCTTGGGAGTCCTGTCGAGCTGCTGGAGCACTGGATTGAACTTGTCCGCCTTCCCCATCCCTTTCAAGAACCGGTACGGGTCATGCATGGCGTGGCGGAAAGGAGTTACGTAGTTTCCGTTCACGATGGTCCGTGGACCGCCAAGGCGTGCGGGTACCCAGTGTGAGAATTCGACTCCTGCAGCGCGCGTGCCTGCGACGCGGGCCCCTCCAACGACACCAGTCGCAAACGATGCGACAACGCCGGTCACTTCACCCGCGCCATAGGCAGTGGAGGACATATCCACGCCTCCAATGTCGAGCGCGGCACGCAGGTCGTCACCGAAGCCCAAGAGCAGAACATCGCCAAACCCCGCCGAAGCGTTTACAAAGGTGACAAGCGGGTCTGAGACCGAGCTACTGGCGACCGAACACGATCCGTTACTGCCGCTGGGTGCCTCTCCTGCCTCACACCCCGGATCGCCAGGCTGGCATGCCGACGGGTCTTCTTTCGGGCAGTTCGCACCCGTGCAGGCGGCTGTCTGCTGCGCCAGGCGGTCATCTCGCCGTTGGGCCTGCTGTTCTTGTTTCTCACGGAGCTTGGCGAACACGTTGTTCTCGAAGCCGCCCACGATAGGAAAGGTGTTCCAGAGGTGTGCCGTCCTGGCGTCGACCCACGACCAGTAGCTGGGGCACCCCGGCCTGGGCACGGGGGTGCATGATGGGCCGACTTCACTCGGGAACCTGGGCGGGTCGGGATTCAGGCCAGAACGGTCGCTCAGGTTGATTGGGTCTCCCAAGCCATAGCCGTAGAGGTTGATTCCGCCTGCGATCCCGATCGGGTCGGGGCTCAGGAAGATGCCGAGCTGGGGGTCGAAGTAGCGGGCGTGGAGGTAGGTGAGCCCGGTCTCGGGATCATTTCGCTGGTCGATCCAGCCGCGGGATTCCGTGTGGGTGCCGCCTTCGGCGAGCGTCTCGCCGTAGGGACGGTAGGTCTTGCGGAAGACGACCGCGCCCGCCGTGTCCGTCACCGCCTGGATCGAACCCTGGCGGTCGGCGTGGAGCCAGTAGGTTCCCGGTGCCGGGCCGCCCGTGACGCGCTTGGCGACGATGCCCAAGCCGTCTACCGCGATGTACTTCGTGACCACGCCGTCCGTGATCTCGTACTCGTCGCCGAAGGGGTAGAGGCTTTCGCCCGCCGCGGAGCTCTTCTTCACCCGCTCGCCCAGGCCGTCGTAGGCGAAGCTCGTGGCGAGGGTGCCGAGCGTCACCTGCGTCGGCAGATCGTCGGCGTTCCAGATCAGGCTCCGCGTGCCGGCGGCGAGGGTGTTGCCGTTCGGGTCGTAGCTCAGTGGGATGCCGTTGACGGCAGTCGGAGCATGCGGTCGCGCGTCGCCTGCCGGTGGGTAGCTGTACGCCCCGTAGCGCGAGCTCGTGGTGATGCGGCCGATTGCGTCGTACACGAAGCTCTGCGACTCGGCGGGCTGGGTCAGGTTCGTCGCGCTCGTCATCCGATAGCCGTCGTCGTACCCGTACTGCCAGCTCTCCCCGTCGACGGCGCTCGTCACCCTCTGCAGCAGCCCCACCGCGTCGTACTGCTCGTACTCGAGCGCTTGGATCGTGCCGCTGGGGCCGGTCGTCTGCAGGCCCTGCGGCAGGCCCCGCCGCGGCCAGAAGCGGCGGGTCGTCACCATCCCGTTCGCGTTCCGCTGCTCGAGCGGCCGGCCCGCCGCGTCGTAGCTCACACTCTGCACGATCCCCGGAATCGAAGTGATCCTTCCCGCTTCGTCGTAGCCCATCGGCCCCACACGATCACCATCGGGATAGACGAGCCCGCTCAGTCGGCCGGCTGTATCGTACTCCCGCTGCACCGCGTACTCGGCGCCGTCGATCTGCCGCGTCTGCCTCACGAGGCGGCCAAGCGCGTCGTAGTCCATCGTCATCGACGTCCCCGGCGAGGACACGCTCACGAGCCGGCCGAGGTTGCACGCCGAGGGACAGGCTGCAGTCGTCCCGTAAGTGAAGCTCGTCGTGCCGGCGCCGTTCTGCCGGCTGACGACTCGTCCAGCGGCGTCGTAGCGCAGCGTCGTCACCTGCCCCTTCGCATCCGTTTGCGTGTCGGTGCCCGCTGCCTCGTCGTACGTGAAGCTCTTGCGCCCCGCGTCGGGATCCACCGCTTCGATCACCCGTCCGAGCGAATCGTAGGTCCAGCCCCAGGCGTTCCCGAGCGCGTCGTGGAGAGCCACCATGCGCCCCAGCGGGTCCGACTCTGACGTCGTCGTCACTTCCTCGCCGCCGATGCGGGTGCGGGTCAGAGAGCGTCGGACCGTGCTCTCGACCGTGACCGCCTTGCCGTTGGCATCGGTGGTCGTCTCGCTCCATAGCCCATAGGCCTTGCGTGTCTCCGTCCCGTCGGGATGCCGAATCGCCACCACGCGGTCGAAAGCATCGTACGCATACGTGGTTTCGTCGGGTGTCTCGCCGGGATGGAAGGGCGCGCTCGCCGCGGCCAGGCCGCCGCGTTCGTTGTAGGCGCGCGTCGCGAGGATCTCCTTCCCGTTCGCGGGGCCGCGCGCGACCGAACGATACGTCCGTCCGAAGCCGTCGAAGTACGCCTCGGCGAAGTCGTTGCCGTTAGTGCCGGGCGCCTCGTTACGGATGCGCTGGTTCACGGGATCGCCGAACCCGAGGTACGACCGCAGCGTGAAGCCCTGCTGAGCCTTGGCATCCGGCGGCAGCAGCGTCTTCGTGAGGCGGCACAGCGTGTCGTACTCGCTCGTCGCCACTTGGCCGTTCGCATCCGTGACGGACGTCGGCACGCCGCACAGCGGATGCCACACGGCCGCCGTCGTCTCCCCCGCCGCGTTGGTGACGGCCTCGACCCGCAGGCCTTCGGCGTCATAGCCGAGCGTCGTGGTGCCGCCCCGCTCGCTCAGGACCGTATTCGGATTCCCGGTCGGATCGTATGAGATCGCCCGCTCGACGTAGCTCCGGCTACCAGTCGCGGGCGTCACCAGCAGCTTGACGCGCGTCATCCGGCCTGCCGTGTCGTAGCCATACTCCTCCGAGCTGAGCGCGTCGCCTCCCGGCACGCGCCGCTCCACGAGCCGGGGCCGGTCCACGATGTAGCGGCCGAGATCAGGCTCCGCAAAGGTCACGTCGCTCTGCAGCTCATCGCCCGACGCCGTCACATCGCCCCGCGCGACCGTGCGCGTCACGTTCGCGTAGCCGTCATGGGTGTACGTCAAGCGCGTCGTCCGCGATTCCGTGGAGGGGCCGTAGTCGGTCGTTTCGACTCGCGCCAGGAGCGTCCGTCGCGGCGGCCCCGCCACGCTCGTGTAGGTGTAGCTCACCGCCTGATGCAGCCGACCCGCACCGTCGCGCCGCTCGACCCGTGTCGGGCGGCCGACGGACGCCAGGTCTTGCGAGTACCAGGTGTCCGTGTATGGGCACGCCGACTCGCCCGCGAGGCAGGGCGAGACGACGCGCACCCGCGCGAAGCCGAGAGCTTCCCCCTCACGGCGATCCACCCGCGCCCCTTCGTAGGAGAACGCCGTCGTCGACGCCCCGCCACGGCCGTCGTGACCGGTCAGCGACGCCACCAACGGCCGCACCGGCGGGTTGTTGCCGGTCGGGAAACGTGAGGAGGCCAGATAGCCGACCGTCGTCCTACCGCCCAGCCCGTTTGCGGCTTCCAGCATCAGATCGGCTGGGGGCGCTTCGGCGCCTCCGGGAAGCGCACGGCCGTCGTGGCACAAAAGCTCCCCGCGCCCGTTCCCCTCGAAGTCGCCCCCGTACACCGGGCCCCCGCAGAAACCCGCTTGTACGAGCCCCGGCGGGCCGAGCGCCTCCCCGTCCCAACGCCTCACGAACACGTCGCTCCCCGACGAACCCGCGTGGGTGCACACGAGCTCCGGCAGCCCGTCCCCATCCACGTCCAGAGGCGCAATGCGGCTCTCGGCATCGCCGCACCAGCCCCCGAACGATCCCCGATCCAGGAGCGCCTCCCCAGTCGAGAGCGCCACACTCCCCGTCCCCGAGCACGTCACGTCGCTTCTCCCGTCGCCGTTCAGATCCGCGAACGTCAGGTCGTCCTGCTCGCAGAACCCACGCCCCAGGCCCTGAAAACTCATGTCCTCGAACGACTGGCCGTCGTTGAGGCGGGCGTAGACGCCGCCGTACCCGTCGATGCAGTACCAGTCGTCGCGCCCGTCGCCGTCGAAATCGGCAGCACCCGAGCGCTCGTAGACACCCCAGCACGAGTAGTCCGCGAAGATGCTGAAGCTGAAACCGCTGCCGCTGTTCCTCCCGACGAAGATCTGCGCGGTCGGCCCGCCCTGGCAAAAGACGTCCGGAAGCCCGTTTCCGTCGAAGTTCCCGAGCCCCACCTGCGCGGCGTTGGTGCAGGAGTAGCTCTGGCCGTCGGACCAGGTCGCCGTCGCCACACCCCACGCCATGGGCTGGCCGAAGCTCCCGCCCGAAGACCGCCCAACGCGGAACGTCGCTGCGGTGGATTCGTACTCGGCCACGTCCGCTTTGCCGTCCCCGTCGAAGTCCGCGACGATCGGCGCGCCGATCTCCCGGTCGAGCCACACCGCCCCGGCTGCGAAGCCCGAGCCGGTCGAGAGCGCAACCGTCACGACGCCCTCGTTCGAGCACAAGCGGTCCGTCCGCCCGTCGCCGTCGAAGTCGCCGGACGCGGACGTCCCCAGGCAAAGACCCTGCCCGCTCCAGCCGGGCGTCACGAACCTCGTCCCCGCGCTCAGCATGCCCTCGCCGGCCTCGTTCTCCGCCGAGACGTACCACGTGTGAGGCCCGGGTCCGAGCACCACGGCGGGGGTGAAGGCGCAGCCCGAGCCCGTGCACACCTCCGCCGCCTGGAGGTACCGGCGTACCACTGGCGACGGCGTCGCGTCGTCCACCATGAGCGAGTAGCCACGCGCCCCCGGAACCGCGGTCCAGACATAGCTCGGCTGCAGCGTCGCCTGATACCCCACAGGAGCATTCGGCGTGGGCGCCGGAAGCGGCGTGACGTCGAGCCGCGCGCCGCTGCCCCACGGACCCTCGCCCCCGCTGTGCGACGGGACCACGTACCAGACATAGCTCCCGATCGAAAGCGGGGCATCCCGGGTGTACGAGCACACCGCCCCTGAGCACACCTCCGACGCGGAGAGGTAGCGCCGCTGAACGAGGGCGCCCTGTGTCGTGTCGATCGCCAGCGTGTAGTGGGTCGCGTCCGTCACCGGCTGCCAGACAAAGGCAGGCTTCGGCTCGCTCGTCGAGCCTCCGGGAGACAGAAGCGGCACCGGCTGGAGCACGACCGAGAACGCCATCCCACCGCTCCACGCCTCGCTCGCGTCCGGGTAGACGGACAGCACGTACCACACGAACTGGCCGAGCGGCAGGCTGTTCCATGGCGTGGCGCTGCACACACCGCCCGAGCAGACCGCCGCCGCCGAGTAGCCACGCCGGAACTGGATCTCGGCCTGAGCCGTGTCGACCGCGATCAGGTAGTCCGTGGCCCCGCTCGCCTCCTGCCACGTGTAAGTGGGGTTGCGGTAGGAGTACGCTCCCGACGGCGACAGCGGCTGGCCACCCTGGGGCCCGGGCGGCCTCGGGAACAAGCCCCGCCAGAAACAGAGCCGCGGCCAGGGGGCCGACCTTGAATGCCACGAACGTGAGCCGTGACCGTGTGGCGCGCATGGCCTACTCCGTCCCCTGGTAGCGGAAGGTCTGCGCTGGAAGGGACGTCCCCGAGCCGGCGATGATCTGGCCGTCGCCGTCGATCTCGACGTCGTGCCCGAACAGCTGTACCTCCCGCAGCAGCGAGCGGCCAGTCTCGGCGCTCGTGCCGTAACCCAGCCGGTACGCCCGGATCACAGCCGTCCCACGCGCGACAACGATGCTCCCCAGCCGATACCGCATGCGAGCGACCCCGCTCGCTCCGCCCGTCGCGTACGTCACAACATCGGATCGTGGAGCCGGATCGCGGTTGAGCCGCACCTCGTACGGGCCGTAGCTGATCCGCGCCGGGTAGCACTCGCCCTCGCGGCACTCCCACGCGTAGCTCACCACGTTGCCGCTCGTGTCGATCACCCGGGCCTGGCCCCAGCGCAGCGTCCCACGCGTGGTCTCGAGCACCGGCTCGAGGACGCTCCGCACGCCGCTCTTCGCCCAGATCGTCCAGGTATTCGCCGACGCATCGAACCGGATGCGCGCGTAGCTCTCCTGCTTCGTCGCGTGCGTGCCGCCCGCCGCGCAGCCCGGGCTCTCCGGCGCGGCCGCGCACGGAATGAGCTCCAGGCCGTCGAGTACGAACACGTCCGCCGAGTTGAAGCGAGGTGTGCCGCGTCCCGTCCGCGTCCGCTCGACGACACCAAAGCCCGAGACCCGCCAGCCCACGCCCACGAAGCCGTTGCCGGCCTGCGACGAATACGCGAGAGTGAGCAGCGGCTCGATGCCGTGGAACGCCGGCACCTCGATCGGGATGCTCCGGACGAAGGCGCCGCCGATGGTGTCGAGCTGACTCCCTCCGCGCGCCGCCCGTGAAGCGTCGGTCACCGTGAGCGACGGTGGTGGGCTGCCGGCCTGAGCCGCCGCCAGTGCGGGCGCCGCCGTCAGAACAGCCAGGAAGACCAACGAGCGTGTGGTGGCCATCGCGACCTCTTTCGTCCGCTCGGAAACCGGGCGGGTATCGGATTCGCGGGAGAGGCGCGAATCGTCTCATGCCTTCCGGACGACAGACAACGGGAGAGTTCAGACGCAGTCGTCCTCGACGATGGCGGGCATGGCGAGCCGCTTGGAAGTGAACGGAAACCGTGCCGAAAGGATTCGCGCTCGCCACAGGGCCCTCGATTGTAGGGGCGCCGCAGTCAGTGGACGGCGGAGCTGGCGGATCGGATCAGACCAAGGGGTGCGCGGCGCGAACGAAGCCGCATGACCCAACAGCGAACTGCCGGGTGAAACCGGGAACGGAGAACCGGCTAGAGACCGGCTTAGAACTGAGGGGTGCGTCGCGACTGCACCGAGAAGCGCGTCGCACCCTCAGGGCGTCAATACCGATACCGGTCCGACTTGTAGGGGCCCTGTTTCGAGACGCCGATGTAGCTCGCCTGCTGGTCGGACAGCTCCGTCAGCTGCGCGTTAAGCTTCTTGAGCTGCAGCCGGGCCACCTTCTCGTCGAGCTGCTTCGGCAGCGTGTAGACGCCGACGGGGTACTTGCCGCTGTCGCGCTCCTTCCAAAGCTCGATCTGCGCGATCGTCTGGTTCGCGAACGACGACGACATCACGTACGAAGGGTGCCCCGTCCCGCAACCCAGGTTCACCAGCCGGCCCTTGGCGAGCAGGATCAGCCGCTTGCCGTCGGGGAAGACCACGTGGTCGACCTGCGGCTTGATCTCCTCCCACGGGTAGCGCTCGATCGAGGCGACGTCGATCTCGTTGTCGAAGTGGCCGATGTTGCAGACGATCGCCTGGTCCTTCATCTTCGCCATGTGGTCGTGGGTGACCACGTGGTAGTTGCCGGTCGCGGTCACGAAGATGTCGGCCTTGTCGCAGGCGTACTCCATCGTCACGACCCGGTAGCCCTCCATCGCCGCCTGCAGCGCGCAGATCGGGTCGACCTCGCTGACCCAGACCTGGGCCGAGAGCGCGCGCAGCGCCTGCGCCGAGCCCTTGCCCACGTCGCCGTAGCCGCACACGAGCGCGACCTTGCCCGCGATCATCACGTCGGTCGCGCGCTTGATGCCGTCGACGAGCGACTCGCGGCAGCCGTAGAGGTTGTCGAATTTCGACTTGGTGACCGAGTCGTTGACGTTGATCGCGGGGATCCGAAGTTCGCCCTTCGCGTGCATCTGGTACAGGCGGTGGACGCCGGTCGTCGTCTCCTCGGTCACGCCGCGCACGGAGGCGAGCTGCTTCTGGTACCAGCCCGGCTTCTCGGCGAGCCGCTTGCGGATCGAAGCGTAGAGCAGGCGCTCCTCCGCGCTCGACGGGCTCGCGAGCACCGACGCGTCCTTTTCGGCCTTCGAGCCGAGATGCAGCAACAGCGTCGCGTCGCCGCCGTCGTCGAGGATCATGTTCGTGGCGCCGCCGTCCGGCCACTCGAAGATCCGGTGCGTGAAGTCCCAGTACTCTTCGAGCGACTCGCCCTTGACGGCGAACACCGCCGTGCCGCCCTTCGCGATCGCCGCCGCCGCGTGGTCCTGGGTCGAGAAGATGTTGCAGGAGGCCCAGCGCACCTCCGCGCCGAGCGCCTTGAGCGTCTCGATCAGCACCGCGGTCTGGATCGTCATGTGCAGCGAGCCCGAGATGCGGGCGCCGCGCAGCGGCTGGCTGCTGGCGTACTCCTCGCGGATCGCCATCAACCCGGGCATCTCGGTCTCGGCGATGCGAATCTCCTTGCGGCCCCATTCCGCGAGCGTCAGGTCGGCGACCTTGAAGTCGCCCCGCTGGGTCTTGGTCTCGACGGCTGTGGACATGGCTCACTCCTTACTGTCCCGGGAGCGCCGAAAGCCAAAAGGCGCCCGAAACCACTCCGTTGGTCACGAGCGCCGTTGTCTTCGCTGAGCCTGGCCCCGTTCAGGACGGGGTCGCAGCGCCCCTCAGCTCAAGTCATTGTCGCCGATTCCGAGGCGTCCTGACAAGGGGTGGACGTGCTAGGCTCCCCGCGCCAGAGAGGCACTCCATGACGGCCAGCCCGCCGGGCCGGCGCCTCGTCCGCGAGTACCAGGACCTGATGCGCCACCGCATCATGGACATCCTGCTGGTCTCGACGCCCTACGACACCTTCATCCTCGAGGAGATCGGCGAGCTCTCGGAGCGCCTGCTCGGGGAGTTCAGGAACCTCGACCTGCACTACGCGCCCGCGCTCACGGGCGTCTCCTCGGGCGAGGACGCCCTGCGCCTCGCCCGCGAGCGCGCGCGGGTCAACCTGATCATCACCACGCCGCACCTCGCGGACATGGACGCGGCCGAGCTTGCCCGCCGGGCCCGTAGCGAGGGCCTCGACGTACCGGTCGTGCTGCTCGGGTGGGACACGCGCGAGCTGGCCGCCTTCCGGGCGCGCGCCTCCACGAGCGACCTGGAGCGTGTCTTCCTGTGGCAGGGAGATGCCCGCATCCTGGTGGCGATCGTGAAGTCGGTCGAGGACCGCAGGAACGCCCCGCACGACACCGCGTCGGTCGGCGTGCAGGTGATCCTGCTGGTCGAGGACAACGTGCGCTACTACTCCTCGTTCCTGCCCGTGATGTACAGCGAGCTGCTGCACCACTCGCAGCGGGTGATCAGCGAGGGGCTCAACCTCTCGCAGAAGATCCTGAGGATGCGGGCGCGGCCCAAGATCCTGCTCTGTACCAGCTGGGAGGAGGCCTGTGCCGCCTTCGAGACCTACGCCGACGACGTGCTCGGGATCATCTCGGACGTCGAGTTCCCGCGCGCGGGGGCCAAGTACGCGAGCGCCGGCACGGATCTCGCGCGCCGGGTGCGCGAGGCCTACCCGGACGTGCCGATCATCCTGCACTCCTCGCGGCCGGAGAACGAAGCGCTCGCCCACAGCGTGGGCGCCAACTTCCTGTTGAAGGGCTCGCCACTCCTGCTCCAGGAGCTGCGCGAGGTGATGCTGCGCGACTTCGGCTTCGGCGACTTCGTGTTCCGCCGCCCGGACGGCAGCGAGGCCGACCGCGCCGCCGACCTGCGGGAGCTCGAGAAGAAGCTCGGCTCGGTGCCCGAGGAGTCGATCGTGCACCACGCCGAGCGCAACCACTTCTCGCGCTGGCTCAAGGCCCGGACCGAGTTCACGCTCGCGCACGAGCTGCGCCCGCGGCGGCTCTCCGACTACGGGAGCCCCCAGGCGCTGCGCGAAAGCCTGATCCGCTCGATCTCCAGCTACCGCCGCGATCAGAGCCGCGCGCTCGTCACCGACTTCGACAGCAGCTCCTTCGACCTGTCGGGGGATTTCTACCGGATGGGCGGCGGATCGCTGGGCGGCAAGGCCCGCGGGCTCGCCTTCGTGAGGCGGCTGCTCGCGGAACAGGGGCTGCGCGAGCGCTTTTCCGGTGTCGAGATCGCGGTGCCCGTCTCCGCGGTGCTCGGGACCGACGTCTTCGACCGCTTCCTCGACGAGAACGACTTGCGCCAGTTCGCGATCGAGTGTGACGACTCTGCCCTGGTCCGGCGGCGTTTCCAGGCGGCGCGCTTCCCGCAACCGGCGGAGCGCGACGTGGCCGCGTTCCTGGAGCAGGCGCGCTGGCCGCTCGCGGTGCGCTCGTCGAGCCTGCTCGAGGACTCGCAACGGCAGCCGTTCACGGGGGTCTACGACACGCTGATGCTCGCGAACAACGCGTGGAGCCTGGGCGAGCGGCTCGAGCGCGCGCTCGCCGCGATCAAGCAGGTCTACGCCTCGACCTTCTCGCACCATGCCAAGGCCTATCTGAAGGCGACCTCCTATCGGCTGGAGGAGGAAAAGATGGCGGTGATGCTCCAGCGCATCGTGGGCGCCGCACGCGGGCCCCGCTTCTACCCGGACTTCTCGGGGGTCGCGCGCTCGCACAACTTCTACCCGATGCCGCCCATGGCTGCGGGCGACGGAATCGTGGCGATCGCGCTCGGCATGGGCCGCGCCGTGGTGGAGGGGGGCGCGTGCCTGCGCTTCTGTCCACGCTATCCCCGCAGCATCCAGCAACTCTCCTCGGTCGAGGAGGCGGTCGAGACGACGCAGCGGGATTTCTGGGCCCTCCCGCTCGAGGCCACCGACGGAAACACCGGGATGCGAGAGGAGCGCTTCGCCCTCGCGGACGCGGAAGCGGACGGCACGCTCGCGGCGGTCGGCTCCACCTACTCGCCGGAGAGCGAGGCGGTCTACGACGGGCTCTCACGCAGCGGCCCGCGGCTCGTCACGTTCGCGGGGATCCTGAAGCAGGGGCTGTTCCCGCTCCCCGAGGTGCTCGCGACGCTGATGGAGGCGGGCGAACGCGGGATGGGGATGCCGGTCGAGATCGAGTTCGCCGTGAACCTGGCCGCGCCCGCCGGGGGAAAGCGCGAGTTCGGATTCGTCCAGATGCGCCCGCTCGCCCTGATGCGCGAGTCGGAGGCGCTCGAGATCGGGGACGTGGACCCGTCCGCGGTGCTGTGCCGCAGCCAGCGCGTGCTCGGGAACGGGCGGCTCGAGGGCATCAAGGACCTCGTCGTCGTGGACTTCCAGCGCTTCGAACGCGCGCGGAGCCGGGAGGCGGCGGCTGAGATCGGGCGCCTCAACGCCGAGCTGTTCGCGTCGCGCACGCCCTACGCCTTGATGGGCGTGGGGCGCTGGGGCTCGCGCGACCCCTGGCTCGGGATCCCAGTCACCTGGGACCAGGTCTCGGGAGCGCAAGTGATCGTCGAAGCGGGGCTGCGCGACCTCACGGTCACGCCGTCGCAGGGCACGCATTTCTTCCAGAACCTGACCTCGTTCAACGTCGGGTACTTCACCGTCAATCCGGAGGCGGGCGACGGCTTCGTGGACTGGCCGTGGCTGGATAGCCAGCCTCCGCTGTCGAGGGCGGCTCACGTCCGCCACATCCGCCTGGAGCGAGAGGTCCTGGTCCTGATGAACGGCAAACGCAACGTGGGCGTGATCCTGAAGCCGGCGTCCTGATAGAATCGAGGCCCTCGCAGGGTAGTCCTGTTGGCTCCGGTCCGAGCGCCCGTGTCCGCCGCCCGGCCGGAGAAAGAGCACGCGGACGCTGGAGCCCGGAGCCGTGACAAGCGGCCCCGGTGCGATTCACACGATATGAAGAGGATCTCCCTCGTGCCCGTCCTCATGGGCGTGGCACTGCTGTCCGTCGCCTGCGCCACGGAGCCGACCGACGCCGTCTCCAGCGCCACTGCCGCGCTCGAGGCGGCGAAGGCCGCAGGCGCCGCCGATTACGCACCCTCCGCCCTCGCGGCCGCCGAGACGGCTGCGGCCGCGCTCGATGCCGAGCTCAAGGCGCAGGGCGAGAAGTTCGCGCTGATGCGGTCGTACACCAAGGCGAGCGAGCTCGCCTTGGCCGCGAAGACCGGTGCGGACCAGGCGGCGGCCGCGGCCGTCACCGGCAAGGAACAGATGAAGGCCGAGGCCACCACGCTCATCGCCGGCGTGCGCGGCAGCGTCGACGCCGCCCGACAGGCGCTCGCTAAGGCGCCCAAGGGCAAGGGCACGGCCGCCGATCTCGAGGCCATGGCCGGCGACGTCGCGGGCGTCGAGACCGCGCTCGGCGAGATGGACGCCGCGATGGCCGCGGGCAGCTTCAAGGACGCCAAGGTCAAGGCCGAGGCCGCCCAGTCGACGCTCCAGAAGATCGTGGCCGACGTCCAGGCGGCGATCTCTGCTAAGAAGGGCAAGCGCTAGGTCGACGGGGCGCGGCCCCGGTCGCGCCCCGCTTCCGCTCCCGCCCCTGATTCGAATTGAGACTCGTCCCGAACGCCCGCTGGGCCCGGGTCCTGGCCATGGCCCTGGCGCTCGGCGCCTTTATCCTCGCCGCCGAGATCACGAGGAGCGGGCGCACGCGCCGGCCGGCCGAGCTGCGCATTTCGGCGCTCGCCGCGCACGAGCAGGCGAGCCGCGGCCCGGGTTCCGCCTGGGCGGCTGACGAGCTTCGGGCGGCGCGCGCCGCCCTCGGGGCCGCCCTCCTCGACTGCAGCCGCCAGGAGAGCCGGCTCTACGTGCTGCGCGACTTCCGGCCCGCGGCACGGGCCCTGGAGCGCGCGCAGGCGCTCTCCGCCCTGGCCGAAAAGCTCGGCGACGAGCGGCTCGAGCTGGCCCGCGCCGAAGCCGAGGCGGCCGTGCGCGAGGCACGCGAGCTCGAGGAGCATGCGCTCGCGCTCGTGGCCGTCACGACGCTGCCTCGCGCGCAGCGTAGCCAGCTACTGCGCGCGAGGCTTTTGGTGCGCGAGGCCGAGGCACTGGCGCGACACGGCGACGTGCGCGCCGCGCGCGACTGCGCGCTTCGCTCCGAGGCCGAGCTCGGCCGGGCGGTCGGTCCGGCGCTCGAGGCGGCGGAGCGCTACCGGTCGCGCGCGCAGGTGGCGACCTGGCGTCGCTGGATCGAGGACACCCGCCGCATCTCGCGGACGACCGGCGAGCCCGCGATCCTCGTGCTCAAGGAAAAGAACCTGCTGGTCCTGCTGTCGCGCGGGGTTCCGGTGCGGCGCTACGACGCCGAGGTCGGTGCCAACGCCCTGGGCGTCAAGCTGAGCCAGGGCGACCGGGCGACGCCGGAGGGTCGCTACCGGATCGTGGAGAAGAAAGACCGCGGCCAGAGCATCTACCACCGCGCGCTGCTGCTCGACTACCCGAACCCCGCGGACCGCGCGCGTTTTTCGGCGGCGAAGAGGCGCGGCGAGATCCCGCGGCGGTCGGCGATCGGCGGGCTGATCGAGATCCACGGGGACGGCGGGCGCGGGCAGAACTGGACCGACGGCTGCGTCGCTCTCGCCAACGGGGACATGGACGATCTCTTCGCTCGCGTGCGAGTCGGGACTCGCGTCACGATCGTGGGCGGCGACGGCAGCGATGGCGCCTTCTCCTCGCTCTTGGCGCGGGTCGAGCAAGAGCAGGGGGGATCGTGAGCGACGAGATCACTACGCCCGTCCGCCGCTGGCGCGCTGCCGCCGCGACGCTCGCACGGGCGTGGCTGCGCGGGCTGCTCGCACTCGCGGCCGCGGCGTGGTCTCGCCGCCCTGTCCGTGTCGCATCGGGCGCGGTCGCCCTGGCGATGCTCGCGCTCGCGGGGACCGGCTGGGACTTCGAGCGCATCGAGCGGGGCGCGGAGGTGAATGTCGCCGCCGGGCCGGTCTCGCGCGACGCCTCCCGCCTGGCCGCCGAGCGTGAGCGGCTGCGGGCGGCGCTGCGGCGCCGGGTGCCGCGCGGGCCGTGGATCGTGATCGACCAGACCCACAACCGCCTGCGCCTGATGCGAGGCGACGAAACGGTGCTCGAGGCGCCCTGCTCGGCCGGGTCCGGCATGGTGCTGAAGGAGGGAGCCGCCGGGCGGGTCTGGGTGTTCGATACCCCGCGCGGGCGCTTCGAAGTGCTCTCCAAGTCCGAGAACCCGGTCTGGAAGAAGCCCGACTGGGCGTTCGTCGAGGAGGGCGAGCCGATCCCGAAGGACCCCGGCGACCGGCTCGAGTACGGATCGCTCGGCGAGTACGCGCTCTACTTCGGCAACGGCTACTTGATCCACGGCACGCTCTACGAGCGGTTGCTCGGGCGGCCCGTCAGCCACGGCTGCATCCGGCTCGGGCGCGAGCCGCTCCGCGAGCTCTACCGCCGGGCGCCCCTCGGCACGCCCGTCTACATCTACTGACTGCGCCCGATGCGCTGCCTCCCAGGCCCGCAGCTGCTCGCCACCACGATCGCGGCCCTCGGACTCGCGCCGGTCGTGGCCGCGCCGGCCCCGCCGCCGGCCGCGGGCCGCGCGGCGCCTCTCGCGCTGCAGCGCGAGGTGGCGCAGCTGCGGCGCGAGCGGGAGCTCTCCGCCGGCAAGGGCTTCTACCTGCGACTCGACGCCGCGCGGCAGCGCCTGGCGCTCATGCTCCAGGGTGTCACGCTCGACGATTACGCCGCGAGCGGGCTCGAGCTGGGCGTGCCCGAGGCGCTGTTCGTCGATCGGCGACCCCGACGTGACTGGGATGTGGAGCCCATCTCGAAGGGCCGCCTCGAGCCCGACCGTCAACGCGACCGCGTCCTGGTCATCGCTCCCACGTCGGCCGTGGGCGAGCCCGAACCCGCGCTTTCGGCCTCACCCTCGCCGCCTGCGATTCCCAGGAACGCCGAGGAGGCTTACTCAGTACCCTCGCCGTATCGCATCGTGTTCTCCGAGGGTGTCTCGCTCGAAGTGCGGGCCAAGGGCGACGGCCGGCGCAACCGCTCGCTTCCACGCCGGCTCGGCGACGCGATCGGCCTGCGCCTCTCCGACCTCGGCTCGGCGCTCGGCCTCGGCTCCCGGGAGCGGATCCGGCTGCGGGTCACGCTCGACGCCGAGGACGCGGCCGCGCTCTATCGCTCGCTCCCGCCGGACGTGGACCTGATCGTGGCCGGTCTGCCGCCCGGCTGAAGGCATGGCTCGTCACGCGCGATGGACGACCAGTCAGGCCTTCTTGAGCACGTCCTTCTCGAAGTCCCAATAGACCGGAGCGCCGCGCTTGATCGACGCGTTCACCATGTGGGCCACCGCGGCGGCGTGGTGGCCGGTGCGCCCATCCTGGACCGACGGCTTGCGGCTGCGCACGGAGTCGAAGAAGCGGGCCACGTGGAGCGCGGTCGAATCGGGCCCGACCTCGGTCCACGACTCGCCCTGTTTCTCCATCTGCGACGGCCAGGTGCCTGGCAGCTCGCGCTTCTGGACGGCGGGGTCGGCCCAGTAGGCCTTCTCCAGGTTCGAGGGCCAGGACTCGACGATCCAGCTGTTGCCCTCGCGCCTGTGCTCCGGGGTGAAGGTCATGCGGCCGCCGCGGAACACGAGCGATCCTTCGTTGCCCATGATCGAGAAGCCGCTCTCGCCTCCCGAGGAGCTGTTGAAGGTCCCGCCGAGCGAGACCATGAAGTTCTCCTTGCCGTAGACGGCCGAGGCGTCGAGCGTGTCCGGCACTTCGTGCGTCTTCTGGTGGCGATAGTTGGCGCCGGTGGCGACCACCGACTCCGGCACCACCGCACCCATCACGTAGTGGATCGTGGTCATCAAGTGCACGAAGAGATCGGTCGCGATGCCGCCCGAGTAGTCCCAGTAGCAGCGCCAGCGGAAGAAGCGCTCGAGGCTGAAGGGCCGCTTCAGCGCGGTCCCGAGGAACATGTCCCAGTCCACCGACGTCGGGTCGGCATCGGGCGGGATCGGATAGAGCCAGGCGCCCGACTCGCTGTTGCGGTCGTAGTTCGCGCGGATCAGGTGGACGGCACCCAGCTTGCCCGACTGGACGATCTCACGCGCGGTCTGCTGCAGCTTCGAGCTCATGCCGTTGCTGCCGATCTGCAGGATGCGCCCCGACCTCTCGGCCGCCGCGTACATCAAGGGGCCCTCGTCGATCGTGAGCGTCATCGGCTTCTCGAGGTAAACGTCCTTGCCCGCCGCGAGCGCCTCGATCGTCTGCTGCCGGTGCCAATGGTCCGGCGTCGAGATGATCACCGCGTCGATCGATTTGTCGGCGAGAAGCGCGCGCCAGTCGCCGTAGTCCTTCGCCTGGTTGCCGAGCCGTTCGAGGGCGCGCGTCACGCGGCCCTTGTAGGCGTCGCACACGCCGATCACCTCGACGCCCGGCACCGCCACCGCGGCCTGGAGCACGCCGGATTGCACGCGCGCGCCCACGCCGATGATGCCGACCTGGATCCGGTCGTTGGCCGCGACAGCTTGCGAGGCCGCGGCTTCCGTTCCGAGCACGTGCGCGATCGCCGGCGCCGCCGCCGCGCCGACGAGGCTCCGCTGCATGAACTGCCGGCGGCCGATTCCCCGCTTCATGTCCTCACCTCGATCGGCCGCACGTTACTTCCGGCCGCCGCGAGACGTCAAGCGATTGACCCATTGACCCGCGACCGCTAGCCTACCCGCTCCCGTTCCCCAAGCGACTGAGGTGCACATGAGCGAGAAGCAGCGGGCCATCGAGGCTCTGGCCGCGGCGCAGTGGAAGCTGGCGCTCCGGCTGACCGCCGTCATGCTGGCCGTCTACTTCGCGTTCATCCTGCTCGTGGCCTGGGCCAAGCCGCTCTTGGGGAGGCAGCTCGTTCCCGGCCTGAGCCTCGGCATCCTGCTCGGTGCTCTGGTGATCGTCACCGCCTGGGTCCTGATCGGCATCTACGTGCGCTGGGCGAACAGTCACTACGACGAGACCGTGACGCGGATCCGAGAGACCGGCCGATGAGCACGAGCCTCGGAACGCCCAACCTCGCCGCCATGTTTTTCTTTTTTCTGTTCGTGTCGGTCACGCTCGTGATCACGTACTGGGCCGCGCGCCGCACGCTCAGCACCGAGCACTTCTACGCGGCCGGGCGCAGCGTCACCGGCATCCAGAACGGCCTCGCGCTGGCCGGTGACTACATGAGCGCCGCGAGCTTCCTGGGCATCGCCGGGCTCGTGTCGCTCTCGGGATTCGACGGCCTCATCTACTCGATCGGGTTCCTCGTCGGCTGGCCGGTGGTGATGTTCCTGATCGCCGAGCCGCTTCGGAACCTGGGTCGCTACACCTTCGCGGACGTCGTGGCGTACCGTCTGCGGCAGACCCCGGTGCGGATCGCCGCGGCCGTCGGGACGCTCGCGGTGGTGACTTTCTACCTGATCGCGCAGATGGTCGGCGCCGGCAACCTGATCAAGCTGCTGTTCGGGATCCCGTACGAGTGGGCCATCGTCATCGTCGGCGCGGTGATGATGGCGTACGTGCTCTTCGGCGGGATGCTGGCCACGACCTGGGTCCAGATTGTCAAGGCGGTGCTGCTGCTCGGCGGCGCGCTCCTGCTCGCGCTGATGGTGCTCGTGCGCTTCTCCATGAACCCGCTCGCGCTTTTTGCGAGCGCGGCCGAGCGCTTCGGCCCGCAAGTGCTTGCGCCGGGCCAGCTCGTGGCCGACCCGCTCGACGCCCTCTCATTGGGCATAGCCCTCATGCTCGGCACCGCCGGTTTGCCGCACATCCTGATGCGCTTCTACACGGTGCCCGATGCGAAGACCGCCCGCACCTCGGTCAGCTACGCGACCGCCTTCATCGGCTTCTTCTACCTGCTGACGTTCATCCTCGGATTCGGCGCGATGGTGATCGTCGGCCCGGATGCGATCAAGGCCGTCGACAAGGGCGGGAACATGGCGGCGCCGCTGCTCGCCGAGGCGGTCGGTGGGGAGGGCTTCCTCGGCTTCATCGCGGCCGTGGCTTTCGCGACGATCCTGGCGGTCGTGGCCGGCCTGACGCTCTCGGGCGCCGCGGCACTCTCGCACGATCTCTGGGTCAACGTGATCCGCGCCGGGCATGCGCCCGAGCACGAGCAGTTCCTGGTGGCGCGGGTCGCGACGGTCCTCGGTGGGCTCGTGTCGGTCGCGCTCGGGATCGTCTTCAAGGGCGAGAACGTGGCCTACATGGTGGGCCTGGCGTTCGCGATCGCCGCGAGCGCCAACTTCCCGGCCCTCGTGCTGTCGGTCTTCTGGCGGCCGTTCACCACGCGCGGCGCGCAGGCCAGCATGATCGTCGGGACGCTCTCGGCGCTGCTGCTGATCTTCCTCTCGCCGACGATCCAGGTGACGGTGCTCGGGCACGCCTCGGCGCCCTTCCCGCTCAAGAACCCGGGCCTCGTCACGATCCCGCTCTCGTTCCTGGTCGGGATGGTGGTGTCGCTGTTGACGAAGGAAAAAGATGCCGCCGAACGCTTCGACGCGATGCAGCACCGGCTGCACCTGGGTCCGGAGGCGGACCAGATCTAGGGGCGTGCCGCGCGTGTCAGTCGCGCAAGCGCAGGAGCTTCGGCCCGCCGCCGATTCGCGCGACGAGCGCCCGCGTGCGGTCAGCCCAAGGGGCCGCGGCGGTCACGTATACCCCGTCCGCATCGAGTGACCGGGCGGCTCGCGCGAAGCCGATCCGTCCGGCCGGGTCGTAGATCACCGTCCACGCCCCGCGATACCACGTCGGGTCCTGCCGCTCGGGGTCCATCACGGCGTCCGCTCCGGCGTCCCACGCGTCCTGGGCCCGCCCGGGCGCGCAGAGCGCCGTCACGATCGCGCCCGCCTCTTTCGCCCGCCGCAGGACCGACGATCCGATTGCGGCATCCCTGGAAACGACGAGCACGGCCCGCCGGTAGAGGGGGCCACACAGCCGCAGGAACGCCGCCTCCCGCCCGTCCTCGGGCCAGACACTCGTGACTGCGCTTTCCGTCCAGGCAACGCTCTGTACCATGTCCCTACCCTCAATGTAGATAGACGCGGGAAGGGCCATCCGGGTTGAGCGCAGACGTTTCTTTTACACAGTCGTCCGCCCGACCAGGTTCGGGAGGCTGGGATTGGTGGCCTGGGACGGAATCGAACCGCCGACACGCGGATTTTCAGGCCGCCCTAAACCCCATGGCCAACGAAGCCAATCGACCCAACGCTGCCTCATCAACGAGTTTCCGGCCGTCCTCGACCCCCCGAGAACCCATTGGTCCCGTTTGGTCTCTGTTGGTCAGGGGCAAGTCAGGGGCAAGTGAAGCCAGGCGTGGAGTGAGCACCACGCCGGCGGTCAGGCTGGGTGTTTCCACGCGAGCGGCTTGAAGGGCCGGCCCTCTTAGCCCACGAGGGTGAAGGTCGGGGGCGGCACCTGGTGACCGCTCGGCGAGGACGCCACCAACGTGGGGGGTTCCGCCCGCTACTTGGCGGTTTCCAGCGCCGGCAGGAAGTTCTCCAGGACCCACAGCTCGGTCTTGGACCCCTCACTGACGCTGAACGCGAAGCGGCGGTTGTCGGGGTGCAGCGCGAAGTCCTGCATGCCCGCGACGCTGAGGTCCAGTTTGAGCGGCGTCCCTCCCTGCGCCGGAATCCGCCAGACCTCGCTGGTCGCGGTGTACCGTCCCGTCTTGGTGTCGAGCGCTTGGGCGATGATGTGGCGGCCTTCGCTCGTCCACCTCGGCACGTACCAGAAGGGGCCGCGGAACAGCTCTCGCGGCTCGCCTGCGTCGAGGGCCGCGATCCTGACGGCGCCGTCGTCCTGGAAGACCACGTCCCGGCCGTCTGGCGAGAGGTCTTCGAAGGCACGTACCGCGGCGTTCTCGACGGCCGAATCCTCCCCGGTCTCCAAGTTGCGTCTCCTGATCCCGCCCGGACCGTTGTAGACCATGGTCTTGCCGTCCCGGGACATCTTGGGCGCCCACCGTCCCTCGGCCAGCTTGGTGAGGTCGCCGGTTTCGGCATCGACCTTGAAGAGGGCGTTGCCCGCCACCGTCATCCCCCACGCGAGGAGTGACCGGCTGTCCGGCGCCCAGCGGACGTCCCAGACGTTGCGGAGACTCGTGGACAGGAAGCGCTCCTCCCCGTTTTCGGCAGACCGGATCGTGAGGTTGTTGTTGCCGTTGCCCATGGCGCTCCCGAGCGACACGTAGAGCAGGCGTCTGCCGTCGGGCGACCACGTGATCCTCGACGGGGCGCCGTCGTACCGCGTGGCCACCGGTGCGGGCGGTACGAGCACCTTGCCGGTCTCGAGGTCGATCTCGCCGAGGTAGAGGCGGCCCGAAGGCGTGACGGTCCGGTAGTAGAGGGCGCCGTCCGCGGTTATGCCAAGCACCTTGGAGTACCTGCCGAAGTCCTTCTTCAGGAGTTCCGGCTCTCCCTGCGGTTGCCCGCCGTCGACGCGGACGGCCCAGATGTCCCACGTTCCGGAGCGGTCGCTGCGGAACAGCAGGCGGCTCCCGTCCGGCGTCCAATCCAGCAACTGGTCTTCAGCGGGATGCCGGGCGACGGGCACCTCGCTGCGGCCGTCAGCGGTCATCAGGTACACGTCGCCGTGGGCGGGGCGGCCTTCACCCACCAGACTGAACGCGATGAACCGCCCGTCGGGCGAGAACCTGGCGCCCGTCAACATGTACCAGGCCGCGTCAACGTTCCTCAGGACGCGCACGGAACCGTCACTTGTCGAGATCAGAACCAACTGGTTGTTCGCCTCTCCGGACACCTTGCGAACGGCAAGGATCGACCCTCCGTCGAGCGACCAGTCGAAAGGCTGGGCCTCCCTTTCGCTGTACAGCGCGCGAAGGTTCGAGCCGTCGAGGTCTCTGACCCACAGGTTTGGCCCCGCATCCCTGGTCTTCCTGTCGAACGCGACACGTTTCCCGTCGCGGGAGAACGCCCAGCCCTCGACGAAGTACACCCGCTCGACTCGAGGCCCCTTGTTCGTGATGCGGCTCGTCTGCCCGCTGGCGAGCTCGAACTGGCTCACGTCACCGCCGGCCCACTCCAGACGCCGGATGTACTTGCCGTCCGCGGTGAGCACGCCGTTGACGCCGGAGGCGTCCGCGAGAACCCGGCGCGTGACGAGTCCCCCGCCGCCGCCACCGCCGCCGAGGGCCGCGAGCCTTGCCCGGGCGTGCGCTGCTACCTCAGTCTGGTCGGCAAAGTCGCGCACGACGCGCCCGTAGGCGGCGCGCGCTTCCTTCACCTGCGCCTCGCCCAGCTTCTCGTAGCAGTGGCCGAGGCGTACCAGGGCCTGCGCGGCCACCGCCCGGTTAGCGCTTTGCGCCAGCTTGTCGTACTGTTCGATGGCGCCCGTCACGTCTCCGAGCACCTGCTCGCGGTGAAGGGCGGCTTCGAGCTGCTTTTCCGCGCTCGCATTCTGCTGCGGTGCGGCCGCCAGGACCACGGCCGTCAGGAGCACCGCCACTGTGACCCAGGCTGCATGCCGATATGTCATCGGGTGTTTCCTCCCGCCCTGCAACATAGGCAGCGACTGCGACGATTCGGCCGCACGATCGTCACGTTTCCGTACGAAGTCCAGGCGACAGATCGTCAGATTCCGCGCGGGTTGACCGACGCCTGGTCACCGGCAACCGCCGTTCATCCGTCGAACCGGTAGCCGAGCCCCCGCACATTGCGCAGGTAGCGCGGCTGCGCGGGGTCCGGCTCGATCTTCTTCCGGAGATTCGCGATGTGGTTGTCGACGACGCGGGCGGAGGCAAAGGTGTCGTGCCCCCAGGCGGCGTCCATCAGCTGGTCGCGACTCAACACCCGCCCGCGCGCCCGAATGAACACGTCGAGGAGCTTGAACTCGATCGGTGTCAGGTCGACGGCTTCGCCGCGGCGTCGCAGTTCTCCTCTCCGGAAGTCGACTTCGACATCGCCGAAACAATAGGACTTCGGCTGGTCCGGCTCTTCGCCGCCCGCCCGGCGCAGGAGCGCCTTGATGCGCGCGCGCAGCTCGCGCGTCCCGAACGGCTTGGTCATGTAGTCGTCGGCGCCCAGCTCCAACCCGAGCACCTTCTCGGCTTCCTGGGCCTTGGCCGTCAGCATCAGGATAGGCGTACGCTGCCCGCCGCGCCGGAGCTCGCGGCACACCTCGAACCCGTCCTTGCCCGGGAGCATGACGTCGAGCACGATGAGATCGAAGGCCGCTTCTCGGGCGCGCCGCAGCGCGGTGATGCCGTCCCCGGCGACCTCGACCTGGTAGCCCTCGATCCTCAGGTCATCTTCGAGCCCGAGTGCGATGCCCGACTCGTCTTCAACGACGAGGATTCGTGCCATAGACGTGATCGATCCGATACCGAGTGTTCATACAGACGCCGCTGCCGCCGCCTTGCGCCCTCGGTGACGTGCGGGAAGCAGAATCGTGAACGTGCTTCCTTCGCCGGCCGCGCTCGCGACCCCGACCTCGCCGCCGTGCGCCCGGACGATGTGGCTGACCATGGCGAGGCCCACGCCGGTGCCTTTCACGTTCGCGGCGATCGCCGCGCTTCCTCGCACGAACTTCTGGAAGATCAGTCGCTGCTCGGCCGGCGTGATGCCCATGCCGCGGTCTCGCACGCGGATGGCGATAGCGCCGTTCTCGCAACCCCATTCAACCGATACAGCCGGCTGATCGGGCGAGTACTTCAGCGCATTGTCAATCAGGTTACGGACAGCGAGGGCGAGTGCCTCGGCATCCGCTTCTATCGGACACCTGGTCGGTGGGTGGCTGAGCTCAATCCGGCGGCCGGAGGTAGCCAGCTGGGGCGTGAACTCTGCGACCACGCCCTCCACCAGCTCGCCCGCGTCGATCTCCTCGAACCGGTACTGCCGAGCCCCCTCCTCCATCTTGCCGAAGTTCAGCAGGGTCTCCACCAACCCCTGGAGGCGCCGCGTCTCGCTGACCAGCGTGTCGTAGTACTTCTGGCGCCGTTCCTCGTCCGAGACCCTGCCGAGCGCGAGGATCTCCGAGAGCTGGCGCATGGCGGTGAGTGGCGAGCGGAACTCGTGGGATACGGTCGCGACGAAGTCCGATTGCAGCCGTGACACCGCGATTTCGCGGCGAATCGCGCGCGCGACGAAATACGTTCCTGCGATGAGGAACACCACAATCGTGCCGAGGCTCAGCAGCATGAGGCGCTGCCGGGCCGTCATCGTGTTGTGCCTGGGGCCCTGGCTCCCGGTGACGTAGAGCGACCAGGGTAGCTGGCTCTCGGTCGCCAGGCGCACCACGGCGTCCCCCGCCCGTTTCCGGCCCGCAACGACCCGCCCTTCCTCATCCAGGAGTGTGCAGGCAGCGTCGAGTTCAACCGGGACCGCCTGCAGGATCGATTCCGGCCGCTGTATGAGGACCGCCTGGCGACCGGCGGCCGAGCGCCAGATCGTGAACCACGGCCTTCCGTCGACCCAAGTCGTCCGCTGGCCGCGCATGCTCGCCGTCCGTTTCCACTCCGACCAAGCGACCGCTGCCGCTTCGGTCACACCAGTCCGTTCGCCCAGGCGCTCCTCGTGTCCGGAGAGACGGGTGGCCTCCTCCCAGTAGAACTCAAACTGGCCGCGCGTCAGGGTCCACACGCCGGCCAGCAGGTCCGCCTGCAGCCGCATCGCGTCTGCCGAATCGCGTGACAGGTCACAAAGAGCGTGCCGGGCGACGAGCGCCGCCGGAGCACCGGCCACTCGAACTCCATCCATCCGCGACAAACGCGCATAGACAGTGCTGGCCGCTTCGGTCTGCCCGCTTCTTCGCAGAACGCGAGCCAGGCGCATCAGAGCTCCTGCTTGGAGCGCGGGGTCCTTCGTTTCGCTCAACCGGCGGTAGATCCCGGCCGCCTTTTCGAGTTGTTGGTGCAGGATCTCGGCTGCCTCGCCTTCGGCGAACGCGCTCTCCGGGGCTTCGGCCCCATGTTCAGCGACGGGAGTGTAAAGGAGGTTCCCAGGCGGATAGGCGGAAAACCCGTCCCGCGTGAGGATCAGGAACAGCGACTGGTCGGGTTGCGGCATGATCCCGGCCGGTGAAGATGCGGCGGCGGCAAGGCGCTCGCCTGTCTCGGCCAGATTGGCGCGCAGCAGTGCGGCGATCCGATCCGCCGCCTGCTCCAATTGCTCCCGGCTACGTTGCGCCTCGACAGCCGATTCCTGCTCCGTGAGCCTCCAGCCGAACCACAGCAGGGCCGAAACCGAAGCCGTAGTGAGGAGCAGCAGGATAGCCAGCAGGTGCCGCGGCGGCCTGAGCCACTCCCGCAGGGGCATGGGACTTGCGAGATTCTACGCGACGATATCCCGAATCCTGTTCGAGGAGTGTCACGTTCTAGTCAGGCGGGCGGCAACAAGTGCTTCAGCCGAGAGGGGCTCGGACCGTTCGAGGCAAGCGATGGGGCAAGTCGTCTGGGCGGCCGAGCCTGTCGCCGAGTTCTTGAAGGGTTGGTGGCCTGGGGCGGAATCGAACCGCCGACACGCGGATTTTCAGTTCGACCCCGTCCCGGGTCCAACGCGCCCTTTCGCTCCCGATCGTCCCACATCCTCCAGCGCTCAGCGACTTGCAGAGGCGGCGTCTCGGACATGCGGGACGATCGGGACGGTTGCGCTCGATAGGACGGGCACAGAACGGGCACAGCGGCCCGTGCCCGCCTACCCGGTCGGCGCTGCGGATTCTCTATCCGACCACCCGTGCAGGACCCGCGTCGATGGCGGGCGGCGTAAGGGCCTGTGCCCGAAGTGTGCCCGCATGAGGCGCGCACCCAAGCCGCAGGAAGCCCCTGTGTCTACCGGATCGCGGGGTTCACGCCATGAAGGCGGCGACAAGGGTGACTCGCAGGATGCCCGCCAGGCTGCGCAGGAAGCGACAGCCGCGGAATCGCGTGCTACTGCACACCACGCGGACCGTGCGGGAGACCTGGCGCGCGAAACGAGGAAATGCTCGACCGCGAGTCGTGGACGCACGGAGAATACGGACAGGCACGATGGGCCGGCGCGTGCCGTTTAGCCATCGCGGCGAGCAAGCGATCCAGGCTTTTCAGGAAGCCGACAACCTCGACGCCACGCCGCGGCTGTCCCACGGCGACGAGGTTGTTTACTCGCTGGAAGCGAAGAAGGCCCGCGCAAAGGGCGAGATTCTGCTGCAGCCGGCGAGCCCCCTCGCGGTGAGCGCCGGCGAGGCCGTCACCTGGGAGAACCAGCCCGGCGAGCCCTTCAAGGGCGCTCACGCCATGATCGTCGAGACGCTGGAGCACCCCAACACAGTCACCGCTGGCGCATCGGGCGATCGCATGAACGCCGCTCTCGGTGCAGGCGTCCTCGAGCCTGCTATCGACGCTGCGATGGCTGCCCAGGCCCGCAACTCGATCGAGAAGATGCTCTGCCACCAGCTCGCGGCCGCGCACCACACGGCGATGCGGCTCATCGAGCACAGCACGAACCCGAACCTTCAGCCGGCTGACCTCGCACGCTTCACGAATGCGTCAGCGAGGATGATGGACGCCTATCAGGCTGGCTGTCTGGCACTCCTCAAGCTCAAGACCAAGGGTAGGCAGCGTGTGCTCGTCCAGCACGTCAACGTCGGTGCCGGCGGTCAAGCGGTCGTCGCGGGCCGTGTGGACCGGGGGTCGCGGCGCAGGGGGGAGTTGGCAGAATCCAAGGATGGACCCGATGAATCGTGAGTCGGGACCGCTCAGAAACGGCAATCCGCGAGGTGATCCATCGAAGGCCCCACGCTGCGGAGCCAAGACGCGACGAGGCACAGCTGTCGGTGTCCAGCAATGCGGAAGCGGCGGCGCTGTCGGCTGCATGGGGGGAAGAGCACCGGACCGAGAACAGCTGAGGGCCTCGAGCGGAGCCGGCGGGCGCGGTGGAAGCATGGCGTCTACTCGCGTGAGACTCGAGCCCTTCTTGCGGAGAACCGGCGGCGCTGGCAAGAACTCTGGGCGCTGCTGGGTGAGATCTAGACGCACTCGGGGCTGGTCCGAGCATGTCGGCGCGGCCCGGAGCGCTCCTGTTTCCTGCCGAGCTTCCGCGACCCGATCATCCCGGGGACCAGTGCAACTGAGGTGACTAGGTTGGCTGATGCTGAACCGCAGGCCAACACTCCCGGCCCGCGGCGCTCTTGCCCCGCCACGAAGCACGTGGTCCCTGAAGGGTAACCGATCCCCCCTGCAAAGCCGGGGGGCCTGCCAGCTACCGTAGTCAGAATCGAGCCGGCGATGGTCGCTGATCTCTTCGGCGAGGGTGAGGTCCATACTACGCTTCCGCAAAGGGCTCGGTACGTAGATCATTCGGACGAGTCCGGACCGGGACAGCACCGGACCCGGCCTGCTCCAGCCGGGATGCGATAATCGCGCGGCGGATAGGGTCGCTCCCGAAGAGCCGGTTTCCGCTCCGGCCTGCCGCCGTTCACGACTGCGGGCTCCTGCGGAGGGAGCATGCCTCGACGGCCAGCGTCTAGTCCGGCCCAGGTAGGCCGTTCCACGGCGACCGCGCCGGAGTCGCATCTGCGGAACATCGGAGAGCACGTCTCAGCCATGCTACGCGCCAATAGCCGCGACGAGGCCGGAGGGCGCGGCATCGTGGACAAGGTGGCGCGGGCCGCAACGGCGTTGGCACCGCACCGATCCGGCGAGCGGTATCTCGGTCCCGTCCCGCTGTTCGCTGACGTCGTGCGCGCCGCCCGGGGCCTCAGGGACGCGCTGGAGAAGCTGATCCGACAGTGTGCGGCCGAACAAGGCTCCTGGGAGTACGACCCGGTGGCGTTCCTTCGCAAGCCACCGACCTCCGCCGTTGTGCCCGGCGACAAGACGTTGGAACACGAGGCCGTGCGGCTCCACAGTGAGCTTTCCTTAGGGCGCCGCCTCCATCTTGACCTCGCTGCCGGGGAGCGTGAGCCCGGGTCGCTTCAGGTGAGCATCGAAGCTCTCCAGTGTTTCCTTTCGACTGTTGTCTTACTTGCCGAAGCGCCCTTGAAGAAAAGCGGGCGCCCTGCGGACCAGGAACGCGCATTCCTAGATGAACTCGTTCTCGGCATCCTCAAGGAAGAGGGCCTGCCTTACCGGGCTGGCGAACACGCAGGATTCATCCTCGCGCATGCGCGCGCGCTGGCGTTTGGAGACACGGTCGATACGGCGATGAGGGGAGACACCGATGCTTCCACGAAGACGGTTTCCAACCTAAGGTATGCGGCGCGCAGGAAGGGACAAATAGCGAACCTTGAGAGAACCGTCGCACAGCTCTCCCTGGCCGAGCGTGCGGCTGCGCGGCGGGTCCCGCCCCCAGTGAAGAAGTAGCCCCCCCCTTATTCGCGCTTTCACGTGCGGAGGCCAGCCCCTAGGTTGGGGGCATGACCACGCCTGATCCTCATACCAAGCACTTACTAGAGACCGCTGATGCCGCCCGCGCGGCACGTGTCACCGCGAGCGCGATCAACCGCGCCGCCGCCAGCGGCCGCCTGCGCGTCGCGGCCCGCACGCGCCGGGGCACGCGGCTGTACGACGCGCGCGGCGTGGAGGAGTTTCGCCGCGCGCGCATCGCGCGGCTGGCGCGGGCGCTCCGGGCCGCAGCCGAGCCGCGGGACGGCGAACCGTGGGACGCGGAGCAATCGAGCGCGCTGGACCTCGCGCTAGCGACCCAGGAGCGCCTCGAGGAGCGCCGCGGGTGACCGGCGCGGAGCTGGCGGCCCGCGTGGACGGCCGCCGCAACGGCGCCGGCTGGAGCGCGAAGTGTCCGGCCCACGAGGACCGCCGGGCGTCGCTCTCCATCGGCGAGGGAGACGACGGCCGCGCGCTCCTCAAGTGTCACGCGGGATGCGGGCTGGGCGCCATCCTCGACAAGCTCGGACTGAGGGAGGCGGACCTCTTCCCGGCACGCGAGCCCGGCGCCGCGCACGCGCGAGGGCGCATCGTCGCCACCTACGACTACACCGACCAGGCCGGCGTGCTGCTCTACCAGGTGGTGCGCTTCGAACCCAAGGATTTCCGCCAGCGTCGGCCGGACGGCGTGGGCGGATGGACCTGGAGCCTCGACGGCGTGCGCCGCGTGCTCTACCGGCTCCCGCGAGTGCTCGGGACGGCGAAGGCCAGCGGCGTGGTCTACGTGGTGGAGGGCGAAAAGGACGTCGAGGCCCTCGAAGCGCTCGGGCTCGTGGCGACGTGCAACGCGGGCGGCGCTGGGAAGTGGCGGCCCGAGTACGCGGAACACTTCGGCGGATTGCGCGGCGTCGTGACGCTTCCGGACAACGATTCGCCAGGACGGGCGCACGCGCGCGACGTAGCGCGGTCCCTTCATGCGGCCGGCGTCCCGGTCAAGCTGCTCGAGCTGCCGATCCTCCCCGAGAAAGGCGACGTGTCGGACTGGCTCGCGGCCGGGGGAACGCGGGCGCGACTCGACGAGCTGAGAAAGGCTGCGCCGCGATGGGAGCCCGCGTCAGAGGCGGACGCGATGCGCGCGGCCGATCCCGAGGCCGATGACTCGCCGGCCGTTCTGGTCAAGGTCTCTTCTGTCGAACCGGAGCGCGTCGAGTGGTTGTGGATGCACCGCATCCCGCGCGGAAAGGTGACTGTCCTAGACGGCGATCCCGGACTCGGCAAGAGCACGATGACTCTGGACCTCGCGGCGCGCGTGAGCACAGGCCGGCCGATGCCGGGCGACGAGCGCGAGCGCGAGCCTGCAGGAGTCGTGCTACTGACGGCCGAGGACGGCATCGCCGACACTATCCGGCCGCGACTCGAGGCCGCCGGTGGGGATCTTGAGCGCGTCGCCGTGCTCACGGCGGTCCGCGATTCCGACGGCAAACCACGCCTGCCCGTGATCCCTGACGACGTGGAGCCGATTCGGCAAGCACTCCGAGCAGTAGGAGCTTCGCTGCTCGTGGTTGACCCGCTCATGGCGTTCCTGAATGGCCGCGTGGACTCTCACAGGGATCAAGATGTGCGCGGCGCGTTGCACCTGCTCGCAGACCTGGCCGGATGCGAGGGCGTCTCGGTGGTGATCGTGCGGCATCTGAACAAGGCCGGTGGCGGCCATCCGATCTACCGCGGCGGCGGAAGCATCGGGATCATCGGGGCTGCGCGGGCCGGACTGCTAGTGGCGCCCGACCCGAAGGACGATACTCGCCGCGTCGTGGCGGTCTCAAAGTCCAATCTTGGGCCGGTCCCGCCGTCGCTCGCCTATCGGCTCGTGCAGTCCGGGGACGCGAGCCGGATCGACTGGGAAGGCGTAGCCGAGGGCTGCTCGGCCAGTGATCTACTCGCGGCGCAGCGTGACGACGGCGAAGGCGCTGGACCGCGGGAGGAAGCGGAGGCATTCCTTCGAGAGCTGCTCGCCCAGGGGCCGGTTCCCGCGAAGGACGTTGAGCGGGATAGGCGGGCGGCCGGCATCTCGGAGCGGACCCTGGACCGCGCCAAGGCCCGGCTGGGGGTGCGCGCGCGGAAGGAAGGACGCCCCGGTGAGGCCGGACGCTGGGCCTGGTCGCTGCCCGAAGAGCGCCACGAACCCTCGAAGGGCGCCAAGGGTGCCAACCCTGACGGCTGGCACCCTTCGGCAGAAGTTGGCACCCTTCGGGGTCCGGCACCCCCTCAAGACGAGGAGATCATCACGTGACGGCCGCCGAGCTAATCGCCGACCTCGAGGCCCGCGGCGCCCATGTGAGGGAACGAGCCGGGGCCCTGGCCGTCTCTCCCGCTGGCGTTCTGCAGGATGCCGAACGGGAGGCCCTCCGGGCTCACAAGGCCGCCGTCCTGGCCCTGCTTCGGGAGCGCCAGGCCCGGACCGTGGCCGGGACGGACTGGTCCCGCGTCTCGCTCTACACGCTCGACCGCGTGCTCGAAGTGGCCGTGCCGTGGTCGGACGTGCCGCTGATCCTGGCGCCCGGATGCCGGATCGCCCGCGAGCTGCGGGAGCGCGATCCGAAGCCCGGCCGCGTCTGGTGCGTTTGCGAGGTGCTACTCTTGACCGGGGTGACTCCGGACGACGCGCGGAAGGTTGCGGAGGCGAAGCTCATGTTCGGCGGCGCCGTCGTGGGCGCTCGGCAGCTCGGCCCCGAGGAGCCCGGCCGATGACGCGCGAGGACCTCGGTTCGTGACGGCCCACGACGCGCTCGGCGGGCTAGACGCCGCGATCCAGGACGCGGCGCCCGAGGAGCGGCCGGGCCTCGTCGTCGCGCTCGCCGCCCGCCTGGCGCAGCTCGGGGCTGGGCTCAGTGCGAACGGGGTGGCGCCACGGCAGCCGGCCGAGCCCGAGGCCGGCGAGCAGCTGCTGACGCCCGAGCAGGCCCTCGTGGCGCTGGGCGGCGACGTGTCACGGAAGTGGCTGTTGCGGCACACGCGCAGGCTCCGGTTCCGCCGCAACCTGTCACGCAAGGTGGTCCGCTTCGAGGAAGGCGGCCTCCGTCGCTGGGCGGCCGCGAGAAGGACTTGAATTCTGTTAAACGAAATGCTAGGCTTCCCCCTGTGAATGCCAAGAAGCCCCGGCGCGGCCGACCGCGGCTCGCTCCCGATAGCACGTTCTACGGCGTGCGGCTCCCCGCGTCCGTGATGCGCGAGGTGGATCGGCGGGCCAAGCGAGCGCGTGTCACGCGGTCCGAGATGCTGCGGGCGATCATCGCCGCGGGGCTCGCGGTGAAGGGAGGCAAGCCATGAGAGACGCACGGAGGGGACTCGGGGGGGTCTACCAGCGCGGCGGCGTCTGGTGGGTCCGGTACAGCTACCGCGGCGCGAAGAAGCGCGAGACGAGCGGCTCGACGAACCGCGCCGACGCCGTCAGGCTGCTCAAGAAGCGCCTCGCCGAGATGGGCCAGGGGAGGCTTGTCGGCCCCGACCCGGAGCGCGTCACGCTGACAGACCTGAAGGCGATGCTGCTCGACGACTACGCGCTCAAGGGTAACCGGAGCGTGCCGCGGGCCGAGCAGTGCATGACGCACGTCCTTGGCTACTTCGGCGACGTGTCGCGAGCGCTCGACGTGACCACGGACAGGCTGGTCGGCTACGCCAAGGCGCGGCAAGAGGAGGGCGCTGCACCCGCGACGGCGAAGAACGAGCTGGCGCTGCTGAAGCGCGGCTTCAACCTCGCCGTCCGCGCGGAGCGGCTGCCGCAGCGGCCCGCGTTCCCGGTGATCCGGGTGGACAACCGCAGGACGGGCTTCTTCGAGGAGGCCGAGTTCAGGGGCGTACACGCGCACCTGCCCGAGGACGTGCAGCCGGTCGCGGAGTTCCTGTTCTGGACCGGCTGGCGCAAGCGCGAGGCGCTCGGGCTGGAGTGGCGCAACGTGGACCTCAAGGTGGGCGTGATCCGGATCGAGTGGAGCAAGAACCGCGAGTCGCGGACGTTCCCCTACCGGACGCTGCCGGCGCTCGCCGACCTGATCGAGCGGCAGCGCATGCGCGCCGATGCGATCCAGCAGGCGCACGGGCTGATCGTGACGCACGTCTTCACGCGAGCTGACGGTCGGCCCGTGCGCGACTTCCGCAAGGCGTGGCTGAGGGCGTGCCAAGAGGCCGCGCTGCCGCACCGGCTCGCGCACGACTTCCGGAGGACCGCGGCGAGGAACATGTCGCGGGCGGGCGTGCCCGAGTGCGTCATCATGGCGCTGTGCGGGTGGAAGACACGCAGCGTCTTCGATCGCTACCGGATCGTGAACGAGCAGGATCTCGCGGACGGGCTCGCGAAGCTCGCCGACCGCGTGAGCGAGCCCGCGACCGCCGCGCCGAAGGTGGTCCCGCTGCGAACGGGCACAGTACGGGCACAGTAGGAGGCGAAGCGGAGTCGCCGCTACCGGCTAAGTTGTTCAGGATATGGTGGCCTGGGACGGAATCGAACCGCCGACACGCGGATTTTCAGTCCGCTGCTCTACCAACTGAGCTACCAGGCCAGCGGGCGAATCGCTATTCAACCACAGGGCGGCGGCGAGCGTCAAAGAACGGCGGTCGCCTGCCTACGAGGATCGCATCAACGTGGCGGTGGACGCTTCGCTCAAGTCTCCGAGAGCATGACTTCGGCAGAGGCCGGTGCGCCTCCGCGGCACTCGACCGACGTGCGTCCGCTCCGGCCCTCGGCTTGCGCGTGGAGCGTGATGACGCAGCTGCGGGCCGGGCGCGACGCTCGGCACCTCGCGCGTCTCCACCTCGACGACGGACGTCTCGCCCTCCACGACTTCCAGCTCGCGCTGGATCACGTGCTGGAAGCCGCCGCTCCTAACGCCGTCGCCGGAGAGAACCGACAGCCGCGACGGCCCGGGGGGGACGTGCTCGAGGACGAAGGAGCCGTGGCCAGAACGGCAAGGAGGGGGAGTGGGACGCGCATGGGCCCTCCGGAACGGAGGATCGTGCACCTATCCGGCGCGACGCGTCAAGGGGGATCGGTCAGGGGCGAAGGTTCAGTCGAAGTCTTCGCGATCGGCGTACTTGAGCTCGGGCCAGTCGAGGGCATACCCCAGAGCGCGCTTCACATCAGGGACCCGCGAGACGGAGAGCGCGCCGATCTTCGCGGCCAGATCGCCGCGCGCCACGACGTGAACGTTGTCGAGGTTGGCTACCGATCGCCCCGAAAGACCCTCCCGCCGCCCGAGCTTCACCTCGACAGGGATCTCGCGAACCGTCGAGGTCACTTCGGCCACGATCAGCTTATTGAGAACCGCGTACGCGGAATCGCGTGAGAGCAGAAGCACAGGGCGGCGACCGACGGGTGGCGGAAGGTTCGCCCACCAGATCTCAAACTGCCTCATCGCCGTTTTCGCCTGGAGGGTCTCGCGCCGGCCCCGCCCTCCCAGAGACGGGGATCGAAATGAGCCGGCTCGGCATCGGGCTGGGCCGTGTAGGCTTCCGTCATCCGGCTCTCGGCCAATTCGTCCAGCGCCCGCCGCAGGGCGGCCCGCACGAAGGAGGAACGCCGCCGCGAGCGCGCTGGTGCTGCGCGCTCCAACTCCCGCGCCAGCGGCTCGTCCAACTCCACTATGAGTTGTCTTGCCATACTCCTAGTATAAGCTCATACCCTTAGACGGATACAAGCATGGGCCGGGCACCAGGGACCCGCGCCGCCTGGACGTCGCGGGTCCGGCCTGTGTAGGTGATGCCGCGACTACGCCTGCCTCTTCTTCTCCGGCATCGGGAGGACGGCGCCCTTCTCGCTCTTGCCGACGGCCGCTGCGACCGGCTCGGGGACGGGCTCGAGCGTCGGAAGGCCGAGGCCCTGACGCAGGCGGCTCTCGACCTCATGGCGGATGTCCTTGTTCTCCTTCAGGAAAGCGCGCGCATTCTCGCGGCCCTGGCCCATGCGCTCGCCGTTGAATGCGTACCACGCGCCCGACTTCTCGATGATCTTGTGATCGACTCCGAGGTCGAGCAGGTCGCCTTCCTTGCTGATGCCCTCGCCGTAGAGGATGTCGAACTCGGCTTCGCGGAAGGGCGCCGCGACCTTGTTCTTGACCACCTTCACCTTGGCGCGGCTGCCGACGACGGTCTCACCCTCCTTGAGCGACGCGATGCGGCGGATGTCGAGGCGCACCGAGGAGTAGAACTTGAGCGCGCGGCCCCCCGTCGTGGTCTCGGGGTTGCCGAACATGACGCCGATCTTCTCGCGCAGCTGGTTGATGAAGATCAGGGAGGTCTTGCTCTTCGAGACGATCGCAGTGAGCTTCCGGAGCGCCTGGCTCATCAGGCGGGCTTGCAGCCCCATCTGCGCGTCGCCCATCTCGCCCTCGAGCTCCGAGCGGGGCACGAGCGCCGCCACCGAGTCGACCACCAGCACGTCGACGGCGCCGGAGCGGATCAGCACCTCGGCGATCTCGAGCGCCTGCTCCCCGCTGTCCGGCTGCGACACGAGCAGGTTGTCGATGTCGACGCCCAGCTTGCCGGCGTAGGCGGCGTCGAGCGCGTGCTCGGCGTCGATGAACGCGGCCATGCCGCCGCGCTTTTGCGCCTCGGCGATCACGTGGAGCGAGAGGGTGGTCTTGCCCGAGGATTCCGGGCCGAAGATTTCGATCACGCGGCCGCGGGGCACGCCGCCCACGCCGAGCGCGGCGTCGAGCGAGAGCGACCCGGTGGGGATGGCCGGGACGTCGATCGTCTCGCGGCTGCCGAGCCGCATGATCGATCCCTTGCCGAACTGCTTGTCGATCTGCGCGAGCGCCGCCTCGATCGCTCTGGCGCGCTCCTGCTTGTCGTCAGCCATCGTCGTCTCCTTCGTCCTTTCCGGGAGAGCGGCGAGGCCGTCCTCGCCGCGATGTTTCTAAGCGCGATCCTAGCCCGAATAGCGGTCACAACGGGTCCGGATCGCGGCTCCCAGGACGATTCCAGGATGGGCCAGGCGGCGCAGGAATTGCACGGGTCGACCCAACCGTTCGGTTTCGGCGTAAGCGGTTGAGAAACAATGTCTTGAGGGTTCCCAAGACACCGGATTCGGCCCTCCGGACGGCGGCACGAAAAAAGAACTAGGGGGGGACAGGGACCGCCTGCTACACTTCTGTCACTGACGCAGCGAGGGTGGCCGGCCGGTCGCCCCGAGTGCCGGGGTCACGGATCTATAACAAGGGGAAGCAGTTGAAGGCAGCAACGCGCCGCAAGGTCAAGGTCAAGGGCCGTCGTCCGTCGCGAAGGCCGATCGCGAGGGCCGCAAAGCCGGCACGACACGGAAAGACACGGAGCATTAGGCGCGTCAGGGCGAAGACGAAGGCGCCGAGAGCCGGGCGCCGCCGGACGGCCGTGTCGCGTTCCAGGGCTTCGACGCCCGCGCGTTCCACCCATGGCGCGGCCGTAGCGCCGGCGCGTCGCGCGCCGATCCCGTCGCCCCTGCCGACGAAGCACGTGGCGTCGGTCCGCGTTGCGGTTTCGCTGCCCGCGCGCTCGATGCCTCCTGGACGCGACCAGCGAAGGCCGCTCCTGTCGCTCGCGCACAAGCCGGCGGTCGTCGCCCTGCCCGAGTTCGCCGAAGCGGGCGTGCTGCTCGCGATCACGTACTCGATCCGTGAAGGCCGGCGCGGGGAGTTCTTCGACCTGATGCGCGAGCTGAAGCCCCTGCTCCACACGATCGGCGGCGGAGACGTGGCGATCTACGAGGATCGCAGCCGGCCGAACTACCTGATGGAAGTGTTCCGCTTCAAGGACGAGGTGGAGTTCACCGCGTTCGACGACAAATTCCACAAGGACCGGAAGATCGCCGCCATCTACGCGCTCCTCGACGACATCGTCGAGGCCGAGAAGAGCGACTTCAAGATCTTCGAGCGGCGACTTTAGACTTCCTGCGCGATTTCGAGGGTCTGGCATGGCACGAGGCTTCGAGAGCAAGGCGGTCGCCGATCAGCAGGAGAGTGCGCAGGCGCGGCCCGCGCGGCGGCCGGATCGTACCGTGGATCCGACGCTCGCCTCCCGAAGGCAAAGGCTCGAGCTGGCCCGGGTCGACGTCGAGCGAAGGCTCGCTCTCGCTGTCGCCCCCGCGCACCGGCGCATGCTGGAGCGAGCCCTGCGCGCGCTGACGAACGACCTCGATTCGCTGGGCTCCGCCGGGCACTAGCTCGCTCGGCCTCAGCCGGTCGAGCCGCGGCCGGGACCCGTCTGACCCGTGCCGAAGCGGGCCAGATATTGGCCCGCGGACGCCAGAAAGAGCGCGCGGAGCTCGGCGTCGGGGATTGCCTGGGCCGCGTCGGCCACGGCTTTCGGCGCGGGCGCCGCGGCAGGGATCGCCTCGGCCCATGGGGCCGCCCTGGGCGCGTCCTTGATCTCGCCCGTCACGAACCCCAGATTACGCGGTGCGGCTTGCCCCGCAACGCGGCGCAGGCGCGAAAGGATGAAGCCGCGCATGCGGACGAGCGTGCGCTGCCAGCGCAGGTCGGGCACCTTGATCCGCAGTACCCCGTGGTCGAGCGCCATCACCTCGGTGCGGCGCGCGAGCTCGTCGCCGACCGCGCCCGGCCAGGCCGCGCGGAGCAGCGCGAGGGTGTGCTCGGGCTTCGCGCCGAAGAGGCGCGCGGCGAGATCGGGATCGCGGGGCCGGTCCATGGGACTCCTCGAGCCTACGTTATACTCGCGCTCCGGGCCCGCGAGCAGAAGCGCCGGGCCGTGACCTGATGAACTGCCCGCGCTGCAAGGCCGAGATCAGCCCGCTCGCGAACCCTGACGCGATCGTCACATGCCCGGGTTGCGGCTCGCGCCTCATGACACGGTCGGCCGCGCTGCGGTCGCAGGGCGCCGCGCAGACGCAGCCCACGCGGCCCGCGCTGCCTCCGGAGGCGGCGGCAGATCTGGCAACCGACACGAGCCCCGGGGCTGCGCCGCGACGGACCGCGGTCAAGGTCGGCCAGACGACACTCTCCGGCAAGGGGACGGCAGGGGGGTCCCGAACGGGCGGACGCAGGTCCGAGCCTGCCCCGTCCGCCGTGACGCTCGAGATGCTGCTCGTCGAGATCCAGGCCGTCCGCGACGCCCAGCAGCTCATCCTCGAAGCGCTCGGCGGCTTGCGCCGGGGACAGGCGGTCCCCGCAGGCGGCGACCCGGCCTCGGACGCCGTTGACGACGGGGACGCGGCGTCGCTCTCGCCGATCCGCGCCCGCCAACGAAAGTCGGTCGTGCTGGTGGACGACGACCCGCAGACGCGCGCGGCCGCCATCGCCGAGCTCGAGCGAGCCGACATCCCCGTGCGCGCTTTCGAAGAGGGCAACAAGGCGCTCGCGGCGATCGCCGAGGACAAGCCGGACGTGATCATCCTCGAGCTGGGCGTGGGCGGCGACCTGGGGGGCAAGGACCTCGTCAACATGATCAAGGCCACGATGGAGTGGGTGGACATCCCGATCGTGCTCTGGACCCGCGAGAACGTGTCGAGCCAGAAGGAATTCCGCCAGGTCCACGGAGCCGACGAGGTGGTCGCGAAGTCGCTCGGCGCGGCGGCCCTGGTGGCGCGGGTGATCACGGTGTTCCGCCGCTGACGCGCGTGGAACCGCGGCTCGTGCTCGCCTCGGCCTCCCCGCGCCGCGCGCGGATCCTGCGCGAGCTCGGCGTGGCGTTCCGCGTCGTGGTCTCGAACGCGGACGAGTCGCTGCGGGCCGGCGAGGACGGGGCGGCCGCGGTCGAACGCCTGGCCCGGCGCAAGGCGCTCGCCGTGGCCGGTGCCGAGACGTTGCCCGTGCTCGCGGCCGACACCGAAGTCGTGTGCGACGGGCGCGTGCTGGGCAAGCCGGGAGATGTGGCCGGTTCGGTCGCGATGCTGCAGGGCCTGGCCGGCCGCTCGCACGAGGTCGTCACGGGCCTCTGCCTCGTGAGCGGCGCCAATGCGCGCTCCGGCGTCGAGCGGACGAGCGTGCGCTTGGCGCGGATGAGCGAAGCCGAGCTCGCGTGGTACGCCGCGACCGGCGAGCCGTTCGACAAGGCCGGCGGCTACCATGTCGACGGCCGCGGAGCCCTGTTCGTGGAGGCGGTGTCGGGCTCGCCCTCGAACGTCGCGGGGCTGCCGGTGCGGCTGCTGTTGCGGCTCGTCCGCGAGCTGGACGTCGACCTCGGGTGGCCACGCTAGGCAGAGGGTCTGGGGGGCGGCTTAGGAGCCCCCCAGGTTGCCGTTGTCCGTCTTTCCCTCCCGCTGGTCTGGCTGGCCGTGGACGGCTATCATCGGCGCGACGCGCGTGCATCGCCTTCTGGAGGGGCACGGATGTCCGACGGGATGCCGGAGCAGCCTTCGGTCGTCGTCGTCGGCGGAAACCTCGACGGCTACGACGTCAAGCTGACACCGGGCCTGAGCATGATCGTCGGCTCGGGTCGCCTCGCCAACCTCAGGCTGGACCACCCCGAGATCGAGCTCGCCCACATCAAGATCATCTGGGACGACCTCGGCCTCTCGATGATCGACAACGGGAGCCGCAAGGGCACCTGGATCAACGGCGAGCCGGTGGAGACCGCCGCCCTCATCGACGGGGACACGATCGAGTTCGTCGCGCCAGGCAGCAAGGTGCAGCCGCCGCCGCCCAAGGTCAGGCTGCGCATTCCCAAGGGGTCGGTTCCGGATCCACCCCCGCTGCCGCCGCCTCCCACGGGAGAGCCGCACGCCCGACCCGCCGCCGTGCCGGCACGCGGAGCGGCGAAGGTCCGGGGTCCCGCGCGGCGAAGGCGCAGTGCCCTGCGCATGCCGGACGTGGATCTCAGGATCCTCGCCCTCGGCGCCTCCGGGCTGCTCGTTCTGCTGCTCGGCGGGTGGCTGGTCAAGCGCTTCTTCTTCACCGCGCCGCAGATCGACTCGGTCGAGCCCGCGCAGGCCGAGATGGGCCAGGCGATCACGCTCACCGGCACGCGCTTCGATCACGACGCGGCCGACAACAAGGTGTGGTTCGGCGCCGTTTCCGTGGCGGCCACGTCCGTGACGGGCGAGAGGCTGCAAGTCCAGGTCCCGGTCCTGCCGGCCCCCGGTCCGGTAGGCGTCTCCGTCGAAACGCCAACCGGCCGGTCGAGGCCGGTCTCGCTGCTCGCGCTCAGCCCGCTTCGCGTCGCCTCTCTCGACCCACCGGGCGCCCTCCCCGGCGACGAAGTCGTCTTGAACGGGGGCGGCTTCAACGAGGGTCTGAGCGTGACAGTGGGCGGACAGCCGGCGCGCGTGGTGAAGGCGGAGGCCCAGGCCGTCCGCTTCGAGATGCCGCAGGTCACGGGGACGCCCGGAAGCCTCCACCCGGTCGTCGTGTCTGCCGGGGGCCGAACCACGCCACCGCTAGAGCTCTACCTGGGCCGCCTGCCGCTCGTCTCGGGCGTGGAGCCGCCGCGCGGCGTGGCCGGCGACCTCGTGCGCGTGCGGGGCGCCGGCTTCACGTCTCTCCGCACGGTCGTGACCTTCGACGGCGTCCCGGCGCTGGTCGTGGCGGGCGACGCCGGACAGCTCGCGGTCGTCGTGCCCCCGTCGTCGCGTTCCCAGGCGGAGGCGCTGGTGCCGGTCGTGGTCCAGGCGGGAGGTCGTGCGTCTTCGGCGGCGCCCGGCTTCGCCCTGCAGCGACAGGTCGAGGGCAAATGGGTCCCGCGCTTCCTCGCCGGCCCCATTGGCGAGGCAGGCTCGGGCCAGGCCACGCTCGGGACGGAGATCGCACCCGTGCTGCTGCTGTCCTCGAAGGACGAGGCGCGCTCCATAGGCGAACGCGCGCTCTCCGTGGCCAAGGCCCTGAATGCCGCCGTGGACCGCGCCCGGGTCGGTCAGGCGCTGGCGTTCGAGGCGCGCGAAGAGCCGGAGATCGTGGTCGCGCTCGTCGGCGCGCCCGACCGGCTGCTGAAGGTCCTGCCGCAGGACGCCGCGGCCTACGAGACCCCGCCGGGGCTGCCGGCCCGCGGCGCTCCGCCGACCGAGATCGCGCTCGCGCGCCACTGGGCGGCGCTTCTCACCGACACGGTGGCGATCGGGACGAGCGGCGCCAAGGCGAGGGCCACCGCCGAGCTGGGTCCGCCCTGGAGCCTCGCGTTCTCGGAGCTGCGGGCCGCGCTGCCCTGGCAGTACGGCAGCGGCGTCGCGAGCGCGCGCGTGGTGGCGATTCCCGCCGCGCTGCGCCTCAAGCTGCGCGAAGCAGCCTTCCGGGTGCCCTGAGACCGGGCTCAGCGCCCCAGTGCGAGGCGGTCGGCGAGGGGGCGGGGGAGCCCGGCGTCGAGGATCTTGCGCTGCGCGCGCTCGACGCGGTATGGCACGCGGTACACCGTGACCGCGCGCGTGTCGCTGTCGAACATGGCGAACGAGGCGAGCGGGTTGCCGTCGCGCGGCTGCCCGATCGAGCCGGGATTGACGAGATAGCGGATCCCCGGCTCGAGCCGGAAACGGAAGCTGGGCGCCTCGGTGAGCACCGTCTGGATCGCGTCGGGCGACAGTCCGAAGAGCACGGGGAAGTGGGAGTGCCCGAAGAAGCAGAGCGGGAAAGCGGTCTGGCGGAAGACGTTGAGCGCCTCGATCTCGCCGAAGATGTAGGAATCTTCGTCGATCGGAGTGCCGTGCGCGATCGCGAACGCCCCGTCCACGATCACCGGCCCCTCGGGCAGCGAGTGCAACCAGCGCAGGTTCCCCGGGGTCAGCTTCTCCCGCGTCCACATGGCCGCCTGGAGCGCCACGCGGTTGAACATCTCGCCGTGCTCGACCCCGGCGCAGACCTTGTCATGGTTGCCCCGAATCGCCACCAGCGGCTTGAGCTCGCGGATCATCTCCACGGCCTGGTTGGGGTTGGCGCCGTAGCCGACCACGTCCCCTAGCACCACCGCCTTGTCCCAGTGTTTGCGGCGGACGTGGGACAGCACCGCCGTCAGCGCCTCGTAGTTGGAGTGGATGTCCGAGAGGATCAGGTATCTCATGGCCGCACGGACGTCTTTCCCCGCTCGTGCCCCTCGATCAGCTCAACGATCCGGTCGACAACCTCGCGGGGCGTGCGCCTCGAGGTGTCCACCGCCGCGTCGGCCTGACGATAGGAGGGCTCTCGCTCGGTCAGCAGGGCCCGCATTATCTCACGATTCCCGGCCAGCGGGCGGCGTCCGTCGGGCCGGATCCGCCGCAGCGCGGAGTCCAGGTTGCACTGGAGCCACACGGTGAGCGCCCCCTCCTGCAACAGGGCCCGTGTCGCCGGCTGCGCGAAGGCTCCGCCCCCGGTCGCGACCACCAGGCCGGGGATGGCGCGGAGCGCCCGCGCCTCCTCCTCCTCGAGCGCACGGAACGCGGCCTCTCCACGCTCCTCGAAGACAGCCGCTACCGTGCAGCCATGACGCGCCTCGATCCGCCGGTCGATGTCCTCGAAGCGGTAGCCGAGTCGCCGCGCCAGTCGCCGGCCGACGGCAGTCTTGCCCGCGCCCATGAAGCCGACCAGGACCACGCGCGCCGGTCGCTCAGCCACGGCCCGTGGCCCGATCGAGCAGCGAGTAGAACTCCGGGAACGAGACGGCCACGCACTCGCCGCGTTCGATCTCGCTTTGTCCTTCCGCCGCGAGCGCGGCGATCGCGAGCGCCATCGCGATACGGTGGTCGTCGTGCGAAAAGACGCGCGCGCCGCGCAGCCTGGCGCCGCCCGCGACCACGAGCCCGTCCGGCAGCTCGCGCACGCCCGCCCCGAGCGCCCGAAGCCCGCTCGCGAGCGCCGCGATGCGATCGCTCTCCTTCCACCGCAGCTCGGAGGCGCCGGTGATCTCGAGCTCGCCCGAGGCGAAGGCCGCCGCCACGGCCAGCGCCGGCACCTCGTCGATCAGCCAGGGAACCAGCGCCGGGTCGACCCGGGTCCCGCGCAGAGCGGAGGACGAGGCCACGATCGAACCGACCGGCTCAGGCTCGCTCGCCTCGAGCTGCACTTCGATGCGCCCCCCCATCGCCTGGAGCACCTCCAGGAAGGCGGCCCGCGTGGGCGAGAGCAGCACGCCGGGAAGCCGGATCTGCGAGTCGGGCAGCACCAGCGCCGCCACCACCAGGAAGGCCGCGCTCGACGCGTCGCCCGGCACGCTCACGGACGTCCCGCGCAGTCGGGCACGGCCCTCGACGCTCGCCTCGAGCCCGGCACGCTCGACGCGCACGCCGAAGCACGGCAGCATCCGCTCGGTGTGGTCGCGGCTCGGCAGGGGCTCGCGGACGGTGGTGCGGCCATCCGCCTGCAGGCCCGCGAGCAGCACGGCCGTCTTCACCTGTGCGCTCGCCACGGGCAGCTCGTGCCGGAGGCCGCGCAGCGGCCCGCCCGTGACCGCGAGCGGGGCCTTGCCGTCGGTCGTCTCGACCGACGCGCCCATCGCCCGCAGCGGAGCGGCCACGCGCTCGAGGGGGCGCCTGCTGAGCGACGCGTCGCCCGTGAGCGTAGTGCGGAACGGGCGTCCCGCGAGAGCTCCCGCGAGCATGCGCAGCGTCGAGCCCGAGTTGCCTGCGTCGAGCACGCCGTCGGGCGGGCGCCAGGCCTCGAGACCGCCGGCGATCACGAGCTCCGGGCCCTCCTGGCGGATCGCGACACCCAGGCCGCGCAAGCACGAAAGCGTCGACGCGCAATCGGCCGCGGAGGAGAAATTGCGCACACGGGTCTCGCCTTCGGCCATTGCGCCGATGAGCGCGGCGCGGTGCGAGATGGACTTGTCGCCGGGGAGGGTCAACGTCCCGCGGAAGAACCCGGCCGGCTCGATCCTCACAGCCGCGCCGGATGGTAGCACGGGCCTAGCATCCGACCCCCGCGTCCTTGACCCCTCCTCCGACCACGTGCTAGCTTCCGCCCACGAAAGCGGCCGTCCAGGAATCTGAAGGTGTCCACCCCCACCCGATGACCAAGGCCCACCACGAGCGGACGGTCACCCTCGACGTCGCCAGCCGTTTCGAGATGCTGGACATCGTCCAGAGCGTGGCTGTGCAGTGCTGCGGCCTCGTGGGGTTCGACGAAGAGGCGATCCACTACATGTCGGTGGCCGTGCGCGAGTCGGTGGTGAACGCCATCAAGCACGGGAACAAGCAGGACGCGTCGAAGCGCGTCCAGCTGCAGTTCACGCTTCACGAGCGCGCCCTCGAGGTGCAGGTGAAGGACCAAGGCACCGGTTTCGACCCGGAAGGAGTGCCCGATCCGCTCGCGCCCGAGAACCTGCTGAAGGCCTACGGTCGCGGCATCTTCTTCATGCGTCAGTTCATGGACGAGGTCCAGCACTCGTTCCCGCCCAAGGGCGGCACGGTCGTGAGGATGCTGAAGCGCGTTCCCGCTTGAGTCGAGGTCTCATCGGGCGACCCCGCCCCGGCGCTCGACGCGCAGGAGCGCGTTCTGGCGCAGGCCGGCAGCGAGCTCCCGCACCTCCACCCCGCCCATCGCCTCGAGGCGGCGCCGTTCCGATGGCCCGGCCAGCACGAGCTGCGGACCCTGCTCGACGGCGGCCAGCACCTCGCTCGCGCCCGAGACCTCGCGCACCCGGCCGTCGTTGTAGAAGTAGCCCGCCATCCAGGCGGTCCGCCAGGCGCCCCACACCAGGACCTCGCGCCCCATCGCCGGGATGAAGAGCGCGCGGCCCGATTCGCGGCGCGCGAGGATGGGCGGCGCGGCGAGCGCGACCAGGAGCAAGAGACCGGCGGCTCCGGTGCGCAAGACACGCAAGCCACCGGCCGGGTCGGCCCCCACGCGGCGCGAGAAGAGGAACGCGACGACCACGGCCCACACGGCGAGCGGAACGGCCGAACGCCACAGCGGCTCCTGCATGAAGAAGAGGGCCGCCGGCGCGGCCGCGACGAGCGCGCCCGAGCCGAGGCCCACGAGGGCGGCGACGCGGCCCCAGAGCGAGCGCTCGGGTGACGGCCCTTTGCTGACCAGCAGGTCGGCGGCCCGCCCCATGAGGATCGCGAGCGGGGGTACGCACGGGAGGATGTAGCCGGGCAGCTTGGAAGCGGCCAGCGAGAAGAAGGCGAAGGGGAGCAGCAGCCACAGCAGCACGAAACGATCGGCTCGCGACGCGCGCGGAGCCGTGCGGAGCATGCCCGGGACCGCGAGGCCCGACCACGGGATGAGCCCGAGCAGCAGCACCGGCACGTAGTACCAGAAGGGGCCGGGGTGGTGGTGGATGGTCGAGGTGAAGCGTTGCAGGTTGTGGTCCAGGATGAAGACGTCCAGGAAGTGCCGGCCCTGGTCGCGCAGGATCGCGACGTACCAGGGGGCGGCGACGAGGGCGAATGCCAGGATCGCGCGCGGGGCGAGCATGTCGCGAAGCTGCCGCCACTCGCGCGTGGTGAGCCAGAAGGCGCCCACGACGAGCGCCGGAAGCACGAGCCCGAGCGGCCCCTTGGCGAGCGTGGCGAGCCCCGCCAGGGCAGCGGCGCCCACGCAGGCGGTTCGTCCCGCGATGCCGAGCAGCCGCAAGCCGGAGAGGCCGATCGCCAGCGTGACGGTAGCGGCGAGCAGCATGTCCATCGAAGCGGCGCGCCCGTAGGCGAATGGCAAGAGCGAGGTGCCGGCCACGAAGCCGGCGTGGAGCCCCGCCGCGGAGCCGTAGAGGCGCGCCCCGCAAAGAGCCGTGGCGCCCGTGAGCAGGAGCATCGCGAGGACCGAGGGGATGCGCGCGGCCGCTTCCGTCTCACCGAGGAGCCGGAACGCGGCGCCCGCCAGCCAGTAGTAGAGCGGCGGCTTCTCGAGCCACGGCTCGCCCTGGAGCGTCGGCGTCACCCATTCCCCGGCACGCTGCATCTCGACCGCGACGCGCGCGTAACGGGGCTCGTCAGGTCCGAGCAGGGGTACGCTGCCGAGCCGCAACACGAGCAGGGCCAGCACGAGGGCCAGCAGCAGCGCGGTCGCGCGCGGCGGGAGGCTGTGCGGCATGCTGCCGATCCTAATGCGCGGGTGCGCGAAAACGAAAACGGCCCCGCGCCGGGCGGACGCGGGGCCGCGGGCCGACTCTGCTCCTGGCCGTCAGTCTTCGCGCGAGAGGAACAGCCGCAGCACGTACCAGAACATGAGCGCGACCGAGGCGAACAGATCGAGCGAGGCCGCGACGTAGCGGTCCTCGGGGAAATGATGGAGCACCTTCGAGGTGTCGTGCAGGATCGCGCCGCCGGCGAGCGCGATCATCGCGACCGAGAAGAACGTGCCGAGCTCGAACCCGAAGAGGGCGCCCGAGACCACCAGCACCAGCGCCACGACGCCGCACCAGGCCAGGATCGCGCCCAGGAACGAGAAGTCCTTGCGGGTCGCGAACACCACGACGCTCAGGCCCGTGAAGCCGAAGAGCGTGACCACGGCCGCGCTCTGGATCACTCCGGGGGCCGTGACCTGGGCGATCAGCAGCAGCGGGACGAAGATGATCGACTCCGCGATCACGTAGCCGCCCAGGGCCGCGTACTGAGCCCCCGGCGACTCGGCGGCGTGCGCGACGCGCGACGCGAGCCAGCTCACCACCACGAAGCCGCCCAGCACCAGCAGCCAGGACGTGGACAGCATCGCCTGCGCCATCGGCAGCGCCAGGCCGCTCGTGAAGTACGCCATCTCCAGCAGCGTGAAGCCGAGGATCGCGCCGAACAGGTGCAGGTAGGTGCGCGTGATGAACGTCGCGCGTGTCTCCTCGGAGCGCAGCGCGACCGGCTGGCCGCTGCCGCCTGCGGCTTCAGGCCGTGCGCTGAAGCGCGAAGCGGGACGGACCGGGGTGTTCAGGCTCATGGCTGCTTCTTCTCCTCGTCCACGGTGAAGTAGTCCTCGCCGGCCTTCGAGTTCACGCAGGCCACGAGCGCGTTCACGTCCAGCTTGGAGGACTGGCGCCGCCCGCCGAGCTTGTAGGCCGAATCGAAGCAGCCCTCGTAATGCGTCTTCACGGCAGCCTGACACTCCGCGTCGCCCTCGCACAGCTCGATGAGCCGCGCCTGCACGTCGTCGTGCGCCGACGCCTTGTTGTAGAACTTCATGCCCACGATCGCGACGATCGCGACCAGCGCTGCCGCAAGCCTGTTCATAGCCCCTCCAGCCACGGGCTCGTTTCCGGCCAGAGCCCAGCGGACCGCAAGCTGTGCAAGACCCTTGCCGGGAACCCTCCAGCGGCGGTCCCTCTGCAAGCCGATCCAAGAGAACCACTTCCCGAGGCTCGGCTGCACGGCCCGACGCGGCTCTGTCCGATCCCCGGAAGGGCATCTCTGCCGGGCGGACGGGCTACAATCCTCTTCGAAGGAGGAAAGCGGGAGTGAGCTGGAGGTACCTGGCGGTCGCGACGGAGGCCGTGCTGCGGGCGGGCCGCCTCCAACGCGAGCGCTACGCCAGCGGGGTCGCCGTGGAATACAAGGGTGAGATCGACCTCGTCACCGAGGTCGACCGGGCCTGCGAGCTCGCGATCCTCGAGACGATTCGTGGCCGCTACCCCGACCACGACGTCGTCAGCGAGGAGACCGACTTCGGCCGCACCGGCTCGCCGAGCGTGTGGTTCATCGACCCGCTCGACGGGACGGTAAACTTCGCGCACTCCTACCCGTTTTTCTGCGCCTCGGTGGCGCTGGCGGTGGACGGCGAGATCGTGGCGGGCGCCGTCTACGACCCGGTCCGGGACGAGCTGTTCACCGCCGAGCGCGGCTTCGGCTCGCACGTGAACGGCCGCCCGCTGCGGGTCTCGACGGCGGGCGCGCTGATCGAGAGCCTGCTGATCACGGGATTCCCCTACGACCTGCACCAGAGGCTCGAGGAGCGGCTGCGCTTCTTCAACCGGGTCATGGGCCTCGCCCGAGCCGTGCGTCGTGACGGCTCCGCGGCTCTGGACCTGTGCTATGTGGCAGCGGGCCGCGCCGACGGCTTCTGGGAGGAGATCCTGAAGCCCTGGGACATGCACGCGGGGCGCCTCATCCTGAGCGAGGCGGGGGGTCGAGCCACGCGGCTCGACGGCACGCCGCTGGGCTTAGGCCCGGACGGTATCGTCGCGACGAACGGCCTCATCCACGAGGCGCTCGTCGCGGTCGTGCGCGAAGAGCTGAAGCCGGCGCTGGTGTAGCCCAACTGGCAGAGGCAGCCCCCTTAAAAGGGGCACAGTCTGGGTTCGAATCCCAGCACCAGCACCACCCCGGCCCTTCGCGCCCCGAGCCGGGCTTGGCCCTGCACCACCCGCCGCGGCTTCCACCACTAGCGGGACACCAGGCACCCCCCTGACGCATGATTCCGGCGCGGAATCGCCACCATCGACGCCGGTACGGGCCGGCAGTTGAACCGGCAGGGTGCTACAGTCCCTTGCACCCACCCGTGAAGGACACCTCGTTCGTTCGGCCCGGGACCGCCGTCACAAAGGACGAGCGCGAGTCCAAGGCGCGCCGCCGCTCGTCGTGGCGCCTGTGGCTGCTGGGCCGCCCGCTGCCCACCGCGGACGCGCCGCACGAGGCGATCGGCAAGACCGTCGGCCTCGCGGTGTTCTCCTCCGACGCGCTCTCGTCGACCGCCTACGCGACCCAGGAGATGCTGATGGTCCTGGCGTTCGCGGGCACCGCCGCCTTCTCGC
>Ga0247727_10001805_pt1 | contig 49836 bp, 41 predicted proteins | sample WisWelCaveWW1625_FD_202498 | JGI IMG/M metagenome (GOLD analysis project Ga0247727, IMG submission 202498) | Biofilm microbial communities from Wishing Well Cave, Virginia, United States - WW16-25 | ecosystem: Environmental > Aquatic > Deep subsurface > Groundwater > Cave microbial mat | place...
GGTGTGGGCATGTCTGCTGTCTAGAAACAGATGCAATCCAAGCAGCCAAAAATTGCATCGCATGAGTTTCCGAGGGTGATGGTGCAGCCGTTGCCGAATGCGGCGCACGCCGAGCTGCAATTCGATTGCTTTTGGGGAGCCGTCATGCTGGCACAATTAACCCCGCCGTAGATTGTGATTGTCTTTGCGACATGGACTGGTCCAATCATGCAACCCTGGCCGGGATTAGTCGTGAAGCTCGCGCATGTTGCCGCGCAATTAGTGGATACACATGTACAGTTGACTTGTGTGGGCGCAATTCTGACTGTTATATTGCCATACCAAGCCGTACTGGAGAAAGATGCACACGTTGCGGGACACGATGCCATCGCATCAATAAGCGTATTTGTTTCATTGAGCTGTACCAATGCAGGTAAATTATGAGAACAGCAACTTGCTGGACATGAGCCACCACAATCAACGCCAATCTCATCACCATTGCGTATTCCGTCAGTGCAATTAGGACAATTTCCGATAGTACAGCTTGTCGCCAAGGAATCGAATGGATTGGGCTGGTAATGTACACAAGGACTACATAAAGTCGACGGGAATCCACTTAACGGAACGCATACCGAATCGCAAACAGCCCCGGGACAAGTTAGCGCCGATACCGATGCGTTTGTAACACATGTGCGCAAGAACATAGGACCAACGGATTCGGCCGGTAGTGCCTGTTGTACTGTACCCGCCGGACAGAATGCACAAGTGCCGGAAATAGGTGTGGATCCAGGACATTGTGGACAAATGCGATTGTAGGTTGGGGTAAGGCCCAATGCACCTGGAAGTGGATTTGAAATTGATGGACACGTTTGAAAGCTAAGTGGTCCAAAGCACGCGAACGAAAAGATGACGTCAACGCCCACTGCCGGAACTGCGCACACACATTCGCGACTGCTCGTAAATACCAGTTCGCTGCCCGAAGGGCAGATAATACCCGGGCACTGACGTTCAACACATGCCGCGGTTGAACACGGCTTGCATAAGTTTGGACAGAGGCCCCCACAGTCAACTCCTTGTTCTTGACCATCCTGTATTCCGTCGTTACACTGACAGACAAAAGACCCATTGATTGATACCAAAGAATCGTAATTGGCACAGGTTGGTAATGTTGGCTGTGTAGAAGGTCCGCAGGCAATAGCGCCGTTGAGATAGATGAGTGGCGCGCCATCAGTGCAATCAACCGAACACAGTCCTGTCACGTTTGTATTGATGGTGCTCACAGTTGCTACATTCGTGCAACAGGTGGTATTGGCATCGGCCCAAAGGCATGTGGGACAAATGTACTCGGAGGGATCTCCAGGAGTAAACAATCGCAATGTACATAACACGCTCGGCGACACAGATCCAATAGGACAATTGAAGCTGCGTTGGAATTGTGACGTAGAAGAGACGAAATTTTTGCATACCCCCGTTCCAGTAGCGCTCGTTATTGTTGCTGGTGTGCCACCGATTGGGCATGTGCGACCGCATGCTGTTGCAATAATTTTCGTGCATGCTGGGCACACGACTGCTTGGCTCGCAGGCAATCCAACTGAACCCATGGCACAGTTCACTGTGGTTCCATTAGGACAGCTCAGTGATAACTGGCTAGCGTTATTTGGGGCACAGAATAACACTTGATCGCCTGGATTCATTGCAGTCGGAGTAGATCCATTTGGACACACTAATCCAGGAATGGGATCAGGGACACATGTTACTGTGGTAATGTTGACAGGTACAGTTTTGTTAGGGGCGCAATGAGCTGCCGTCGAAATATTTGCACCGGTACCGGGGTCACCTTTGGGACCTTGTGTTCCATTGAAACACGGTTGCGTGCAAGTTCCATTGGTTCCAGGATCTCCTTTGGGTCCTTGAACTCCCTGTGTGCCGTTGACACATGGTAGTGCACAAATGCCATCGGTTCCATTGGCCCCAGGATCTCCCTTCGGCCCCTGAGTGCCGTTGACACATGGGTGTGTGCACACGCCCGGAGGACCCTGGGGACCGGTGGATCCGTTCGTGCCATTGACACACGGCACAGTGCACGTGCCGTTCGCACCAGCAGGCCCAGGAGGACCCGCCGGGCAATCCGAGCAAGTAGCGTTTGTTCCTGGGTCTCCTTTCGGACCAACCGGCCCGGGTGGGCAGTCTGAGCAGGTTGCGTTTGATCCCGGGGGTCCCGGTGGGCCCGTGTCACCGGGGTCTCCCTTTGACCCATTGATACAGGGTTGTGTGCATACCCCCGGTGGTCCTGCAGGACCAGTTGCACCAGTCGATCCATTTATGCAAGGCTGCGTGCATACCCCTGGAGTCCCAGGGGGGCCAACAGGCCCGGTTGTTCCATTCTGGCAAGGTTGCGTGCATACTCCTGGCGGTCCGGCGGGACCAGTAGCACCAGTCGATCCATTTATGCAAGGCTGCGTGCACACTCCGGGTGGTCCAGGAGGCCCTGCCGTACCATTGAAGCACGCCTTTGGGCATGTGCCATTCTGACCTGGGTCTCCCTTAGGACCCTGTGCGCCTCCGCCCGCGCAGACGCCCGATGGATTGCTGGTCAAGCACGGAAACAGGGTTGTGTTGGACGTTGCGTTGTACACCACGAACTTGGTAGCGTAAATCGTCTGGTTCGTCACAATGTCTCCGTACACGCAGAGCCTTCCACGGATATCCTTGCGGCAGTCACTACGACACATGCGCCCGCCGGTCACCGTGACGTTCGAGTAGGCGTTCGTCTCCGTGAAGAATCCATTGGGGCACTTGGCACAATTGGCACCAAACATGGAGATATTCCAAGGCTGCCAGCCTTTCTGACGGCACGGACCAGGGACGGTCTCGACGCAGGAATTGGATGAATACGTGGCCAGAAGCCGTCGCGAATTTGGATCTATCGGAGCACCTGCGTCAACAGCAATCGCCTGAATGGTGACCACGGGCAGCACGACGTCCGTGTTTACTACATCCGAGTCGGTGACGGGCATGATGGCTACTCCGGACACAACGGACGCATGCGAAAGTATGTTCGGATTCGCGCTGGACGTAATCACCGTAGTCATACCCACCTTCTGGGTGGTGGTGATGTACATTTGTGGTGACGGTGGAGGTGGTGTAACGGCCATAAGCCGTCTCGACATGTCTTGCATATCCTCCTCTGGAGGTGGCGGCGATGGCGGAGGAGGAGTCATGCCGTGGAGATGGTGATAGTTGTGCGTGACACCGTCTTCGTTCCAGCTGGTGTCGCCCCATTTGTCATTGCGCCTGCTGTGACCGTGCCCGATGGTGGACACCCAAATGAGTGCACTCAAACCCATAATGAACCCAGCCACCGCAATAAATCCAATGACGCAATCAAATATCTTCCGCTGCTGACGCTGATTACTGCGCTCCTGGCTCTTTTTCTCCGCCGGGGTCCCGCCAGTCAGCGGGACCATGTCCTCCATCTCCGCTCCTCTTCTGCCCGGCATTTTGCGTTATCCTATTATTTTGGTTTTCTTTTTCATCCGCGGTGAAGTTTAATCAACGGATGGACCGGCCCGCTGCACATTGCACAACGGACCACATCGGAATCTGCGATCTGCTTGATGCAGCGGTAGCAATAGACATGTCCGCACTGCAGGCTGAACTGAAACTGGTTTGCAAAACAGATCTTGCATTGCATGTCCTCAATCTCCGTCTCTACGTCTTGGACACGAGGTATCCTTACAGTCTCGTGCCTTATGGGTGCAGTATCGCCGTACATGGCCTGTTGATACGAAGCGAACATGGAATCAACGGCGAGCTCTCCGGTAGGAGCCAGCATTCTGCTCACAGTCGCGCGAGTGGCAGGCGACGGATTGTGCACGGGGCAGCGTCTGGCGCTAACTGAGACATCCTCCCGTCTGACTGCCATAGGCGCACCGGCTCGCCCAGTAAGCGCATCCCAGAATGACGTGGGAATCTCAACAGTGGTTGAGCGGTTTCGAGCAACATCCGTGTCGTCCTCGTATGCTGGGAAACGGCGGTCGCCGGGATCCCGTATGTATTCACCCCTTTCATAAACTATGCGCGGGCGACGTTTTCCTGGCATCAATGCGTTAATCGCGCAAAGTAACGAAAATCTGCTCAAAAGCACGAAACATTTCGTTTTAATTACACGCCACCACTAGCACTTATGCAAAACAACCAGCTGGCCGCCGCGCTTGCGCTTCAAGAGATACACGCCTGCGACTGTGTACGTTCTAAATTCGTCGGGGAGTGATACAGAGCCATGTGAAAGAAGTACTTTCATCTCTCTCGTGTGTATGTTAACGACGGCACGACCGATTAGTTTGCTTCCATCAGGAATTTCAACAGGATCTTCATCTAAACTACCAAGACCCGAAACGTGTTCAATTTCGAGTGGGTCTGACCCATGAGTGAAAACGAATAGCTTAACATGCAGCCATTCCTGGCACGCCGCATCATTCTCTGGTGTTGGTTCGGTGAATTGAACATAACATGCCCGGTGGCCACCGCTGTACGTTCCGGTGCCCGCGACAAAATCAGTCCGTTTCATGCACGAGGGTGTCACAAGAAACTCTATGCGATATCGGAAATTTTCAGGCTCCATGGCCGCAACGGTTTGCGCGACATCCCAGTCGCCGATAGGCATGTTGCAGATAGAGATCTCCGTTAAAGGATTGATTGCTTTTAGAACTTACCACTATATTTAAACTTCTCTTACATTCTCCCTTCTGTAATTAGATTCCGGTCCAGTTCCTTTGCATACTAGCGGCAGTCCATGAAGACTTTAGCACCCGTGCCAATGTTGAAGCGGAGCAGCTCACTAGATACCGCCATCGTGCCTGCCGGCAAGCGGCGACGGGTGGCTCCGCAGGCCGCGATGCCTCGCTACACCCCGACAGGCATCGAAGACTGCAAGGTGCTGGCTGTTGTCTCTGTTACCGAATATGCACCAGCCATCAACAGTGAGCCACGACGCGACTCCTTCATCCTCCTCCCGCGTGGTGAGAGCCACCTATCTATTCTAGACATCACCTCCTCCTCTCTTGATAGTTCCGAGCCCACCACGCCATCGGGATCCCCGCGCACGTTTGGTCCGTGTGCTCGTGTATGGTTATGGGAGTTGCGCGACTTGGTAGACGCGTTCCACACCGGTTCGACTATTATCCGGGAAGTATCGTTTGACCCAGAAATTTCGAAATTCAGAGCAGGCGGCACGCCTATAGAGGCGCGCCGCGTGATGCGATCGTCTGGTGTGGATCTCGATTGGATCTACGCCGTTTTTGAAACATCGCTTTTATATGTAGCGCTTGAGTCACACGAGGCTCCACGCGAAGACACGCCCGCGTCTAGTATTCGCGGGGTGTCGACGCGCAAGATCACCAAGTGTGCAAACAAGACCCAATTTTCCAAGCTTGAATTGCTGGGGAGTGACCGCCCCGGCAAGGTATGTATTTTTGCAGGCAGCGCGGTCGTCGATATCACTGATGCCAACAACCACATCTGCACGATTGATCTGTGGACGTGCAGATCGGACGGATTGTTTGTTTGGCCCAACACCTACGTTAGAACGGGTGCACGAGAACCGATGGCACTGTTGTCCGCCGGCGATGCAGGCGAGTATGACGAGGAGATAACTCCGACTTCTAGCCAATAAAGCTAATTAAGGGCCAGTTAATTTTACTTGTAGGACTGCCTTGGATAGGCTGTTAGAATACCATGCGGGAGGCTCAATCCCAGAAATCCTAAGACTCTCGATGATTCCGTCTCCGCGCGAATGATTCGCGCCCCGTACGGGCGAGTATTTATGGACATACCAAACCTTGGAGCGGGTTAGCGTTCTTACAATCTCAGTATTTGGAATAGGTTCTCCTGTTGGGGTCCGTATCAGATCTTCTGCCTGCTCCCAAGTAATTACTTGTTCCTGCTCTAGCACATCTCCAATCGTGGGCTGGTAGAGTGTGTAAACCAATCGAGGTCGTGCCTGGAGCTGTGTTCTTCCCGTCCAGGTGTAGACCAATCGGCGTTGTACCTGGAGCTGGATCTTCCATACTCGTGAAGGAACTGGTTGGTCGCGCTCGCGAGATCGGGAACGCTCTCGCGATCGGCGAACGTGGGGTCCATTGCCCTCGGGCGTGGGTTGGTGGTCATTCGCCATTTGTAGAACTGTAACATGTGCTACGGATTACAAAAGACTCGTAAGAAGGAGAGTAGTTTCGGTTCAAGTAACACTGTTGAATGTTGAGGATGGCCGCGAGCGCATCTGGAACTCGCGACTGCATCAAAGGCAAAAGCGGCTATTTCAGGAGCTGTACATGTACTGACTGCACCCTCGCAGAAGAGAAGGCGATGCTCACGTGGCGAACGCGCGAAGAACACGATCTCAAAGAGTGCTCTTCGTGCCGCATTTTCGCAAATATATGCGAGAAACGCGATCAAAAACCCGATCCAGCACCTCTCGAGTGGTATGATCGCGTATTTGACGACAGACTCCGTCGAGCGTACGCGTGTCCGTTCGATCGACGATGCATTGCTTTGGCCGCGGAAGCGCTAATCCATTTCAAGTGCTTACCTGCCATTCTTGCATTTGATCGATATGAAATGCGCTCAGGAACCAGCACGGCTCTTTGGGAAGGGGAACTTGCGTGCGTTGCCAATCCGGGTATCGATACACGTGCATACGGTCAATTAGAGATGACCAACTTCCAAGAGGACATGTACACGAAAACGACGATTCGCATCCTTCGTGAAAACACTACGGCGATCCGCGAGACGTTCGATGGGCGCGTGATTTGAACTCGCATTGATTGGTGTGTTTGTTAGATTAAAATTAATAAAGTACTGCATTGGTGATTCAAAAACATGCTAGGGGGCGACTCTACGCCGCTAACAAAATGCCTGCACGTGTGCTTTAATACACTGAAGGTAGTCGGTCTCATCATTCTCGTCTGCTCTTTCATGCTGAGTGTGTGTTTTGTCATAACGCTTACATTTTCGGGTTGCAGCCAGAACTTTTGTATGTATAAACAGGTCGTTAACGCAACGGTCGTGGAGGTTACCATTCTCGAATGAGTCTGCACTGAATGCCATACAGACTCACGAGGAATTTGTAGTGGTGAATATGATTTCGCTTGCTATCTGCCACGCGTCGTGCTTCGAGAAGATGAATCTGGCGAATTGTGCAATATTGGCATGTATAAAGTGCACACTGCACAAGAAGCCAACTTTACGTTAGGCGCGTATAGCGTCGGGGATTCAAAACCACTCATTCGAAGCTGGTTGTTCGGAGACTGTTGGGAATATACGAAGAATGATTGGATCACTGTAATTGTTATGGGGGTTCTTTGGAAAGTGGCAATGCTGTCCGGTCTTTTGCTAACGGTGATATTCCCTTGTTATGAGTCGCGAAAACCCAGCGAGGGCGTCAGTGAATTGACGAAGACTGGCGACGACCATGTGCCGCTCAACAATAGTGTTTAAGTGGCGTTGTTGTCTTTCTAAGATCGATAGTAATTTGTTACCGTAAACTCAGACAATCCAAAGTACATGTTTAATAAGGATGCTTATAGTATTCAACCGCACGCGGGTCAGCCCGGATCACCGCGCGTCTCAGCGGAGCAAGAAATCTCAATCCTTCTAACGAACACACACGTGACAGCGCCACGTAGGCTTGCCCGCATTCAAAAATCAATCCAGGATCAATGTCCACACAGGGTATGGTCATGCCTTGACACTTGTGGATAGTCATCGCCCATGCCGTTATAAGAGAAATCTGCGTGCGAGACGCAACAGTGACGCTTCTCATTCCGGGTTTCTTAATCTCCCAGGTTCTTGGGGTAATCAGCTCGCGCTCTCCATTGGCGAATAGTACGACTGGATACGCAACCCCTGCTGCCTGTATCAATGGCGCGCCGATCTCGGGTGCTTCGTCGGGCGGAGGCACGGAGAAGCCAACCACACATCCGCGCGAGCCATTACACAGCCCACGCGCAAGATCAAGGTTCCAAGTTAGGAGCACCTGGGCGCCTTCCTTGAGCTCTATGCGAGCAGGAGCAATGCAGTTCTTCGTTAGCATGTCCAAAAATGGTTGTTCGCCCTGGTCCACTGCATCGTAAGCGTGCACTTCTCCAGGGAGTGCCGCGAGACGGATTTGATTTTCTTGGTCTGTATTATGCCGGTGCGGATACAGCTTTGTCGGCTTGATGCTGTCTGCGGCGTTGGATTCTCGACCGACGCATGCTGAGTTCAAGCTCTCCACAATGGCCGTCATGCGAGCATCGTCGTTGCAGCGAATTGCGTTCAGCATGCTGACGAACTCGATGTCCCGCTGGCGGTATGGTTCTGTCAGCGTAAACACTTGCAAGGCAGCCTGGCGCCACGCATCCGTTTCAAATGCGAACGGAACGAGGGACTCCTTACTGCGGGTCACAGGCGGGAGCTGCAAGAAATCCCCACAAAGTACCAGTTGGATCCCGCCGAATGGCAGGGTGGGCTTCCCTCGAATAGCGCGCGCGATCTTGTCCAGCTTCTCCCAGAGAGGGCCCGGCACCATGGACACCTCATCCACTACGAGCACGTCGCAATTGTTCCAACGCTCGCACGCGGATCTTTTGGCGCGCACGCCTTGTAGCAGCTCCTCAAAGGAGCCTTCGCCCATTCCAACCCCAGCAAAGGAGTGCAACGTCGTGCCCTGCAAAGGTACGGCGGCCACGCCCGTGGACGCGGTCACGTAATGCCGGATATGCCGATAGCCCCGGAGCGCTCGTAAAATTGCGTTCAAGAGAAACGACTTTCCCACCCCGGCCGAGCCAGTGAGAAACACGTTTTTGCGTGCCACCACGACCGCGTTTAGCGCCTCTTCTTGCATCGGTGATAGCTTGGCACCCTTTGGCTGCATCTCTGGGCTTTGTTTGCGACGCTTGGCCGGTGGTTCGCCCTTACACGATCCCAGCGGCGAGGACTTCTTCCCGGGCGTTCGCTGTGGAGACGTCTTCTTCTTTCCGTCGCCAGAACAATCTCGTGCCCAATGACCTTTTGACCCGCACTTGAAGCACTTGCCGCTTGCCATGGTATATTGCGTTATGACTCTATGGGTGCTAGGTCTACCAACCACATTATAATTTCAGACCAATTTACACATCCGGATAGCCATTTAATTCAAGAATGCTTACCAGTTCCGCTCATACTTCTGTGCCCAGACTTTGATCGCCGCATTGTGCTGCTGCTGGTTTTGTGTCCAACGACACGGCTTGCAGGAGGTGCAACCCGCCAAACGGTAGAGGCGGTTGATCCCAAATCCCCGTTCTGAGCCAATGGCGATGCATCCATCGCTTGCAATTCTTGCTGTGCCTCGACATCTGTCATCATCTGCAGTGTTCTCGTGTGCGGGGCGCCTGCTGCCAGCGGGTTCGAAGTTGTCGCTGCACCACTTGCAGGTCCGCCTTCACCCATGTTACCAACGTGCGTCTCCAAATCCGCAATCCGATGTTCCATGCTTATTCTGCCCAGGCCCACAAACCACACTGCCAACAAACTGGCACCTAGTACGATTACCTGGTAGAGCAGGTATATTGTGACAAGACCAAGCTCTGCGAGGATCACTATTGCGCTGAAATACGCCGCAACCCACGCAGCTAGAATGATCAGCGCCCAAAACAGGGAAGGCAGGCGCACGATCACACATGCCACGCCTGCGTTGAGTCCAATCGTTGGTTCGGTCGACACGGACGATGAAAAGACACCCGGTCCTTCGGGGATGACAACTGCCGAAAATGCAGCGCGGCAGATGGATGCGCCCGTCGGGTCGACGCCCAGGCGTAGGAATTGCTCCAGTAGTGGAAACAGTGCCACCAGCCGGATGTTTGTCACGTTGATGGTAAATAAATGGGGTACAGGCACGTAAAGATCCACCGTCTCGTTGATAAACTGCGGAATTCCGTAGGGAAGACCGTTCGGGCTGCCTTCCCCGACAGCAGAGGCGACACCCTCACCTAAACTGACTGCAAACTCCACTGCCAACGAAACAAGGCCCGATAGCAAGTGCATGCCTGACGCATAGACCGTGTTGCAGAGAGCATATCCTGCACGCTTGCACTTGCATGCGATGCATCGATTATCCTTGGTCAAAATCTGCCCGCCAAACAAGCTATCGCAACCCAGTGGCCCTGTTGTGCAATTCACCCCCCAGACAATATTATCAGGCAAGACAATAATCGGTTCTCGGATAACAGGCGGAAACTGTCCGTGCACAAGACATCCAGGCTGCCAGACTCCGGTGGGGCGTAGGCGCTGGTCGAATGTCCCGGGCGAGTCGCACTCGATCTGTCGGTAGATCTTGGCGACTAGGCCAATGGCCGAGTCGATTCGCAGGTCGAGTAGCGTGCGCAGAATGAGCTGCACGAAGGACAGTAGTCTCGGAAGAGCAGGTATATTGTTTAAAATGAGATCGTTCGCCCACTTGTCCACCGACTTCATCGCCGCATCCAGATCCGCGGTGGTTATGTTGCTGATATCGATGATGCCAACAAATTCTCCAGATGCGGCGAAAACCAGGTCGTTCGCAATGAAAGACACCCAGTTCCGAGGATCGAACAGGCCTCGCCAGGAGCCACCTTCGCCAAGGCGATTGCGGTTAGGAATATGGAACTGGTTTGCAATGGCGACATTAGCCGCCTGGAAGTCCCGCAAGAAGGTCTGCCCCGTTACCGTGTTCGCGGCTGGCTCTGGGAGAATACCAAGTGCAGGAGATAGCGTAGTGACCGTCCACTTGAGCATCATCCGCAGTCCAACGGCGGTGAAGATACCCGCACGCAGAACCGCGTCGCGAATGATGCGCGAGAATCCAGACACGGCACTTGTTGTTTGCAGAAGGCTGCGACCACTCTTTGGTTCGACGCCAGTGAAAGGCGACAGATCGACGAGATCCGAAATCGTGGGTGTGACAATTGGTGGAGGAGAAGAAGGCGGCACTGCCTCGTATCCTGGGTACTCTGGGTGACGTACTTCGGAGTGCAGCACCGGCATCCAACTTGGGCAGCCGTCCGAATCAAGAGCAAAATGCTTGTCGTGAAACATCGGAGTCAGACCTAGTGGCACATCGGTTCTGGCACGCGTGCACGTCTGCCGTTCCACCTTCTTTCTGGATCCCATATACTGCAATGCTTGAGACCGATAATTGCGAACGGCCTGGTTCCATCCGTCGTATGGTGACATCGCCGTGGAGACGGGGAAGATCGAACCCGCTTCTTCATCCAACAGCCGACGTCCGCCAAGGCCTGCCGGCAGTCCCGAGATCCCGGACAATTCTGGGAAGGGACTCGTCAGTGGCTTGATGATGACGCTGGGGGCTGGTACCTGCCAGCCGCACTGCGGCCCACTGCCCAGAGTACCGACACATCCAAGGCAGAACGTGTTGAACGCGCGCACAATGGTGCAGATTAAAGACAAGAAAGCGTTGATGGCCGCGACCAACGCGCCAAAGATAGCCACGAGGACGGTGTTGATCGGATTGATGATGTACTTGTTGAAGATGTTCATCAAGATGGTGGCCAACTTGGCAACAATCTTGATGATCGGGCCTATTCCGGGGATGCTCTCAAGGAATGCAAATATGATGTCTAATATACCCTGGCCGAGGCCGAACAGGCGCACATACCAACATGGAAGGCTGATCGTCGGGCAGCAGGGTGGTCCGGGTGGTGCGCCGAGCGAACATGCGTAGCAACTTGTCGGATCGAGGGCTGGTGTTATGCAGAGAGGACTTCCCAGACTTCCCAGCAGTCCAAGACTTACCGTGGCTATGAACGGAGCAAAGACCGCGGGCGCATCCACAATGAGCCAGGTCACGTCTTTAACGATGGGGACGATTGGTGGGCCAATAACAGGAATGATTTTCGTCACGTTCACTACAACCACATTCACAAAGAACTGCAACAGCATCAGCACGAAGCATTTCAGCTGCTCGATTGAGCTCCCATATAAAGATGCGTTGAAGAAATCATCGCATTGACCATTGTGCGTGAACGGCGCTACTATAGATGGAGCGTCAAAGAATATTCGCAGGATGATGTTCGCTCCTCCAGCTAGCAAGGGAATGAGCTGCTTCAGAATATCGATTAGTTGCTCAAAGATGAGAGAGTTAATGTAATTCACTATTGGGATAATCACGTTGTAGAACTGTGAAACGAACCGCAGGATAAAGTCTATCCACGACTCGAAGCGAATGAGGTTGCACCAGACCTCGTCGATTCCGTCCTGGATGAAAGGAAACACATGCAGCAAGAGCGGCGCCGTGAATGCACCAGTTCCGACAAGTAATACCACAACCAAGCCGAAAATTCCCGAAAGGGCAAACATAAGTTGCTGAATCGGTCGCAGCAGGAATAACAGCGACACTGGATTCGGATTACTGATGCTTGTTGCGAAGCGACCAAGCGTCAAGAAGAAGTATAAGCCATCAACTAGCTTTCCCCATGCAATGACCAGGCCCGGCAAGGTTCCGACTACCGCAAGGATAGTAGAGCCCGCGAAGACCGTCACTTGCTTGGCGCCTTGTAGAAACGTAATTGCAGTGTTTGCCAAGAACGTTCCGAAGGCCGCCGCCACACCAAAGATCAGCTGGAGCAGGACGCCCAGCGTCATGGTGGGCGCGCGACCGCAGTATCGCTCACTTGTTAGATTAGCAGTCTGCCACACTTGAATCTTTTTCTGTTGTTTATTTTCAAAAAACCACGACGGATAAAATTTAGGGCATGATTACTAGTGGTGTCGGCAATGCCCTGCGCGAAGCTTCGTGAAAGTACACAACAGCCATTATTAGCCCACACAGGCACATGGCAAGCAACATGCATCTATTGAGCAACGGATGCGTTCGTTCGGTTATCGCAGTCATCCGTGGCTTGACTTTGAACGTTCGTGCTTTCCATTTCAAGCGAGTATTCGCACGTGTCATTAATTCACCGAGAACGACGAATATCTGAGGTGGGAAAAAATGGAACGAACCAATTTTATTTGTTATGCCTAAAACACCGGAGCAAAGCAAGTACAACGACCAGTCTATCTGGGACGCAATGGGCGTTTCGTCGACAACCGAATATCCGGATAAGTATCCTAGAGGATACGTGTACGTTCTCGGAATCATTAAACCGACACCCGAACTAGCACCAACCGAAGTATTAAAACTGCGGAACCGACAACGGACAATGCGGGAGGCGTATGGTGCATATGCACGCGAGATGCAGAAACAGTAAAAAAGAGACAATATATATCTAATAAGAAAGAAGCAAAAGACAAGGTAGCAACTGTTGAGATGTCCACCAGATCCAAGCAATGCGCAGTTTGCACAGAGCCAGCCACGATGAGCAGCGCAAACTATCCCGATGTGACGGTCTGTTCGTCGCCCGAATGTGCGGATGTTGCCGACCGCTTGATGGATGCCACGCAGGTGGGAAGCTACACTCACGATGAGGGAAGAGACCCTCCTCTTCCACCGAAAACCACCATTATCGAGTGCTACAAGAATGCAACTCACGTCACTCACAAGATAAATGACGGAATCCCCATTACACTGCCAAAGAGGGCGAGCTACATCCAATTTATGACGGACGCGGGTAAAACCGTGTCCGCCAAGATCGTCCCAGACATGGACACCGCCGGAATATCCGCGGGTGTGGGCGGAGGGAAATTTGTGCGCTTCCATGGTACGAACATCCACCTTGACGGGCAGATACTGCACGTGTTTGACAGGCGCAAGGGCGTTCACACAACCGTGCGGTCACCCGAAAATGCATACGTGAGTACTCACGTCCAGTCTACCAAGCGCGCTGTGCCAATTTCAACCGACAGCGACGGCGCCGTCACAAGTGTCAGCTACATCTTGGCAGCAATCTCGCGCGAAATTGCGTATCGCGCGACGGTAGCTGCAACTGGAGACCGCATGGTGCTCGATACGCTTGTCACGACTGAGAGTATTCCCAATGACGTTGTTCCTGTGGAAATTACGGCCGACGAGTTTCAGTTTATGGAGTACAACATTACAGGCGTCGATATCGAAGGCGAACCAACTACCGAAGAATCATCTCCGGTGCGCCGCGCCAGGCAAATGGAATATGCCACACCAATGTATGCCGTTTCTGCAGCACCCGGTCCGATGCAAAAGCGCTCTGCCCCTACGCCAACCTTTGGCGACGCTGCAAGCAAGCAGTTGCGCGTCCTGAGAGACATCGAGCTCTGTGCAGGAACCAAACTTGATCTGGTTACGGACAGCATTACCGTTCCTTGCATGGCAATAGGTGTGGTGGAGGATGTATGGAACGGCCACATTCCCAGCAAAAGGAACATGAAAGGATCTGGAACCATCGCATCCACCGTGTTTGTCACGCACAGAGAAGCCCATGAAAATTTCCATGGTCTGTTCCACGGACGTGCCCACTTCGTGCTAAAGAGCGAAGGTGGCGCAGATACGTTCGTGTACGACAGAACATTCCTGCCCGAAAGAATGCCATCAGATGCTCCATATCCGTTCAGCGTCGATTTGGGCGAAGTGAATGGTGTTACGATTGTTGAGACTGTGGTGGACGTGCAAGATAGTGAGCCTGTTATTACGGACAAGGGTACCGAGTTCGACCGGACGGTTAGGATCAACGTGGAAATCATCAATCCTGCAAACCGTCCGCATCCAAGAGTCGAATTATGGAAGAAGGAGCGAACCGGTGAAGGTATCACAACCGTTTACACGCAACCAGATGGATCACAATATACATCGCCAGAGTCAATTGATCCGATTACGGGTGACAAAAACACTGTTCGCATCACAGTTCCACCCACGAAAATGTCAGACAGCAAGACCAATCTAGTGTACATGATGTCTCGTCACAAAGTGGAAGAAACGGTTGACAGGCCGGAAGCCATTAGTACAGATTGAAATGTGAGGTTGGTAAAGATGTATGACTGTTTCCCATAATTTACGAGGGCTTTTCTTCAGCGAGTGATACTGCCGCCGCCGCCGTTACTTCAGGCGCGCATCGATACGCAACTTGCACCAACTTCATTGGGTTCAGAGCAACAACCATGTATACATCCTTTGCGATTCCAAATAAGTTCGTGATGACTTGCATCACCTTTTCGCGATCTGCTCGCAGCCCCAGGTGAAGCCATTGTTTCCTGCAGGGTGGCTCCAGAACCTCGGCTACCGAGTGCACGGCGGGGGACGGTCCTTTGTTAATAATGATCGCGTCGGTTTTCAGATAATTCACCAACAACAACTCGTGGTCAAAGTTTTCAACGATTCGACAATCGATGGATTCCAGTTGTTTCAAAACCACTTGGGAGAATTCAACGGGGTCAATTAGAAAGTTCCCCCACCACATATACAGTGGATCGTCACCGATGTCCGTCTCCAGTGCACAGTAGACTACCTTTGGGAGCATATCTAATGTGCCCACAATCTTTGCATTCGAGCGAGCTTCAATGTCCTCAGGGATCTCGCCATCTGGTGGCGTGTTCTGTGTTTCGGGACTGTCATCGCTACACACGCGCTTTGGTAGCGGCTCATCGGTGTCGCTGTGCCGCTTCATGTGCAAACGAATTGCAACCCAATTGTACCTTGCAATTTTACGAACTTCTACTGCATTCTTAATCACAATATAAACAGGGATCAGTTGGTACCTCCATCTGAGCCTAGTAATCGCTGGTGTTCCTCGACGGTATCGCATTCTGGCACGAACTTCTTCTTTTTGCCCAGTAAGTAATGGATTGAAAAGGCACTCGCCAATTCCGATGAAATTATTGTGACCAGTACCACATCGAGGCGCGTCACGGTGGCGTTCGTGCTGATGGCGTTATTGAGTGCCAGCACCATGAACATGGAGTTGGCGGACAGTTGCAGTTCTATGCGACTGAAACCATAGACCGTCTCCTTTGTTGGATCGTATATCGTAAATGCCATGTTGGGCGCTCCCAAGTCGGCGATGATGACATTCGCAGACCGAAACACGCTCAGAATAACAAGTAGCATCCAGTATCGCGGCCAGGTGTTGATTGGCACTGCGAACAGTTCCAAATCGGCGGCTGGCCCAACCGCGAGCAGTTTGTTCGGGAGTGCCGCGAAGTATGCACAGACACTCATGCCAAGTAAAAGAGCCGTACTCAGAGCTATACATAACCGAACGCGTGTAGCGGCTCGCATGACGCCATACTCGTGCGATCCGTACCGCAAATACAACAACAAATTAGACAACCCGATTAGTTACAAAGTTTTAACTAAGCCCGCGACACATGTGTCGGTCTGCCAAATGTAAGGGTAGCTGGGCGGGGTCGATCCGGCACTACTTTCTCTGTTCGCATAGCTGCGAATGCCTTGATTGCAGTTAAAAGAGCTGTGCAGTGACTTGTAAGAATGGGTACAGGTGTGTCCATAGTCACTAAGGCAATCTGACCAGATATCGTAGTGCTCGTCGCCATAAAATCCCTAAAGCGTGGCCCTTTATCTCGAATAAATGGATACGTTTGAGCAAGTTTGCCTGTCAGTTGTAGTTTCTGAAGTTCCGACCACGCTGATTGCAAATGATTAATCAAGTGCACAGCGAAGATGCGACTTAAATCATCTACCACAGCCTCATCCTGAATGGGTTGATTTCGTGCGTCTCCCCACACGCTCACTAAAAGTATAGCCAGTATCGTATACGGGATGTATTGAGACCCAGATATCATTGTATCAAGCAAGTCACCAATGGTTATTTCATCCGTAACTGCTGTCACCGCAACTCCATTGCGCGCTGCAAAGTTCTTGATCGCAAGGATGATGTTTGCAGGAGTCAGAACTCCTTTCAGAGTGGGTTTACCGCGCGTTCCGTCGACAGTTCCGGCAGCCAGTAATTCTGCGAAGCCCGTCGGGGCCAACGAATTCCAAAAAGTGGTAGCGATCATCCAAGTTGTGTGAATGCGCACATCTGGATTAGATGCATCCAATGGTAGATGCAAGGGTATGCTCGCGTCTCTTGGAAATTGACGATCTTCGTGTGTTGCAATGTGCTTGATGTGCTCACGTAGTAGCTCACGCTCGATGTTGTTTTGGAATTGGGCTAACGGTAGAGCAAGATAAGCATTGGCAGGGGTCCAATTTGTCACGGTGGCCGGAATAGGAGTCGCAAATAATCCGTCTTCAGCACATTCGTATTTCCCATACACACTCTCGATCGTGTGTGCACGCCTAGATTTCGGAGGTAACATGTCATCCATTCGAAACATCCACATCTCCGGAAAAGGGCTTCCCACGGGTCGAGTGTACCGCGATTGTCGTTGGGTTCTTTCTTCCCACCGGATGTCGAATTCATCCTCCGCGGTCACTCTTCCAACACCAACAACGGCTGCTGCCCAGTGCCACGTAATTTGTTCACGCAAGCGGATCTGGAGTGCGTTCCACAGGATTTCCGCGTGTTCCCCTTCAGCACCAAGAAAATTCGCATCAAAAAATGCTCCAGGTTTCGAGCGTCGTTCCAAGTCGTGGAAAAAATAAGCATCTGCGAGCGCCTGACCAATGATGTGGTAATAGGGTTGCAGGTATTCCACCGAATTTTCCGGTACAGAGGCACGGTCAGTGAGGTCTCTAAACAAGTTACCCCAAGTCGCTCGCCATTGGTCAGCAGGTTTAGCCCTAGGACGGGATCGAAGATCTTCTTTTGGATGTTCGACTCTGAACACCGCGTCGAGCCGTTCCTCGTGGCGCTCGTTCTGACAGCTGCCAATTGTTGCCGCCATAATCGCTGCAATCTTGATCGCACCAATCTGAACACCGGCGTACTCTGCTGCTCGTGTGAAGTTTCGCCCAACTCCAGCACGCGTCGCAAGACGCAGTTCTGTGATCATTGCAGATGTCCCTTCTGCTATTGTTGTAGCAAGTCGTACCAGTCGTTGCTCGTGTTTTAGTCGTTTCCGTTTGGAACTGCTCTGTTTTGGAGTGTCGGCATGCCGCTGTCGGAGATCAGTGGAAACTGCATACAGTGCAGTTAGAACTTCTGTTCGATTTGGCATAGGAGTAATTGCGTCTCCTGCGATTGGAGGAGCCCGCGCTCTTTCGATTGTGTGATGAAGTGCATTTAGACTTGGATATCGCCTTATGAGACCCGAGATCAGCGTCTTATCTCTTTGGATCGACGGGAGAAATTCAAACACGCCTGCCAATGCATCCCTGCGTGATGGAATTAACAGATAAGATAGCGGTTCGTCTGCTAACTTGTTCATGTTATGATGCACGAGATTGCGCGGAGAATTGAGAAGATACCACAATAGGGAATTGGCATTAAATGCCATGGCCGGAATCGTGCTAGTAACACCAATACCCCAACGGTTGGTATCTAGCCACTTGAACAGGGTGGCCAGAACTACATCGTCCGCGAAGTCCCTGTCAGTTAGGGTTTCAGCGTCTGCCCGTGCCAACCTTGTAGAATCGTAAAACAACCACTCAACCCGCAAATTCGACGGAGCAAATCGGATTGCCATGCATCCAGAAAGCCATAGCGCGCGGTGGGCTGTCATTGGATCTGCGAGGACATCAATTCGTTGGAGGTTTTGACTTATCAATTGACCGCGAGTTAGCTCGTGTCTGAGAGGCGCGAATGTTCCGAATTGCTGCTGATCATCAAAGTGACGACCCGAATAGCGCATGTACTCAATCGCACTAAATATCCCCGCAAGCATGTTTCTTGGAATGGAATGTGAACTTGTGTGCACGACATCGACGTCTTCAGCAAATGCCGGGAAACAGTGGCGCCATCTTTCGGGCACGAATGTTTTGACCATATCATCGCGGAAAAACAAGGCGCGTCTGTATCGGTGTATAGTTGACTCCTTTTTGCTTTTTGCATATTTTGCGTGCTTCCAATGAGGTGAAGCCACCCACTTAAATGCATTCATGGTTATGTTTTCGTGCGCAGTTGCCGTAAGTTGACACGTGTTTGGTATAGGATGATAGATAAGTTGAGCTAGCAAGCGAATCAATGGTCCTTGTGGATCATTGGAAAGGTTGATCTTTGGTGGAATGCGAAGCAACGGCATCATGCGATCAACCGAGAACGTAACGGCTGGCATGTTCTGCTCGGGATCCTTTAAAGGATACAAAGAGACCGAGTCCCATTGCCATTCAGCGTTAGCCGTTGTCTTCTTATCCTTGCGAAACGGTTGATGGTACGGCAAGTTCGCATAGGGTGATTCGAATGCCAACACTCTGATTGGACCAGTTTTCCGCTGCCGCGTTATTGCAAGTGAACTGACGTTCATCGTCAGAGCAAAGATATACATCGGATTCGTCGGAAGAAGAACATCCGCAGCTGCCGCATCATCCGCCACCCCCAACCCTTCTCCTTCTTCCCCAGGGGGCGCGGCTACTGGCACACCCAGAGGAGCTGCTGTGGCTCTTGCCCGTGCAGCAGGAATCGTGTTTTCAATAAGGTCTGTTGCAATTTCGGTATTTTCCGGATTGTCATCCCGATCCTCAGCTCTGAGATTGTCTTGAAAATCAATAAACGAAGGAGCGCCCAACACCCGACGCATTTCGGCATCGATTAATTCCACATTTATCCCTGTATCACCTGGTGGCGCTGATACAGAGGATACGTTAGGATCCGCTGTTGCTGTTGTTGCTGCCTCTTCCTCTTCTGAACTCAACGACACTTCAACTTCTTCGGCACCCGACGATGATTCGACTTCCTCCTGCCCCGCGTCACGTACAATGTCAAATGGATCCCTGGCAAATCCAGTAGGAGAAAACGATTGCGATTCCTCCATCAGACTGCCAGAGCCCCTACTTCCGCTTTCAATTCATAATTATTGCAATCATTTTCAGTCGGTCAGGTTTACACCAATCGGACAAATAAAAACCCCAGTTACTGCTCGCGCGATCGCGAGCGCTTGCGGCGAGATGATCGCGGTATTTTGCGCCTGCGTCCGTCAGCGGGAACGTCCTCGTGATCATCTTCCGGATGGTCTCCCTCAACCTTCGGTTCTTCCACTGCCTCTTGTGTAATCGGTGTCGGCTCGCGCGTCGGAATGGGAGGTGCTTCCTCCATTGCCGCGGCTCCTTCAATGGCGAGAGGGCCGCCGTTCTCGCCATGACCCATCCCCTCAGCATCATCATCGTCATCGAAATGCACAGCAAGGGGCTGCTGTCTCCGGTTCTGCATAACGAAACGACACTGCTCGACGAGCACACTCGGCACGAAGGCCTCCAGCGGCAATCTCGCCAGTGTATCCGCGATTCCACCTTCCGCGGCTGCGGCTTCCTCGGCCTCCTTCGCGGCCACTTCCGCATCCGCAACAGCCTTTGCGGCAATTCCCGCGTGGATTCCTGGCCGCGCGCACGTGACCATCACGAGCATGTTCGTCTGCATGTAGTCCGTTAGTTGCGATGCGCGTTTTTCGTGCAGCTTTGCAATCTGCGCAGCGCGCCGCTCGCTCTCCGGGGAGACTTTTATGATGTGCTTGATGGCATCATCCAGCTTTGCGAGGGTCTTCAGGGCCTCCTCTCCAAGCACGCACCCTCTGATGTCCACCACGTACCAGATATACACCGGATTGTCCATGATGTCCGCTAGATTCATCTCCTTTGCGACGGCAACCGTGGCTCCGACCACACCCATCTTAAGCTCGTGCAGATCCCACGAGTGCACCGCGACCGTTGCGTTTGCTGCAATCTTGCCGGCCAACGCATTCGCAACCAGCGGCGATTGCGCGCTGATGATCACGGCGGACGGGCTCAGTACGAGATCACTGAAATCAAACAATGACCCAATCGTGGCACTGGCCTTTGGAAGAGCCTCCACTCTCTGTACGCCATTCGTTGTCTCAGCAGGCTTTGCCGGCTCGGGGCGAAATCCGGCAAAACTCGTGTGCAGGGGCACCAAGTCGGTTACGCGCGACCACTGACCTTTCATGCACAGGACAGCTTTGATGTGCTTGCCGAGATTCGTCAGGAGCTTGGCCGTGAGACTGAATGACGCTCCCGGTAGTAATGGCGGGCACCCCTCCCGCGGTCGAAAAATCGCCACGGTCTGTGTAGTTTGCCGAGCAGGATGACCTGCTCGATACTCAGACAGCACGAATGTGGCTTCCATTGGAGCCTTCTCCGGCGCCGTGTCACTCGGCCGATACGTTGTCGTGGCCGGTCCCGTTGCGAGTGCGCGCGACGGATCTCCGTTCTCCAGCCCATTCCACCCGATAGAACAATAGGTGGCGCCTTCTCCTGTGTCGTGGTAGCTGCGAGTGGTCCCGTCATCACCCGGGCTTCCTCCAAACACCACCAACACACCCGACGGTGGCTCGAAGTAGACGTCCGATTCCGCGTCAGGGGGGGCGGGCGCAGTAAGCGCTTTCTGGTATGCATCAAACACACTACGGAAGTAACTGACACTCTTGAAACGGTAGCCCATGACGATGAGGTTGAAGAGTCTCTGTCGAAAACAGCCACCCAGCTTGCTTTCGCTCGGAACAACCGACATCGAGTCGACCTTCAGCTGCACGGACTCTCCCCGCTTCTCTAGCGCAGGCAGGAGAAACTCAAACAGGTCGACCATGATGATGTCGTATCCGACAGTGAGCTTTTCCTTGTCCCCCGCATACATGAACAGTGTGATGGAGCGATTCTGCTCGAGGATGCATGGCGGCGGTCCGCCCGGCTTTGGCGAAACAAGCACGTATTTCTTCGAACCTTCCACCTTCTTCAGCCGCGGGACTTTGGCCCACGAACTCGAGTTTGTTAGGATGTCGCTGTATTCCTCTCCGAGTGTCGGGGTTGTGAGGGGGAGAATTCCAATCACCGTGCCGTTCACGCACTGCATCGGCTTGGGATCAAGATTCTTCTCTGGGTTCCCGGCAGACTTGAAGGACGCAACCGAGTTCACAGTCATGTACACGCGCACTGTATTTTCACGCCGCCGCCGCGCCTCGTCTGCGCGGATTGCACATGTGGTCTGGCGCAGGTCGCCAGGAAGAGCCAACGCCACTTCATCCATAGGCACAACGTCCGACATTTGAGGTTGGATCGCTTTGATAGGTACAAACAGACGTGGACCCAGCGGTTAGGTCTTTGTAAAATGAACATCCTTATTACAGATTAGATTCGCCTCGCAAAGATACACGGCGATAAGGAAATTATATGACAATGGAGGAAGACTACGAGTCAACTCCTCGTCAGGGCTACAAAACATATCGGCCACTAGGCATTCCCGGCGGAAAACCCGGAGACGAGGTTGTTGCGGAAATTCCCGTGGAAAGTGGGCACAGTCCGTTTCCAACATGGGTAGAGGTCTCGGCCACTACAACACTTGACGACGTGAGAACATTCGTTTGTTCGCGATTTAAATTTGTGCGTATGCCATCTTGCGACGAGCCCGTAGATGCCGATATTTATAATCCAGACGTGCTTGAGCACGTCAATACATTACCACAAGTTCCCGAATTGTTGTATTTCACCTTTGAAGGGAAAGAGCTGACAGACTATACAGTATGTGTTGCTTCGTTGCTGGCACATGTACAAACCGCCCCATACCACGTTCGAACTGGATTGATTGTTCATCGTCGATGGACTGGAATGATTGCTGATCGTCGATGGGATTCGTCGTTCTAACATCCATGAATTAAACACTGGTCATTACTGCTAAAGAACCTAGAACTTTCCGCTGCTTGGCAAATAAATTTTACTTGCAGTCATTGTTAGCCCGTATCCACAATCCACTCGCGAGAGCCAGCATTATTTCGCCCACCCAGACATCGGTCTCTGCTCGGTCGGCTAGGTTCCGATCTCTTCCGTCCAAACGAAGAACCGGGGTCCGCACATAGTCCGCGGCTTCATGCGCGCCCAGAATTTTCTCATGCATGGCTTCCAGGGCTATCATATATGGCAGATCATACTCGCTCTCGCTGCCACCGCCTGCAAGCCGCGTGCGAAGACGTACGCGCTCGAGTGCCTGCTGAGGCGTGCACTGCAGATACAAAATCGCTGTCAGGTCAAGATTTTCTCCACTTGTGCGGAAAGTCTCCAAGGCGGCCGCGTATTGATCAGCCTCAGCGGCTGACATCCGGCCCTTGTCGCGATGCATGGCCGCGAACATCATGTCTCCCCAAATGGATCGGTCGAGGAATACAACCGCGCCGGTTTTTTCAGCCGCCTCGCAGGCTCGCTTGTAAATGTCAATCCGTCGACGAAGCATTTCCCGCTGCAGCACAAATGTGTGCTCATTATAGACATCGGCATCGTCAGAATCGCGCGCCCGGTTGAGCAGTTTTAGCTCTTCGTGACGTAGCTGAAAGGGTTTCAAAAGCTCGTCAGGAACCTCTTCTCTGAAAACGAGACACGGAATCCCATGCGCGGTTAGATAGGCCTCAAGTAGTTCAAGGAGGCTGGTCTTACCCGCCCCAATCAATCCCTCGAGCGCATAGCAATGGCCGCGAAGGATTCCCAGGCGCAGATTGGCGGGGGTACGAGGACGATTTGTCAACGGAAATGCACACAACTCGAATGGCCGCTTTGCATCTGTCCTGGCCATATCCACAATAAAAAGGAGCCTGTACGCCACAACGACAGACTAGTAATACGGCCACATTACAATCAAAAATGAAATTACATGGTGCTCAAATGACAAAAACCCCACGTAGTCCCCGCAAGGATTGCCTTACATCCTGCCATTTTTTAACTAACAATACTTTTTTAAAAATTTAATAAAAAATTTATTTTTGGGTGCTTAAATAAACCGAAGAAGTGGTGGCCAAAAGTGGACTTTAAAAGGACTTCCGAAAACCAGGCGCGCAAAAAGTTGCGAAAAAATTTGGACATTTTGCTGACACCGGTCGGGCAGCCGACTTTTCGGTGGCCGACTAGGCGGGCGACCAAAAAGTCGGCGGCCGACTAGGCGGGCAGCCGACTTTTCGGCTGCCCGATCGGTGTCAGCAAAGTGTCCATCTTTTGCGAGTCCATCGCGGTCAGACGTAATATTCCCACCGTACCCCCAAGTACGCACAGTACGGCGCGCAAAAAGTTGCGAAATTTTTTGGTCACTTTGCCGACACCGAGCGGGCAGCCGAAAAGTTTCGGCGGGCGACCAACTTTTCGGTCGCCCGCCTAGTCGACCACCGAAAAGTTGGCTGCCCGCCAAGTCGTCCACCAACTTTTCGGTGGACGACTTGGCGGCCGACCAAAAAGTTGGTCGCCCGCCTAGTCGTCCACCAACTTTTCGGTGGACGACTTGGCGGGCGACCAAAAAGTTGGTGGACGACTTGGCGGGCAGCCAACTTTTTGGTGGACGACTTGGCGGGCAGCCGACCGGTCGGCTGCCCGATCGGTGTCAGCAAAGTGTCCAAATTTTTTCGCAACTTTTTGCGCGCCTGGTTTTTGGAAGTCCTTTTAAAGTCCACTTTTGGCCACCACTTCTTTAGTTTATTTAAGCACCCAAAAATAAATTTTTTATTAAATTTTTTAAAAAAATTTTTTTAAATAAAAAATTTTTTTTTAGTAAAAAAAGTAATAAAAAATTTTTTAATAAAAAATTTTTTTAAAAAATTTAATAAAATTTTTTTTTAAAAAATCCAATAAAAAATTTATTTTTAGATACTTAAATAAACTAAAGAAGTGGTGGCCAAAAGTCGACTTTAAAAGGACTTCCGAAAACCAGGCGCGCAAAAAGTTGCGAAAAAATTTGGACACTTTGCTGACACCGATCGGGCAGCCGAAAAGTTGGTCGCCCGCCGAAACTTTTCGATCGGCCGCCAAGTCGTCTACCGAAAAGTTGCCTGCCCGCCGAAACTTTTGGGTCGACCGCCAAGTCGTCCACCGAAAAGTTGGCTGCCCGCCGAAACTTTTTGGTCGCCCGCCTAGTCGGCTACCAACTTTTTGGTAGCCCGCCTAGTCGTCCACCAAAAAGTTGGTCGCCCGCCTAGTCGTCCACCAACTTTTCGGTGGACGACTTGGCGGCCGACCGAAAAGTTGGCTGCCCGCCGGAACTTTTCGGCTGCCCGCTCGGTGTCAGCAAAGTGTCCGAAAATTTTCGCAACTTTTTGCGCGCCTGGTTTTCGGAAGTCCTTTTAAAGTCCACTTTTGGCCACCACTTCTTCAGTTTATTTAAGTATCTAAAAATAAATTTTTTATTAAAAAATTTTAAAAAAATTTAATTTTTTTCGACCCCAGTCATTCTCCACTCGAACCAGTTACACGGTAGCCGATCATGACGCACCCCGAAACCAACAAATAGAAAATCGCCAAGATCTTAAACACGTGTACTCCCTCCTCGGTTGCAAGCGCAACAATGAAAAGTAAAAATCCTCCGAAGAAACCATTCCAGAAGGTGAATAGCTTGAAGATGGGCGAGAGCTTTTGGTAAATCCCTACGATCGTGTATAATAGCGCAGCCCATAAAAGTAATGTAGATACAGCTTGGAACCAATACTCGACGTGTTTTTGAAATCCAGGGTCCCGAATCATGATGGACCACGCATATCGCACGAGCGCAGCCACACTGGCAACCAATCCCGGTGGCCATGCAAACAACCCCACGAATGTTTTCAGGCCACCATTGGGCCAGCAGCAACAGCAACAACAACGACGCATTCACTTTGACGGCGTTCGTAAATTTTACTCGCTTTAAACAGTAGAAATCAAAACCATGCTTTGAATTAGCCAACGTTAGCATACGCATACTCTAAGCGACTAAGCTGGTGTCTGTCAAAGTCGCCGACATCAGTGCCAGATTTCGCGCCTTGCGTACCAACCCCGACACTAGATTCTTCCATAGGCAAAGTTTCCTCTGGATTTTCTTGCAGGAGAATGCGCAAGATTCTCTTTATTTGTTTCTCGACGGGTGTCCATGTGGCATCTGCGCTGGGAGACGCTGTTGCGCCAAACACAATTTTTGGTGGCGACACAAAGATCGTTCCAAGTCGTTCCCGAAATGCACCCCCGGCAGTCGCCTCGTCTATGGTCTGAATGAAAGGCAGCGTCAGATCTGCAGCAAACCGCGGACAGATTACCCATAGCGGTCGAAAATATGCAGACGTTTGGTCCACGGTTGTTACGCTTGCAACCGCCCCACTCGGTTCCGACGAGTAAAGATACTGCAATGCCGGAACAACAACATCTGCAATTACGGTTGTGTTCTTCGCAACCATGTCAGCAATGTCAATAAGGGATGCCATTTCTGGTACAATGGGTTTGCCCTCTTTGCGTCGTTTGGCTTTACCGATGGCCGCGTCATCTTCGGCGGCTCGCTTTCTACCTCCCACTGCTCCGCGTTTGGCGTTTCCGCGTATCGACTGAGTGACAACTTTAGCCGTAGCTGGCGCATAGCTGATGCACCATCGGTTAAACGCGTGGTCGTCTATGACACGTTTTTGCAAAACTTTCACGGCGTAGTTGATGGTAACCCCGAGTGATGCTTCTGCGGTGGTTCTCATCGCTAAATCACGCAGTAGTTCCATCAGACGCGAAATACCATTGATTGCTCGCACATGCATCAATGTGACAAATAACATGTCAGCCGCTTCGCGAGACCTGTTCTTCAACGTGACGACGTTGCTTGCGGCAGACCCCTTTAACGTCAATTCCTGACTTGTAAGCATCCAGTCGGGCTTCTGGAACCATTCTACCAGTTTCTCTCGGGTGCTCTTTAGTCTCCAGTTCAGTGATTCTTTGTACCTGTTGATTTTTTCGCTATCATCCAGATTTCCCGTGATTATCGTGTACATGTATTGCTTCTGTTGTTCTGTTAGGTTGTCACCTAGCGTTGCTAATGTTGTCGACAAAGCAACCAATGCCGAGGTTGCGAGCACTACTGCAACTTCTGCAGACATTGCGTAGCTGAGCACCGAATTAGTGTCGTCCACTGTACCTCTGGACGCCCTGATATCCTCCAATATTGCAATACTGATGCCCAGTAGTGCAAGCTGAGGTATTCCAACAATGGTGAGAACAAGCTTTGCCTTATCGATGCCAAGTTGCGCGTCGATTTTCTTGTCATCCTTTGTTTCGTCAGTTCTTGTTGGACTTGTCATGATTTCATTGCGGATAAACTGATCCAGCGGAGGACGATCGCTGTCAGTTCGATACGTAGGCATTGCAACGTATGGCTCACATAAGGAATCAAGGATGTACTTCATGTATGAAGGTACTGTCCATTTTGTTGTAAAGTAGTTGCCGACAATCATGGAACTGAGTGCCTCTGTAAGGGCACATGTGCCTGCCATAACTTCCGATGAAAGTGGACTTAGTGACTTCGTGATTGGCAGGGCTTTGTATTCCTTAGCACGCCACGTGTCAACCACGTGCACGATCCCACCGCATGCAACTCCCAGCAAAAAGTATATAGCGGTGTCTGCAAGGTTAACTTGCACACCTCCCCATAGCTTCAGAATTGACCTGACAAGTCCCCATAGGCTGAGTTCATTGTTCATCAGCTTTGGAAACCATCCGAGTTGTTCGATGATATTCTCGCCGACAATCCCTAGTATGTTTCTCACTTTCGAATTGAACGCAGCAAAGTCACCAACTATCAAATCTTGAGCTGTCGTATATCCGAGTACGAGCGCATAGAATTGAAAATTACGGTCCACCATCAGTTGGCCTTTTGCCGCAGCCTGGATTGTTTGCACCGCGAAGTAAATCGTCAATATTCCGATTACTATTGCAACCAGAGCACGTAACCAGGTGCTGGTCGATTTGAAGGAATTATATATTTCCAGTAGCACAGGGATCCATGGTAACGTCGAGAGACCAGTGCTGGCTGTAACTCCCTCTGGAAGAATTTTTGAAAGGGTGTCACGGATGAACTTAGGAATGATTGTTAGCATGTCAAAGAGTGTCTCTGTCGGCTTGCTAATGAATTTCCAAAAATACGGCCCAAGCATATCGCCGAACCACTTGATGTATGTTCCAACTGCGGCTGTTGAAAGAACCGTTGGTATTACGTAGTGCAGCACATCCTCGTTGCCAGTCAGAGAAGCAAGCCCAACCAGTCCCACGCCGACCCCCCCAGCAACACCCACCGCACCACGAACACCCAGCAAATTGTCAACGTGATTGGCTAGTGTTGGTTCGAGGTGTGCCAACTGGAAAATTGCTGCTCCCATTGCAACACTGTTCCACACAAACGTTCCTCCACGTTTCGCCCACTTGGTTTGTTCCTCTGCGATATTAAAGCTCGCAACACCGGTCCGTGTCTTGATCGTTTCGACCAACAAACGGAAGTGTGAGTTCGCCGAATAATCGAGTATATTCAACGACCCGTTCTTATTTATGTGGTCGTGAAACGTGCCTGCATAGGTATTGAGCTGACTAGGAAGTGCCCGTTTGTTCCGCCATGATGCGAATTTCCGCGTTGCCCACGGAAACCCAAATCGTACTAGCGCGTCGGCCGCTAATGGGGCAATAACAACCCCTGCAGTCACCCAGTCAAATTCGGGTGGCGGTGGACTTGGTGCCGCGTAGGGTGATGCTTTCGGTTGAACTTGCGATGTTTCCACTGTCGTTCCGGAGCCCGGCGTCGCGATTGGAACTTGCGGACTGCCTGTGGTACTCGGGGTAGCAGGCGATAAAACACGCGGAACAGGAGCGGCATACTGCTCTTTCAGAATCTTTTTCACTACCAGTGGTTCGGCAACTGGCTGAACCACTGGTTCAGCCACTGACTGAACCATTGGTTCGGCCACTGGCCGCCTAATGGCTTCTTTCTTGGGCATTTTCTGCAAGTGTGAAACCAGCACTACGCCTCTTTTTCGTTTTTTAAAATCTGTATATAAGATAATCTGCATGCGACAAGGAACAGGCGATACCGGAAATTTCGAACAAACCAATTCATCGGATGCCACCGCGTCGCAGAAAGCACATTTCTAACGAAGCAGAAGACGTGCCGACCCACGAGTATCGTCGTCCAAACGGTTGCTGCGATGCCCTGTTTATACCTCGCGATCGAGAACTCAATCCGTGGATCACGTGCACCTTCCCCAAAGACAATCCAACAATAGCCGCGCGCTCGATTCTGTATTTCCTCACCGAGATTGTGGACAGGAGATCGAATTCATTGGTATATTTAGCTGCGGCCAGACGATTCTTTCTACTCGCTCTGCGGTTGCTTGGAATGCGAATACCATTAGATGAGATTGGCGATCTTACAACTTTGGAGCTTGCCCAGACGATGATTTCTAGAGGCTACACAGCTGCTGCTGCTCGGAAAATCGATGTACGCGATTTGGCAATGGTGGACACGGGCATTTATCGCAATACGTGCTTAGATATTGCACTAGGTCGAATAGACGCGGAGGAAGCGAGACTCCCAATACCCTTGGACATACTCGTCACAACGGTCGTAATGGGTGCTTGCACTGGTTGCATGGCCCACGAGGTCTCGGACAATCCAGATCGCGCCGAATCTCTAGTCATGCGGATCACTTTACTGCCGTGTCCACTATCCCCGAGTCACCATACCAAATCGCTCAGAAATCCACGCTGCGATGTATTGGCCGCGATCGCCCGTACCATGATCGGAACAAAAACATATGCGCACGAACTTGCCGGCCAGATGGTGGATATTGGTATCCTGCTGATAGACGTGCAGCAAGTGCGTGGTGGACGATACCCGTGTCTTAGTGCGCTTTTAAGCCGCGAACTAGATCTGCACACGCGCACGCAAACGTCGATAGTCAGGGATGCCTTGGCCGTGGCAACTGGCATGTACAAACCCGTTCGAGTTCGACCGTACTGATGAAATAAAGTTAGACACACTGCTGTTTTTCCTTTGGGTTATTTATACAAACACTCCAACAACTACACAGGCCCCTCGTAGGCCCGCAAAAATATCCTCGACGTAGACATCCAGACTTCCAACCACATCCAGCGCGGCCATGCACTCGTAGAATGCCATCGCCCATATCGCGTTCGTTCGGTCGAGCCGGATGTTGAACACGAGCGTTGTTGGCACACGAGGCGCGTACGAAGCACGCCGCTCCACGAACACCCGTTGCCGATCCGAAGATGATCGGTGCAGGATGTGCAGATGTTCGGGGATGTGTTCAATCCCAGTATTAACCCCTGGCAACAGATGAGGTGTCGGAACAATGCGCGCGGGCATCAGCATGTTTACAGACGTGAGACGCTCTAAGTTCTCTTCGGTCTCCCATGACACCGGCGTGAGTTCGACTACTGCTCGGTCGCAGGCTTCTGGATCTAGGAACACCGACATGGGCACACCCACACGCCGGTGATCGCCTTCCTGCATCGTAACCGCGACACTGGTAATCTTGCGCCCGTGTCCGCGCGGCGACGGGTCTTCGATTTCGAGCAGCGCCGGCCCAAATGCAGTGCACACACCATCGTAAAACTCGTCGTCAGGATTGGCGGCTGCAAATCCCCATGTCGAATTTGTCGTTAGGCCCAAAACATCAAGCATGTTGTTGGCGCGATGCTGCATCGCCTTCACCAATTTCCGCATGGGTCGCGGATTCGGGTCGCGTCGGTTCCGCGCATCCTGGGCGCATGTACCTTCTCCAATTCCGTGTAGTGAGTGTCGTTGGGGAACACCCAGAAATGCCGCCTCGACATGCTTTCCCAACTGTGCCAAGCGCTGCAAGGGCACCACGATGCCAAAGATATGGCCCTCCATCCCTGCATCGGTCGTCTGCACCGCCCCAGGGTGTGAACAGCGAGCCGTGCCTCCGGCTGTCAGTACAAGATATCCCTGCACAGCGCGGCATATGGCAGCGCATAATGGATGCACCTCTACAAACTCGGGCAGTGCGTGTCTAAAATATGCCAGCACCATAAGAACGCCCGCCTGTCGATCTTCGCAGTCGGCACTGAATCCGCGATCAGAGTGTTCCCACCCTGTATAGAAATCGGACTGCACCATCTGCGGTCGCGGTAGCCGCCGCTTTCGCTTGTGGCGGGTAAGCTCCTTGAGTGATCGCATGGAAAGCGCCTCGTCGGGACTGTATGTGCCGTGGCGAATCAGACAGGCGCCCGCCATCAACGCCAAGTCCATTAGGTCATCGTGGATGGATGCGGCGCCCGCTTGCGCCATGCCGCTTAGGCGTTTCCATTCCAGATCCATCATGGCGGTCCTCGAAATCAAATGCGGGGCTGTCTGCAGACGAAGAGCCACCTCACTGTCTGCAATGGCCATTGGCTGTAAAAACTCGGGGAACTTGATATGCCGCGCCAGCAGAGCCATGTGCACGAGAGCCTGTGTCACCTCCGACGATGGGTAGAGAGGGGACCTTGGATGTGGGAGCATATTGAAGTAGAATCCATTGATCTCAAATCCGTCCTGACCGGCCACCGACCTAACAGGAGTCAGTAGGCGATGCTCCCAACAATGTATGGCATCCGGGACGCGCGACGATGCCCCCAGTGCCATAAGCCCTCTGATCATTTCTTCCTCGTTAGTAGAGACGATCGCCCGAATCTCTTTGGAGTCTGTGAGCACGTTTAGATATCCGCTCTCGGCCGTCATGAACCGGGGACCCAAAACCCCAAATGGACCAGATAAGCGCGCATGGACGGTGGCGATAGCATCATCGGCGTGATATCTGATGCGTTTGTCATCCTCCTCGATACCAAGAGGATAAACCGTCCCCTTGTAGGATTTTCCACTGGCAAGATCCGCCAGTGCAAAGTACGTAAATCCAAAGAGCAGATCTCTGCCGGGATCTGGGTACAGCAGTGCTGCATTTGCTTCGAGGAGATGGTCTTCCGGATTCTTCGTTGCTAGATACTGCACAGAGATCATCGCATCTGGAGCGAGACCAGGCGGGATGCTCAACGGCACGTCGATCCCCTGCACGACGAGATCCTCTCCAGTGCGGGATAGCTTTGTCGCGAACTCAGCATGCGAGAGGGAGAATGTACAGACTGGCGGATACGCTTGTGCGTAGGCGGCGGTGTGTTGCAATCCGCCCGCGAGTGTGACGCGATTGTGGATTTCCACGCGGATTGTCGGGTCTGTGATGCCAAGTGCTTCGACTTGCTGGATGTGACGGATGACAACCTTCAGCGTTAGCGTGTGGCTGTATGCAGGGCCTTTGCGGCCGTTTCCAGTCAGAAATGGGGAGGCATGCGAATGAACATTGGGGCAGCCCGTGCGCAGGTACGGAACTGTCACATGCAATGGCGCAGAATGAGGTGACACATGCTTGTTGTTCCACGTGAAAGCTGCGGACATTCGCAAGTTGCCGATTTGTAAAAATTTGCGTTTGAGCATGGAATCCATGACTAATTTCAGACACGTCCACGGTTTCCCGGTAACACAAGAACAGGGACAATCGGTCGACCGTGATGAATTCGAAATATTTGTGGAAGATTGAACTCCCCTCGATTTGCTTTGCCTGTCATGAAGTGCTCGTGATGAGGGAGAGCAATTTACCGGATGACAAGGCTCCTATTTGGGTCCACTACATGGACACGACCATGCCCGTCCATGAGCGACAGTTCGTCATGACAGTGGCGGATCTCACCGCGCTTAGGTGCATGGCCACCCAACCCAGCATATTAACAATCGAAGGCAATATTCGTATCAGAAAGAGACGCATCGCGTGGACGTTCGTCTGTCATGCACGAGCGGACAAGATCATCCTTCGTACCTTTGAAGAAATGCCGGTAGAATCATTGGTCGGACAGACGGTGGAAGTCTTTCGCATTCGCTGCCGGGGACGGGGCAGCGGGTCGGTTTGAGATGTGTAAATAACCAGAAGTTATTCCATATTTTTGTTAGTCGAACTACTCATTTCTCGTTGTCATTACACATGGATGATATCGATAGGTTATGGACGATACAGTTTCCCAGCGGAGACGTTGTACTTCACCTTCGGTTTGTACACACCATGTATCTTCCTCGGTTCAACCCACCAGACGTGGAAGTCCTGTACTACGGCCCAGCGAACATATACACGGATAGGCGGTTTCTAGTAACTCCCGCGGACATTAATCAACTATGTGCATTGGCTCAAAATCCGTTGATCACGAGCATGCAATGCCACACGATTGCCAAGTCACCTGCTTCCATGTGGACGTTATTCTACGACGAAGACGAAAGGCAAGTACGTACTCGAACTTATTATCCAAACGAGGCTAAATCCGCCGCGATCTCACTTTTAATAGGGGAAACTATCGCCATCGACAACATCCAGTGCATCTCAACTAACTCCATCCCATTGCCCGCATGTAAGCCTCTTCTTGGCTTTGGATGCGTTGTGCCTTCTCCGGCGAGTCCAAGTACTCAGGTTTCAACTCCGGATAATCGCCCGAAATGCCCGGAAGAGGAGGGCACATGTACCCATTTTCCGTAGTCAACAGGTTGTTTGCGCGCATATAATCGATCATATTCACCGCGAGCGTAAGATTCTCGAAGATGCTTTGCACGCGCGCACACGAGGTCACGGACAGCCCGATGGGCGCAGCCGCCTGGTGGGGTTCCATTGATTTCCAGATAAATGTGTGACTGCCTTTCTGTGACATACATATTCCTGCCGGCCATTGAAAAACAAGTAATAGAAACAAACGCAAATGAAGCAACGTGTCGGCATGCAAGCCAGTCAGACTTTACCAGCAGTCGAAGTGGTCCGGTACGGACAAATCGTTTCACGAGCAGATATTGGCGTCTGCGACGTGAATCTCCGAGGAATCCAGTCACAGCTGCAGTTCAGTTTTCGTGGGGACACAGGAATCGATGTCCGCGTTGGTGGTGATACGTTTGGGGAGCCAGAATTTCATTACTTCTGCTCTGTTCGCGACGAAAATCCTGACTCACTGTTTACAAACGCACCGCAATATCCACGCTTCATCATGTTCAGTTACCACCCGTCGGTCGGCATGAGTCAGTTCGCCGCTGAATTGAAGGCCCGCGTTGCTCCAATTGCGGTACGCGTTCGTAACATCATGAGCGGAAGCACCTATAATCAGCTGGACTGCCGGGCTCCTTTTGCACTTGCCATAAAGGAGAAGCTAGCGTTTTATCTTCCGAAATCATACGTAGTCGTCACAGACGACGGCCGCGATCCGGATTTCGGCGTCAAGATATTGCCGTACATCATAAGACACCAAGAAGTGGAGGCAGAGGTGCTCATCATGGATCATTTTGGTTTGCGAGAAAACAGTTATGTCCCGATAATGATTGGAAAGCAGCGGTCTTTTGTTGACAAAGAGGAACCCGACAGACCCATGTTCAATCCCGCGTGGATGGTGCCGCCTGTTGATGACGCGCCTTGGATGGTCACCACCCGCACACCTAGACCACCGTCGCCAGCAACGTTCGGCGATTGCAGAAAACGTGCCATTCAATGTGCGGAGGAATGGCCAAATCTGGAACAGTTGTTTGCTATCGGGGGTGAGAAATAAAAAATTGTGTTTCCTGTCACACCGTTACGTAATTAATTAGGAACCGTCAGTGTATCTTCTGGCATTAGGCCGTGCCGCGGCCTTATCCAAACATGTCCACTTTAAAGTGTGCCGTTGTCGATTGTAAAACCCCCCCAGAAATCTGCGGTGGCAAGTGCACAACTTGTAATCAATTTCGAAAGGATCAATGGAAAGAGTTGAGGACATATGCTGTGGAGAACTGGGCTCCGGACGACGTTGTTGTGTTGCATACAGAGAATTCCGAGTTGGCAACAAAACTGTTAGCAGATCTCACCACGCGACATAAATTCTCCGTATTCATTGGCGGACCTGGAATTATTACGCACAAATATCGATGGGCTGCCATGATGTGCAGGGCGATGCTGGTGGATGTAAGCGAGGAGATGTTCGGTGTGAGCGGGGCATGGCTTGGGTGGCAGCTGGCTGAATGCTTGTTGTTTGGCGGACGCGTCATACCGATATGGCACCGAGTAGGCCCCGCGCGATTTCGGGCATTGGTAGAACAGCGAATGGTTGGTTGGCACCCCGGCTGGAACTCAGAGCTAAAGCACATCGACGACCAGCATCTCGCGGTGTTGCGGGACGTTGCCAATCACCAGTTTCCGCGGCTCACGGAGATTTCTGGCTGTGTGCTTGAGGATGTAACGCCGAACGTGTCTGCATTTTGCCGATTTATCACGGACAAGGCGGCTGCCGTCCTTGTCGATCTTGCTCATCAGAAGATGAACGTGTACGCGATCGAGGACACGGTGGTTCGTGTCGACAGTCAATACAAGGTCATTGCAGAGCTAACAACTGCAACATATGGTCGGTTTTACTCGGCCATTGACGAATCGGATCCTATGGAGGGTCTAACAGCAGACACGCCCGCGCCGATGGAAGTGACCGAGGTGAAAGCTGGGACACCCACCGCGGACAGCAAATATGCTGGGCCGAATGTGGCGATTGTCGTGATGAAGAACGTATTTGCAAACGAGACGTCTGCTCGACGATTAATAAGAGATCTTACCATCATGCGAATGCTGGAATCTCCGTTCGTGATGCACGTGCGCGATATCATGACAATTCCGTTACCGGACAAGGACAGCTTCGATGATGTAGTGTATGTGGTCGATCACTTCGACAGCTCCCTTCACGATTTAATCGTGACCGGGCGGTTACTTGAGAACGATTCGGTTAAGCCCCTGTGCTATGGGATAATACGGGGGCTGATGTACATCCATTCGGCGAAGGTTGTGCATCGCGACATAACCTCCAAAAGCTATATGGTGTCCATGAAAGGAGGATGGTCAATCAAATTGGCCGAGTTTGGCTTGGCCCGACCGGTCGCCCGCGATGGTTCCATTACAAAGGATGGCATGAAGCTCGCGTACAGAGCTCCGGAGGTAATCGTCGATCGATTGGTGTATGGCTTTCCGATGGATTTGTGGGCGGCCGGTCTTGTTATGGCGGAAATATTCACGGGGAAACCGTTCGCTGAATTTGTCAATGATGATATTGCTAACCAAATCGAAATGGTGGCGAAATTGACTGGCACCCCGACTGATGAACAGATAAACAGGATTGCCGATCCGATTGCAAAGGACTTCATCAAGAAGCTACCCAAACATCCGCGCTCCGTCCGAGCCAAGCTCGTCGTCGACGCCACGCGGCGTGTGGTTCCGGATCACGCACAGCAGTTGATTGATAGTCTGCTAGCGTGGGGACCATCGGCCCGCCCATCCGCCATTCAATGCCTTAAGAGTCCGTACTTTGAAGATATACGGCAGATCGAGACTGAGCTCGAATCGTCGGTCGTGATGCCGCCGCAATTTGACTTTGAGGTTGTGCGGATGAAGTCTCCTGTAGAACTGGAATTGCATCTCAGGCAGTTGATACAGGCAGAGATTGCTCTGCATCATCTTGTTGAGTGAATAGAGGGTAAATGCCGGTTTGTACATAGAACTCTGTTACTAATATTATTTCAATACGCACAGAACGTCTCTTTGCGGTCGTCAAAGTGTGTACAATATGCCACGGACAATGACTGCAACACGCACACACACACGCAAAAGATCCCGCTCCCGCGACAACGTCAAAACAGCCAGCGGGAATCCAGGAGCACCAAGACCCGGCCAATCTGCAGGCAAGACGAAGCGTGTTATGTTCGTCTACACGAGGCAGCCGCTGGGGTACAACATAGGCACGGAAGACATACCGGCGCCTGTTCTGTTTAACACACGCGAAGAGGCGGAAGACTATGCGTGCCGCGATTTGGTGGAACTATTGATAGACGAGGCCGCGTGTGCCAGTGTGGCCCATCTCCTCAACGGAAGACATGCCACTTGCTTGAAAGATTATGATTGGCTGTGCAGCCGGATCGAATCGAAGCATTGGCTGCGGAGTAACGGTATAAGTACACACGCGTGGGAAATACATGAACTTAAAACGACACCGATCGATCTAGACAATCGATGGGAACTCCTTGCCATGACTGACACGCCCGGATGGACTACGGTTGACCTTCATAGGGCACAACCCGATACCTCGGAGAGTGCATTCTGTGACTTGTAAAATTGTTCTGAAAATGTATCTGACACGTACGTGGGTGTTTTTTCCCTAAATCGAACCGATAATGTGGTGCACTATTATTGTGCTCATCTTGACTCGTGTGGCCGCCGACGTCGACACCGACGACGTTCCAGCAGTTATTGAGGAGTTTCGCCGCGTCACACAGCTTGAGACTGACGATGCCGAGGTGTTCAACCGCATCCTAACACAGTTGCACACAAAGTTGGGCTGGTTGCGCATGAAAGCGGTGCAATTTCAGGCTTACGACCAAGCCCCACAGGGACAGATAGCTGCGCAGCTGATTCAGTATGCACGCACGACGGATGAAATTCGAGGCTTGATTGTGAAATTAGGCGAACTTAATCGCGAGATACGTGTTCGCCTGTTGGAGCAAGCAGATCTTGCCGAGCTTGCGTTGGAAGACGGGGACCATGTAACTGCACATTATCATGTGGTCATGGGTCTTGAGCAATATAACGAGTATAAAGCAATTAGCGGAATACACACCACACAGTTAACCACTTATACGGAAGCAAACTTCGACATCATCAAGACTATATCTGTGTTAATCTGCACACTAAGGATTGTCGATCCAGAGATAACGTGTCTATATGTGAACGCGACCACTCCTACATCGGGGAGCATGTAAATAACCTTTGTATTGCCAGAATATTAGCTGATTCAATCTTGTTGTCTAGTACCGTCAAAAAATGGAATCCACACGCACATGGCCTCTTCACCTTCCTACCGTCGCAACCGATTTCGTGGCTGAAGGGATGTTATTCGATCTAAACTGCCCTCAGCATCCAGCGCACGCAACGGTGGTCCTGCGGCCAGTGCACCCAGCCGACGGCTACCCCATGTTTGTCGTGACTAGTCGCGATCTCGAAGCATTGCAGATGCTTAGTACCGTGACGGAATTCGTCCGCTCCGTTCAGATCATCACCGTCCAATCTGGCGACAACAACCACGTATTTCGACGTGCCTGGCAACTTCGATCGGGGACAGCGCATGGCTGTGCCGAAACGGTCGGCACTGATGGCAGGCGACACGAGTGCGCGCTGAAAGGACTGTTGGACAAGGTGGCTTATATCGACAGGATCGATTGCACATCCAGGATTCTAAATGAACAGTCTCTGGATTTTGTGGCAGATGATTAAATAAATGGAATGTTCGTGATAACTTGGATTGTGTCTACGTAGACGGACCGCCAATGCTTCCACGCACATTGACTCTGGCAAGCACAACTGTCTCGTTCGAACGCCACCGCGACTATGTACCTCGAGAAGGGCGATGGGCTAACTATCCGGTCGCAGTACTGCGACCGATTGATTCAGGGGTGCAATTGTTCAAACTGACACGTGCAGACGTCGACGGCTTGCGGGTCCTTATTGCGAGTCCAAAGGGCCCTCTACGCATCAACGGAATGCGAGTGTTTCCCGTATCTGGCAAATGTGGCACTTGGACAATGTCGAAGGAAATGGCAAGTGACGAGCTGGACGTTACCACTGCGGACGGACAACGACGACGCATCCCCCTCATGCACATGCTCGGCAACAAAGTGTGTATCGTATCTATATGGTGTGCCTTCACTGAACCGGATAGCTTTATGTAAACAAACAGAATGAGAGAATTCGTCTACATGTGCTTGGAAAAGTGTCGCTGTCCGTGCATCTGCCTAAATTGTTGCTTGGGCTGGATCGCCATCAACACCTTGGTTGGGTGTGTCTTGTGGGCGAACGAACAGGCGCTCCAGTGGTGTATGCTGACCAGCAGGACTATTGAACTGCATGACAACTCTACCAACGCCGTAAACGTCACGATCACAGATGTTGCGGATGCTGCTGCGTGCAGACAGATCCACACTCAAAGCCAGACGTTAACAATCGTTCTGATTATATGTGCATGGGTTGCGCTTATGTTGGCGGCCCTGTGGTTTTTGTACGGAGTCGAATGCTCCCGAGCACCTCGGCATCAACTCCCGTTGGACATAACAGCCATTGAGCTTGAGCAGCGTGATTCTCTGCCACTAGAGGATACGTGCCCGGCTGTCTCTGCTGCATTGTTGCAACAGGATCCCGTTCCACCAGGGAACGAAAACCCTAATTCGCCAGATTTTTGGGAACCAGTAGAATTTGCATCGACCTTCAACACGCCCGTTGCTGCGGGGGCATTGTCAATGCCCAGATGAAGGAGTAACTGACAGCATGTTAATAAAATAATCGAGAACCTCTGTATTTGATATCTGTGTTCTCTTGGTTACATTACGTCGACTGATGGCTACTGTATCCGAGGCTGCCGAGGACAGCGGCAATGTTGTTCTGACTATTGTCGGGGTGCGGCAGACATCCGAACCATGTGTCGATGTCATGCTTAACCGCACAGATGGGATTAGGGTCCATCTCATGGACATGCACACAACAGTGGCCACTGTTATCGACATTCTCGAAGCTACATCGTCGAAGCAGTACGATCCTACCCGACACACGCTCATATTTGCTGGACAACCGTTAGACCCATTAAAGTCGCTGTCATACTACGGCATATCAGCCGGAGCAACGTTGACAGTAGTTTCTCGCATTTCGGGGGATGTAGACTAGATTTAATGGTGTGGATTTTTACTGTAAATATCAATGTTCACTACTCATTATGCTCGTAACCAGCTAAATTCCAAAACAAGATTGTCTTGCCCGGGTTTGCATGATGCGAAGCAAGCACGTATTTCCACGCCTTTGCATCATACCACGGATTGGATGAAAACGGAGGCTTTACTTCCTTGGCAACTTTCTCACTAATGTCTTGATCGTGATCGATCCCAATAGCGTTACCGATGGGTGGAGAACTTCCCGGATAAACAAGAACTGCGTAGAATTGCTTTCCAATCGGATGTTGGCTTCCTTCGGATGAGGTCACACGTGCTGCCTGCAAGCCACGCACGAGGGTCCCAGTGCCGGAAACGCACCAAACTTCATCAAACATGCCAACGCCAACTGATGCACATACACTCGCAGCGAGAACCCCAATCTCGTACACCATCCGTGGACTGTCAAACCCCGGCGGAAGCACAGGATACTCTCCAGCATTGTAGCCAGGAGCAGGTATGTCTTCTACAAACGTCGGATTGTAGCAAGCCAGGAGCTGCGCGTTCTCGTGGTCGCGGTTGGCCTCGTATATGAGAGCCCGTTTGGGTTGTGGCAGCAACCGAGGAGCCGTCCGTGCTAACACATGAGCGGCGCTACCATATGTGGACGATCTGTATTGGAAGCCATCTGCGACTGCATATCGACCGCTGCGCAGGATTGATGGAAGAATGCGCGCTTTTGTCCCGCCACACACAACGCTATCATCTACAACAAACACCGCGCCATCTCGAAAGATCGTCTTGTCATCGCGGGCTATGGCCGTCAATGATGGAGGTGCGGGTGGACTGTCAACTAAGGTACAACAACTCATCATCAATATAATATGTGCATTCCGATTTTATTTCTATGAAGAGCCATCGCTGTACACAAATGTTTTTTCGCGCGAAGTTTCACCCCCAAGCAAGCACCCTCAATCACGGCATCATAACCCCGATGCTCGCGGTCTGTTAGAAAGAGAAAGCTCGCGGCAGCGTTCCCTATGGCCCAGTCTCCAGGCTGCCGACTGACAAGGTCGCGAACAGTAATAAACCGATCTACATCCTCCACAGCGAGAAGTGGTTGGTCGGTTGCATACCATGCAGGTTGCTTTCTGCTGACGAGGTGCATCGTTGATGACAACCGGATTTGTGTCTACACGGACTTTGTGTTTTGCAGATCGAGAACCTCTTTTCTGATCGCGCCTTTGTGAATGCGAGTGTTGCATATCGCACTCTGTATCTGGATACGGTATGAACTTTGGTGCTCTCTCCCCCGAAACATACTGATGGTTAAACGTATTTTGAATAGTGCTTACGTTTTCAGAGTTGGAATTAGAAACAGGACTTGGCTGATCAATGGTTGTTCTTGCATGATACGTGTAGGTGCCCACAACTTCTTGGGGCCACCCACACACATCCTTAAATGAATTAGGACGTTCGTGTGCACGTCCAAATTCGAAGGAATTCGAAATATCATCAGATTCGCTAGCTGCCGTCATATGAGCCCAGACTTAGCGGTAATACAATTCAGATTTGTGATATTTACGTTTTGACACCATTTACAGAATCATCGCTCTCCATCGATATCATCGGCGAGTCCTCGAAGGCTTTCGCAAGGAGCAGAATCACCGCAACCGCAACCCCGAGTACAGGCAGTAACAAGGGCCATATCATTGGGATCAGGAATGCAACCAACAACTGGGCACCCGCGAACATCTGAAAATTGATAAGAAACATTGCGACGAGGACAAACGTATACAGGTTGTACAGTAGTGAGTGCGGTTGCCATTTTATGGGGACATAAGCCACTCCTGAATAAGGTGATCCTGTCCACAGCCGGTAAATCAAATCGTGTAGTATGAGCGCGCAGAAACACACAGACACATACGTCACTATCAAGTACGTAAGTGCGTCCCTGTCGGGTATGACCTTCGCTAGTCTACACGGAAACGTTTTCTGCTGCAAAAGGGTCTGAAAGTTGCGGCAATAGCCCATATCCTGATACAGGTACAAGAAGTAAGGTATCGGGTATGCCAATGCCACATGATGCCCCAGCGTTCGCATACCAATCACTGCTACGGAGCTGATATATGTTCCGACAAAGATCCCGATGAATACGAGCTCAACCTTGCGTTCAAAGGGCGGATCGTATTCATAATGGGGATTGTATCCCCTAAAGTCTTGGCTAGCAACCATTGTTGCTAGTAGACAGCACGCCAGCCAAAGATTCATTTGCAATTCAACGTTTATACTCTGTTGCTTGTCTGGGCTACGTCAGACACTTGAGATACTATGATCACGATAAGTTTAATTTACATGGTATTCACATCAGCTTGGAAAAAGAGGAACCTTATGCAACAGACGGAGTAACGCTTTTGCGATCCTCGGGTGTTCTCGATACAGAAGGACGCAAGCGCTCTATTAACTCCTCCTCCACAATCATCTTCGACATGACGATCAGCACCGTCGCTTCCTCCCAGCTCAAACGGAACATCTCATTCCGTTCATTTGACGGATGGGGATTCGATCGCTCTACTAGGCGACCAGCCCGATGCGCCAAGTTCTCAACACCATAGCTGTCGACCGTGAAGAAATGACACACAACAATCAAGTCAGGAGCAATACCCCTCAAACTGGCCTTCCGACTTTTAGGGTCTATGGCGACTCCAATCTTGACCTGCTTCTCCTTGCCTGGGTCTATCATGATGTACACGTTGCCCTCACTGCGCCCAGTACCGCGTTTCATCCGATCAATGGTAATCTCGCGATTGAGTTCTTGCATGCGACGATACAAAGACCCCGTGCGATCGAACATCCTAAGTTCACTTCGCCACTCGTCGCGGGCCAGACCATCCTCCGGCGATATCATGGCTTCCAATGGAACGCACGATATATCCCGTTGTAATGGTTCGACACTACAGTCGCGAGATGAGGGTTCTACTGATGGACAGACCATCTCTGGTATAGGTTGATTCTGGAGTATCGCAGTGACCGTAGTTTCAATGAGGCGTCGAGTGTTTTCTCCTACTCCGTCATTCGGATTCTTATACCAGTACCGATATGAGGTGTGTCTCACTTTCTTGTTCTTGGTATTGACAAGGTTCCAACTGTCGGTGACGGATTTGATTGTGTCCTCGTGCGCCCCAACGTACTCCAGCCACAGGGCATGGGTAGAAGCCATTTCTTGTGATCGTGCGAATATTGATTTTTTACACGGCACCAGTACTATCGTGTGTTACACGATTACTCGCTTCACAACTCAGCAGGCTTACTGTTCTTGAACCGTAGACACGCCAAGTGTCTAACTACCTTCTCCTCAATGGATTCATCGGTGCTTATCAACGCAAACGGGGATGCTGTGTCATCACTACACGATCTGCCCATCAACTCTTCCTTAATAGTGTTACAGGGACGGGGCTTCGCCAGATGCTCGACAGATCTGCACTTGTTCAGCGAATCCAAATACTCCCGCGTCTTTGGATGTTTGCGATCCGCATCGGTTGCAAATTCAAGCATAATCTCCGTGGCGGATTTGCTTATAGTGCACCACGTGGATTTGAGAGTGGCTCGTAGTTGAGTCTGTGTATGTTCGGGGACATCACCGCGTGAATTAACAACGGCTAGTATTTCGTTGGCAAGAACGCTGAAATCCCGATACTCGGTAATGACTGCAACGAGGTTGCAAAACAACTCTGCTGGGAACTCTCCCTCCCCAGACTCCTTTGCAATGCTGTCCTGATACGCTTGATAGACCGAGGCAGGGAGGTTGTCCTTCCAGTCGCGATGCAGCTGGGCGTACGCATTGCTCATATAGCTTGTGTCGCCCATGTGTTCGGCGCGGGCACAAATCAACGTGACAACGAGGGCAAGAATGAAGGTCATTGGCATCATCTGACGAAAGGGATCGTGAGTCCTCCTTGGTTCTAATATATTTCCTAGCTAACAATATTACATCATTATGATTGATTGAAGATTTACATTCAACGAAACTCACCAACCCACCCCGGTTTCAAAGAGCCTGTTCAATCAAATTGTTTGGTTTTTGACTACATACAACCTTCGTCGAATAATATCCCGCACCACGACGCAGTGGCGGTGCGCGTCTGGTAAGCGAGTTTCTCGCGCTACTCCGATGCGACGTTTGGCTGCATCCAGGTAATTTGTTAGAATGTCTTGCGGAATACCCGCTTCTGTACGGAACAATTCATGATAAGCGGTTTCGCCCTTGTCATTGACATCATTGAGTGAATCATACACCTGCGAGTGCATTACTCCCAAATCAAACACAAGCTTATCCGTCGGTGCACCGTTCTTCACAAGACCCGTGAACCTCTCCAGTGTCCTGTTGGCCTCCTCGGTCGCATTGGTCATATCTTCCGCCGCCATATGATAGTCTTGTATAAGGTTGGTCGACCACGTAAAGCGATAGTTTGTGTCTGCAGGCACTCCACGCAGCACGAGGTAATTTTGAAGAGCGTCATAAACCTCCTTGGTACAATGACGACTTCCGAGGACGTCGTGACGATCTATACGTCTTCTTCGCAGATCCTCCGAGACCGCGGTCATGTCAACTGTTTGTCGGACAGCAGTGAGTGCGTCGTGAATATTCACATGCGGGATGTCCTTGTCCCATTTTTCAGTGATGGTTTGCATGTTGCGCATCTCTCCATCGGCACGCCGATGACACGACTGTATCACGGAGGCAACAAAAAATGCTTCCTCATAGTCATCCTGCGAGTCGAAAAACTGCTGTGTTGTCTGACGGAACTCGGTATATTCCGCCTGAATTGTGATAGCCTTATTAAGCGCATCAAAATGCCGCTCAACCGTCCACAGTTCAGCTTCGAGCTTTCTAAGAACCTTATTTTGCTCCGCGTTTGCGGCTTGTGGTGGTGCGGAGGTTGGCTTGCGCGCCAGGAATTCGCTTACTGGGGGGTATGATGGCCTCGGTGAAGGTGCCTGCTGCGCGGCGATAGTCCACGTGTCCGTTGAGCCACCGAAGACCCGCATGCGCTCGCAGATCTGGGCGTCCAGTTGATCGATGTCTAGCTTCTTTATGCGGTCCCACTGGCACTTTTCGAAGTTCATCAGCTCTAGGTTGGACCCAGCGGATATGTCCATGGGTACCGAATGTCTCTGCGGGGAGGCAGCCACAGAGGTGGCTGCCGAATGTCTTGACGAGTAAAGCTTACGACTTGGTGCCAATTCTTGAACTAACGTTCGTTCTGGAATCAATTCCACAATTCGTTCTGGAGTCGAGTCCACATACTTACAATCGAATTCGTGTAGTTCCCATGACAGCGCATGCGGTAGCGTCGGTACGATCGCCCCGGGGAAACGTACTTGCACCGACATCAGTTCCGCCACTTGTGACCGGCATGTAATCAATTCGTCAGCAACTTGTGGAATGCGAAGTCGTATTTGCGCACACAACGCGGTGAGCTCCTGAATTTTCGCGTGAAGCGCAGGGCGCTGGTTGTCTGTAATGTCCTTGGCGACAACAGGATTGCGGTGTTCGTCCGAGTGCGCTTTTCGCAATCGCTCGTTTAATTCTTCACTCTGCTTGCCTAACTCTGCGAGACGCGCATTTGAGACACGCACAGTATTTTCTAGGTACTGTAATTGAGTCTGAAGGGTTTCAGTGTATGCCTCGAGTGATGGTAACTCATCGACGGTCCACTTTTTGTCTCGTAAGCGAAGGTGGTCGTCGGTCGTCTGGATTACTTGCGGCAACTGTTCCATCAACGATGTGTTACTGATCTCGCTCAAAAGGAAAAGCACGTAGAGTTGTTGCAGTCCTATTTGCATCGATGTTACAGATACCAACATTATAATCCATAATTAATAAAATAAGTATGCTGCAATGAAGCGACTAGCATGACCATTCACCATCCACACCGACAGTCAGTCATGGATCTGCAAGACATGCAGATTGTCCCACACGCCAGTGTTATTTGCGACGAGGACGAGCCACTGGATATCGAAGCCGAACGCCGCGCTGCGCAATATTACGATATCATGAGTGAATTGGGTGACGTTACATACAGACGAGAAATGTGCCGGCGTGCGTACCAGCAGACACAGAGCGAACTTGACGCGCTGGTGCACAAGGATATGAGGTTCTTTGGGGCGGAATGCATCAGCCGTATGAGTGATGGAACGTATATTTTGATTAGTTCGTCTCAGCTGGAATTGTTGTCGTACATTCTGACAGCGCTCAACCAGCGTAATATCAAGGTGATCGAATTGACCCGAAAGATTTGGATGGCGAGCTGGCCCACTGAGGCGGATCGGCGCCAATACCTCGAAAAGCTTAAGCTCCCTGCCAAGAAACTGCTAACGGTCATCAACATCCACAATTTGTCTCTCGAGGAAGGAGAGGACGGATGCATACACGGAATAGACGTCTATTGCCCGTTCCTTCAAGGGGAGGCACTGCAGGCGAAGTGGATGAGTTCGGTTCTGCACATGGCCAGAGGCGCAAAGTGGCCAGCACAGTCGGACGAGAACCAGCGTCGCATGATCGACGTGAAGCTGCTCTCGGTGGTGCCGGATGAATTCGCCCGTGCGGCCAATCAGGAAGCGAGGGCTAGGGCACATGCGCGTGTACCCAGAACGACGCGGCCAGTGTCGCTACTTGCGATGCGGTAACTCCATGTTGGTTGTAAAGGTATCGCAACGTCTTGTTACATTGGGAACGTAACTAGTTTTGCATACAATCACGAATACGACAGTGGCATCTGTTTTGATACGCATCGAACGTTCATGGAGGCTCCATTTCCCTTGCCAACACTCGCGCACAAGCTGCAATTCGATGCGAGCCATGTGCAGCAAATAGCGACGGGATATGTGCTGCTGCAAAAGGATGTCCTCTCGCTTCCGGTACATCTTGGGGAAATGATGTTCGATATGGTCGTGGACGATTCATCTGGACAAATCCACGATGTCGTGACGATGCTCGAATATTTAAGGGCGGGCGATGAATCCCAGAAATCCAAGGGGGTATATTTTTTCAAATCGTACATTACTGCTGGCTTACTGATGGGCGACGCCAAAATCCACAAAATCAACAAACGATGGAACGTCGTTATGCACTACAACGTAGTCTCCGTGTTGTTTGTGATTGCTCGGAAATCGACAAGTTGGCCACTGCGCTTCGATATTGTAGACATGATATCTGTTGTCAGTTTCCAGTGCCCATCTCGTCTCGAGTGTGTAATGCGCTGCCGCTGCAGTGACGGATACGATGCACTTGATGTATTGATCACATTTCTCGATCCAACATGCCCGCACAAAGTTGATGCTGCACTGTGGGTGCCGATCGTTTTCAAAACCCTCACTCTTCTCGCTAATAGTAGTGTGGTTTATCGCGATGCGATTGTGAATCGTGATTGTTTGCGGTTGATTCGCGACTACATGGAGATTGGATACGGGCCCGTAACAGCTACGGCGAGGGAAGTGTCTACACTATTGAGAGGATTGGGCCAGCATCCAGGACTCGCATTGCTTCCCAGGGCAAATGACGGAATCGCAATAGCCATCAACTGTCTGTCTTGGACATGCAGTCATATTAATCCGGATCATCGCAGCGCATGCTTTGCATTTCTTAACCAGATTTGTTCGGCCGAAGGAGCGCGCGATCAACTGACGGAACCCGCGGCCTTGGATATCATCAGCCGCGCGCTGCGATTGTTTAACGGAAGGACGTGTATGTATTCGATCATGAGTCTTTTAACATGCATCGCCCGTGGCACGATCGTACATCGATACCGCTTACTAAAGGACGACTATTGTATTCTGGACACGGTGGTTAACGACCTTAGTCTGCGAGAGGGCGCAGTACCGTTTTTGAACGCAGTGCTATCGGATGCTGAACCGGGATTTGTTACGAAGGTGGTGGAAGCCGGATTTGTTCCAACGTTGTTAGAACGAGGACATAACCGAAATTCAGATACGTATGAGATGGAGGCCAGATGTATAACCGTGATATGCAAAAGCCAGAACTTCCGATACGCCGACCAAGTATACACCACGAAACTTATCTGCACAGCATGTGCAGTGTTGGATCCCGCTGAATGTGATGATTACCTTCTTGCAGCGTTGAAGCTGCTCTTGAGCTTCCTTGAGTGGCAACTCAAGGAAGTCGAGAGGCCGACTGCTTGTTTAATGGCATTTGTCGGTGCTCCCGAGAAGTTGCGAGTACTTGCCGACCGCGATACTGAGATCGGTTCGATTGCTCGCATAATTGTAAATACATGGTTTTAGTCGGTTGTATAACTAACTTGTATTAATTGCGATGTATCGTCATAATCAAGGATAATTGTACGCAAGAATAGCATGTACCACACGAAACGGGCAGCGGAACCCACTTCCGGCCAGCCCGTCGCCAAGCGGCAACGATTCAGCGAGACAGCCGATCACATACATTTGAAGTTCCCCGGGTTGACCGATGCCACCAACTTCCTGTCTGGGTTGGCCGAGACAACAAACCACCGCCAGAGCATACCGTCCAAATCCAAAGTCGGCAGTACGAGTATCTCCACGCCGATACTCCCTCCACCAGAAGTTGCAGTTGATATTATTGGCTCGTGTGGTTCCATTGGGACGCTTAAATGGGGAGAAGCACGAGAGGCCAAGTTTGTTGCAACGGTGACGAGCAATCTACAGGCAGCAGGGGATATGGCTGAGTTGCTTAAGCAGGCAAAAGAATGGAATAACTCCTCAACGCGCCCCGTTGAGCTGCTACACACTCTCAAGATGGCCAGCTTCTCCGAAGATGCACGAGCGGCTGCGACCACAATTTTCCTGCGTGCGTTACGATCGACCAAGGTGATTGACCACACTCAGTTTGAAGATATTCGTGCGCGTATCGTATACGGGCCTCAGCGTCACGGCGGAATGATTCACGCGCCTCCAACTTGGGGGGCAAACGAGATGCGTATTCGCACACCGGGAGTGCACATTTGCGCGATTATCCTGCTGTGGCTGGCCCAATTGCCTGAAAATGTACGCACCCTTATAATGCCCACGCTTACATATTGCTTGCTTTTCGGGGAGGCTTCCTTCCCGGAGGCGTTCAGCACCGGTAGCTTGCGTACCAAGGACGCGGACGCCCGTATCCGCTTACAAACATGCAAGCGTGTGCTACATGCACTCGAGACGATTCCTGCAGAACATGATCGGGTCACATTTGCAAAGGCGGCAATCACGGCATACATGGCAAAGACGTCGTCGATCCAGCAAGAGATCCACCAGTGTGAACAAGATGACGAGGTATTTCTGCGCGCGCTAGACAGCGGGACCTTTCCAGACTACGTTGTACTAGATACCGTCACGGACATCATTATTTCGTCCGCATTGCAGAAACACAGACTCAAACGAGACCCGTCTATTTGCGAAATGGAGGACGGGGTCTGCACGCGTTGGAAGCCACGATACCCCCATCTAGGATCTTCTTTGATGTTTCTCGAGGGGGCCGCTTGTTTGGGCGAGCCTTCTGATTTCGAATGGCACGAGCAGGCTGCTGCCAAGATTGTTCTCGCCAGTTGGCGGATTCTCGGAGAGGAGATACTGCGCATCTCTGCAAAACTAGCTCGGATATTTGCACAGGCAGATTTACGTTCACTGATATGCGGAGTTTCTCAAAAATCCGAAGTCTCTTGGTTGCTGGCGATCGTGGGTGTAGTTCCTCCAGAAACAAACTTTGGCGTGTGTCTAGCGAAGGAGGCCGTGCTTGCAGGAAGTATGGGTCACGAAACCAAAGAGGTTTTTCACATCACCAAATGGACAGGAGGGAACGCACGGAAGAGAGGTCCACTCCGTTCTGGCGCCACTGCATTCCTATCACAAGTAGATGCACTACGGAAAACAGATCCTAATGCCCGTCGCTATGATGATCTCCTGGAAGCAATGCGGTTGGCGCTCTCGCCGTGCATGTATATGGTAGCGACGCAAGCTGGCACGGCAAACACGCACCGTCCAACGATAACACAGTTCAAGCGACCACGCAAGCTATTCTTTATGGGGACACTGCGAGCGATGGACATGCCTCCCGATAACGCCCACTACGTGATTGAAGTGCTACACAACCGGACAAAACCCGACGATGGCAGTCGAGATTCTGGAGATCGGTTTGGAAGTCTTTGGAAGCAGGATGCTCGCTCTTGGGGATGCGCGGCTGTGAGCAATAAGATTCAAGCATGTCCGTGGACATCCTCCGCGGACGGGGATCTCACACTGCACAAATTCGGCGATGTCATTGACATTGAGGATCTGGTTCGCGACGTGGATG